>Ga0316204_10009140_pt1 | contig 13379 bp, 13 predicted proteins | sample 6monrhotite_MG_2_FD_205661 | JGI IMG/M metagenome (GOLD analysis project Ga0316204, IMG submission 205661) | Microbial mat bacterial communities from mineral coupon in-situ incubated in ocean water Damariscotta River, Maine, United States -... | ecosystem: Environmental > Aquatic > Marine >... | reverse complement strand
GCCTAAAGCAGATGGAGCTATAATAAAGATTTTCAGTTTTGGCGCTCCTGCCGTGTTTGTATGCGCTCTGGGTACTCTTGAGCCTAATTTACAACCCGCGGGATCTGCTCTGGCAATGTGTGCATGTCCGCGCGTCGGAAAGCCTAATTTGTCAGTAATCATCCCCACTTGAACCTTTGGTTCAAGGTCGACGACTGCTACGACATATGCGGGAGCGCCTCCTAATTTACACCATCATGGACTCCCCATGACATCTCGTACTGAGTTACGCCAACAAATTCGCCAACAACGCCGTGCCTTGAGCGCCACACAGCGTCAACACCACGCTAAAGCCATGGCAAATCAGCTGGTGCACAGCCATATTTTTCGATCTGCACGCAACATAGCCTGTTACCTTGCCAACGATGGTGAAATGGACCTACAGCCCGTTATACGGCGACTAGAGGCAATGAATAAGCAGTGTTATTTACCCCTCTTAAGCGAAGGTAAAGAGAAAAGAATGTGGTTTGCCCCATACAACCTTGGTGACCCGCTCAAGCACAATCGCTACGGCATTCCCGAGCCTGATTGCTCAGCTCACGCATGGCTAGCGCCTCAACAACTTGATTTAGTATTGATGCCTTTGGTCGCTTTCGATCCAGAGGGCAACCGGCTCGGCATGGGTGGCGGCTATTATGACCGCAGCTTTGCCTTTCTTAACCGTCTTCACGGCATAAAAAAACCACGCCTAGTGGGCGTGGCCTATCAGTTACAGCGCTGCCAAGCACTCCCCTATGAGCCATGGGATGTCCCCATGAGCGGGATCGTTACTGAATGCGGTGTTCAACACTTTAATGGCAAAGACCGCGCTTAAAACATCCGCAACCAACGCACCGTCAACGCATCAACCTCTGCGCTACCATCCTCTCCAGTATGTAGAATGGTATAGTCAATATCGTTGTATCTCGTCCAATCCAGTTGCACCTGCCATTGGCTACTCAGAATAAACCCTGCGCCTATGCCATAATGAATACCGCTACCGCTCTGGCTATCGCTAAATTGCAAGGTCGCTTGACTCTTTGCGCGGCTTTGGTGCAAACCGCCACGCAGATAAAAGTTAACGCTACGATTAATATGCTTGTTAGCCATTAATGATATTTTTAATATCGAAATATCCACATCGCCTGTCACACTCTGAGTAGCCGATGCAACAGGAGCACCTTCAACCTCAAAGCCGCCTAAATCAGCATAAGAGAGTTCGGCATAAACGTTTTTATGCAAACGTGCGCCCAGCAGTAATTCATAAGAGAGGCTACTTTTATCGTAACTAAAATTAGCCGTCGCGCCATCATCAATCAGTGCTTTTAAATCACCAGAACCCATGTTGCTTTCCCCAACACTCGCACCGGCATAAAGCAAAATATCGCCAGCCATCACATTCGGTACCATACAGAGCCACAACAACACAAATCCTGTCGATTTCACAACATAGTCTCTTTCAAAAAATTGAATAGATGCAACCTACTATAGAAGGTACCGACAAGAAAGGTTGGGTCACGAAAAACAAGGTTAAATTCAAATTTAAGAGACGCCGTTCACAAAATGCGTAAATTCTAGGATTTTGCCAATTGACTATAAAGCGAGAGTAGTTTCATCGGCAATTGCTCAGGTCGCTGTAACACCGTGTATCCCTGACTCCCAAATAGGTAAGGCAGATAATCATCCCCTTCCTGATCGATAGTAATGCAAAAGGGGATCAAGCCCTGCTGCTTTGCCTCGCGGATCGCCTCACGAGTATCTTCCACCCCATAGCGACCCTCGTAATAGTCCAGATCATTAGGCTTACCATCGGTGAGAATCAGCAATATCCGCTGACTGACCGCTTGCTGAGCTAATAGCCGACTAGATTCTCTGATGGCCGCGCCCATGCGAGTGTAATAGCCGGGACGAATCGCCTGAATATGGCCCCGCACTTGATCGTTATAGGGCTGATCAAACGGCTTTAGTGGATAAAAGCGCACCTGCTCACGACGGCGCGATGAGAAACCATACAGGGAAAATTGATCGCCACAGCTGCTTAGCGCCTCGGCAAACAACAGCAGTGAATCACGAATCACATCAATAATGCGCTGATTATCGTCAATCGCCGCATCGGTAGAGAGCGACAAATCCGCTAGCAGCAGCGTTGCTAAATCACGGCGGTTAACGTTCAGCTGTCGATAGAGCCCTCGCTCTGGCATCACCACACCACTGCGTCGTGCGCTGTAAAAGTCCAGATAGGCTTGCATATCCAGCTCGCTGCCATCCGCTTGGGCATTTTGCCAGCTACGTTGCTGCGCCAAAGCAGAAAATTGGCTGCGCAAGCGACGCGCCTGCTGTTGTAGATGTTTTGGCAACGGCTGTGGCTGGCTATCGCGAGGCAACATCATCTGTAACTGACAATGATTAGGGATCAGTTTCTGTTGCCGCCAATCCCACTCTGGCAAAGGGTGTGGGCCCGCGATGGGAATGTCATCAAACTCAGCGGCGGGCAAATCAAGATCCAGACGCAACCGGCTACTGCTTTGCTGATCTCTCGCCACATGCAATTGCTCCATATCACGGGCGATATCCGCCGCACTCGGGTCCTCTTCATCATCGGTGCAGCGGTTTATCTTGAGATATTCGCCCCAGCTAAAGATCGCCTCCCAGCGCATGGTCAGCATGCCATCTTTACCATCTGGCATTTCGGTCTGCTTGGCACGATAACGGTTAGCCTGTTGCGCATCACGGCTCTCGCCTTCCCCGTGCTCATCATCCTGCTCTCCGTTTCCCTCCGCCTCATCAGCATCACCCAGCTCAACCGGAGGCTGCGGATGTAACCATAGATAAACGGGCTGGGGCTCATGCTTTGCTAATGGTACCGAAGCAACCAAACCCGGGCTGTGTAGCGCGATCTGAATAGCCTGCTCCTGCAAACCCTCATCACCATCAAGCTGATAAAAACCGGGACGCAGTGCCAGTTGGGCATCAAATAGCCGTACATAGGTTTTTCTTAAGCCAGGAAAGTGCTTCAAAACCCAGCAGACCCGCAGCTGATTATCGACTATCCAAGAGTCGCTCGATTTAACATTTGCCGCCGCCATTGCGGTAAGCCACAGATAAAGTGCTTTATTGAGCTCAACCTCAGGAAAAATATCTAACTGTGCCGGAAGATTAAGATTTTCGTTATCACGCCATGCCAGCGGCACATGGCTATGGCTACCCGCCAACCGTTGTAACCAACTGCGCCGTGCACTGTTGTGTAGCTCACCGGCGGCGGCAATTTTCAAACCGCCATCGCCACCAAAGGCACGAAACAACAGCCCCAGTGATTTACCATACCCGTCCAGCGTTACTTCAGCTTGGGGATAGCGCACGCTACCCCGCTGGGCGATGAAACTATGCCAATGTTTACCGACCCACTCTTCCATTACTTATGCTCCGCTGATTTTTTAATCGCGATCACTCGCCGTCGCTCTCCCGGCAAGCCATCATCCCCTTGCTTAAATCGCAGCAGCCCATCGTTATCCTGCACGCGACCACACGCTTGAATACACTCACTGCACTGGGTGCAGGTAAACATATGGCGCTTACGCTTGCGGGGCTGAAGGCGCATGGGGCATGCATTGTCACAATCCTGAAGGCAATCTTTGCACGCATCTCCCCGCGATTTATCAAAGCTCACCACCATCGCCTTTCTATTGGCCATCCAAATAATGCTTTGGAACAGCCCCACCGCACAGCCAAAACGGCAAAACAGGTGGCGAGCAAAGATAAACTCAATCGTAAACAGCAAGGTCGCCACACCGATAAACAGCGCTTGATTACGGGTTAATTCAGCCACAAATAGGTTTTGATAAATCACCGCCGGCGGCAAGAGATAGGTCAGCAGACTCACCGCCCATAAAAAACCGATGCCGATGGCCGCCAATATTGTCCAGAGCCAAAACAGCGGTTGCAGCGTCGGCAATCCGGGCAAGGGCTGAGACTCCCAAATAGTCGGCTTACCACTGGCGCGCAGCATCAGATGATTAATACTCTCCACCACAGAAAAATGCGGACAGAGCCAACCACAGTAGATTCGCCCAAAGCGCCATACCAGCCACACACCCAGCCCGAGTAGTAGCAATATCGGGATGAAAACCCGGTAGAGAAGATTCCACGTGGCCTCTAACGCATCAATCTCACCCCGCTGAAACGGCGCTAAACCAAGCGTCCAGTCAAAACCAAACAGGATGAAGTTGCCTTCATAAAGGTCAAGGCGAAAAATATCTAACACGGGTGCAAACAGAAACAGCACAAAGAAAAACGTGCGGGTGATCAAGCGCTGTTGTTTCAATGTTAGGGCCATACCTAGCTAATTCGCTAAACACGCCTCCGCCACTTGATACAGTGCGGCGATAGTCTCAGCATCATCACTCAGCGGCTCTATGATCGCGGCGCGCGCAGCGCTCAATGTATCTAAGCCTGAAGCGATCAAACCTGCACAATAGACCAATAAGCGTGTCGAAACTCCTTCTTCCAAATCCACCCCTTGCAGTGAGCGTAATGCTTGCGCCAGCTCAACCAACTGCTGAGCAGTCGCCCGGTTAACGCCCCCTTCTTTCTCAATAATGGTACGTTCCAGCTCGGCATCGGGGTAATCAAAACTCATCGCCACGAAACGTTGGCGGGTGCTGGGCTTTAGCCCCTTAAGTAAATTTTGATAGCCAGGGTTATAAGAGATCACCAACATAAACCCTGGCGGAGCCTGTAGGGTTTCTCCAGTACGCTCAATCGGCAACATCCGTCGATCATCCGACAATGGGTGCAGTACCACGGTGGTATCTTTTCGTGCTTCAACCACCTCATCCAAATAACAGATCGCCCCCTCACGCACGGCCCGTGTTAACGGGCCATCTTGCCAAATCATCTCACCATCACCAATCAAGTGGCGGCCTACCAGATCAGCTGCCGTCAGGTCATCATGACAAGCAACGGTATATAACGGACGATTTAACTTGGCCGCCATATGCTCAATAAATCGTGTTTTACCACAGCCCGTCGGGCCTTTTATCAACAGTGGCAGTTGATTTTTGTAAGCGTGTTCAAAGATTGCCACTTCATTATGCTGTGGCTGATAGAAAGGGGGTTGCTCTAAAGTAACAACATCAGAAAGCATCGTCATACTCCTTTAGGAGCTTCTAATTAAGTCCAAACACCGTAGATCGGTGACTGGGCTTAATTAGAAGCTCTTTTAAAAAAGGGGCGAACCAAGGGGGAGTGGCTCGCCCAATCACTACGGAAAAGTTAAAGTTTATTTCGTTGTGGTTATGGCGCTTTTTTGCCCCACAAAGAAGCTCGCGACATAGACAAACAAACCCGCGGTGAATACAAAACCAGCCGCAAGACGCAACCAATAGAAGAAGGCGATGCTATCTTGAGTTGCCATAAAGCTCATGGGCTCTTCTGCCATACGTTGTAACCACACTTGCAAGACACCCGCACCAGTCAACGCCAAGGTAATGGTAACCATTGAGCTGGCCAACAACCAAAACGACCACTTCTCCAAGCGTTGGGCCGCTGCGGGTGCTGCGGCTTGCCCACGAATAATTGGCATCGCATAAGAGATAATCGTCATCACAATCAGCGCATAAGCGCCAAAGAAGGCGAGATGACCATGGGCGGCGGTGATTTGCGAACCGTGAGTGTAGTAGTTAATCGGCGCCAGTGTATGCATGAAGCCCCAAACACCTGCACCAACGAATGCCAACACCGCGGTACCCAATGCCCACAATACTGCGGCTTGATTAGCGTGGTCACGGCGGCGACGATTGACCATATTGAAGGCAAATAGCGTCATCATGAAGAACGGGATCGGCTCCAGTGCAGAGAAAATCGAACCCAGCCATAACCAATACCCAGGGGTACCAATGAAGAAGTAGTGATGTCCGGTGCCGATCACACCAGTTATCAACGCCATGGCGATAATCACGTACAACCATTTCTCGATTACCTCGCGGTCAACACCCGTTACCTTAATCAAAACAAAGGCTAAGATGGCACCCAAAATCAGCTCCCAGACACCCTCAACCCAAAGGTGTACAACCCACCACCAGAAGAACTTATCCAGCACCAGATTAACCGGGTTATAAAAGGCGAACAGGAAGAACACTGCCAATCCCACCAAGCCAGTCAGCAGCACCACGCTAATGACCGTCTTGCGACCACTCAGCACCGTCATACCAATATTGAAAATAAAACCCAATACCACCACCACGATACCAATCTTGGTAATGGTCGGCTGCTCCAGGAACTCGCGCCCCATGGTCGGCCATATATCATTACCGGTCATCGCTGCCAGCCCCGCATAGGGCACCAACAGATAACCAAGCACCGTCAGCGCACCCGCCACCAAAAAGGTCCAAAACAAAATCAGCGCTAACTTGGGACTATACAGCTCACGCTCTGATTCCTCCGGCACCAAAAAGTAACTGGCGCCCATAAAACCAAACAGCAGCCAGACAATCAGCAGATTGGTATGCACCATACGAGCGACGTTAAACGGAATTTCAGGGAACATAAAATCCCCGATCAAATATTGGGTTGCCATAATCAAACCAAACAACACCTGGACGATAAACAGGCCAATGGCGGCTATAAAGTAGGGCTTGGCAACCGCTTGTGATTCATATTTCATCATCTTCTTAACCCTCTATGTTTGGTGGCCAGTTATTGGTATTAATCTCCGAAGTCCACTTAAGGAACTCAGCGATACCCACCAACTCTTCTCGGCTAAGATTAAACTGAGGCATGCTACGACGACCCGGAATCCCCTCCACTGGACGGCTCTCGATAAAGCCAATAATGGCCTCCGTGCTATTGCCAAAGCGCTTATAGACATTACCCAACTCTGGGGCAAAATAAGCGCCTTCTCCCAATATGGTGTGGCAACCCACACAGTTATTGTCCTCCCACACCTTTTTACCCAACACCACCTCAGGGGTGATGTTGTGTCGGTGATCTCTCTCCGGCAGTACACCCATGGTGTGATAGCTAAGGGAGAAAAACAGCAACAGTGAAAACACCCCTCCTCCCAAATAGATATTGCGCGCCATGCTCTTGGTAAAGCGCTCACTCATGGCCGACTCCTTTAATAAATTTATTGATGACCAGAGCGACTCTACGCATTACATAGTCTGTTTTCCTTGACCTAGATCAATATTCATATTGAGATACACAATTTGCCCTGATGGATTGACGCCCAAACCATGATAGAAACCATTCGCAACAACGCCCTCTTCGGTAGCCTCACGGAAATACAGTTACAAGCACTTATGGAACAGGCACACTGCCTAACACTCAGCCAAGATGAGACTTTATTTTTGCAGGGTGACCCAGCCGAACACTTCTACTGGCTCGCCAGTGGTATGCTCAAACTCTACCGCATGGCCCCCAACGGGGATGAAAAGGTGATTGAAATCATCCAACCACACCAAACCTTTGCTGAAGCAATCATGTTTTTGGATCAAAAGCAGGCACGTTTTCCCGTCAGCGCGCAGATGATTAACAAAGGCGAAGTATGGCGTTTCAATAATCGCCAATTTCTTGATTTACTCAGCCAATCCGTGGATAGCTGTTTTCGGATGATGGCAAACATGAGCCAGCGACTGCACCAGCATGTCAAAGAGATTGACCGCCTCACCTTGCAGACGGCCAGCGAGCGGGTCATCAACTACCTACTTCAAGAACTCAGCAAACAAGCCGACCAGCAACTCGAACTGAAACTCAACATCAGCAAACAAATGCTCGCCGCCCAACTCTCAATCAAACCAGAAACCCTCTCCCGCACCTTAGGTCGCTTAACACGAATGGGTTGGATCGCTAGCCACGGCAGCAGCATCAAAATCATCAATGTAGAGGCACTGCGCCAACAGGTAGAGATCTAACGGCTCACCAAACCCATACCGGGACTTACCTCAAGCACCTCAACAAGTGATAGACTATCCCTCACCACAGCACCACCCGCGAGGGAAACATGAAAAAAATAGCCTTCATACTGTTCATCACTCTACTCAATATGCTCGCCAGTGCTCATGCCCGTGAGACCAAAGCGTCTGAAATCATCGATAGCATCAAGCCTTTTGAAATCTGCGCACCCGCCTCCCGCCATGCCCAACAAACATTAGAGTACGTCACCCAACAACTGAATTACCAAGGTGAAGCCATCACCCTCTGCCGCTCCACCAGCCTCCCAACCCTCGCGGCTTGGAGCAAATTGTTGCGCCTAGAGCAGCACCCTTACGTTAACTGGAAAAAACAGCCGATAACCAAACCCTACATCAGCTACAACCCGATCCATTTAGAGCAACTCGAGCAAACCCATGGCAAACAAATTGTCTATGCATTGCTCGCCCGCCAAGTGGGCCATCACATCAAAGAGCATACCGATTACCAAACACCCCTCGCCGGGCTGGACCCTGCCCCCGCACACACCGCGATTGCTGACTATTTCGCCGGATTTATACTCGCCAAACAGGGCTTAACGAGCGCACAGCTGGCCGCTGCACAACAGCTGATTTTTAATCTCTCAGAATACCCAGAAGTCACTATACTTAAGCAGCGACAAAAAATATTGCTACAAGGCTGGAAAAGAGGGGGAGGGGCCACTACCATATTGACCGATATCAAAATCACCCAACAGTGGTAATGTAAATAATGGAAAAATGGGATGTCATCATCATCGGCGCCGGTGCCGCAGGCATGATGTGCGCCATCGAAGCCGGTAAACGTGGGCGTAGCGTATTAGTACTGGATCAGTCTAAAAAAGCAGGCAATAAAATCCGTATGTCTGGCGGTGGGCGCTGTAACTTCACCAACTACGACGTAAGCGCCGACAACTACCTCGGCGACAATCCTCACTTCTGTAAATCTGCCCTGTCACGCTTTACCCAATGGGACTTTTTAGCCATGGTAGAACGCTACAAAATCCCCTTCCATGAGCGTGAACATGGTCAACTGTTCTGCAACGACAGCGCTAAAGATATCCTCAACATGCTATTCGCCGAATGCCACCAGGCCGGGGTGGAGATACGCCTTAATAGCACCGTCGACACTATCGAACAACAAGCCGGCAACCACTTCCGCCTCAACAGCCGCCGCGGCCATGACCAATTCCACTGCCAATCACTCGTGGTCGCAACGGGTGGACTATCCATCCCCACCATGGGCTCCAGCCCCTTTGGTTATCAGATTGCTGAACAGTTTGGCCTCAAGCTAAAGCCCACTCGCGCAGGCTTAGTCCCTTTTACCTTGCAACCTGCCGACAAACAACGCTTCGCCGCTCTCTCGGGTATCGCCATCGATTGTCTCGTGAGCCACCACCATACGAGCTTCCGCGAAAACATCCTATTCACCCACCGCGGGCTAAGTGGGCCAGCCGTCCTACAAATTTCCAACTACTGGCAACCCGGTGAGCTGATAGAGATTGATCTGCTACCGGAATTAGATCTCTTGGCACATCTAAAACAAGCCCAGCAGACGCACCCACAACAACAGATAAAAACCGTGCTGCAACACCAACTACCCAAACGACTCATCGCCGCCTTCCTCGATGAAAAGCTACTGGAACAACCACTTGCTAATAGCCGTTTTGAACAATTTGAAACCATCGCCAACCAACTCAAACAGTGGCAGATCAAACCCAACGGCACCGAAGGCTATCGCACTGCGGAAGTGACCCTCGGCGGTGTCGATACCGACGACATCTCCTCCAAAACCCTAGAAGCAAAACAGGCCAAAGGACTCTATTTTATTGGCGAAGTACTCGACGTGACCGGATGGCTTGGCGGCTATAACTTTCAATGGGCCTGGGCCTCTGGCTGGTGTGCGGGGCAGTATGTATAAAACGATTTTATTTTCATTTTGTTTACTGTTTAGCCAGACACTGTGGGCAGGTTTTGAAATAGAAATCACCCCCACGCAAATGCAGCAGATGGCCGCACAACAGTTCCCCATTGAAAAACAGACGCTATTTGCCCGCATCCAACTAAGCGCCCCGAAAATCACCCTACCCGGCGAACAGCGACTCGCCCTCGCGCTCAACATCAGCGCCACCTTTCCCAACAACACCATGAGCCAAGGTTCAGCCATTGTTGATGGCAAGCTAAGCTACGACAGTGCCCTCGGAGAATTCCATATCAATCACCCTCGACTACGCCAACTCAACATCAACGGCTTAGCTAAACAACACAATCAAATACTCAAAGATTTGATTACACCAATCATTCAGCAATCCATCCCCAGCATTGTCATCTATCGCTTAGATGAAAAACGCTTTCGTGATCGGCTAACCAAACAAAGCCTAAAAAACATTACAATTCGAGACGGTAGCGTTTACGCAGAGATGGATTGGTAAACCAAGCATTGCTACTTGCAATGGAGATATTTAGGGCTAGTATTGAATACACGATAACTTTTCACGATTCATATTTTTTGCCTTGCTGGAACAAAAACTATCTTTTGTGCAAAGCACTCTGCACAATAAAATCATTAATTGATCGTAACTTATTCCACAATAACCAACGAACCATTAATTCAGCATATAAAATATTTAAATATATTTTTTCAGGAAAACATCATTGCAAATTCAAGGAGAGGTAATCATGTTAAAAAGCCAGGAAAAGTTATTGTCTCACAAAGTAACAGCAACGCTAACACCCCATCACTGGTACTATTATTTAGTCGCTTTCATTCTCATCAGCGGATTATCATCACCTGCATTTGCAGGAACATTCGCCTATGTTACGAATGTACTTGACGGTACCGTATCCGTAGTCAATACCACTACGAATGCAGTCGTTGACACCATCACACTCGGCGGCACCCCTGAAGAAATCGTTGCCAGCTCAGCTCACTCAACTGTCTATGTCACAAATACAACAAATAATACCATCTCCGTTATCAACACCATGAGCAATACGCTCAGCACCACCATTCCCCTGGCACACGCTCCTAGGGGTCTTGCCATTCACCCGGATGGATCTTCGCTCTACGTGGCAAACGGCACATCTATTTCTGTTATTGATACGGCTACGAACACCATATTAACAGACATAACCATTGGCACCTTCCCAAGTGCAATCATTGTCCATCCCGATGGTTCAAAAATATACGCGGGATACGGAGGGTTTTTTATAGATACAACCATCGGGGTCATTGATACCACAAGCAACACGGTCGTCGATAATGTAGCGTTCACATCGCATCCAGATTTCATCATAACCGATTTGGGAATCTCTCCCTCTGGCAACACCCTCTACGCAGTAGGAGGTACTTTTGATGAATCATTTTCAATCAAATTTTTAAATACCACAACCAACATAGTAACCAGCAACACTATTTTTGGCGACCCAACCGCGACCATAGCTCACCCGGATGGGAATACCATCTACGTTGGCCAAACATCTGGGGCAGTGAATGTGTTCAATGCAGTCCCATTCGCACACATCGCATCAATTCCGGTCGGCTATCTACCAACAGATATGGCGACTAGCGTGGACGGCGGTTTACTCTACATTGTAGACATCAATAGTGACAATGTATCCGTTGTTGATACCCACACAAATTTAGTAATCGACACTGTATCCGTTGGCGCTCGCCCTTTATCCATTGCGCTCACCTCCAGCGCTGGGATCGGCTTAGCCTTAATTGAGGGGGTAACAGTTGACTTAGTCAGCTGTGAAAATAAAAACCAGTTGTTTCGAATGGCACTAGGACGCCAGCTATCCACACTAAACTGCACCCAGCTGTTGCCTAACATAGGTTTACCCATGGTATCCGGTGATATAGTGAAATTTTCTTTCCGAGGCAATGTCAGTGATACATCATTCGGTGCAAAAGTTATTGGCCTTTCACCTCCATTTCAAGTGCAATGCAAAAATCATAGGACCAAAATCAGCAAAAAAGCGCTCATAAATACACCAAACTGGGATTGTGCTCAGCTAGGTTTACGATTTTTACCTAACGATAAAGTATCAGCCTTTGCGCAAGGGAGCGTGCCGTAACTAAAAAAAGCGCGCGTAGTTATTAATACATCCTCGCAGGGTCTAATACGATAGAAAAAATCTCAATGGCGAGCGCAATACTTGGCTCGTCGCTTCCCCTGCTCAAAGCTAACACTACCACTCTTTCTTGTCTGTGATAATGGAAGTATGTGCAATCATTTCCCCAAGCGAAATAACGTTTCGATATGACTGTGAGCATATAACATCTCTGTGCTCTGCTCGGTAAAAAGCCGCTGCGCCTGTGTTTCAATAAAGGCAATAACCGCATCAGAAAAAGTAGCGCCTAAACTAAAACGCCTCACACCAAGCTCATTCAGGCCATTTAAATTCGTCATATTTGGCAACGACATAATATTCAACGGTGCCTTTGTCACATTTACTAACCGCGCTATCTCATCCTGTTGCCATAATCCAGGCACAAACACACCGTCGGCACCACTTTCGACATAAGCACTCGCACGCTCTATTGTTTCAGCGAGTGGGTCTTGTTTTTGAAGATAGGTATCTACCCTAGCATTAATAAAAAAATCACCATAACCCGCGCTATCTAATTTATTTTTTAGCTTTGCAATTAACTCACACTGCAGGCTTATATCCTTTAAACCCGATGCTGTTTTTAATGAATCCTCAATATTAATACCCACAACGCCTAAGTCCGCAATTTTCAAGACATTATCCGCAACTATAGTAGCGCTGTCAGAATAGCCTGACTCGACATCAACGGTAACCGGGATTTCAATAACCGCCGTCATTTTTTTCACCAATGCGTACAGATCATCAAATTGAATTCTTTCACCATCCTTGTAGCCCATTGCATTAGCAACACCCCAACTGGTCGTTCCAATCGCCTTAAAGCCTGCCTGTTCTAAAATGATTGCTGATAACAGATCCCACGCATTAGGTAAAAAAAGTAATTCATTTTTCTTATGCATATTTTTAAAATCGAGCACCTTACCCATAACCACCTCCTATGATTTAAATCAGTTTAATCATTAAATAAGTTTTTCTGTAGCGTCTCATCAATATCAGGCCCACCTTTAAACGCAATACCTTCATGCTTTAACAGCCAGGATTTCCGCTCCAAGCCACCGGCATACCCCGTTAACCCACCATTACTCCCAATCACCCGATGACACGGAACAATAATACTAATCGGGTTCTTCCCATTCGCCGCCCCGACAGCGCGAACCGCCTTAGGGTTATCCAGCATATTCGCAATATCGAGGTAAGAAGCACCTTCTCCAAAGGGTATTTTTATCAGGCAATCCCAAACGGCTTTTTGGAAGTCGGTACCCCGTTGATCCAGCGGCAAATCAAATACCCGCCGAGTGCCTG
>Ga0316204_10009139_pt1 | contig 13380 bp, 13 predicted proteins | sample 6monrhotite_MG_2_FD_205661 | JGI IMG/M metagenome (GOLD analysis project Ga0316204, IMG submission 205661) | Microbial mat bacterial communities from mineral coupon in-situ incubated in ocean water Damariscotta River, Maine, United States -... | ecosystem: Environmental > Aquatic > Marine >... | reverse complement strand
TGTTTCTCATCTCGCCCGGATCTGACACCGAGGCGGTTATTCCCTTTGCCGACCGGGAAATAGAAGAGCGCCTGCGCGGCCAGCAGGTCACTGCTCCGTTTTTTTCCGGCTCAACGGCCCAAGGGGATGAAATCTGGGTGACCGCTGAAATGGCCAGCGCCAGCGCGGATCAGCCAGTGATTGCCAATGCGCTCAGGGCGGAAATCCGCATGGTCGCCGGCGGGCAAATCACCCTGACCTCGGATCGTGGCACGGTGCACCCCGATCAGGATCTCGCGCGCTTTGTCGGCAATGTCGAAATCACCACAACCGACGGTATGGTGGTTGAAACAGAGGTGTTGAAAACCCAGCTGAGCAAGGTGCACGCCGAAAGCCCCGGTGCCATTCGCGCCACCGGGGATTTGGGAGATTTAACCGCCGGACATATGGAGATCAGTTCAGAAACTGTCGGTGGCCCGGTGCATCTGCTCTTCACCAATAGCGTCAAGCTGGTGTACGCTCCTCAAAAATTGGAAAGATAAATTGTGACTCATTTGCGTGCCCTCTTCATTTTCCTGATCTCCACGCTGTGGTTTACCCTGCCCGCAACCGCGCAGAATGTGGCCTTTGGTGCGGTCAAGGCAGACCCTTCATTACCGGTTGAGGTCACCTCCGATAACCTGGCCGTCAACCAGGCTGATGGCTCGGCCGAATTCACTGGCAGTGTGTTGATTGTGCAGGGGGTAATGCGGTTGGCGGGCGATCGGGTGCTGGTGATTTACAAAACCGACGCCGATGGCAAGCGCGCCATCGAACGGCTCGAAGCCACCGGAAACGTCATCTTGGTGAGCGGCCCGGATGCCGCCGAAGCCCAGCGGGCAGAGTACACCATCGACTCAGGCACCATCGTCATGAGCGGAAATGTCCTGCTGAACCAAAGCGCGGGCACTCTGGCGTCACAGCGGATGGTGGTCAACCTCACCACCGGGACCGCCAGCATGTCCGGGCGGGTCAAAACCATCCTGAACCCAAGCTCAGGTACGAGCGAAAACAACTGATGTCCCCAGCTCCTGATCTCACACTGACCGAAGGCTCTTCGGGTCTGCATATCGAAAAGATACGCAAAAGCTACAGCAAGAAAGTCGTCATCCGCGACGTCTCGATCTCCTTGGATCGCGGTGAGGTGGTGGCGCTGTTGGGGCCAAACGGGTCTGGTAAAACCACCAGCTTTTACGCCATTGCCGGGCTGATTTTCCCAGAGGCCGGCACCGTCACCATTGACGGGCAAAATGTCACCTCACTGCCGATGTATCGACGCGCCCGGCTGGGCATTGGCTATCTGCCGCAGGAGATGTCGATCTTTCGCGGCCTTTCTGTCGAAGACAACATCATGGCGGTGCTGGACATTGCGGTAAAACACAGCCACCGCCGCCGCGAACGCCTGGAAGAGCTGCTGTCAGACTTTTCTATCGAGCACCTGCGCCGTGCGCCTGCTTTGGCGCTGTCGGGCGGCGAACGTCGCCGGGTTGAAATCGCCCGCTGTCTGGCGGCCGATCCAAAATACCTGTTGCTGGATGAACCCTTTGCCGGTGTGGACCCTATTTCGGTTGGCGATATCCGCCATCTGGTTGCGGATCTAAAGAAGCGCGGAATTGGCGTTTTAATCACCGACCACAATGTGCGCGAGACACTCGAAATCGTGGACCGCGCCTATATCCTGCATGACGGTCAGGTTCTGATGTCCGGCAGCCCGGCCGAAGTTGTCGAGAATGAGAACGTGCGCCGCGTCTATCTGGGTGACAATTTCCGCATATCTTAACCTTTTGACAGTCGCTGGCTTCATTGAGCTGGCTGCAAAAACTTGCCTCAAATCCAGAGTTTTTTCGCCAGCCATTTTTTGCCAAGCAATGGGGTTAGCGACCATCAATTTGCCGCAACTCCATTGACTCTCCGCCCAGATTATCATCGAATTGAGACATGGCAAAAGTGCAGTATGAGGTAGTCCGACGCGTGGTCTTGGCAACAAGACCCGGAGGGTTGCAATCCTGTGCCCAGCCTAATCCCCCGACCCAGAACTGACGACACCCCTGCGGGCCCGGCCCGGAGGGTGTTTTGGGTGGAAATTTGTGAAGGAGATCACATGCGTTACAAAATCACCGGTAAACAGATCGACATTGGCGAAGCCCTGCAGACCCATGTTCAGACCGAGCTGGGGACTGTCGTCTCGAAATATGCAGAACGCCCAACAGACGCAAATGTCGTCTTTTCCAAGTCTGCACATGAATATGTTTGCGAAGCCACTGTCCACCTTTCAACCGGGCTGACCGCGCAGGCAAAGGCGCATGCCACTGAAATTTATTCAGCTTTTGAGGCCTGCTGCGAAAAGATGGAAAAACAGCTGCGCCGCTACAAGCGCCGATTGAAAGATCACCATCGCGACCGCAGCGAACCGGTTGAAATTCTCGGCGGCAGCTCGTATATCCTCGCCTCTGATAACGCGGAAACCGTAGCCGAGCCTGAAACGCTGCAGCCAATCATCGTTGCCGAGATGGAGACCAGGATTCAATCCCTCTCTGTTGGTGAAGCCGTGATGCAGATGGAGCTTGCAGGCGCCCCGGTGCTGGTGTTCCGCAATGAAAGCAAAAACGGGGTGAACGTGGTATATCGCCGGGAAGATGGCAACATTGGTTGGATCGACCCCACGGCATAGGCTGTAGCAAAGCCGAACCACGGCATCTGAACGGAGCAGGTCACTATGCAGATTTCAAGCATCCTTAAGCCGGGCGCAGTCCGGGTTATTGGAGCCGTATCCAGCAAGAAACGCCTGTTTCAGGAGGTCGCCGAGGTGGCGCAGTCCGCCTATGGGCTGTCCGCCCAGTCAACGGTTGAGGCTCTCTTAGACCGGGAGAGCCTTGGCCCCACAGGGGTTGGTCACGGCGTCGCCCTGCCCCATGCTCGGCTCAACGGGCTTGATATGGTGCGCGGTGTGTTTTTGATTCTGGAAAAACCCCTGGATTTTGATTCGGTTGATCGCCAACCGGTGGATATTGCCTTTTCTCTCTTTGCCCCCGAAGACGCCGGGGTAGAGCATCTGAAGGCCCTGGCCCTGGTGTCACGCACCCTGCGGGAGCAAAGCTTTTGCACCAAACTGCGCGCCAATCCCGACCCGGCAACGCTGTTTACCATCCTGACTGAGGCACAATCGGTACAGGCCGCCTAAGGTCACGGCAGTCCGGCGTTTTTTTCCAAAACCTCTCGGATATTGAGCGTCAGCGATTTGTACCACCCCAAACGCTCCCGCCCGTCAGGAGATCTTTTTCAAAGATCTCTTCCCGTTGGGCCCGGCGTGCCACCTCCGATGGAGGTTGCACGCGTCGCCTAGGGCTACAGCCTGGTCAGGCAGCCAGCGCATGGGACCTGGGGCGATCTGCGCACCCCTCTCTGGATGCCCTGTCAGACCACCACCAATCATGTCACCTATCCTCCGCTGGTACACGGTACAGCGCCGCCCCAGGCGGCGCCACGCCCAAGGCCGTTTTGGTGTTTTGCCCTACAAAACACCAACGGGCGCGGGAGCCCCCCTTTGCCAGCGCCACTCCTGTAGAGTTTTCTCACCCAGAGGCTACGTCACCCAAAAGGACAGATCCTGCATGTTTGAACAGGAAGACATTCGCCTCTTGATTTGGAGCAGACCCTAGGGCGCGCGCCACGGAGCAAAGCCAAACATCACGTAGTCACGTTGATACAGAGAAGACACCTGTTTCTCCAGCGCCGCATCCCAGATATCCCCCAGGCGATAGGGGTGATCCTCAGGCGCAGGCGTCGGCTGACCCGGTGTTGTGCGGCCCAGTTTCTGCGCCAGAGCAGGCAAGGCCTCGGCCAGCTCTTCCTCGCGCAACACCAGATCTGGCGCGCCGAGCTCTGCCAGTCCGGACAGGGCCAGCGATTGGCTGGCCCATTCCGCATCCACCCGCACCGAGGTTTGTCCAGCCAGATTGGCCTGCAAAAAGGTCAGAAACTGAGAGAAAGCCGCATAGTGATCTGCCTTGCTATAGCTGTCATCCGGGCCATCCTTGGGCAGCGGCAGCTTAAACTGCCGTCTCAGTGTCTCGCGAATGCTGCCATAGCTGCTGCCGCCTTTTTGCAAAATCCTGCGACAGAACACGGAATGCACCCGCGCTGCCGGATGCCGCAAGACGGTAAAGCTGCGAAACCCCGGGTTTCCCCGCTTCCACTGGCGCAGCTGTTTCTGATTCATTTTTTGAATCAAACCCTCGGGCGTCACGTTGTCGAGCCCGGCCATCCAGGCGGTCACTTCCGTCTCAGGTCCGCCCCTGATGGGCAGATACAGCAGCGGTGTCACCACCCCAGCCACATAGCCCGGCACCGACGGCCCCCTGCGGGGTTCAAAATTGGGGGTGCGGCTCAGGTTGAAACGGTCCATTTCCGCCAGCGCCTCTGCCATCACGCCTGGGTTCTCAACCTTTGACACAGCCGGCGCCGGATTTTGCCGTTTCAGACTATCATCCAAAGCCTCAAGCTGGGAGTCTACGCCCAGCCAGCGCGCCAGGCCGTTCATCACCTCGAGGTTCTGAAGATCCTCATAGGCCAGGTAAAAGCCCGTCTGTCCGGATTTCTGCAGCCGGTTCAGCAGGGTGATCTGAAAATCCTGCAACGCCTCAACATGTTGGGCAAATTCAACACCATCAAACTGCTCCAACGCCTCATTGAGACGTTTCACATTGGTCAGTTTCAACTGGCCCGTGGCCTTGGCAATCTTCCAGGAGACATAGCTGTCCAACGGATTTCGGGTCAGGATTACCTTGGCGCAGCGCGGATCCTCCAGCGCCAAATCAAAAACCCGTGGGTCATGGTCGTGAAAGTAGCGAACCCCCCCCAATACCCCCGCTTCGGACTTGATCTACGAGATCAGACAACCGAGGTTGTCTTCGCGCATGTCCTGGGTGATGCCCAGAATACTGTCCTTGTTGGGATAGCCAATGAAATGTGGGTTAAACGCCTCACCATGGCAGGTCACCCCGTCAAAGGCGTTGAGATTGGCTTCCAGAAAATTGGACCCTGTCCGCATTTCGGCAAAGACAATGAAATAGTCAAAAGAAGCTGTCATATTCTATTTACGCACCAGATAGGGTTTTCTGGGAGGTTTTGGCATGTTTACCGGCCCTTGCTCCACGGAGAAATCCCCCATCAGATAGGGGTGCATCCCCTGGTTCTTTAGATTTTGCAGGAACTGACCAAAACCATCAAGGTTGACCATCGTTGGGGCCTCGCTCAAATGCCGGGGTAACTGCGGGCCCAGTTCATCAAGAATGGTTTGCAAAGGCTCCATCGGCGCCTCGATGAATTCGGCCATCGTCCAGATCCGCACCCGTGCCTTGGTTTCCTGATCGCGCAGCAGGTTCAGATATTTGGCTTCAAGCTGCTGCAGCCGGGCCGCCTCGCGGCGCAGATCGGTAAAATTCTGATTCGAGCGGAACAGTGGAATCGCCCAGGCGCCACTAATCACCGAGATCTGCGCATTTTGATCGCTCGCCAGTACCTTGCAGATCTTCTGGTTGTCCCCAGGACCAAACTGAAAACACTGACGCTCGCCACGGGTGTTCCAGATCAGATTGGTCAAAAAGCTCTGCACGTTGTAGTCGCGGGTGTTGGCATTGTCGGTCAAAGCGCCATTGATCATCGCGCCGCCCCCGGCCAGCTCGGCCCTCTCTGGGGCAAAGAGATGGCCATGCACCCTTGCCCCGGTGATCCGCGACAACCAGCTCTCAAAATCTTCAAACAGCTCTGAAAAGCCCTGAAACACAGAATAGGGATTTGAGGTGACGCTATTGACCGACCAGCGCCCTGGAAAGCGACTTTGCATATACAGCCCCGGACGGCCACGGGTCCGCCGCTCCACCGCCTTGGCAAAAATGCGGTCGATTTTTCCGGGGTTGGGTTCGGTTTTTTTCATCGCCCCGGCGCTATCGATTAGAAAGGTCTGATACAGCCGGTCCGCCTTTGGCCAGATTTTGCGCGCAACAAAACAATCCGAGCGTCGCAACAGCTGCAAATGGTCATCATAAAAGATATGCGGCTTGCCCTGAAAATCGAACTTTGACAGCGTCAGCGAGCGGCTTTCGATATTGGTGGAGTATTGCCGCGCCAAAGTCTGATAATAGCTCTCGTCCGGGATCCAGACTTTTTGAAAATAGGCATCATAGGTTGGCCGCTCGGGGTCCTCCAGGATGGCTGACAGGGTTTGACGCGTCAGGCACCACCATTGGCTGCCCATATGCGGCACCAGCCCCGCCGGGATGCGGCGGCGCATGCCGAGGCGTCGTTGCAGATCCACATAGCGGTCAAACAGATAGCGGTGTTTTTTCCAGGAGAAGGGAAAGCGCAGGGTAAAGCGTTCAAAGTCCAACCCGCCAACGATCCAGGGCACATCCGCCGTGGTGGCGCTTTCGATAAAATCGGTACGCGGACGGGCGGCCAGATAGTCTACCAGCTCCTCAACCGGGCGCAGCGGCAGGCAGGATCCGGAGGACAGATAGACATGACGCACCGCTGGAAACTCTTTCAGCATCAGCTCCGAGGCCGATTGCGACGCGGCAACAATGCCCCAGGTGCCCCATTCGCAACGATGCCTTTTGCAAAAATTGATCAGCGGATCCTGCGCCAGGCTTTGGCGGAATTTGCGAAAGACGGCCCCATCAACATTCTTGTCCACATGCAGCACCACAGGGCAGCCGCTGGCCGTCCAATGGCGCGCCACCTCAGCGGCGCGGTCCAGTGCGGTATGCACCAGCATGACAATGCCAACGGCGCTCATGCCCAGTTCCCTTTGGACATCAACCCCAGGATCTCCAGCTGGCGCCAGTTGATGTATTTCTCGCTCCATTTGCACCAAAGCTCGGGCTGCTGCTCCAAACCTTCGGCATAGGCCTTGTATTCGCGCGAATTGGCGTAATGCTCGCTGCGTGCCAGCTCCTCTGCCGCCTTGGCCCCCAGGGTATCTAGAAACTTGGTATGCAGCAGCACGCCACTGGCTTTTTCACCGCCGTCTGTTTCATAGACCTGGTTTAATCCACGCGGCAGCAAGGAATGGGTTGAGCTGACATAGGCATAGCGGCGATCCCACTTCACCAGCGGCGTCTTGTTCAGCGCCGGCGCCCGTTTCGGCTCATCCGCAAAAAACACCCGCGCCCGCGGCCCGCCCTGGATCCAGAGATTGCCATACATCAGGTTCTTGCTGATGGTGTAATTACCACTGTCGAACCAATTGGCGATCTCCAGCGGGTTTTGACCGGCCTGATAAGGCACATCGCCCAAACGTCCCTTGGGATAGGTATCAATCAGCATCGCTGAAAAGCTGCGGATTGCCGAATTATCCAACCAATCTGTGAGGGCCTGAATAGGCCGGGTATCGCAGAAGGGGTAGATAAAGAACTCATCCGGATCCACCACCAGAACCCAATGGCCATGGGCATATTTGCGCTTGAGATAATTCATCCAGTCGACCCCAAAATGGGAGCGCCGATAACTGGCATGGGTCTGCCACAAGGACACATCGCCCATGCCGCTCAGATACTGCGTGGTGTCATCATCCGAGCCGTTGTCGACAAAGAGAAAGTGATTCACCCCCAGTTTGCGATAATATTCGAGAAAGTAAGGCAGCCGGATCTGTTCGTTTCGCATGGTTGAGACCAGCAAAACATCGTCACGTTGAATGGCGCCGGTATTGTCCTGCAGACAGGTTAGCTCACCCGACTTGCGCAAGGCCCGGACCAGCCAGCGCTTGCGCCGAACGCGCATACGGTAAGAATCCCAAAGCCCCACAACAACTCCATGCCCATTTTGCAGAATGCCCCGTGGCAGACGCCGCAGCTAAATTCAGGTGTCAATTTCGGCGGTGAATTGATCCCTGCCTTAACGGTTAATATGTCATGGAAAAACACTACTAACAACGGATTTAGAAACAGTTATGGGCCAACTTGGCCGCAGAAAACCGTTAAATTTCCCGGACACCTGTCGCCGCTCAGGTCTTTACCAGCGCAGTTCTGGCATCAAGCCTAAAGCACAAAGCTGCGCAGGCCCCTTATATTTCTGCGCATGCTCCTGCCAAAGGTCAGGCGCCTTGCTGAGGTCGTCATAGTAATGATCAAAGGCCTGAGGGGTGTGAAAATGCTGTTGGCGCTGCTTTTCTGTTGCTGATTTGGAAACAATCTCGGGCAGGAATTTGGTGTGCAGCAGCACCCCGGCGGGCTCTGTGCCGCCCGGCCCGGCGTAAAGCCGGTTCAAATCAGGGGGCAATAGCGAATGAGTTGAATTCACATAAGCATAGCGCCGGTTCCACTTCACCAGCGGGATCTTGTTCAAGGTGGGGGAGCGCTCTGGTTCGGTGGCAAAAAACACCCGCTCACGCGCGCCGCCCTGCAGCCAGACATTGCCCATGGGCGGTTGCCGTATCGCCCGGTAAGGGCCGGCATCAAACCAGTTCAGCACCTCAAGCGGATCCTGCCCCGGCGCATAGGGCTGATCGCCAAGTGCACCCTTGGGGTAAAGGTCCAGCATCATGGCCCCAAACCCCGGCAGGCCCTGATGATCCAGGCACGCGGTCAGATCGCACAGATCATGTCGCTCTATGCCATCATAGACCAGCAGCTCATCGGCATCGACCGTCAGGCACCAGTGACCATGGCCGTAGCGCATCTGCAGCCAGGTGCTCCAGTCCAGACCAAAGCGCGCCTCTCTGTAGCCCGCCGACGTTTGCCACAACGACACATCTGGCTGATCCGTCAAAAACGCAGCACTGTCATCCGTGCTGCCATTATCGACCACCAGAAAATGCGCCACCCCAAGCGCGCGGTAATAGTCCAGAAAATAGGGCAGCCGCGTGCTTTCATTGCGCAACACCACAAAACCCAGCAGATCGCCCTCGGTAATCTGGTCACTGCGGTCCGCCAGCTTGCGCAGCTGGTGACGCGCGCGCAGCGACCGCCACAACAGCCGCCGCCGCTTCAGGCGCAACCGATACCGTTGCCGCCAGTTCGGCGGCAAAAGAGCGGGTGCACCGGTAGATTTCACATCAGGCCTCGTAATGACCCGTCTGGTGCCATTTCCAGGCATCAGCGATCATGGTATCGAGGTCAGAGCGCGTTGGCTCCCAGCCCAGATCGGTGATGGCGCGGGTCGACCCCGAAACCAGTTTGGTGCAATCTCCAGCCCGGCGTGGGCCAGTATTGCAGGGCACCGGCCGCCCGGTAACAGCCGCGCCCCGGTCCATGACCTCGCGCACCGAAAACCCGCTGCCAGTGCCCAGGTTGAACACCTGGCCGCCCTTGTCTGCTTCCAGCCATTTCAGGCCCAGAACATGGGCGTCCACCAGATCACAGACATGCACATAGTCCCGAATGCAGGTGCCATCGGGGGTGTCGTAATCGGTGCCAAAAATGGTCAGGGCATCGCGTTTGCCATCAATGGCATCCAGCACCAGCGGCACCAGATGGGTCTCGGGGCGGTGGAACTCGCCCACTTCGGCCTCTGGGTCCGCGCCTGCCACGTTGAAATAGCGGAAAATCACCGAGCGCAGCCCATAGGCGGCGCCAAAATCCTTGAGAATATCCTCAACCGCCCGCTTTGAGGCGCCATAGGCGTTCAGCGGCAACTGTGGGGTATTTTCGTCGAGCACCACGTTGTCATGCTCTCCATAGGTGGCGCAGGTGGAGGAAAACACAAAGTCCAGACATCCCGCCGCCACAGCGGCCTCGATCAAATTAAGCGACCCGCCGGTATTGTTGGCCCAATAACGCCCCGGTTCGCTCATCGCTTCGCCAACCTGGCTCAGCGCCGCAAAGTGCATAACCGCCACTGGCTTATGCCGGGCAAAGACCTCATCCAGCCGGGCACGATCCTGCAAATCCCCCTGCTCAAAGGGGCCAAATTTCACCGCATCCTTCCAGCCTGCCACCAGATTATCAAAGGTCACAGGGCTATAGCCCGCCGCCCTGAGCGCCTTGCAGGCATGTGATCCGATATATCCGGCACCACCGGTCACAAGAACAGTCTTCACGTCAGTATTGCCTTTTCAAAGGTCCCAAACTTCAGCGGCCCCACCCGTGCGGCAGGGCCATGGTCGATTTACTCGGCGGCCTGGTCCATCTGGGTGATCGTGTGGAGGTGTTGCATCAGATCGTCGCGCAGCTCGGGGCGCGACAGGGCAAAGGAGACCGTCGCCTGCAAGAACCCCGCCTTGGAGCCGCAGTCAAAGCGTTCGCCCTCAAAGCGGAAGCCATGGGTCGGCACTTGGGCGGCGATATCCTCGGCAATGGCATCGGTGAGCTGGATCTCGCCACCGGCGCCCGATTTCATCTTGTTGAGATTGCGCAGCACCGAAGGCGACAGAATGTAGCGGCCGATCACCGCCAGGTTCGAGGGCGCCTCGGCCGGTTTGGGCTTTTCCACCATGCCCCGGGCGGCAACCACCGCGCCAGAGGTCTCGGCCCCGTCGCAGGGATCCAGAACCCCATAAGAGGCGGTCTGCGCGGGGGAAACCTCCATGGTGGCGACCATATTGCCACCGGTTTCTGCATAGGCTTCAACCATCTGTTGCAGGCAGGGTTTTTCCGCGGCAATGACATCATCGGGCAGGATCACCGCGAAGGGTTCATTGGCGATCAGACGGCGGGCGCACCAGACCGCATGGCCCAGCCCCAGGGCCTTGTGCTGGCGGATATAGGCGATGGCGCCACTGTCCATGCAGGTATTCTTGAGGATCTCCAGCAGATCATCCTTGCCCTTTTTGCGCAGCTCCTGTTCCAGCACCGGGGCGTGATCAAAGTAATCCTCCAGGGCGCCCTTGCCACGGGAGGTGACAAAGATGAATTCCTTGATGCCCGCCGCGCGGGCCTCGTCGATGGCGTATTGCACCAGGGGGCGATCCACCAGTGTCATGATTTCCTTGGGCACCGATTTGGTGGCGGGCAGGAACCGGGTGCCAAGACCCGCAACCGGGAATATCGCTTTTGTTACTTTTTTACGCATCAAATTTCTCACTCATCTACGTCTAAGGCGAACTTGTCTGCAAAAGGCAGTCACCTGGACTTTTAGTTCGTTAGCCAGTCACCCCTTTAGGGGCAGGCATGGGCGCAGCCGACCCAAATGCATCAAATAGCGATGCTCCCACACGGAGTATTATAACTACAAATTGGGCAATTTTCATGACGTGGCTCAACTCCGCACTTGAGATCTGTCGAATAGAGACTGCGTCGCATAGGGGAATTTGCCTAATTATTGCCCATTTTTACCATCATTGCCTCAATACGCGCCACATCTTCGGGGTTGTTCAGCTCCCAGAATTCCCGGCCACGCGCCTCCACCTGAACGCAAAGTATCTTGCGGTTGTTTTCCAGAAACCGCAGTTGCTCCAAGCCCTCTAGCTGCTCCAGCGGACCAACTGGCCAGCTCGGGTAGTCAGCCAGCGCATCAGGCCGATAAGCATACACCCCAACATGATGATAAACTGGCGTCGGCGCCGCGCCTTCAAAGTGCTCGGCGCAGAAGGGAATAACCTCTTTAGAAAAATAGAGCCCGCTGTGATCGCGGCCAAAAACCGCTGTGGTGCCGCCAACGCGCCCCGCTGCGCGATCGGCCAGCAGACTGTTGAGCGTCTCCCCATCGCATTGCAGCACCGGTGTTGCCAGCCCCATATCGGGGGCGGCGCGCAGCCCCGCCACCAGATCTTCGATGAACCAATGGGGCGTCAAAGGCGCGTCCCCTTGCAGGTTCACCACCACCTCATAGCCACCGCCCAGCGCCGCATGGGCCTCGGCGCAGCGTTCGGTGCCGTTGGCACAGCTCTGCGAGGTCATCACAACTTCGGCGCCAAACCCCCGGGCTGCGGTCTGAATGCGATCATCATCAGTCGCCACAACCACCCGATCAACCCCCTGCACGGCGCAGGCCGCGCGCCAGGAGCGTTCAATCAAGGTGAGCTTATCTCCATTGGCGCCGGTCAGCTCGACAAGCGGTTTGCCGGGGTAACGGCTGGAGGCATAGCGGGCGGGAATAACGATCAGTACAGACATCAGGCTTCTTTCAACTCAACATCAGGTGCATGGGCAATAAAGAAGGGGTTGGCATAGTCTTCCTTGCCATAGAGCAGCGGCGAATGATCGTCAAAGCGGACCACTTTGCCACCGGCCCCAGACAGCACCGCATGGCCGGCTGCGGTGTCCCATTCCATAGTGCGACCAACGCGGGGGTAGATATCCGCCTCGCCGGTGGCCACCAGACAGAATTTCAACGAAGAACCTGCGCTTTTGCTGTCCTTGACGGCGTATTTATTGATGTAGTCCTCGGTCGCTTGGTCGCGGTGTGATTTGGAGGCCACAACCATCAGCGCGGCATTGTCACTTTTGGCAACCCGGATGGGGCGCGTCTCGCCCATCACGGCCGGATCAAAAGCGCCGGTTTCTTCCACAGCGGCCCCATCCGCCAGAGTAAAGAACATGCGGTTTTTGGCCGGGGCATAAACCACACCGCGGGTGGGCATGCCCTTTTCGACCAGAGCGATATTCACGGTGAAATCGCCGCGCCGGTGGATGAATTCCTTGGTTCCGTCCAGAGGATCCACGATCAGGAAGGTATCACCGCGTGCCTTGTGCGATTCGGATTGCTCTTCGGTGACCAGCATCACATCGGGAAATGCACTGCGCAGCCCCGCCGAGATCAGAGCATCCGCAGCCTCATCCGCAGCCGTTACCGGGCTGTCATCAGACTTTACCTTCACCTCGAACTCATCGGAGTTGTAGATTTCCATGATCTTGTTGCCGGCCTCGATCGCCAGGCGGCGGATCACTGGGATAAGCTCTTCGTAGGTCACACAAGCGCTCCTTGCTCGAAAGGGTTAATTGAAAATTTGCCTCCGCCCCCTTATGCTGACTCGCAGGTGGATCATCAAGAAGTCCCTTGGAATATCGGTCAGCTCTTTTGACCCCCATACAGATCGCAGGCAAAATGTTTCAGATCCGTCCAAAGACAACAGGAATTTTCAGCGCCATCTCACTCTTTGAGGTGGTGTTTCATTCTGTCGTGCGCAGTGTCCGTTCAAAACACAATAATGCGCTCATCGCTTTGGGAATGAATATTATGCAGGCGGTGATGTTTGTCGCTGTCTTCTACTTTATGTTCTCGGTGCTGGGGATGCGCGGGTCTGCTATTCGGGGCGACTTCCTGCTCTATGTGATGTCGGGTATCTTTCTGTTCCTGACACATACCAAAACCGTTGGTGCCGTTGCCGGCGCCGAAGGCCCTGCCAGCCCGATGATGCAACACGCGCCAATGAATACAATGGTGGCGATTCTCTCGGCAGCGCTTGGCTCGCTTTACATCCAGACG
>Ga0316204_10009138_pt1 | contig 13382 bp, 10 predicted proteins | sample 6monrhotite_MG_2_FD_205661 | JGI IMG/M metagenome (GOLD analysis project Ga0316204, IMG submission 205661) | Microbial mat bacterial communities from mineral coupon in-situ incubated in ocean water Damariscotta River, Maine, United States -... | ecosystem: Environmental > Aquatic > Marine >... | reverse complement strand
ACATTCTTGGCGGGCCCTATTCGATACAACTTGGGTCCAACGTCCGCATGGACCTGCTTTACGGGGAATGGTCTCTGCGCAAAAAGGCGTGGTTTGATCTGTTCACAGTCCTGTTCCTGATCTTCTATCTCGGCGTCTTGTTTTACGGGGCCGTGGCTTCCACCGCCTATTCACTGGGATATTGGGGCAGCGCACCGTTTTCCTTCTTTTCGGGCCTGGTGACGGGCGCAGAAGAAGTCGGCCGTTTGGAGGTCTCTTCCTCTGCGTGGCGGCCATACATGTGGCCGATCAAAACCATGATGACATTGGGCATCTTCCTGATGCTCCTCCAAAGCATATCAGAACTGTTCAAAGACGTTCTGCGCATCAACGGCGAAGAGATCTGATGTCTTATGAAATGATCGCCACGCTGATGTTTTCGTCGATGATGCTGATGCTGCTGACCGGGCAGCGCGTTTTTGGCGCAATCGGCTTTGTCGCCGTAATCGCGGCGTTGTTCCTGTGGGGCGAGAGGGGCGGTTTTGACATCGCGTTTTCGGCCTCTATGGGGTTGATGAGCTGGTACCCCCTGCTGACCCTGCCGATGTTCATATTCATGGGCTACATTCTGTCGGAAAGCAAAATCGCCGACGACCTGTACAAGATGTTCCATGTCTGGATGGGCGGGTTGCGGGGCGGCCTGGCTGTCGGGACCATCGGCTTGATGGTGCTGATCTCGGCCATGAACGGCCTGAGCGTTGCCGGTATGGCGATTGGGTCGACCATCGCGCTGCCGGAACTCCTCAAGCGCGGCTATGACAAACGCATGGTGACAGGCGTTATTCAGGCCGGGTCGAGCCTTGGTATCCTCGTGCCGCCATCGGTTGTATTGGTCCTTTACGCGATGATCGCGCGGCAACCCGTCAGCCAGCTTTGGGTGGCCGGCATCCTTCCTGGCTTGATGATGGCCTCGCTGTTCGTGATTTATATTGTCGTGCGCTGCCGGATCAACCCGAGCCTCGGCCCGGTGCTCGACGCTGAGTCTCGCGACATGCCTCAAGCAGAGAAATACCGCCTCCTGCTCGCGGGTCTTCTACCCGTCATCGTTTTCGCCTCGATGATGGTGCCGTTCCTGAAAGGCTGGACATCGCTCGTCGAAAGTTCGGCCATCGGCGCGCTTGCAGCCTTTACCGCGGCTGTCCTCAAGCGCCGTATGACCCGTGTGGTGTTTGAAAACTCGATCCGCAACACCCTTGCCATCACCTGCATGTTCATGTGGATCATCCTGGCCGCCCTCGCCTTTGGGGCCGTCTTTGACGGCTTGGGTGCCGTGAACGCCATTGAGGGGGTGTTTACCGAACGCCTCAACCTCAGCCCGTGGATGATCCTGATTTTGATGCAACTCAGCTTCATCATCATGGGCACGTTCCTGGATGACACGGCGATGCTGGTGATCGTGGCCCCGCTATACGTTCCGCTGGTCGGCGCGCTTGGCTTTGACCTGATATGGTACGGCATCCTTTATACAATCACGACTCAGATCGCCTATATGACGCCGCCGTTCGGTTATAACCTGTTCTTGATGCGGGCGATGGCTCCACCCGAAGTCACGCTGCGCGATATCTACGCCTCGATCACGCCCTTCGTGCTGATCATGGTGGTCGCTTTGGTCCTCGTGATGATGTTCCCGGGTATCGCCCTGTGGCTACCCGATGTTGTTTTAAGTCAACCATAAAAGAACCGCTTCTCAAGTGGTCGAACCCCAACCAAGGAGAGAAGACATGACTTCAAGACGTAAATTTATCCAAGCGGCCGCAGCGGCACCCGCAGCCGCCGCATTGGCGACGCCCGCATTGGCACAAAGCACAATCCGCTGGCGCATGCAGACCTATGCCGGCGCGGCGCTTGCCGCCGAGGTCATTGACCCGGCCATCGCGATGTTCAACCAGATCGCGGGGGACCGCATGCAGATCGAGCTGTTCTACGCTGATCAGCTTGTTCCCACCGGAGAACTGTTCCAGGCCATGCAGCGCGGCACAATCGACGCAGTGCAATCCGACGATGACTCGATGGCGTCGCCCACCGAAGTCACCGTCTTTGGCGGCTACTTTCCCTTCGGTTCGCGCTACTCGCTCGACGTTCCGGTGCTGTTCAACCAATATGGTCTGAACGAAATTTGGGATGAGCAGTATTCGGCCGTTGGTGTGAAACACATCTCTGCCGGTGCATGGGATCCTTGCCATTTTGCCACGCGCGATCCGATCCGCAGTCTCGCGGACCTTGAGGGCAAGCGCATCTTCACCTTCCCGACAGCCGGTCGTTTCCTGACCCGGTTCGGCGTCGTTCCGGTGAACCTGCCTTGGGAAGACATTGAGGTCGCCATGCAAACCGGCGAACTTGACGGCATCGCATGGTCCGGCATCACCGAGGATTACACCGTAGGTTGGGCCGACGTGACCAACTACTTCCTCACCAACAACATCTCAGGCGCATGGGCTGGGTCGTTCTTCGCCAATATGGAGCGTTGGAACGAATTGCCGGAGGACCTGCAAACGCTGTTCCGCGTGTGCACTGACCAATCGCACTACTATCGTCAGTGGTGGTATTGGGGTGGTGAGGCCAATCTGCGCGTCAACGGCGACAAGCTGGAACTCACCACGATTCCGGACGAGGAATGGGCAACGGTTGAGGCCGCTGCACAGGAATTCTGGGAGGAGATCGCCGCCGAGTCAGAGACCAAACGCCGCGTGGTCGATATCTTCCGGCAATACAACGCCGACATGGTTCGGGCGGGTCGCCCGTACCGGTATGGCTAACGCATCACTATCGGGGGCGGCCGGCGGCGGCCCCCATTTCCAATATGAAAGAAGAATACCATGCCCGGAACTTGGACCTTTGAGGACCTGACAGCCCGCGTTGCTGACGGATCGATTGATACAGTCCTCGCGTGCTTTGTGGATATGCAGGGCCGGTTGATGGGCAAACGGTTTCATGGCGTGAACTTTGTAGAGACCTCGTTTAATGAAACCCATTGCTGCAATTACCTGCTCGCCACGGATCTGGAGATGGCGACGCCCGATGGCTACGCCTCTACCAGTTGGCAGTCTGGCTATGGCGACTATGTGATGAAGCCCGATCTGACGACCATTCGCCCGGTGCCCTGGCTTGAGGGCACGGCGATGGTGCTGTGCGATATCCTTGACCACCACAACCACCAACCGGTCCCCCATTCGCCCCGCGCGATTCTCAAGCGTCAGATCGCCCGCCTTGAAGGGCTCGGCTTTGAGGCGAAAATGGCCACCGAACTGGAATTTTTCTTGTTCGAGCAAAGCTTTGACGCCCTGCGCAAAGACGGCTTTCGCAACCTGGAGCCGATCAGCGGCTACAATGAAGATTACCATATCTTTCAAACGACCAAGGAAGAGGGTGTGATGCGACCGATCCGCAACCATCTGTTTGCGGCCGGACTACCCATTGAGAACTCCAAGGGTGAGGCTGAGGCCGGCCAGGAGGAGCTGAACATCCGTTACGCCCCGGCGCTCGATTGCGCCGATCACCATTCCATCGCCAAGCACGCGATCAAGGAGATCGCCTGGCAAAATGGCCGGGCGGCGACATTTTTGCCCAAGTGGGACAAGGACCGCGTTGGGTCGTCCTCCCATGTGCATCAATCGCTTTGGAAAGACGGCGAAGCGGCGTTCTTCGACAAAACCGCCAAACACGGCATGTCCAAAGTCATGACCCAATACATGGCCGGGCTCATCAAATACGCGCCCGATTATACCTATTTTCTTGCGCCTTACATCAATAGCTACAAGCGCTTTGCCAAAGGCACCTTTGCGCCGACCAAGACCGTCTGGTCTGTCGACAACCGGACCGCAGGTTTCCGTCTATGTGGTGAGAATACCAAAGGCGTCCGCGTTGAATGTCGCATCGGCGGCTCGGACCTGAACCCATATCTGGCGCAGGCTGTGATGCTGGCGGCGGGCATCAAAGGGATCGAGGATGAGCTGGAGCTGCCGCCCGCCACCACCGGCGATGTTTATGAGGACGCGAAAGCAGCCGACATTCCGCAAACCTTGCGCGCGGCGACAGAAACCCTGCGCGGATCGGAGTTCCTGCGGGGCGCTTTGGGCGACGACGTCGTGGATCACTACACCCGCGCCGCCGAATGGGAACAAGAAGAGTTTGACCGCACCGTGACCAATTGGGAAATCACGCGCGGCTTTGAAAGGGCCTGATACCTTATGAAGATCCAATGCATCTCGCCCATCGACGGGTCGGTCTACGCGACACGACAGACGCTGACGCAATCTGAAGCGGAACTCGTCGCCCTTCGCGCAAAGACGGCGCAGGCAAAATGGGCTGCGCGCCCCTTGGCCGAACGCATCGCGTTGGTGCAAGCGGGTGTTGCCGCCGTTGGTGCGATGAACGATGAGATCGTGCCGGAAATCGCATGGCAAATGGGCCGCCCCATCCGCTACGGCGGCGAATTCGGCGGGTTCAATGAGCGCGCGTCCTACATGGCCGAGATTGCTGAGGACGCGCTGGCTCCAATCGTGGTTGAAGACAGCGATGCCTTCCGCCGTGTCATCAAACGTGTGCCGCACGGCCTCGTTCTGGTCGTGGCTCCGTGGAACTACCCCTATATGACTGCCATCAACACCGTCGCGCCCGCGCTTATCGCGGGCAACGCGGTGCTGCTGAAACATGCCTCCCAAACGCCCCTGGTCGGCGAGCGGATGGCGCAGGCCTTTCATTCCGCCGGCATCCCGGAGGACGTGTTCCAAAACGTTTTCCTCGATCATAAAACAACATCCGACTTGATCGCGGCCCGGACGTTCGGGTTTGTGAACTTCACAGGCTCCGTCGGCGGTGGACGCGCGATAGAGACCGCGGCCGCGGGAACCTTCACCGGTATCGGGCTGGAGTTAGGCGGCAAAGACCCGGGCTATGTACGGGAAGATGCGAACCTTGACGCGGCGGTGGAAACGCTCATCGACGGGGCGATGTTCAATTCCGGCCAATGCTGCTGCGGGATTGAACGGATATATGTCCATCAGAGCCTGTTTGACGCTTTCGTGGAAAAGGCCGTGGCCATCGTGAATGGCTATAAGCTTGGCAATCCGTTGGACGCCGACACGACCCTTGGCCCCATGGCCCATGTGCGATTCGCCGAAGAGGTGCGTAGCCAGACCACCGACGCCATCGCTGCGGGTGCCAGGGCGCATATCGACCCGGCGAAGTTCCCCGAGGATGGTGGGGCCTACCTTATGCCGCAAATCCTGACGAACGTGACGCACGATATGCGTGTCATGCAAGAGGAAAGCTTTGGCCCTGTCGTGGGCATCATGCCCGTCGCCTCGGATGCCGAGGCTGTCGCCCTGATGAACGACAGCAGCTTTGGCCTTACTGCGTCGCTCTGGACCCAGGACGTCGCGCGAGCGGAATGGATTGCCGATCAGATTGAGACGGGGACCGTTTTCATGAACCGCGCCGATTATCTCGATCCTGGCCTATGTTGGACCGGCTGCAAAGACACTGGCCGTGGCGGAGGTCTCTCGGTGATCGGGTATCACAACCTCACACGTCCAAAATCCTACCACCTCAAGAAAGCGTAAGAACATGAGCCTTACAGCAAACTGGTCCTACCCCACGGCGATCCGGTTCGGTGCCGGACGTATTTCTGAAATCGCGGATGCCTGTGCGATTGCGGGCATCGAAAAGCCGCTGCTTGTCACCGATCGTGGACTGGCGGGAATGCAGATCACCACCAAAACGCTTGATCTTTTGGAAGCGGCGGGCTTGGGCCGCGCGATCTTTGCCGAGGTCGATCCAAACCCCAATGAGAAAAACGCCGAAGCCGGTGTGAAGGCCTTCAAGGACGGCGGCCATGACGGTGTGATCGCCTTTGGCGGTGGCTCGGGCCTCGATCTGGGCAAGTTGGTGGCTTTTTTGGCGGGCCAGACGCGGCCCCTGTGGGATTTTGAGGATGTCGGTGATTGGTGGACCCGCGCCGATGCCGATGCAATTGCGCCGATTGTGGCTGTGCCAACGACGGCTGGCACAGGGTCTGAGGTTGGGCGCGCGTCGGTCATCACCAACTCGACGACCGAAGAGAAGAAGATCATCTTTCACCCCAAGTTCCTGCCCACCGTGGTGATTTGCGACCCTGAATTGACCGTGGGTATGCCGAAGGCCATCACCGCAGGCACCGGCCTTGATGCCTTTGCGCATTGTGTTGAGGCGTTCTGCTCGCCGCACTATCACCCCATGTCCCAAGGCATCGCGTTGGAGGGGATGCGGCTGGTCAAGGAATACCTGCCCCGCGCCTATGCCGACGGGACAGACATTGCCGCCCGCGCTCATATGATGAGCGCTGCTGCCATGGGGGCTACGGCGTTTCAAAAAGGCCTCGGCGCGATCCATGCGCTGTCGCATCCCATTGGCGCGATGTATCACACCCACCACGGGACCACGAACGCGGTTTGCATGCCTGCCGTTTTGCAATTCAACAAACCGGCGGTGAAAAAGAAGCTGACCCAAGCTGCCAATTATCTGGGCCTGCAAAACGGCTTCGACGGCTTTTGCGCCTATGTCGACGATCTGAACACATCGCTTGGCATCCCAAGGACCTTGTCAGAACTTGGTGTCACAGATCCGGACATCGACCGGATCGTCGCCGGCGCGCTTGCCGATCCCAGCACGGGCGGCAATCCAATCGAGATGACGAAAGAGAACACCACGAAGCTGTTATTGGCGTGCCTCTGACACAGCCAAGGCGCGCATTGGTCGGATTCAAAAGGACGTTCAGTGTTTGCTGAGCGATGGGCAGCGTCTCTCGGCTGCATCAACCAGGCGTCTTTCACGCGATGGGTCCGGGTCGCAGCACGCCTCCGGTGCCTTGAAAATCACATCGCTGACTAACCTGGTTCGTCGATGATCACTCAGTCCAGTGGTGTCAACTGTCGGATAATCTTCCCGCCTTTTCCTTGAACAATGTGGTTCCCAGAGCAGTTGCGATGTGGGTTGTGCCTGTGCCGGCTCCGCCCACCAGAGCGAAATTGTAAGCGTTTTCGGGGAATTGTCCGGAGCAGAAAGAGCCCATGACTGCGGCCAGCGCGTCATTCGCCCCGGCCCGGCGCGGCCGGGGCTGCATTGATCTCCGTCAATCCACTGCTCTCCAATACAGGTCATAATAGGCTCCGGGAGGAGCGACATGAAACCGGGGAGTTCGACCGAGCATTCAGACGATTTCGCCACGCAAGTGTCCGGAGTGAAAGACGATGCAGCGCGATGGGCGGAGGCGCGGAGCCTGATTGATGGCTGGAAAGGCGGTATCAATATCGCACATGAAGCCATCGACCGCCACGTGGCGGACGGGCATGGCGAACAAGTGGCGATACGCTGGCTCGGCAAAGAGGGAACACAGCGCGACCTGAGCTACGCTGACATGAGTGACCTTTCGGCACGGTTTGCCAATGTGCTGATCGCGGGCGGAATGGCAAAAGGGGACAGTGTCTTTTGTCTGATGGGACGTGTGCCGGAGCTTTATGCTGCGGCCTTTGGCACATTGAAGGCCGGCTTGGTGTTCACGCCGCTCTTCGCCGCCTTTGGACCGGAACCAATCCGGACCCGGATGGAAATCGGCGGTGCCAATGTGCTGGTGACCACGGCGAGCCTCTACAAACGCAAGATTTCAAAATGGCGGGCAGAGATTCCATCATTGAAGCTGGTTTTGATTGTCGGTGATGAGGTACCCGAAGAATGCGTAGCGCTTGGCCCGGCATTGCAGGCCGCGTCGACCGTCTTCGAAACGGTTGCAACGGCACCCGAAGACCCCGCGCTCATACATTTCACTTCCGGCACGACCGGCAAGCCAAAGGGTGCGGTCCATGTCCATAACGCCGTACTCTACCACGCGTTTTCGGGTCGCCACGCGCTTGGCCTGACGCCGGGTGCCATATATTGGTGTACCGCCGATCCAGGTTGGGTCACCGGCACCTCTTACGGCATCGTCTCGCCCCTGGTGAACCGGGTCACGATGATTGTGGATGAGGCGGAGTTCGACCTCGACCGCTGGTATGGGACGATCGACCGGGAAAAGGTCGAAATCTGGTACTCTGCCCCGACCGCAATCCGCATGATGATGCGCGCGGGCGAAGAGGCGGCACGGCCCTACGATTTCTCGTCGCTGAAATTCCTGGCGAGCGTTGGTGAACCGCTGAACCCGGAAGCGGTTATCTGGAGCGAACAGGTGTTTGGTCAGCCCTTCCACGACAATTGGTGGCAGACCGAGACCGGGGGCATCATGATCGCCAATCACCCGGGCATCGAGGTCAAGCCCGGCTCCATGGGCAGACCCCTGCCCGGGATCGAAGCCGGGATCGTCGAAAAGGGCGCGCGCGGACTGGCTGAACTGGGCGACGGGGAAATCGGGGAACTGGCGCTCCGGCCGGGCTGGCCCTCGATGATGCGGACCTATCTGCACGAGCAGGCGCGATATGACAAATGCTTCAAGGACGGCTGGTACCTGTCAGGCGATCTCGCGATGCGGGATGGTGATGGATATTTCTGGTTCGTGGGCCGTGCGGACGACCTGATAAAGACATCCGGGCACCTGGTCGGCCCGTTCGAGGTCGAAAGCGCATTGATTGAACACGATGCGATTGCCGAGGCCGGCGTGATCGGTGTGCCGGATGAGACCGCAGGCGAGGTCGTAAAAGCCTATGTCACGCTGAACCCCGGCTTTGAACCATCTGATGAACTGGAACGGTCCGTGCGGGGACATGCCCGCAAGAGGCTCGGCCCCGCCGTTGCCCCGCGAGAGGTCGTTTTCCGAAATACACTTCCCAAGACCCGCTCTGGCAAGATCATGCGCAGGCTTTTGAAGGCGCGCGAATTGGGCCTGCCCGAGGGCGATATTTCCACACTGGAGACGGATGAGACATGACTGTGATCGACAAGCCCCGGCTGGACCGGGACCATGTGCTCAGCATGCTGGGCCACATGATCCGCATTCGCAAGTTCGAGGATGTCTGCGCGGAGCTTTATACCAAGCAGAAGATCCGCGGTTTCCTGCATCTTTATGACGGGGAGGAAGCCATCGCCGCAGGGGTGATTCCGGTGCTGACGGGCAAGGACAGGATCATCGCCACCTACCGCGAACACGGCCACGCGTTGGTCCGCGGCGTGCCAATGACCACCGTAATGGCCGAGATGTACGGTAAGGCCGAGGGGTGTTCCGGCGGGCGTGGCGGGTCCATGCACCTGTTCGATGCCGATACCGAGTTCTTTGGCGGCAACGCCATCGTCGGCGGTGGCCTGCCCTTGGCTGGTGGCTTGGCCCTTGCCGACAAAATGCAAGGCGAGGATCGCGTGACCGCCTGTTTCTTCGGTGACGGTGCCGTGGCCGAGGGCGAGTTCCACGAGACCATGAACCTTGCTGAACTTTGGGATCTGCCAATCCTCTTTGTCTGCGAAAACAACGGCTACGCCATGGGAACGGCGCTTGACCGCTCCGAGTCCGAGATCGATATCCACGCCAAGGCGGCGGCCTACGGCATCAAGTCGGAAACCGTCGACGGCATGAACGTGGTCGATGTGGAGGTCGCCACACGCCGCGCGCTTGCCTATATCCGTGAGACCAAGCGGCCGATGTTCCTCGAATGCAAGACCTACCGGTTTCGCGCCCATTCGATGTTCGACGCACAGCTCTACCGCGAGAAATCAGAGATCGAGAGGTGGCGCGCCGGGGGCCCCATCGTGCGGTTCCAGGGCTGGTTGATGGAGAACAACCTGATCCACCAGAGCGACCTCGATGAGATCGAAGCCCGGATCGACGCTGAGATTGCCGAGGCCGTGGCCTTTGCCGAGGCAGGGACCTGGGAGCCGGTCGAGGATCTCACCGTCAACCTGCTTGGGCCGCAGCCCGAGCCGCCCGACGCCCCGGTGCCTTCGGGCGAGACCGTTGAGATGACGTATCGCGAGGCGATGAGGCAGGCGATCCGCGATGCGATGATCCGTGACGAGCGCGTGTTCCTGATGGGCGAAGATGTGGGTGCCTATGGCGGCTGCTATGCCGTCACGAAAGGGCTGATGGAGGAATTCGGCGAGGACCGAATTCGCGACACCCCGCTATCGGAATCCGGCTTCACCGGCGCGGGGATCGGAGCGGCAGCGGTCGGGATGCGGCCCATCGTCGAACTGATGACGGTCAATTTCAGCCTGCTCGCGCTTGACCAGATCATGAATACCGCGGCCACGATCCGGCATATGTCCGGCGGGCAATTCGGAGTGCCATTGGTCATCCGCATGGCGACCGGTGCGGGCAAACAGCTCGCCGCGCAGCATTCCCATAGTCTGGAGGGGTGGTACGCCCATATTCCCGGATTGAAAGTGCTTGCTCCGGCCACGATCGAAGACGCGCGTGGGATGCTCTGGACAGCCCTGCAGGACCCCGACCCGGTGCTGATATTTGAAAACGTGATGCTCTATAATCGCAGCGGCGAAATCGACAAGGCTGCTGGCGCGGTGGACATCTCGAAAGCGGCCGTGCGACGCGCAGGCACGGATGTGAGCCTGATCACCTATGGCGGGTCCCTTTTTAAATCGCTTGAAGCGGCAGAGGGTTTGGCCAAGGAGGGGATCAGCGCGGAGGTGATTGATCTGCGCACGCTCCGCCCTCTCGATGATGAGACGATTATGGCTTCGGTCGCCAAGACCCGCCGCGCGCTGATCGTGGACGAGGGCTGGCGTTCCGGGTCGCTCGCCGCCGAGGTTTCGGCCCGGATCATGGAGCAGGCCTTTTGGTCGCTTGATGCGCCGGTTGGTCGGGTCTGCTCGGAGGAGGTGCCGATCCCCTACCCCAAGCATCTGGAAGACGCGTCGATCCCTCAAGTGCCCGCGATCTTGGCTGCCGCCCGCGCGCAATTGGGGCGCTGAAATGGGTGTTTTCGAGATGCCCTCGCTCGGTGCGGACATGGAGGCCGGGACGTTGGTGGAATGGCTGATCGGCCCCGGAGACACCGTTAACCGGGGCGATGTCGTCGCGGTCGTTGAAACCCAGAAAGGTGCCATCGAGATCGAAACGTTCGAGGCGGGAATCGTTCAGGAACTGCTGGCCGAACTGGGTCGTGAGCTGCCGGTAGGATCGCCTTTGGCGGTGATCCTGGCGGAAGGAGAGGTACCGCCGGACTCCGCCGCGCCAAAACCCGCACCCGCCGCGGCACCTCCGACCCCTGAACCGGCCACCGCCGCCGAACCTGCCAAGGAGCCCATCGCGCCTGCTTCTGTGCCAGCGGAAGAGATGCCGTCCGGCACGGTCGCGATATCCCCCGCCGCGCGGCTGCGGGCACGGGAACTGGGGCTCGACCTTAGCTCTGTCACCGGCTCGTTCCCCGGCGGTGCCATCGTATTAAAGGATGTCGATGCGGCCAGCGGTGCCGCGGCACCTGCGCCCCCAAAACGCAAGACCAACCCGATGGAGGAGATGCGCAAGGCCATCGCCGCCGCGATGACCCGGTCAAAGCGCACGATCCCGCATTTATACCTCTCCGAGACCATCGACGTTGAGCCGGCCATACGGTTCCTGGAGGCACGCAATGCAGATGCCGCCCCCACCGAAAGGATCCTGCTCGGCGCTGTGTTCATTCGCGCCGCGACGTTGGCTGCGGCCGAGGTCAAGGAAATGAATGGTCGTTATCTTGAGGATCAGCGCTTTGTGCCCGCCACACAGGTGAACCCGGGCGTCGCCATTGCGCTCAGGGGTGGCGGGCTCGTGGCACCCGCGCTTATCGATGCCGTGCCGATGTCCCTCGAAGAGACCATGGCGGGGATGCGTGATCTGGTGTTCCGCGCCCGCGCCGGGCGGTTGCGCAGCTCCGAGACAACCCAAGGGACGATCACGATTTCAAGCCTTGGAGAAACCGGTGCCGAAGCGATGACTGGCGTGATTTTCCCACCGCAGGTCGCGCTTGTCGGGATCGGTTCCCCGAACAAAAGGCCCTGGGTCGTCGACGGCCAGGTGGTGCCGCGCACGGTTGTGACACTCACGATATCAGCCGATCACCGTGTCAGCGATGGCCGACAGGTGGCGCGCTTCATTTCCGTCTTTGAAAAGCTGATGAAAACCCCGGAGGAGCTATGACAGAGACCGAATACCGCGCTGCTTTTGTTGAAGAACTGGTGCGCGTGGCACCCGATATCGAGCCTGATTCAGTAGGCGACGCTGACCACATTCAGGGCGATCTGGAGCTTGATTCCATGGATGTTCTGAACCTCGTCCTGGCGCTGCATACGCGCTTTGGGGTCGACATTCCCGAAAGCGACTATCCCAAGATCGCGACCGCTGCGCTGGCTGCTGAATATCTGGCGTCGCACGCCGGGCAGGGCGCTTAATGGGCGTGCTTTGAAAAGGAGGCATTCCTTGATCAGATCCACTGCCGAGGTGCTGACTGCCAATTGGCGCTGCTGTACTTGACGTATCCGAGCATTGTTGATGGCGTGAATGTCCCACCAGAGCCAGCGTCCTGAGCCCCAGGTTTCTTCCGTTCTGCAGAGTGTCCCAAGGTTTGTTGGCTTTGCGACCCACCCTTGGACCGCCGGACGTTTGATTTTCCAGGCTCTCTTACGATGACGGACTGCCGACGCCATTAGGATAATGTATAGCAATCAAGACGTTGTATCAAACTGCGCTGTGCGGTCTGGCCTCATTGTCGTGCTTGCGCCAATCCACCAGCTTTTCGCGGGCGTCCGCAAGGCTCATGAACCAATGGGCATTCAGGCATTCTGCCCTGAGCTTGCCGCTGAACGCCTTGATGAAGCTGTTGCCGGTCGGTTTTTCGGGACGGGAGAAGCCCAGCGTGACGTCGTTGACAAACCGTTTCTGTGTTGAACAAGCAGCAATCGTTCTACCTGGTGGCAAAGCGATGCCGGATTGCCGATACGATCAAACCAATTTGCCCTAGAACCAGCGGCACAAGGCTCATTGCGGCAATAAGAAACCAGGAGGTCGCATCCGGCATCTCCAACTCAAGTGCTTCGGACGCGACCGGTATGGACAGAACCAGAAACAGCAACCCCAAGCTCAACGCGATGGCACCCCAGACGAATTTGTTGCGGGTGATTTCATTGCGGATCACGCCCGACCTTGGGTCGCGCATATTGAACACATGCCACAACTGCGCGAATGCAAGCGTCAGGAAGGACACTGTGACCGCCTCCTGAATCGGAAGCTCGAGGATCTGTGTCGCAATCACCAGCGCGCCCAGCGTTGCGGCCGTGATGCTCAGGCTGTGGAGCACGACCGCCACCCACATCGGACGCGTCATGATGGGCTTTCCGGGATCTCGGGGCGGGCGTTGCAGGGTTTTCCTGCCGCCTTCACTGGCCCCCAGCGCAAA
>Ga0316204_10009137_pt1 | contig 13383 bp, 12 predicted proteins | sample 6monrhotite_MG_2_FD_205661 | JGI IMG/M metagenome (GOLD analysis project Ga0316204, IMG submission 205661) | Microbial mat bacterial communities from mineral coupon in-situ incubated in ocean water Damariscotta River, Maine, United States -... | ecosystem: Environmental > Aquatic > Marine >... | reverse complement strand
GTTTGCGTATTGGTCGCCAGTTATTAGATAACCCATTTATTAATACAGATGATATCCGATCACATCCAAATACGTTTGATGCGGTTTGGTTAAATTATCGCTTCAGTGATGCTTTAAATATCGAGGCAGGAAAGGTTAAGCGCTGGGCTGGTTTTGACTCTGGCGCGAGCCAAGAAAAATTTAAGAAGGCGAGTAACGATGGCGTTGTTGCTATTGGTGCATCGTATCAGTTGAATCAAAATCAAGCGTATCAGGCTTGGTACTATGATTTTGATAACAGTCATCAACAAGTTTATTTTGACCTGAGCTACACTCGTGGTGATTTAGAAGCTGGATTTCAATACAGTAATTTTAACGAGTCAAATAATTCGTCGGTTGATGGAGCTGTTTACGGCGTAAGCATTGCTTATACGATTGATAAATTATCATTAAATGCGGCATTCAATGAAGTATCAAATGGTGGCGGGCAATCGGTTAGTAATGGCTTGGGCGGCGGTAATTTCTTTACTTCAATGGATGAGTTAACAATTGATGGAATAAACGATGCATCGTCATATCTTATCGGAGCTGATTACTCAGTATCGGATAATTTGTCGATCAGTCTTGCATTTGGTCATTTTAAAGATGGCAAAAAGATAACTTCAGATATTGATGAAACAGATCTTGTCGTGAATTATGCAATTAATGATAAGACGGATGTTGAATATATTTATGCAGATGTAAGCAATGATGCTGCGCCAGCGGATGTTGATACTAACTTCAAACGACAAGTACTACGCGTTAATTATCAGTTCTAGTATGTTAGTCATTGCTACGTAAGCACATGTTCACTTACGTGGCAATGGCGCTATTAATCTAACAATTTAGCTCGTGCCGTATTCATCCAGCCTTCAGCTTCTTTATTTATCTCAGATGCCTTACGACCTTCGGTTTGGATTGCCGAGCCAATAACGACTTTGATAGTCCCCGGATGTTTGATAAAACCCCGTTTGCGCCAAAATTCACCCGCATTATGGGTGACAGGAATAACCGGAACACCACTTTTGGCCGCTAGCATTGCTCCGCCGATGCCAAAGGGCTTGGTTTCAGCGGCTTGTAGCCGTGTACCTTCAGGGAAAATAACGACCCAGCGGCCTTTACTTAGCCGATCATTCCCTTGAGAAATTACCTGGTTAAGTGCTTTACGTCCTGCCTTGCGATTAATCGCTATGGGTTCCAGCACCCAAATTGCCCAGCCAAAGAAGGGTACCCAGAGTAACTCTCGTTTGATTAACCATGTCTGTGCTGGAAAAAACTTGGTTAGTGCCAGAGTTTCCCAAGTTGACTCATGGCGACAGAAGACAATCGCTGGATCTATTCCAGCTATATTCTCCATGCCTTCAATTTCATAATGAACACGGCAAGTAACTTCTAACCACCACAATACGAAGCGATGCCACATATTCAGGTAACGGTAACGCCATTTGTAAGGGATTAAGATAGTAAGGAAGCAAGGAGTAGCAAGAATAACTGTTGCCAGTATCATGCCTATCGAAAATAGTAGTGAACGAATAAACAGCATCATTTAGACACTATTCATTAGCGTGCCAGCCAATAAGGCGTTAACGGCTTGTTTAAGATCACAGTAAACAGGCACATCTTCGATACCTTGTGCGGAATAGAGTGTTTTGGTGCCTTTGCCAGTACGAACGAGTATTGGTTGCGCGCCAGCTGTTTTGGAGGCTTCAATATCTCTTAATGAGTCACCAATAGAAGGTACATTTTCTAATGAAGTATTAAGGCGTTTGGCAATTTGATCATATAAGCCGGGTAGTGGTTTGCGACAATCACATTCATCATTAGGACCATGCGGGCAAAAGAAAATGGCGTCAATCTCTCCACCATACTCACGTACCATACGATGCATTTTGTCGTGAATGGCGTGCAGGGTATCAAGATCGAAAAGTTTGCGAGCAATGCCAGATTGATTGGTAGCAACAACAACCTGCCAACCAGCATTTTTTAATGAGGCGATGGCCTCAAGGCTACCGGGCAAGGGTAGCCATTCATCGGGTGATTTAATGAAGTGATCAGAATCTTCATTAATGACACCATCACGATCCAGAATAATGAGTGACATGGTTAATTCATATCTCGAAATTCAGAAACACGAATTTTGCCATTAATCATTTTTGATTCGCGCTTCATGAGTTTGTCCATTTTTTTCCATAGCGCAGCTTTAAGATCGAAGTCGGCGGCAATAGCTGTACCCATAATTAAGATCATTAGGTCAGCACATTCTTCAGCAAGTGATTCTGTAGATTTGCCTTTGGTAACGGCTGAAGATATTTCACCAAGTTCTTCGGCCATCAGCGCAACACGGTATGGCAGATCTTCACCGCCGCTACCTTTGAAATCATGTTTATCATGGAAGGTTTGAATTGCTGCGAGCATTTCATCGTAAGAATCCGGATTACTATGATTTTCCATGCACCCTCCTACTTCGATATATTATTAATCTTGTAAACGAGATAGATCTGCAATGCGTAAGAATAGTTTACGCAAAATATTAAGCAATGCCAGTCGATTGTTGCGAATTTTTTCGTCATCAGCCATGACCATAACACTATCAAAGAAGGTATCGACGGGTTCACGCAAACTGGCTAATTTGGTTAATGCGGCAGTGTAGTCGCCGGCAATTAATAATGGTTCAACATCTGATAAGGAAGATTGAATTGCAGCATGCAGATTTGTTTCGGCATCACTTTCAAATAATCCGTTATCGACTTTATCAGAAATTTTTTGCTTACTCTTTTTAAGAATATTAGTAATACGTGTATTGGCCGCATTAAGGCTTGTGGCTTCTGGGAGTTTGCGGAAGGCAGCAACAGCACGTAGACGTTGATCGAGCTCGTTAAATTGGCCTGGACGTAAACTAACAACGGCATCGATCTCATCACCAGCAAAAGCCTGGTTACTATAATAAACAGCGAGACGACCAAGAATGAAATCAAATACGTCATTAATAACGTTATCAGCAACATCAAGTTTTGGCGCCATTGATTGATAATTATTAACGGCGGTGGTTATGAGGTCATGAACATTAAGGTTAAGTTTACATTCCATACAAATACGTAAAATACCTAAAGCGGCGCGACGTAATGCATAGGGGTCTTTTTGGCCAGTAGGTGGCTGTCCAATGGCATAAAGACCGACCAGAGTATCAAGTTTGTCGGCGACAGAGACAGCCTGACCAATGACATCTTTAGGTAGTTCATCGCCTGCAAAACGGGGCCGATAATGATCTTCAATGGCTTGAGCAATATTTCCGGCTTCACCATCGGCACTGGCATAATAGTGCCCCATGATGCCTTGCAGATCGGGGAACTCGTAAACCATTTCACATAATAGATCGCACTTACAAAGTTGTGCTGCACGTGTAGCAGCATCGCTATCGGCATTAAGGGATGAGGCAATCGTACTGGCTAACGCGGCAATACGTTCTGACTTGTCATACACGCTACCAAGTTTTTTCTGGAAGACAACTTTCTTAAGTGCATCACGACGACTCTCAAGAGAAGTTTTTTTATCTTGCTGCCAAAAGAATTCTGCATCGGCAAGGCGTGGCCTGATAACGCGTTCATTACCTTTGCGTACGGTATCGATATTGCTGCTGTCGATATTACTGATGGTAATAAAATTAGGCATTAATTTTCCACTGCTATCTAGCATATGGAAATATTTTTGATGACCTTTCATGGAACTGATTAAACATTCCATTGGTACATCTAAAAATGATTTATCAAAGTTACCAATCACGGCAACAGGCCATTCAACCATGGCAGTAACTTCATCAAGCAAGGCCTCATCAATAACAGCGGTACCATTAGCTTTATCAGCAATATCGATTACGGCTTGTCTTACCACTTCGCGGCGCTGACTAAAGTCAGCAATAACCTGACCTTGAGATTCTAATAGATCGGCATAACCTGCGGGATCAAAAATGGTCATGGCGCTTGGATGATGGAAACGGTGTCCCCAGGTTTCTTTACCACTCTTGATGCCGAGGATTTCAGTATCAATAACGGTATTGCCTAATAGCAAAACAATCCAATGCACAGGGCGAACAAATTGTGCATCGCCGGCACCCCAACGCATACGTTTAGGGATGGGTAATTTGTCGAGGCCATTGCGAACAATATCAGGAATGAGCTCAGCAGCAGTTTGACCTTTTTCTGATAAGGTATAAGCAAGCCAACTGCCTTTATCTGTTTCAAGTTTTGCCAGGTCTTCAACGGATTCAACGCCACATGAGCGCGCAAAACCTTGAGCGGCTTTGGTTGGGCAACCATCCTCATCAAATGCTGCAGTGAGTGCCGGGCCGCGACGTTCGATTTCACGATCAGCCTGTTTGTATGCAAGATCGGTAATTAAGAGCGCGAGACGACGTGGAGCGGCAAAAGGTTTAATTTCACTGTAATCAAGACCGGCTTCTTTTAGATCAGTAGTAACACTACTTTCAAAGGCCTGTGATAATTTTAACAAGGCCTTTGGTGGTAATTCTTCGGTGCCAATTTCGATTAGCAAATCATTAGTTGTATTCATGACTTGTCTCCTTCAACCATCGGGAAGCCAAGTTTCTCGCGTTTATTGTAATAGGCTTGGGCAACGGCGCGTGACAGAGAGCGAATACGAAGTATGTAAGCCTGGCGTTCAGTTACCGAAATCGCATGGCGAGCATCAAGCAAGTTAAAGGTGTGTGATGCTTTTAATACTTGTTCATAAGCTGGTAGAGGCAGATCGGCCTCAATGAGATTTTGACTTTCTTTTTCGCAGCTATCAAACCATGCAAATAAGGTATCCACATCGGCATGTTCAAAGTTGTAAGTGGATTGTTCAACTTCATTTTGATGGAATACATCGCCATAAGTAATCGTACCGGCATCACTTTTTGACCAAATAAGGTCAAATACGCTGTCGACACCTTGCATGTACATGGCGAGGCGTTCGAGTCCGTAAGTAATTTCACCGGTGACAGGACGACATTCGAGGCCACCGACTTGCTGGAAATACGTGAATTGAGTGACTTCCATGCCATTTAGCCAAACTTCCCAGCCAAGGCCCCAGGCACCGAGTGTGGGCGATTCCCAGTTATCTTCAACAAAACGGATATCATGTTCGAGTGGGTCGAAACCTAAAAGGCGCAACGAATCCAGATACAGCTCCTGAATATTGTCTGGTGAAGGTTTGAGCATGACCTGAAATTGGTAGTAATGCTGCAAACGGTTGGGATTTTCACCATAACGGCCATCAGTTGGGCGCCGCGAAGGCTGCACATAAGCTGCGCGCCAGGGTTCAGGCCCAATTGAGCGCAAGAACGTGGCTGGATGGAAGGTGCCAGCACCTACCTCCATATCGTAAGGTTGCAGTACGGCACAGCCTTGATCGGCCCAAAAGGCCTGTAAAGTGGCAATTAAGCCGTGAAAAGTCGAAATATCGGTAGCGCTGCTCATGGTAATGTCTATTTTTAGTCCAAATTGTCGTAATTTGCGCGCAAGTATACCTTATATATATGGGCGTAGTCCCTAGCCGAGCGGCTCTGCTATAATGGCGCCCCTTTTCTGAACGGCAGTTTTCAAGATGGTATCGACACAACGTAAAGCAGTCGCCCTGATTTCTGGTGGCCTTGACTCACTTCTCGCCGCCAAGGCAATGATGGAGCAAGGTGTACATGTTGAGGGGATTAACTTTTATACAGGCTTTTGTGTGGAAGGCCATACTCATGCGATTCGTAAAAAAGATAAGGCTAAACCAAAGCGTAATAATGCTTTGTGGGTTGCTGAGCAGTTAGGCATTAAATTGCACATTGTCGATATCATTGAAGAATATAAAGATGTAGTCATTAATCCATCACATGGTTATGGCCAACATATGAATCCATGTCTGGATTGTAAAGGCTTCATGGTGAAAAAAGCCCATGAATGGATAGAAGCAAATGGTTTTGATTTTATTGTTACTGGTGAAGTGATTGGCCAACGCCCGATGTCGCAACGCAAGGATACGATGCCGGTGATTGCGCGGGAATCTGGTGCGGGCGATTTACTGGTTCGGCCTTTGTGTGCACAACATTTACCGGCGACACTTCCGGAGCAACAAGGTTGGATAGACCGCGAACAAATGTTTGATTTTAGTGGCCGTACACGCAAACCGCAAATGGCGCTGGCTGAAAAATATGGATTTGAAGAGTATGCGCAACCCGCCGGCGGTTGTTGTTTTTTAACGGATGAAAAATATTCAAAGAAGATTTCGGATCTTTGGGAATCACGAGGTGTGCGTGATTATGAACTTGATGACATTATGCTATTAAAGGTAGGTCGTCATATTCGTCCGAAAAAACATTTTAAAGTGATCATTGGCCGTGAAGAAGGTGAGAATAATTTTCTTTCCGGTTATCGAAAAATGTTTACGAGTTTAAAAACAACCAGTCATGCAGGGCCGCTTGCACTATTAGACTGCGTAAATGGCGAAGCATCTGATGAGGATATTGAACTCGCCGCACAAATAGTGGCGCGTTATAGTCAAGGTCGGACAGCGGATAAAGTTGAAGTTGAAGTTACAAATAAACAAGGCGTAAGCAGATTAATAGAAGTAACACCAATATCACCAAGTCAATTAGATGAAAGCTGGCATGTGTAGTTTATATTTTATACTACATATACAGCGTTTAAGTGTGTAACACATGTCTCATTATACACTTGATGCAAAACGCTTGATGTGTCCAATGCCGGTGATAAGAACACAGGATAAGGTTGCTGAATTACAAGTGGGTGATACTTTAGAAGTCACATGTACTGATCCTGGCGCCATGAATGATATACCTGCCTGGTGTCGTATAAATGGTCATGAAGTTGTTAGCAGTAGTGAAGAAAAAGGTGAAGTTATTATTACCGTAAAAGTTGGCGAAGCATAAATGGCCGATAGCCATTCACATGAATCATTAGATAAGCATGATGCGCGTTACCGTGAGGTACGTAAGGTCACGTTAATTGGTTCGGTTGTAGATTTGTTATTAGCGGTGGCTAAATTAGTCGTAGGGTATGTCGGACAATCACAAGCACTGATTGCTGATGGTATTCACTCTCTATCAGATCTTGTTACCGACTTTATGGTGTTGTTTGCTTTTAAACATTCCAATCGTGATGCTGATGAAGATCATCCCTATGGTCATGGCCGAATAGAAACCCTAATGACGGTTGCCTTGGGCTTTGCATTGATTGTAATCGGGATTGGTATTGCCTGGGATGCAGCGCTACGTTTGTTTGAACCTGAATTACTATTACATCCTAGTGGTATTGTTTTGGTCATTGCGGCTATTTCAATTATATCGAAAGAAGCAATTTATCATTACACCTTGGCGGCTGCTCGTAAGTATAGATCGGCTTTGTTACGCGCTAATGCATGGCATAGTCGCTCGGATGCAATTTCATCAATTATCGTATTTGTTGGTGTGCTGGGTGCAATGGCCGGTTTGGATTATTTAGATGCGATTGCTGCGATTGGTGTTGCCTTGATGATTATTAAGATTGGCTGGGATCTTGGATGGCATAGTGTTCGTGAATTGATTGATACAGCGTTAGATAGCGAACAAGTAGAAAAAATTCGTAAGATGATTGCCTCTGTAGAAGGTGTGCGTTCTTTACATATGTTACGTACCAGGAAGATGGGCCCAGACGCCTTGGTCGATGTGCATATTCAGGTAGATTCTTTTTTGAGCGTGTCAGAAGGACACCAGATAAGTGAAACCGTGCGGCAACAATTACTTGAAAATATTGATGATGTATCAGACGTAACGGTGCATATTGACCCGGAAGATGATGAATTTGCTGCTACCTGTTGCCAACTACCACCAAGAGAGCAGATAATGGCACGCCTGCATGAAAGTTGGCAGGATAATGAGATTATTAATCAAATTCAGTCAGTCACCTTGCATTATCTCGATGGCGCGATTCGGGTTGATGTAAAATTGCCTCTGGCATTGGCCAAATCGCAAGATACTGAAAAATTAGTGAATGATTTGAAAAAACCGGCTCAGTATATTGATGAGATTAAGAACATTGAAGTTGGTTTCTATGCCTAATAATGCACCATTATGAAGCATTTGGCGGCATTTTCGCACTATATAAGTGCATTTTTGGGCATTAAAATAGAGTTTAATATAATAAAGCAATTAAAAACAAAAACTTATCTAGTGGCATAGTTCATGCACTATTTAGCGGCATATAAATGCACTATTTAGCGACATAGTTCATGCGCTATATGAATGTAATTTGGGATATCGCGGTAGCGATCTAAAAATAATTTTTTATATCAACATTTATACAAGAACTTGTATAGGACAATAGCCGAGGAGACATCAACATGTCTGTAGCAAAAGTTAATAAATTAATGAAAGACAACGACGTTCAGTTCGTTGACATGCGTTTCACCGATACTATCGGTAAAGAACAGCATGTAACGATTCCTGCAAAAGTTGTGGACGCTGACTTCTTTAAAGAAGGCAAAATGTTCGATGGTTCTTCAATCGCTGGTTGGAAAACAATTAACGAATCAGACATGATCCTGATGCCCGATCCAACTACGGCCATGATGGATCCGTTCATGGATGAGCCAACAATGATTATTCGTTGTGACATTGTTGAACCAGACACAATGCAAGGTTACGAACGTGACCCTCGTTCTATCGCACGTCGTGCTGAAGAATACCTAAAGAAAACCAAGATTGGTGATGTGGCTTACTTCGGTCCTGAAAACGAATTCTTCGTATTTGATGATGTTCGTTGGGGCTCGGATATGACAGGTTCTTTCTGCAAGATTGATTCTGAAGAAGGCGAATGGAACTCAGAAAAAGTTTATGCTGATGGCAACATGGGTCACCGTCCAGGTACAAAAGGCGGTTATTTCCCAGTACCGCCAGTCGATTCACTTCAAGATATGCGTTCAGCTATGTGTCTTGCAATGGAAGATATGGGTCTGGAGATTGAAGTACATCACCATGAAGTGGCAACTGCCGGTCAGTGTGAAATCGGTGTTGGGTTTAACTCACTCGTTGCTAAGGCTGATGAAGTACAAGTTCTTAAATACTGTGTACAAAATGTTGCACATGCTTACGGCAAAACAGCGACATTCATGCCTAAGCCTATTGTAGGTGACAACGGCAGTGGTATGCACGTTCACATGTCTATCGGTAAAGCGGGTAAGAACCTCTTCTCAGGTAACAAGTACGGCGGTCTATCTGACATCGCGCTTTACTACATTGGCGGTATTATCAAACATGCGAAAGCATTGAATGCATTAGCAAATGCATCAACTAACTCTTACAAACGTTTGGTTCCAGGTTTTGAAGCACCTGTTATGTTGGCTTACTCAGCACGTAACCGTTCAGCTTCGATTCGTATTCCGTTTGTTACGAACCCTAAAGCACGTCGTGTTGAACTGCGTTTTGGTGACTCAACAGCGAACCCATACCTTTGTTTTGCAGCAATGATGATGGCTGGTCTTGACGGTATTCAAAACAAGATCCACCCTGGTGATGCCATGGATAAGGATTTATACGACCTACCTGCTGAAGAAGAAGCCAAGATCCCACAAGTTTGTTACTCACTTGATCAGGCGCTTGATGCACTTGATAAGGATCGCGCCTTCCTTACGGCTGGCGGCGTATTTACTGATGACACTATCGATGCATACATTGCATTGAAGATGGAAGAAGTGACTCGCATGCGTATGACAACTCACCCAGTTGAGTTTGATATGTACTACAGCCTGTAATTTCAGCTAAGTAGCGTAGTTTTATTAAGCGCCTTCCCCATCTCAAATTGGGGGAGGCGTTTTTTATTGTCTGGTCTTGAGACTTTTGAACCTGTAGTGTGATGCAGTTGTCAGAATAAACATTGAGCAAAAACACTTACTTAGCTATGCTCATACTATAAGGTATTAACGCTGGAGAAGGCATGATGCAGAAAATAATAATATTGCTCGCAGTTTTAAGCTTAATCTTGCCCGGTGTTGCCTCAGCGAAGCTTTATAAGTGCAAGAATAGTGAAGGTGAAGTTATTTATACTGACAAGCCATGTCCTGGTGAGGGAGCAGAGCTAAAATTACCGCCGTTACCTTCGTATACTCCACGACCTGTTTCTGCTCCAACGCGAGGCGCTCAGTCAGTGCCACAAAGTGCTGATTATAAGACACTCGAAGTTGTACAGCCGGTAAATGATAAATTGATTATATCGACGTCAGGTACCGTTACTATTGCCTTCAAAATCACAGGGCCATTATTAAGCTTAAAGGGTCATCGATTTGCTTTGGCTGTTGATGGCACAAAATTAAAAGCACGTGGTACAACTAATCAAATTCGACTGGATGATCTGAATCCCGGTACACACACAGTTAAAATATTTGTTGTTGATGAAGAAGATAAAGAGCTTATTAGTTCAGATACGATTAGCTTTCATATTAAACGGCAATCAAACGTGACTTCCCCCACACCCGGTCAGCCAACAGGAACAGGATCAACTGTACCAGGAACAACCCCTGGAGCGGGTAACACTATTCCCGGCAGTTTAGGCACAGTTCCCGGCGGTAGACGATAGATTAATTAAGAAATAATCCCTCTTCTTTCCTTTATGCACTATAATGGTGCATAGTGTTTCTCTTTCGAATAAATAGAGTATTAAATAGTGCATGAATAAATATTTATTTATTCGCGTACAAATAAATAATTTATTTTTTTTCATTTAATTCAATAAGTTGTGATAAATAGACATATAAATCTAAGTATTTATCAGAAGATGATAAATGTGGTTCAAGATTTGCACTATTAATCAGCATGAGTGATGTAAATACATAAAAGGATGTCCAGTTGTCTAGTCTCATCGACAATTTATCAACTTCAATCTTGGTGTTAAGCCATGAGCTTTTGGTCGAATACATGAACCCCTCGGCTGAGGTGCTTTTTGCTGCCAGTTCAAGACAGAGTATCGGTCAATCGATTAAAGATTTGTTACCAGCGGAGCCGGCATTTATTGAACGGATACGGGAGGTCTTGAGAACCGGGCAGGGCTTCACGCAGCACGAATTGGCGCTTGTCTTAACCGAAGATAGACGCATTACCGTTCATTGTTCGATTAATACCGAAGACAGTGGCAGAAAGCCGCGACTGTTAGTTGAGATGAAGCAGCTAGATCACCATTTACGAATATCACGAGAAGAACGCCTATTGGCACAAAATGTTGCAACCCGTTCGTTAGTTCGTGGTTTTGCTCACGAAGTAAAAAATCCATTAGGCGGCCTGCGTGGTGCGGCGCAATTGCTCGAAGCGGAGTTGCCAAATGAAGCGCTGAAAGAATATACGCAAATCATTATTGGAGAAGCCGATCGTTTACAGAAATTAGTTGACGGTATGCTGGGCCCTAATAATTTACCAAATATGACGGTAGTTAATATCCATGAAGTTCTTGAGCGAGTAAGAAGTCTGGTCCTTGCTGAAGTGCCAGAAGGGGTTTTATTAAAACGAAACTATGATGTCAGCATCCCGGAGTTTTTAGCAGATAAAGATCAATTAATTCAATCAATATTAAATATTGTTCGTAATGCCATTCAGGCAACGCAGGGTAAGGGCACCATTGAATTAAAAACGCGTATTGAACGACAGTTAACAATTGGCAGTATTCGACACCGCCATGTGATGCGTTTAGATATTACAGATAACGGTGTAGGTATACCGGAAGAAATGCAACAAAGAATATTTTTCCCGATGGTAACAAGTCGTGCTGAAGGAACGGGTGTGGGTTTATCAATAGCACAATCATTAATTAGTCGGCACGGCGGCCTTATAGAATGTACAAGCCAACCAGGGGAAACGAAATTTACAATTTTATTGCCGATTGAAACGGAGAGTAACGAAAATGAATAAGGATAAGATTTGGATCATAGATGATGATCGATCAATACGCTGGGTGCTAGAAAAGGCACTAGAAAAAGCAAATATGAAAGTTATTAGTTACGAAAATGCGAATAAAATCATGAGTGATCTTGAAAAAGGATTACCCGATGCTATTGTGACTGATATTCGAATGCCAGGTATGAATGGTTTTGAACTACTAGAGAAAATAAATTTAGAATATCCAGAATTGCCCGTTATTATTATGACGGCACATTCTGATTTAGACAGCGCGGTTTCTGCTTATCAAGGCGGTGCATTTGAATATTTACCAAAACCATTTGATGTTGATGAAGCAGTAGAAATGGTCACTCGCGCAGTAGATTTGCGACGTGAAACAAAAATAAAAACGGAATCAGCAAACCAGCCAGCAGTTAAAACAGAAATAATCGGTGAAGCGCCAGCAATGCAAGAAGTATTTCGTGCGATTGGTCGTTTAGCGCGTTCGAACATAACTGTTTTAATTAATGGAGAGTCGGGCACGGGTAAGGAATTGGTAGCTCATGCATTACACAAACATAGTCCACGTGCGGAAAAAGATTTTATTGCCATCAATACAGCAGCGATCCCGAAAGACTTACTTGAGTCAGAATTATTTGGTCATGAAAAAGGGGCTTTTACCGGTGCGCAAAGTTTGCACCGAGGTCGTTTTGAGCAAGCAGATGGTGGTACGTTATTTTTAGATGAAATTGGTGACATGCCCGCTGAATTACAAACACGCCTATTACGAGTATTGGCTGAAGGTGAATTTTATCGTGTGGGTGGCCGTACGGCAGTAAAGGTAGATGTGCGCATTATTGCAGCAACACATCAAAATTTAGAAAAGTTGGTTGGCGAAGGTCGATTCCGAGAAGATTTATTTCATCGCTTAAATGTCATCCGTATCCATGTGCCACCATTGCGTGAACGCAGAGAAGATATTCCTGTATTAATGAACTTCTTTTTAGCGGCGGCGGCAAAAGAACTTAATTCAGAAGTGAAACATTTATTACCTGAGACAGAAAAATATTTAACCAGCATTGAATGGCAAGGTAATGTAAGGCAATTAGAGAACTTATGTCGTTGGTTAACAGTGATGGCGCCAGGTCAAGAAGTCCATATGGATGACCTGCCACCAGAAATACGTGAAAACTATAATGAAGACGCGGTTACCAGTGATAATTGGCAAAAATCCCTAGAGCGTTGGGCGGATAACAGTTTGGCGGGCGGTGATCTAGGTTTATTAAATTCCGCGATACCTGATTTTGAACGTATTATGATTCGCAGCGCCTTACGCCACAGTGGTGGACGTCGACAAGATGCTGCGAAGTTACTAGGCTGGGGACGTAATACCCTGACGCGCAAGATTAAAGATCTGGGGATGGAGCTTAATTGATAGAGGTGTGAGGAGTAGCCATCTCATTTAA
>Ga0316204_10009136_pt1 | contig 13384 bp, 13 predicted proteins | sample 6monrhotite_MG_2_FD_205661 | JGI IMG/M metagenome (GOLD analysis project Ga0316204, IMG submission 205661) | Microbial mat bacterial communities from mineral coupon in-situ incubated in ocean water Damariscotta River, Maine, United States -... | ecosystem: Environmental > Aquatic > Marine >... | reverse complement strand
AATTTAGTTGTTAGAAGCATTTACTCTGAAGCTCCTTTGCTCTTTTGCAGAATCGTGCTCTTTGCAGTAGCCGCCTGCTTCTATAAACTCATGTTTTGCATCAGTAACGATTGTAAGCTTAATTATATATGGTTTACTAGCACCTATAGAGTAATCAATTCTAGGATTATGATCTTGATTGAATTTATATTCTATAATTACTTTCTTTAGTATTTCTAAAGGTAAATGGCTAGTAATTAATTGTTTTTCAATAAATGATTTGTAGTTTTTTCCTAATGAGCCAAGTGTTTTGCTATCTGGCCCGATTGATTGATTTATTACATTAACCACAACTTTAACCACTTGAGAATCACTTGTTAGTTTGCAGAGTTGGCCTGTTGCCCAATAACCTAAATAATCATTATTTCTACTGTTTAATGAATGTATAAAGTTACTTACTACCTCTTTTAGTTTTTTTCTTCGTGGCATGTCTTTTATATTTTTCTTCTAGCGTTGGCGGCACTAACTCTCTCGATTGAATCTCAATCTCTGATCTGGATAACCCTCCACTCAGGTCCATCAGTATATCCCAGGAATCAACCGATAACGTACGCGTCGTGCATAGTCTCGATAACCCGGTAACTCTTCCTGTAAAGTATGGTCTTCAAGTACGGTTCTAATCACCGTGATGATTGATGCTAACACCGCAGGAATCAGTGTCCATCCCGAGCCCAAAGCAAGAACAATACCGAACAGTGCTAGAATATTGCCGGCATAACCCGGATGTCGTACAAACCGGTACGGGCCACTGTCACACACGACATGCCCTCGATCCGTCTGAATGCGCACCACACTGGAGAAAAAGCGATTTTCTGCTAATGCCCATGCAGCGAAAGCGTATCCGAGCAAGATCATAATGAAGCCAGTCACGATGAGCCATAGCGGAAATTCGCTGGACCAGTTATAGCGGTGGTCCAGCCCTGCTACAATGACCATAGGAAACACGAGACTCACGGCCATTAGTGGCGCAAGTACTTTGTCCCAGTCTTTTGCGTTTTGGATATTTTCAATATTTTGTCTTTCGGATGTTAATCCGGGATGTCGTTGTTCCGCCCACATACGGCCACCAATACCAGCGGCCAAGATCAGCACCGAATATAGCCACGCCTGCCACCAGCCGAGGTTCCTACCGCATATGAATAAAACCAGCGGGATTAGGAGATACACCATAACTAACCTGATCCACTGACGTGGGGATACTGTTTGAGCTGCCTCTTCACTAACCGTCTTTGTTGACATGTCACACCCCAAAATAAAATGGATTTGAGACTGAAAATAATTAACCTTAATAAGGACCCTCCTTTCACATATTTAATAACTTAACAGAACAAAGCATAACTGATCCAGGCAAAAGCCCGGCATACAATAAATGGATACTCCAAATTTCTACTTATATTAGAATCAATTGCTCTCTGACCCGATTTTGGACTATTCTCTTTTCCTTCCCTAATCAGCCCCACTAAGTTTACTTTTGGTAGGAGCCTGCATAGGTCGCCCATTTGCCAGACTCGTGAGATAGAGCTCCATATCAACATACTCCCTTGATCCCAGTTTTTGCGGGTAAGTAAGTGTAACGATCTGGCAATGGCGAATGCGTTGTTGCAGGCTAATCAAGCCAAGGTCATGCAGGGCAACAAAGTGTTTTGGCCAAGTGGCAGCAGTGTGGCGATACTTACCACCAGGCTGGATACTGCTGAGTGATTGACCTCGTAGCCACTTGTTTGCTGCACTCACATGGCAGTCCGCACAAGCCAGATTAAGTTGCCCAGTCTTTTTATAAAATGATTGCTTACCGCGTTGCAAGGCATCTTTGGTATGCACATTAGAGGTGATCGTTATCGGTGCATTTCTTGAAAGGTATTTAACATACGAGCTCAGAGTATTGGATTCACGGCTACCCAATTTGTACGGGTGACTGTGCATGTATTTTTGCCGGCAGTAATTATTGCGTGACTCGATAAGCACAACCTTGCCAAGTTCATGATCATATTTTGGATAAGCTATGGCCAGGTTTGTCAGATCAGGCGCCCCTGTATTGCCAGGTGCATGACAACTAGCACAGGACTGGCCATTGTTGCCGGGTTTTTTAAACAGGCCAAAACCCTCCTCGATATAGATATCTGCCAGCGTAAAGTCTTCCCCGGCAACATAGTAGTTGGGTACCTCAAGTTGAGGTCGCATGGGTACAGCAACGGGCGAATCCAGGGTTTCAAGGAAAGCGACCAAGTGCATCACCTGATTTTTTGACAAAAAACCATTGGTGCCTAGAGGCGGCATCAGCGTGAGAGGATTATGAGCGCGTGCATCCCAAATTTGCTGGAAGCTGTAGACACGTGTGCGCCCGCTCCTGGCATAGGTACTCAGGTCAGGGCCCACATTCCCTGCCTGTTCACTACCCGGACCCATAACATGACAGATCAGGCAACGTCCCTTGCTACTGAAGGCCAGGTGTTTGCCCTTGAGCGGATTACCCTGCATTTTGGGCATCGCAGGGCGCTCTATTACGCGCATGTGTTTGCTGCCTGAGTAGGCAATGGTCGGAAATTTTTCAATGCCTTTCTTGATGGATCCATGATGACCATGCCCCCCTCCACTGTGCTGCATGTGCGCATGTTGCGGTTTTTCATGCTGTGCATGAGTTACGTGCGCTTTTTCTGCGATGCTTGGCTGGACGATGACCAATAATGATACAAGCAATGTGGCATGTTTCAGGATAGTTGATTTTAAGAATAATGATCCTGACATAGTGAATCCTGCCTTTTAAGATTGGGACATGTTTATTATACCGATCCTAGAAAACAATACTTAATTGGATTACCGAAAACAAACCAATATGTATTTAACCTTCTGTGGATACCTGTCAGATCTGAGATTATATTTCTCCCTGTGTGGGGAACATAATGACGGAAGTAGTTTTATACAAAGCATTCCGTTTGGAATCGTACTTCGCTCGTTATTTGTCTGCAATGACAGTAACTTAGAAATAATAATATCCTAACAAAGAGTTAGCAATAGAATTTTTCCTGATGCGGTTTTTAGTTTTTACTCTGACCCCAAATATTGTTTTATATTAGTCACAATTGTTCTCTGAACCCTTTAAGTTCTTTTAATCGAGGCTACTTGCGATGGTGTCTGTCTCCACTAATCCATTGGGAGTTACTTACGGTTAGGAAAATGGCGCTAATGAAATCATGTAGAGCCTGCTTTGCCTTGTTATAGGCATCTTGATTAAATGCTATTGTTGGCCCATGCTCAACACAGGAGTCTCGATAAGTAAACGCCTTCCCGGATTGAGTGTTAACGATAATCCCATCCCTGGTTTCTTCCAGCACACAGGCCCGTGTGGTCTGCGCCTTGGCAAGTATTACCGGTTTGGTGAGTTTCTTATAATCAAAGACATGATGTGCGCCGGCATATTCATGCAATGCAACATCTTTACCATTTTTCCTTAGCCGTTCGACATAGCTACGACAGGGTGCAACAGGATTATAGTTGTCATCGCTGCCATGAAAAATTCTCACTGGCCTGTTGGCTATATCCTCATCGTCCTTGTAATGTGTGATACAGGATGGATAAAAAGGTATATAGGCAGCAAACTCGTGGCCTGATACTGATCCATGCAGTTGTTGAAAACGCTTCAAACTTGCATACAGTGTCACCTGGCCACCGCGGGAAAAGCCCATGAGAGCAATGCGTGCAGCATCGATGTTTTTATGTTGCGCCAATAAATTTAGGGCACGATAGGCATCCACAATCATGGTAAGTCGGCCCAGCTGGCTTTGGTCATTATTGAGCTTATAAAGGCCGCGCCCGGTAAAGCTGTCGAGGATAAAAACTGCGACACCCATGGTATTGAGTTCTTGAGCCCAGTCATCGACATAACCCGAGACACCGCCCGATCCATGCACCAGCACGACAACCGGGTAGCGTTTCATTTTTTGACGCGGGAATCGCAACTCACCGGCAATGGTAACCGGATTGGCGTCTTTCTTACCCGCCAGGAATTCCTCATCAGTCAGCGTTGAGGACTGAAAAGTATGCAGCTCAATCCTTCCGACTTGTGCCAAACCCTGACAAGGGAATGTCATCATCAAAGCCAGTACCAAATAAAACTGTTTTAGTATGTTCATAGTTATCTCCTATGTGATAGTGTTTCTTAATAGTTTTTTTGACTTTTCACTAAGTACAGTTAGCGCCTGGGTCGAGACCCTCTATCGATTCGTTGTTCTAAAAAGTATGAGCCCTCCATAGAGGGAAAATCTCAACGGAACAGCGACGGAAACACAACGGCATTTTTATTATTTACAAACAGTGTCTTATGAACCCCTCACGGCTCTTCAGTGGTGTTCATAGGATGATTCAAACCTCGCAGAAGACCGGGAAACATGAACAAACAGGCGCACTTAGGCTTTTTCATCGAAGACTGGAGGGTACTACCCGCAGAAGGTTTGCTGACTCGCGGCAATGAGACTCAGCGCCTCGAACCGAAAGCCATGGAAGTGCTGGCATATCTCGCCTCGCGGCCCGGTGAGGTTATTATGCGAGAAGACCTCGAGCGAGATGTCTGGCATGGCGCCCTGGTTGGCTATGATGCCGTCACCAACACCATTATCAAGTTACGCAAAGCCCTAAAAGATAACGCCCGGCAACCACGCTATATTGCGACCATTCCCAAAAAGGGCTACAAACTCATTGCCTCGATTACCTATCCCGATATTGTGAAAAACACTGACAAGGTGACGCCTATTTCCCAGGCGGCAGAAACTGACGTACAACAGCGTGCGCAAAACACAATAAAATATCAGGCCACCATACTAATTGCTGTACTGGCGTGTGTAGTTGTCTCGTCGTTGATTTGGTTATGGTCATCTACTCCGTTTCAGGCAGAACCGATGACCCCATCCGCCATTGAAAAAAAGGCTGCACTGCCTTCCATTATTGTTCTTCCATTTGAAAATCTGGGTGATGACCCAAAACAGGAATATCTCGCAGATGGTATCACTCAAGATATCATCACGGACCTTTCAAGGCTTTCAAACCTACAGATATTTGCCAGCAACACTTCGTACAACTACAAAGATAGACAAATTACACCAGAAGAACTCAAGGCTGAGCTGAATGTTGATTTTGTACTTAAAGGTAATATTAGACGACATGGTGATTCAATCAGAGTAAATGCGCAACTTGTTAATACTACCACCGGCTTTAATATTTGGGCAGAACGCTATGAAAAAAAAGCGACAGCAGTGTTCGCACTTCAGAATAAAGTGACACAAAGTATAATCAAAGCACTTGCCATTAACCTAACAGATAAGGAAAAAAGCCACCTGGCAAAAAGATCAACCAGTAATCTGGATGCATACGACCTCTTTCAGGAAGGACAACAGTTTTCTAAAGCTGGTACAAAAGAAGCAAATCTACAGGCTCGTGAAGTGTACCGGAATGCAATCAAACTTGATCCAACTTATGGTAGAGCATATGGCGCACTAGCTTATATACATGCCAGTAATTACCGAAGAGGCTGGACTGATTCTCCACTGGAGACCCTGGATCGAGCCCTTGCACTGGCAGAGCAAGCCGTTGCTCTTGATGGCTCAATTCCGCAAACCTACTGGGCGTTGGGTTATGTCTACCTCATGCGCAAGGAATTCGATAAAGCAGAGAAAGCAGTGACTCAAGCAATAAGTATTGCACCGAGCTATGCTGACGGATACGGTCTGCTCGCTCTGATCAGCAATAATCTAGGGCACGCTAAAGAAGCAATTAAATTGATCAACAAAGGCATGAAGCTCAATCCATATTACACTTGGGACTATCCTTATAACCTTGGGTGCGCTTATTACTTCCTCGGCAACTACGATGCAGCAATAGCCGCACTTGAAAAAGCGCAAGATCGTAATGAAAATGCTGTACCTATTAAACTATTTCTTGCAGCCAGTTATGCAAAAGCCAATCAGCAAGACGATGCAGAATGGGCAATCGGTGAACTACAAATGCTAAGCCCAACGGCAACAATTTCACATACAGAAAAAACCATTCCGATAGCACAACCCGGTATCAAGCGTGTTTTTTTAGACGATCTTCGTAAGGCAGGATTACCTGAATAGCACAGACAGCAAAAAGGCCTTCGACTGAAGGCCTTTAAGTTACTAATAATACTAGAAATATGGCGCGCCCGGCACGATTCGAACGTGCGACCGCCTGGTTCGTAGATAATTTAGAACTAAATAAAATATTGTATTTATTAACCTTAATAGGGACGCTCTTTGCGTGATTTCAATAACTTAGCATAACGATGCATAACCGATCCTGGCAAAAGTCCGGCAGTAGCAAATGATGAATGTCTCAAATTGTTCTATCTCTCTTATGAACACCCCACAACACACTTGCCATCGCGATTAAATTTCATCGTGCGACCACTGAGGGGTAAATACACCGGAACTCGGGTTGCCCGCATAAAAATATCCGTCCGCGTACCAGCAATCACATTGCCATCTTTTGTCGCGACTTCATTCGCATGGGATGCGATCACGGCATTGGGCTTGATTAATTCATTCACGACAAAGGCCGCCTCAATCGGCCCGTTAGTATAGGTATCACCAATGTTCATAACAGCCAACTTAGCACCATAGTGTCTACGTACAACAACATCTTGCTCAGCAGTAATTCCGGTATCACCTGAAAGATACACCACAAGGCCGTTCGAGAAAGTCAGTACATATCCAGTCGGTGGGCCGACATAAGCTGTTAAACCCGCTGCCTTTAACATCTTACCCAGTTCACCATCTATCATGTCGCCGGCAATCCCATTCGAATGTACTGCTGGTACCGTCGTAATGGTAACCCCGCCTGCTTTGCGTGACGCACCAAAGCGCACGACCTGTGACGCCTTGGGGTCACCGCCCAATGCCTTGAGTTTACTTGCAAAGAACTTTGGCATTTCACTACCGGTAATGATTTTTGCCTTTTTAGACAGAGCAATATTGACGCTATTCGTATTGGGTAAGGCATTCACAGTCGTTTGTGGGTTGCCACACTGTCCTTCATTGACCCGCTTGATGTGTTGGTTGCCCACATGATCGCCGTGCATATGGCTCACCAACACCACATCAATTTTACCCAAGCGTTTATCCTCGGCACCGGCCACCGTGCGACCCGCATCATAAAGCAAGCGCGTGCCATCGGGGTCTTCAAAAATCAGTGCACGATCTCGGTTACAAAATTCGCCATCGTGACTACCCAACGGGATAATTTTTACTATATCTGCATCAACGGGCGAGACAAGCAAAAACGAAAAACAAGCTAAAGCAGAAAAGAGAATGAGTGGAATTCGGGCTATACGCAGCATATTAAAGTTCTCCGATTTGTTGTAATGAGATAATTATAATAAATGGTTAACGTAAAAACAGGCAGAAAGGGGTTGTTTCTAATTATTAGCGTTTATTGTTCTCTAACCCCGTTATTAGCGGCTAATTTTCTGGTGCATCCGCTTACTGCCTGATGATACACTGCCCTATTAACTATACTAGTTGAATATATTTTTGATTCGAAACGATTGTTACAATATTTTGAATAAATTTTAAAGGTATGTCATGAGGAACTTACTGAACTATTGTGGAATTCTTCTTCTACTAACTTCGCCTGTAAACTTTATTTCCGCCCAAACAAATGAGGAAGTTATCGCTCTGGTAAAAGAAACCAGATCAGCCATAGAGAAAAATGCAGATCAGACATTTGAAAGCATCGTTTTCGGTGACCATCCCTATAAGAACGAAAATAACCCCTCCTTGTATGTGTTCGTTCTGGATACTGATCTAACTGTAGCAGCTCATCCCATAATGACTCATATAGTTGGCAAGAATCTGAAAGGCAAGCCAGACGTCAAGGGTAAAATGTTTCGCGAAGAAATGCTCGGGAAGGCGTTAAAAGATGGCAGCGGATGGGTTAAATACCATTATTTTGATCCAAAAACTCAGCGAGCTACTCTCAAAATAAGTTATTTTGAATTGGCAAATGGAAGTGATGGAAAAAAATATATCGTCGGTAGCGGAAGGTACCTTGATAAGTAACTTGACGAAATTGAGGTCAGAGCATATTTAATTTTATCGAAAACTGTGTTCTGACCACGGTCTTCCGTCATCCTAAATTCACTACAATGCAAATAATGTCATAACACTTAATAATGTCCAAATAATCGGTACAGCATAAAGAACGATGGGAACTTTATAAAAAATTAGAACGGCAAGCGTCGCTAAAGCAGTAGGATCAGGTGCAAGCGCAAACATTTCAAACTGCATCCAACTACGACCAGATAAAATTGCGATAAAAGGATAAAAGACTAAAGCAATAAATAATAAACTTGAGCCAATTTTTACCCTGAGCCGACTTGCGACGAATAAAATAAACTGGTTTTTTATAACCCCGTACCACGCAATCAATCCCGATTGCAGAATAAAGCCGAACGCATACCAGTCGGCTACGACGTGAATTTGATAAAAACGTTGATATAAAAATGCCAGCGCTACCCATACCCAACTAACTACTAACAATAGTGCAATGCCCCGGCCAGCCCAGACAGGTTTTTTCCAGACTGCGTAGAAAACCATCAACGCAAATACTATGGCCACACCATGCAGCGGCCAGATATCCCGGTTATAAAATTCAAATTGCCGGTAATAGGCCGTTTGTGAAAACAGAATAAAATCAGATAGTCGATAACTTGTCAGTTCACCCATTACGATTCAGTCTCGCACATTATCTTCAGTCACTATCAAATAATTTTCTCGACATAATTAATCATGCGCATTCTCATGGCTTTATTGGGTAACGGGCCAAAACAGGCCATCATATTTTCCTTTACATGTTTAACCTGTGACGTGGCCGGAATAGCACAGGTCACTGCCGGGTGTGAAACAACAAACTTGAGTAAAAACTGTGGCCAATTATTACAATCGATAGTACCTGCCCACTTCGGTAGTGGCTTGTCTTCCAGTGCATCAATGAGATCACCTCGTTGAAATGGCCGGTTAATGATCACGGCAATGCCACGCTGCCTGGCCAGAGGCAAAAGTCTCTGTTCGACCTCACGGTCAATAATATTGTAACTGAACTGCACAAAATCAAGCGGCTGAGTTTTCATGATCTCTTCCAGTTCATCATGCCGGCGACCATGTGATGTAGTGATCCCCACATAACGGAGCTTGCCTTTCTGTTTCATACGATTCAAAGTCTTTAGATGGTCTTCCCAGGAAACCAGGTTATGAACCTGCATCAAATCAAATGAATTAATCCCCCAGTATTGTCTGGATTGCTCCATTTGCTCAGGTCCCAGTCCAGAATTCCATGACCAGACCTTCTCTGCCGAAAAAACATCCTTAGCACTTCCCAATTTTTTCAAACCGTAACCAATGGCCGGTTGTGACGAACCATACATAGGCGAGGAATCAATCAATTTGCCACCTGCCTTAATAAAATGACGCATGACCTCGGCAACGTTGTCCAAACCGAGAGGATCGTCACCCACATTAAACGTTCGTGAACTACCCAGCCCGATCACCGGCACTTGTTCATTTGTAGAAGGAATGGATTTCGTAATAAATGCTTTCGTCCGGGCTTGAGCAAACTTTGGAACTATAATCCCGCTTACTGCCAGAGCCATGCCCTGCAAAAAACGACGACGTGATATATTGTATTGATTATTCATAGCCACCTTACCAAAGCTTATAAAATAATACCTATTATACTTATTTAGTACATCCTAAAATGGGGGGAATTCAGAACACATTAAACTCTAATATACTACAGAACATAATAATAGGTATGACATACATAACGCACATATTTTCGCTCTAAATCTTGCTTCATATGCGCAATGCTATGAGGCTGTGTAGGAACAACTAATCAATAAACATAATTGTTCATTAAGACACAAGCATGAATAACGGCATTTTGTTTAATAGCCGTATACGGGGCCATAATAAATCGCAACCTTTCTCATCTGCAACTGCCCCTTGTTTTTTAATCGCTTTTTATCTTAAGTTTCATGAAACGTTCATATATAACGCGATCACCATTTTCGTAGGCAATTGCTTGCGCAACTTTACCTGGCAACGCTTTCAATAGTGAGCGCTGCCAATTCATAGTCGATTGAATTTCCAACCAGCGTTGCGGTGCATAAGTGTCAATTCCGAGCATGAACCGATCTGGATGGGCAAGAAGTAATGTTTTCCAGCCATAAAGGAAACGATTATTAGTATATATATCCCAACGAAAGGAGAGATCCGCCCAAAGGTTTTTATGCTGGTCAAGCATTTCGATTACTGTGGAGGCATCTTCAAAACCAGCATGTGCCCACAAAATGTGTGCATTTGGATCCTGTTCAAAAATAAGCTTAATAGCTTCTACATCAGAATGCACATGCAACATTAACCGATGTTTTCTGGCAAGCTTGATGAGTTTACGCACAACGGGTAACTCGGCCTGCTTGCTCTGAAGATGGAATTCACCAATAGCCACATAACGAAAACTGCTCAACCGTTGTTTAAGATAAGGAATAATGCTTTGGTCATACATCCAATTATCTGTTGTGCCGCGTTTACGATAGGGTCGGAGTTCTGGAATAACAAAATCAGGGGCAGCCTGGTATAACTTGCGTGTACCTTCGTCACTTGAACTCGATACCAGTGCACGCGAAATACCTGCTGCACGCAAGCGACGTATGGCGTCCTGTGGTGTAATCGCATCCCATACATCATGACTGTAATGGATGTGGGCATCGAAAACGGGGTGTTGTTTTATTTCACATATTACAGGCTTTGGTAATATGATTATGATCCCCAAAGTCAGTATTTGCAGTAGATTATATTGTGTGTTCATAAGGCAAACATAACAAAACCAGTTCCTATTTCAAGGAAGATATACGTCATCTATCAGGGTAGAACCCTATGAAATTATCAGTACTGTATAAATTTACTATCGGACTTTTGCCGGAAGCATTTATGCGACATTTTTGACTATAGTCAAAAAGCATCCCGACTAAGTTAAATATAACCATTTTCATATCGATATTAAAGGCCTCTTATAATATCGTGCCGATTAACAGTTGTTTACAATATCAGACAATATAATTGTTTAAACTCATTTCTTATTTTTTGTCTTTGAACATGACAAAATGTTCCAAGTAAGAGCATACAAGATTCATCGTAGTGCACTCACTACATTCAATCTAGAATTCAGGTACACATACCGTTATTATGTGCATTAAATATAGGGAAACCACCTTATGTGTACAAATATTGCATAGCAATATATATGTCTGATAAAGATATCAAATATACGAAGCGTTATACTGACTGCTCATCGAGTACCAGCGATAAATGCTCTGCCCTGCGTGAAAAAATGTTATTGCCCGAGAGGTTTAATGACATCATCGGCAGCATATATTTACCCATATCTAAATTAATAGTAGATAAAAAACAATCCCGGCCATTATTAGTTAGCATAAATGGTGCACAGGGTACGGGGAAATCCACCCTTACTACATTTATTAAGCAAATCATTGAATCTGAGTACAATTACAATGTGGCAGCCTTTTCACTGGATGATTTCTATTTGACCCGTGAGCTGCGCAAACAGCTTTCCCATAAAATTCATCCCCTGCTGAAAACGCGTGGAGTACCAGGAACGCATGACATAAATCTACTCGAGAATGTACTCAATTCATTATTGAGGGGAGATACGTGTAGCGTACCTGTGTTTAACAAGGCAAAAGATAATCAAGTCCATCGAAATGACTGGATAAATTATAATAAAAGAGTCGATATTATTTTATTTGAAGGTTGGTGTAACAACAGCCCCATTCAAAATATCAGTGAACTGAAAAATCCGATTAATGAACTTGAAGAAAATGAAGACAAACAGGGTATATGGAGAACCTATGCGAATGATAAACTCGATGAATATCATCAACGTGTATTCAAGCATGCAGATCTATGCGTCATGTTGAAAGCACCTGACTTCAAGTATATCTATGAATGGCGTAATGTGCAGGAACATAAGTTGAAATTAGAAACACCAGAATTTCAGCAATCACACATCATGCAAAAGGATGATCTGGTTCGATTCATTCAACATTTCGAAAGAATTACTCGGCATACAATCAAGCACCTGCCGGATGATGCAGATCTGGTGATTCCAATCAACGCCGATCATTCTATTAATAGGATTTTACAAAGAAAATGAATGATGGCACATTACAATGGATAGTCATTAGTGATCTTGATGGTACTTTACTTAACCATGATACATATTCTGTAAATGAGGCTATAGACTCCATAAGAGTACTGCAAAAAAATAAAATACCTGTCGTGTTTAATACAAGCAAAACTTATGCAGAAACACTGGCCATCAGAAAACAGCTGGATATCCATGATCCTTTTATTGTTGAAAATGGATCGTGCATATATTTACCGGTTCAACAATTTACACAAATGCCTGATAATGCTTTTTTGCGGGATGACTACTGGGCCATTATGTTGGGGCAGTCACATCAGACCATAAGTGATATACTTGATACTATTGATACTCCTTCATCTTGCTATACCCGTTTGAGTCAATGCACAGTTGAACAGGCAATTAATCTAACCGGTTTGTCACACGATACCGTAAGCCTGGCCATTAACAGGGAATATAGTGAACCTGTAATCTGGCATACAGATGAATCTGGTCTGACAGATTTTAAAGCGCAATTGAAGCTACACGACTTATTAACGCTTCAGGGTGGTCGCTTCCTGCATATCCTGGGTAAATGTGACAAGGGTCGATCTACTCAAAAGCTGCTTGGATTTTATCAGCAATCTGTCAAATCAATTATCCTGGGCGACAGCGCAAACGATACAGATATGCTATCTATCGCGGACATTCCTATTATCGTTAACTCACCTTCAAATAACGACTTGCTCAAAACAATTATACCCGTTATACAAACGACTTCCTGTGCCCCCGAGGGTTGGTCAGAAGCCATACACAAGGCATTGCCTGATCTATTTCATATTTAGGAGATACTTATGAGTGATTTTTTTCAAAATGGACGCATCACAACATTGCATAATCTTTCCACTCGAACATTGGAAGATATTGAAGATGACTTACTAAGATTTTCACATAAACGACCAATGGGCCTCATCCTTCCTTCTCTATATTCAGAACTTGAACGACCAGCTTTAACCACCATTGTCAATGAACTAAAGGGAGCATCATATCTTAATCAAATTGTTATTGGCATTGACAAAGCTAATAAGGATGAGTTCAAAAAAGCAATTCAGTTTTTTTCAAAATTACCACAACA
>Ga0316204_10009135_pt1 | contig 13385 bp, 12 predicted proteins | sample 6monrhotite_MG_2_FD_205661 | JGI IMG/M metagenome (GOLD analysis project Ga0316204, IMG submission 205661) | Microbial mat bacterial communities from mineral coupon in-situ incubated in ocean water Damariscotta River, Maine, United States -... | ecosystem: Environmental > Aquatic > Marine >... | reverse complement strand
CCGTACCTGCAGACTTATATCTAGAAGGATCAGACCAGCACCGCGGCTGGTTCCAGTCTTCATTGCTAACATCGGTTGCTATTAGAGATAAAGCACCTTACAAAGGCGTATTAACCCATGGCTTTACTGTTGATGCCAACGGTAAAAAAATGTCTAAGTCCGTTGGTAATGTTGTACAGCCACAAAAAATATTTAACACTTTAGGCGCTGACATTTTACGCCTCTGGGTATCTTCCGCTGACTACAGTGCAGAGATGAGTGTTTCTGATGAAATACTTAAACGCACAGCTGATTCATATCGTCGTATTCGAAATACATCAAGATTTCTATTAGCCAATTTAAATGGCTTTAATCCTGCAAATGACATGCTTGCAGAAAAAGATATGTTGGCACTTGATCGCTGGGCAGTTGCAAAAACATTACATCTACAAAACGATATTATTGAAGCTTATAAAGAATACAACTTCCACGTTATATACCAGAAATTACATAATTTTTGCGCTGTAGACATGGGTAGCTTTTATCTTGATGTAATAAAAGATCGTCAATACACCACGCATAAAGACAGTGTTGCTCGTCGCTCTGCACAAACAGCGATATACCATATTATAGAAGCAATGACGCGCTGGTTGGCACCTATCTTAAGCTTTACTGCAGATGAGATTTGGCAGTCAATTCCTGGAGAGCATGGCGACTCTGTATTACTTGAAACTTGGTATGACAAACTATTTGATTTAGATGCTAATGAAACAATGAATTTTGATTTTTGGGCATTAATTCATGAAACGCGCACTTTTGTCAGTAAACAGTTAGAACAAATACGTAAAGATGGAATGATTGGCTCTTCGCTTGATGCCGAAGTAAAACTTTTTTGTGGAGAAAAGAACTTTACTGCTCTTTCATCATTAGAAGATGAACTTCGTTTTGTTCTTATTACTTCTTATGCAACAGTTCATCCACTTGTAGATGCACCTGAATCTTGCGAAACACACACATTAGAAAGTGACGAAAGCATTAGTATAAGCGTAGAAAAATCATCACATCAAAAATGCAGCCGTTGTTGGCACCTACGTGAGGATGTAGGCACACATAGTGAACATCCAGAACTATGCGGCCGCTGCATTGATAATGTTGATGGCGAAGGTGAAACAAGACAACATGCCTAGTAACGATGTGAAAGCCACTGCCATAGGTATTAAACACTGGGGATGGATTACAGTATTAATAATAATACTCGATCAAGCTTCTAAAATACTAGCCGACTATTTTTTACAATATCACCAACCTGTTGCAGTAATGCCGTTATTCAATTTCACGTTATTGTATAACAAAGGCGCCGCGTTTAGCTTTCTAGCTGATGCTGGCGGTTGGCAGCGCTGGTTCTTTTTAGTTTTAACCACTGCAGTAAGTGTTTTTATATATAGCTGGCTGCGTAAATTAAAGCCACATCAAGTTCTTCAATATACCTCACTTGCATTGATTTTAGGCGGTGCTATCGGGAATTTAATTGATCGTGCCATCTACGGTTATGTAATCGATTTTCTTGATGTTTATTATGACAGCTATCATTGGCCTGCATTTAATATTGCTGATTCAGCTATCACCATTGGCGCTATTTTATTAATTATAGACACACTAAAGAACCCTCATGAAGACAGTTAATACAGACAGTTCATTTATGCTTTTTTTTAAAATGGAATTAGACGATGGAACCGAAGTCGAATCTAATTTTGACGATAAACCATTTGAATTTAAAATTGGTGACGGAAGTCTAACCATGGGCATGGAAGATGCACTAATTGGTAAATCAATTGATGAGACTGTTTCAGTTACATTAAGTCCTGAAGAGGCATTTGGCATACCTGATGAAAACAATATTCACACAATGCCGGTGAATGATTTTCCAAAAGACATGCCTCCTGAGATTAATCAGGTAATTGCTTTTGACGGCCCAGATGATAGTGAAATCCTTGGAACTATACTTGCGATCAAGGGCGATGAAGTTGAGGTCGACTTTAGTCACCCATTAGCTGGTCGCACCATTAATTTTACAGCAAAGATAACAGATATATTTTAGTCTTATGAAAATACAACTTGCCAACCCCCGTGGATTTTGTGCTGGTGTCGATCGTGCTATTGAAATAGTCGAGCGCGCCCTGGAAATTTTTGGCGCACCGATTTATGTACGTCACGAAGTCGTTCACAATACTTTTGTGGTAAATGATTTAAAACAAAAAGGCGCTATATTTGTTGAGGAACTAAACGAAATCCCGGATGACTCAACTGTTATTTTTAGCGCTCATGGTGTTTCTCAGGCGATTCAAAAAGAAGCCAAAGACCGTAAATTTAAAATATTTGATGCAACCTGTCCTTTAGTCACTAAAGTACATTTAGAAGTTGCGCGATATGCACAAAACGATACCAATGTGATTTTAATTGGTCATGCAGGGCACCCAGAGGTTGATGGAACCATGGGACAATTTGATAATAGTAATTCTCACATGCTATTAGTAGAAGACGTAAATGACGTTGAATCATTAAATATTAGTGAAGATGCCGATTTAGCTTATGTCACTCAAACAACTTTATCCGTAGATGACACACAAGAGATAATTAACTCACTGCGTCTTAAATACCCTCAAATACAAGGCCCACGTAAAGACGACATTTGTTACGCCACACAAAACCGTCAGGACGCCATTAATACATTATCAAAATCATGCGATATTATTATCGTGGTTGGCTCACCTAACAGCTCCAATTCTAATCGCCTAAAAGAGTTAGCCGCTAAGAATAACGTTACAGCTTACTTAGTTGATAATGCAAATGAACTAAAAAAAGACTGGTTTAATAACGCAAAAAATATCGGTGTAAGTGCCGGCGCTTCGGCCCCAGAGTTACTAGTTGAAGAAGTTGTCTCGAAGATTCAAGAATGGTTTGGAGCAGAGCTGTCTAGCGACAGCGGCCCAAAAGAGAATATTGTATTTCAGCTACCTAAAGAACTTAGGTAGCCATTAACTAATTTAGTGCATTTTTATTAGCGCCAACAAATCTCTACTAACTTTCCACTTGAAAATGCTAATGGATCACCTGCTGCACCAACACCACCCTTACGTCCAAAATTATCATAAGTTAAAGCACCGCAATCTGAAGCATCAAAGCCTGCTGTGACTTTGGTTGGAGTGCAAGTCAGCAAAAATGTTTTATTCGAATTAGCTGTTGTAAGCGTATATGTATGCGTATTCGTAGAATCTGCAGGCACCCCCGCCCATGTTATACCAACTCGAGCTACAGTGTTTAACTTGGCAAATGTATCTGCATATTCACGATTGATCTGCTTATATTTTTCCTGATCACGTGCCATTTCTGGTAAGGTTTGCGCGCAATCTATATTACGTTCAGTTTTTGCCGTAAAGTTTTCATATGAAATTATAGCGACTGCTGTTAGTACGCCTACGATTGCTACTACAATCATTAACTCTATTAATGTAAAACCTGACTGTTTTCTCATAATAATTCTCACTGAATTCTTTAATCACCAGACTCAAGCTGGATAAACCTTAACATTGGACGACTAATGTAACGCTGCATAGTGTTCAGCCTAATACTTACACGAGCACCTTTTTTCAGAGCATCTTCCGACACATTCTCGCCCTTGTGGTTTTTAATCACTGTTTTTGCATCATATGTAAACTCGGTTTCCGCAAGTTTAATGATATTTTTCTTATGATCTATCATCCCGATAGATTTACTCATTCCATCAAAGCCTCTTAAGCCTGTTTCTGAATAAGCCACCTGACTGTAAAAGCCAGAAGCTACTAACAGTGTAATAAATAAAACGATCTTGTTTATAATATTCATCACTTACACCTTATCTCAGTTGACGCCATGACTGACGCTTTCTAAATTCTGCATTGGCAGACTCGGTAACCACATCAATACCACCCTTGGTTCCACTGAAGTACTTAAACTCACTTGCATCACCTTTATTGTTATTTAGGATACCGGGCTGAGCCACAATACCTTGTTTCGATCTTACACCTGATGTAATTGTGTCCTTACCTAAATATTTCACTATGTCGTTATCATCAATATAACCGTCACCGTTCACATCAAATGGCGGAACATCCAAGCGATTTCCATCATTAGCATTTATTTCCATAATCCAACTGGTACCACCGGCACTACATGGATCTTCATCTGGTGTTTGTGTTACGAAAATAATTCGATCATTCCTTATAAGTGGGTTGACCACCACACGCTCACCAAACTCTGTACCAAACCTTAGATCTATGTACCAACCCCTATCCGTTGTCCAGTCAATCTTATAGCTAAGATCATCTTTTTCACTTGATGTAACACGGAATTCTCTCTTAAGGCCATCGGTACCGGTTACATTTTCTATCGCTAGTATTTCCTGCTTAAGCAATTTACTTCTCGCGGGTTTAATTTCGGCCAATTTATTATTGTCCCAAATACCATAGAACGATTGAATTTGCGTTGCGGCTCCCGCACTTGCACTATCACCCACTTCAAAATATTTACCCGTACCAAACAGCACCAATGTCTGGCTACGTTCTATAGGATGACGCTTAATGGTTAATGCTGATGTAATCGGTTGCTCTACACCATTAGTATCTTTTGCTACAAAGAATGGCGCAGGCGCACCAGAAGTCTCATATGCGAACTTCCAATTCGATTCATTCGAGTTCTTTACATCAACTTTCCATGTATTACCAAATAAGTCACCGGCGTATAGAGCATCAATTTTAAAATCACCATCAGTATCTACAGGTGTAACAGTAGCCACGCCATTAGGACGATCACCACCCGTGGGATCTTCAGCCATACCAACTTGCGTATCAAACTTTTTAATTAATGCACCGGTAAAAGCATTAACAACATAAATTGCACCATTACCTGTTGTGCTCACATTGCCATCTTCAAATGTGTTGTTATATCCGTTACCGAATATCACCGCCCATTCGCCATTATTCATTTTGCCAAATCTTACATCACCAATGGTGTAACCCAGATCAATATCACCATAAGTTCCTCCCGCATCTGCACGAGGATTATCTGTAAATTCCCACGGATCTAATGCCGTTAATAAGTTTGTCGCATTGGGGTCAGTAATATTCATACCAAACACCAACTGCGCTCCAGCACCTGCTGATGAAGCCAGTATAGTTTTCCAGTCGCTATCATAGGCATCAAATATTGTAGGTGAACCATCCATAAAGTAACTATGCCCGCTGTTATAGCGCGTCGAAGTTAGTAGGTTCAATTTATTCACTAATACACTCGGTACGTATGCGAATTTTTCTGTGCCTGTTGAGGCATCAAAAGCATGCAGCATTCCGTCATTTGCTCCTACATAAACCACGCCTTTTCGATTTCTTTGCGCCAATTTATATTCAGTATATTTTGTACTTTCAATTGTATTGGGATAGAAGAAATTCGGTGCGCCAACATAAGCTGGAGCAGAACTAATAATATCGCCTAAAACTGATTTTGAACCTATGCTCGCAGAATTATCATAATTCATTACCTCAAAGCGAGTTCGGAAACTACCACCAGACTGATCAGCCTCTTTAGAATGATCGCCTCGTAGATAATCAATGCGATCTTGACCATCACTATTTGCACCAACAATTGCTGTATCTGGGTCAGTTTTTAATGCTGTTTGTTGATTAGCGCCCAGGTCGCCCAAATCTTTAAAATCAACCGCTGTATAGGTATCATCTTCTAAGGTAAAAACCTTTCTCGTTGCATGCGCCATGCTTGCTAACTCAGCTGCCGCACTCCACTCAACATCACACACCTCTCCTATCGTTGGGTATGCGTTACAAACTGATGGCGAATCATCAATTCCATCCGGCACACCCGATGGCCCTGTTTTATCTACTGGACCATCTTGTAGAGGTCTTGAAAATAAATCGCCCGACCAACCGTTAGAATTAAATCGTGCTTGATATAAACGACTATTCGCATTTAGCGTACCAGAGTTTAATGCTACCGCTGAAGCGGAACCAACCCTTGCCGCAATAGCAGAAATAGCCTCAATTAATCGCTCAGACACTTCCGTAGGTGTTGAAGCCGAAGCATACACACCCGCACTGTTATAAGCGGCATGCCATAAGTCATCTATTTTTTCCAGGTTCGAATTAAAAGCATCACCCCAATTTCCACCCTTTGTAGGCTCCCCATCTGGCCATGCATCACCATTTGCATCCAAGTCTGGCTTCTTGTCATCATCACCATCGGATAAATTACCCGTTACACCAAATGCTACAGTAAAGGTCACCATATGCTGATGCGTTGTTTCCTCATCAGATTCAGTTGGGTTTAATTTTACAACAGGCAAATCACTTTCTAAGGGCAAATCTGGCTTAACGTTATCTTCCAACGGACTCAAATCAACATCCATATAATAATGGTGCGCTATATCGGCAACGGTATTGCTTTCACCATCACCATCATTATCACCAACGCTATATGAGAATGAGGAGTTCCAATAGCCATCGGTGAATAGCACCGTGAAGTTTTTCTGGCACGAATAAAGAATTGGATCATCCGTATTATATGGAGAGCTTAATGTATCATCATAGTATTGCCCCGCTCGATATAAGGCATTACGTAGCGGAGTACCTGCTCCCGGTTGATCATATGCAAAATATTTTTGTTTTATTGACGTATTGTGAGAGCTGTAATTCGTCACCGATACATCAGGTACTTCGGTAAACAACTTATTGGTCTGATTAAGTACCGTCATACCAAAACGAAAGTTTGGTTGTGCATCGATCACTTCTGCAATAGCATTTTTTACAGGGAAAGCACGACGGCGATAATACTGATACCAGTTGGCTGCATTCTGACGCGCCTCTACAATAGTTCTACAGCCCTCTGCATTTTCAGCATGTATATAGCTCGCTGCATTCGTTGGATCTATCAGCATTTGGTCACGAATATTTTTAACCATTGCCGCATTGCCTAATACGTTGTAACACGCTGGATTAGAGATATCTGTATCAACCCTAATAGTTTCATTCAGGCCTCGCGTAGTAGCCCCTACAGTCACGGGCGCTGGATTATATTCAATTAACTGAACTTTGATTTCCGCATTTGTTACAGTGAACTTAACGTGCGAATCCCATAAGTCGACTTCTTCATTTGCATCATCAGAAGTAATAACACCCGCCGCAATAACTGGTGTGAACGCCGTAGATGCATGACCTGTTTCATTAAAGCGATCGCCACGCTTTGGAATCCCATCAGCCAAGTTGTAACCTGAATCATCTATCCAAACTTCGTAGACGAAAGGACCGCCAGCCGCATCACCATCAGTGGCTAAATTTCTTTTTATGCCATACCCAGTTTGAGTAGAGTAAGGATCTGATCGTGCAGCAGTAAAGCTTGCATCAGCGCAATCATTTCCCGATGTATCACAAGGACCATCCCATGGCTGATAATCAATATTGGGGTTAAAGAAAATTTTATTTAACCCAAATGAACGTCCACGCCAATCAACATCAAACGGATGATTATTACTATCATCACACGCCTCTACTCGACCATAGATGTCACCCCAAGTACATGAAGTCCCATAACTACTACTACCATAAACACTGTCAGTATTATTATAAATATATGCATAACCACCATCATCGTTATCAGTGCCTGAAAAATCTGCTGATGAAAATGTACCTGCGGAGAAGCGAGACCATGTGTTGCCATTTAAAAAACTACCGTTACGTATTGGATCAGGATCATAATTAAACCAACGCCAATACGCAGGGGTCATAAACTCCCAATCCATTGAGCCGGAATCATCACTTACAAAAAATACATTGGGCTGTACTGCTGCGCCTAAAAAGAGTGGTGTATTTGCCATACTAAGTTTTGCCGCATTGGCAGGCATTGCCGATGAGAAAAATACAATGCTAGATAAAGCACTACCTTGTAAAACTTTAAAAGCTGTTTTAAAAATTCGAATTATCATAACTCTGCTCCATCCAGGGGATGTATCTTTCTGTACAAGAAATATATCTTAAAATTTATGTTAATTAATGGGCTGTAAATACGTAGTTTGTAACACGACCGTTGCATTATCATCCATTCCGGTACTGTATGACGTTACGCGATACATCGCGCTTTTACCTTTTGCCATACTTTCATAATCTAAGCTGTCACTCACAGATGACACTGCACCTAATGTTTCAATGAAGTAACGCGGATCGGTTTTACATCCAATATTCGCATTTGCATTCATTAGGTCCGTGCCATAGGACCATGTTTTCGTATTGTTAGCCCACAAGCCGTCAAGCTGTAAAGAGGGATTTCGAATAGCGGTTAAGTTAGCTTCCCAAACCTCACTATTACTTTGCGCTGGATTCGAAACCACCGCATATGCGGGTCCACTTAAATCACCTAACCAGGTTTCGCCGGAGCGTAATGCAGCTTCCGCACATTGAAATGCATTGTTTCTATTTTTAATACCATCCTGAACCGTAATATCTGTAATGTTCGTGCGCATGGTCGCTACACCCAACATTGTGAAAATAATTAGCAATACAATCGACGTTATTAATACGGCGCCGGTTTGCTTGGATGGCATACTCTGTTGCATTATAAAACTCATTATTTATCCTTTATTGGTACGATCGCCAATTACGCGATTTCGTAGGGTAAAGGTTGTTGAATAGATTGAGCGGGCATATTGGTCGTCCACATCCAGGTCTAACTCATCTGTTCCAGGCAAGGTATAGGTTTTTGCAATATTTTTGCCAAACACGGCCTCTTTAGAGCGCATAATTAAACTTACTCGTATGCTCACCACATCTGGCCATAAGCAGCCATCTATCGTAGGCACTGACATTGGATCATCACAAGTTGCCTGGATTTGTGATGCAGGAAGATATCTAGCAGCAACATTTCGTATGCCATTTTTGTCATCCTCAATGCCATAATCCAATTTCATCCGTTCAACGCCTTCAATTAAAGGACTAGAAACACCATCAAGATTTCGATATAACGTTGGAATTCCAGCAGCGTTTTCACCTATGTAATAGGTAGTAGTAGCCATACGCATCAGCTCACCAAAAACGTCCTTATCTATAGTTTTGCCTTCTACAAAAGTTCCATATAAAGCATTATTGTCATCTGCACCCGCACCGGAAGCACGACCAATTATTCCTGCATCTATCTGCGCATCTGTCGAGGTCACGTGAAATACCTCTGCCGCAGAACAAGTTGCTGCTACTGCAAAATTATTTTCTGCAATTCGCACATCAGTACCCGCAGGAATATCTAGAATATAGGCCGCATCTCCGTTAGTTCTTGGCGCCAATACATAGGCTTCGCCAACAGTGCCGCGTAAAGTGATCGCATCAGACCCGGCAAGCATATTTGTTAAGTTTAAGCTGGCATCTGGCGTTGGTATCCAGCCAGTACCAGATGCCTGATAGCCCAATACTTCATGACCTGAGTTAAAATCTGCATGGGGCAGTGGTATTCGAGTATTTACATCCGCATTAAGTACTATTTTGTATGAAGAATTACCAGCATTCTCCTCTTTTTTCGATCCGACGAGACCATCTGCTGTTCTACAACCCATTGCGCCTACACCACGTAAACTTCTACCAATAAATTCCGTTGCTAGCTTGGCATTCGTTTTCATATGCAGCTGGGCTGTTGTGCTTTTAAAGCCATCTCGATTAGATACCTGCATAGATACCGCAGAGGACAAAACCAAAATACCCATGGTCATGGCCACCAGCAGTTCCAGCATTGAGTAACCACCGTGACGCTTTATAAACATAATTTTTTGAGTTTGATTAACATTCATAGTGATATGCTTTTGTAAATTATCTTATGGCTGAAAAATAAGTGTATAGGTTTGAGTGGCTTCACTGCCGTCGGCAATTAATTTATTCCAGGTAACATCCACTTGTAAAACTGGGTTTATTCCATCGCCCGTTAAGTGGCTAATTTTTGCCGTTGGGCTTTCTGTGGGTAAATATGTTTCTAGCTCCCTACCAATAAGAAAGGTCGTTAAATCGATCATGCCTGAACCACTGCACCCTGTAGAAATACATGGGGGAGCGGTGCCGCCCGGTGAGATGATAACTGGAAAGTTAAGAATCGGTTCATCTGATTTTTGACTTACATTACTAATGCTTGCCCTCATTAGTTCAGCTATATTCCATGCGCGTTGCGCCACTATTGTTTCCGTGCTTGTTTCTTCTGCTTGTTGCTGCGAACGAAGCATCATAGCGGTAGAACCCATCATGCCGACAGTTAATATAAACAAAGCCACCATAACTTCGATAAGCGTGAAACCCTGATTTGTTTTTAGTTTCATCATTAGCAATTCGTCGCTGGTGTATTATTTTTAAACAGGCTGGCTTCGCCGCCCACGCTTACACTAACTTCTCTACGCGGATAGTCTCCAACACCACTACACAAATGAAACTCTCCTGGTGTTCCTGCATCAAGCTCACCCGTATAAGAAAAATTTACGGTATGCCTGAAATCGTTAATAACACCTATTGTGGCAGTGGTTGGACTAGCCGTTATTGTAATTGAGGTATTGGATTTTAATTCGTGCACCCAAAGCAACTCATCGTTAGCTTCGAGGTAATTTCCGTCTATATTGCGATCGACCATAACCAACCAGCCTTGATTCCAGTTTCCAGCTGCACCGCTACATGTCACTCCATCGGTACTGCTGCAGACAATCGTATTTCGACCCGATGAAATTGCTTCTGCTCTAGCCTTTCTGAGTGACAATATTAATTCATTGGTAGAGTCAGCCATTTCATTCGTAGTAAGCATTGAGTTGAACGAGGGGATGCCAACCGCCATCAATACACCCATCATGGCGATAACAACCATTAGCTCGAGTAGAGTAAAACCGCTTTGTGTAATTTTTTTCATGCTGTTATTTAAGACCATTAAATTTTCAATGTCATCGTTATAGTGATGGAGTAATAGTTATGCCTGATAAACGGACGGGATGAGCGGTAAGAACACCGCTATGCATATGTTTTGAAGCGAAAAACTCTAGTTTTTAGCAATTAGTTCAGCAACTCTTTGAGCACTAGCAATACCTAATATCACTCCATTTCTATAGTGCCCTGCATTGATATATAGGCCTTCGACTTCTTTTTGCTGGCCTATATAGGGGTCACCATTGGGGCTGCCGGGCCTTAGGCCTGCCCAATGATGCTCCAATTCCATTCCGGCTAATTCGGGGAAGATTTCTTTAGCACTTTCAGACAACTCAACTTTTACTTGCTGACTAATCTGCTTCTCAAATCCTGTGTGTTCTATGGTGCTACCACAAACAATACGCCCATCCTTTCGAGGTATAAGGTAACGATTTTCCGCCAAAAGAATTCTATTAAGCTTGTTTTTAGCGCCTTTAAACAAAATCATCTGGCCTTTCACGGGGCTTATATCTGGTGTATTTTGATAGGGTTTGAGCAGTTCTCTGCTCCACGCACCACCGGCTACGAGTACATTATCCGCATGCAGCTCCTCTCCATTAACTACAACACCCTTGGCTTTTCCATTTTTAACCAACAAACTTGTGACTTGCGCATGCTCTTTGTACTTGATTCCCAAGGCATCAAGGCTACCCCGAGCAGACCTTACCAATCTTGGATTACGCATCTGCGCTATATCAGGCAAGTAGAGACCAGATGAGTAGTTGCTGGATAAGCCCGGGCACACCTGCTGTAACTCATCCGCACTATCTATTATCGACAAATTCATTGACCATCGATCAGCCCAATCCGTTGCAAGCTGTTGCTCCTGGCTGCCCAGCACCAGTAAGCCACTGCGTATGTACTCTGGGTCAATACCGCTTTCCTGCTGTAGCTCCTCTGCAATTTTAGGGTAAATTTTATGCCCTATATTGGCCAGCTCATTCACCTTTTCAGAGTAGCGCCAGGGGTGCAATGGCGAGAGTATTCCACCCCCAGCCCAGGACGCCTCTTTACCGAGCTCGCCTTTTTCTAGCAACAACACTTCCAAACCCTGTTTTTTTAATTCGCGGGCACTTAACATGCCAATTAGGCCGCCACCCACAATAATGCAATCTGCCATATCTTATCGTTTACTCACTTGTACCAATTTGTCATAGAACTTTCGCTTGTCCCGATTAAAACCAAGCAAAAATTAATTTGTATTGATAAAACCACTACATAAATTCAACCACTATAAAACAAAAAGACTCGTATCAACTTACGATACGAGCCTCATAACTACTCTAAAATTTATTTTACTCAGTGTGCAAATTAAGGCTACTTACCACAACTGCTGGTGACGCCTTCTGGTGCTCTATCAAGATACTTCTCACAATAACATGGACTTTTACCCTTTGCCCAGTGCTTCTGGCAACGCTTTACCCAGATTTCAGCCTGCTGAAGAGCCCACTGAATTTCTCGTTTATTATCTTCTACTGCTTTTTGCCTAGCGAGCTTTTCTCTATTAGCTGCCTCAAGCTCCAGTGCCATCTTTTTCTTTTCCTGCTCTACACGTGCCTTGATTTTTTTGCTCGCATTCGCCTTTTTAGCTGTGTTATTACACGGATAGGCAATCGCTGTTACGGCAGATTGAAAATCAGCAGGTGCCTTGGAATAACACATCTTCACTGGCTTGGGCTTAGCTTTAGGTTTTTCCTTTACTGCAGCAACAGGCAAAGCAGGTTCAGGCGCTTTAACCACGGGGGCAGGTACTGGCTTATCAAGCTTTGCTGCTAACTCGGAATAGCCAGACATGCTATAAGACAACATGACAGGTCGACCATAAGGCTCAACAATAAACGAAAGTGTTTTAGCTGATTTTATGATGCGCTTTGATTGCTCATCTAAATTAATAACAAAATCACCACCGCCATCGGCATTAATACAAACATCATTTGCAACTATCGTATTTTGTTTAAGCTTTTTAGTCACGCTATGTTGATTGCTTAAACACCAGTCAAATATAGGCAAACGGCGACCATCTGCTTTCACTTCTACAATTGTTAATGCATCTAACCTGCGTGTATTCAACAACTCTCCACTAGGGTCATTTTTGCCCAAGCGTAACAAAAGTCGGTACTTATCAACATTGAGGTGATAGTAATTGGTATCAGCTCCACTTCGCGCAGACCCTGACTTGGTAACAGATTCCTTGCTTTCATACCACGGCACCTCTGTGCCAAAAGTATAATTCTTCGCTTTTTTGAATGGGTTCACGCTCGCGTTTGAAACCCCTGGTACCGCAATTAGTAGACTTAATAGACTTGTTATTATGAATTTACTTGTTAAGCCATCCACGCTTAAAACCTCTTTGAAACTATTTTATTTAAAATTCGAAAGCCGCTTAACTCATTA
>Ga0316204_10009134_pt1 | contig 13386 bp, 8 predicted proteins | sample 6monrhotite_MG_2_FD_205661 | JGI IMG/M metagenome (GOLD analysis project Ga0316204, IMG submission 205661) | Microbial mat bacterial communities from mineral coupon in-situ incubated in ocean water Damariscotta River, Maine, United States -... | ecosystem: Environmental > Aquatic > Marine >... | reverse complement strand
CGCCCGCGCGCTCGTGGGTCGGCGGGCGGGTGCCGGCGACATCGGAGACCAGGAAGAAGTCCCGGGAGTCGCGCTGCTCCAGGGCGAAGCCCGCCCGGGCCTCCAGCAGGAGCGTGTCCCCGGCCTGAAGGCGGATGTCGCCCAGCTTGCCCGGCAGGCGCTCGCCGTTGCGGGCGACCGCCAGAACCACGGCCTTGTAGTGCGTGCGGAAGCGGCCCTCGCGGATGGTCTGCCCCACCAGCGGTGAGGAGTTGGAGACCACCGCCTCCACCAGCAGGCGGTTGTTTCGGGGGGTGTCCAGCTTGTAGACCTGATCCCCGGCGAGGGTGAGGCCCCGGATCTTCTGGAGGTCCACCACGCTGGCGACCACCCCCACGAAGACCAGCCGGTCGCCGCCGCGCAGCGCCACGTTGGGAGACACCGCGGCCAGGATCTGCCCCTCGCGCTCGATCTCCACCAGGTACAGCCCGGAGAGGTGCCGCAGCCCGGCGGCCTCGATGGTCTTCCCCACCAGCGGCCCGCTCAGATCGACCAGCACCTCCACTGTGTACTGCCGCGGATCCTCGCCCGGGTCCAGCACGCGCTCCCGGGTGGGCAGCAGCCAGCGGGCGCCGATCAAGATGTAGGCGCCGCCCATGAGCGCGATGGGCAGGCCCACCTTGCCGATCTCGAACATGCCGAGGCTGGCGCGGCCGGTCTCCTCAATAAGCCAGCCGTTGACGATCAGGTTGGTGCTGGTGCCCACCAGGGTGCAGGCCCCGCCCAGGATGGAGGCGTAGCTCAGGGGCAGCAGCAGCTTGGAGGGGCTGAACTTCAGCCGCCGCGCCCAGTCCGACACCACCGGCATCATCATGGCGACCAGCGGGGTGTTGTTCATGAAGGCGCTCAGGATCCCCACGGGCAGCAGCAGCCGGGCCTGGGCGCCGGTCAGGGAGGTCGGCCGCCCCAGCATGCGCCCGGCGAGCGCGTCCATGGCCCCGGTCTCCCGGAGCCCGGCGGCGACCACGAACAGCACCGCGATGGTGACCACCCCCTCATTGGCCATACCGTAGAGGGCGTCGTGGGTGTCGATGACCCCGCCCAACAGGAGGAGCGTGACGCCGCCCACCAGCACCGCGTCAGGCGGCGCCCGGGTGAAGACCAGCAGCACGAGCACGAGCGCCAGCACAGCCAGCGTCAGCACCGCCTCAAGTCCCATCAGTGATCCGCATCGTTGACACACCCGCGCAATGACGGGGATGTCTAGCCCTGGATCACTCTGAAATGCACCTCAGAATGCGAAGCGTGTCAGCGGCTTCATCAGCGGAGCCGCGAGCGACCCTCAGGCCGGCCTCAGGCGGCGAACAGCCGGCTGACCTCGCTGCTGCCCGCGACGCCTCGCTGAACGGCCTCGATCACGCGCTCCGGTGAGGCGCCAAACTCATCGTGGGCCATGGCCACCAGCGGATCGATGTTCAGCTCGCCGTCGGGCTCCTCCCCCAGCAGCGCCACCAGCCGAACAGGCGGCGGTGAGACCACCTCCGGGTCGTCGGATCCGTGGTGGGCGGTGATGGCCGCGGCCAGCAGCTCGGGGAAGCCCCAGTCCGCGCAGAGCCAGCCGGCCACGTCGGCGTGGGTCCAGCCGAAGGCGGCCTTCTCCATCTCGTGCAGCACACCGCCGCCGTCGTGCCAGCGCTCCAGGATGGGCCCGTAGGACTCCGAGCGGTGGGTCGCCAGCAGGGGGATCGCCATGTCCTGCAAGAGGGACGCGGTGTAGCTGACGTCCCGCGACGCCGGGTCCAGCAGCGCCGAGAGCTGCTGGGCGACCAGCGCGCGCCGGGCAGCGGCGTGCCAGAAGCGGGCGGGCTCGAAGCCGGGCACGCTCTCGCTGGGCAGCGCCTCGCCGACGGCCAGCGGCAGGACGATGGACTCCACCCGGGAGCGACCGAGCAGGGTCACCGCGTGCTTCACGCTGTCGACCTGACGGCGCAGCCCGAAGCCGACGCTGTTCACGGTCTTGATCACCTTGATGGTCAGCGTTGGATCCTGCGCCACCAGCTCGCCCACCTTGGACATGGCCGAGTGGGTGTCCCGGAGCTCGCGCAGGATCTCTCCCATCAGCGCCGGAAAGGTCGGCATCTCCACGTCGCCGAGCGCGGCCATCAGCTCCTGACGTGGATCCTGCTTCTTGCGGCGAAACCAACTGAACATCGACACTACCCCCAGGGCGTTCTCTCCTCACTCAACGGATCCCTCCGAACGAGGTTGAAGGGGTTTACTCAAGCCGCGACACGAACCTGCGCCCGGCCGCTGGTCTTGGCCTCGTACATCGCCTTGTCTGCTCGGGTGATCAGCGCCTCGGCGCCCTCCTCCGGGCGCAGGGTCGTGACCCCCAGGCTGGCCGCCATGACCAGCACGGAGCCGCAGGGCAGCGTGACGGGCCGCGACTGGATGGCCTCCAGGAGGCGCTCGCTGAAGGCCAGCGCCCCGTGGGTCGAGGTGTCCGGCAGCAGGAGCAGGAACTCCTCGCCGCCCCACCGGCTGCAGCGATCCACCGAGCGGGCGAGCTCCTTGCAGACCGTCGAGACCGCGAGGAGCACCTCGTCTCCCGCGTCGTGGCCGTAGGTGTCGTTGATGCGCTTGAAGTGATCGAGGTCGAACATCACCACGGCGAGCGGCAGGCTGGAGCGACGCGCGTGGTCGATCTGCCAGCGCAGATCCGCCATCAGCGCGCGCCGGTTGAGGAGCCCCGTCAGGGCGTCCGTGTTGGCCAGCGCTTCGAGCTGGCAGCGGCTGCGCTCCTTGCTGATGGTGTTGCCCACCCAGTCCGCGAGCAGCCGGATGAAGGCGAGGTCGTCCTCGGCGAAGGGTCGGCTCGCCTCGGCGCGGGAGAAGTTCAGCGTGCCATACCGCTCACCGTCCACGACGATGGGGCAGCCCAGGTAGGACTCCAGGCGAAAGGTCTGGTAGCAGGGGTGCTCGCGGAGCTCGCTCCCGCCCGCGTGGTGGAAGCCCGTCGGGCCGTCCGCCAGGAGGGTGTGGCTGCAGTAGGTCTCGGCCAGATCGAAGCTCAGCCCGGGCGCCAGCCCTCCGGTCACGTCGTGGCAGTGCTCGACCACGTAGATGTGGCCCTCGACGCGGCTCTGGATCCCCAGCGGGAGGCCGAAGTGATCCGACCCCAGCTTGAGGATCTCCGCCATGCGCGTCTCGAACGCCATCCCGTCGCTGGTGGTGATCGCGTGCAGGCGCTGGAGCACATCCAGGGACTGCTCCATCACCGACGCCACGCGGACAATCAGCAGCCGACCCTCCGGCCGATCCGCGTCCAGCTGGATCGGGCAGCTGAGCGTCTCGCCGAGAAACTCGACCCCGTCGCGCCGCCGATACAGCGCCCGGGACGACGAGTCGGGCAGCTCCGCCTCCTGTGTCGGGACGCAGACCCCCTCCGACGCCCGCCCCACCAGCTCATCGGCCGCGTAGCCGAAGAGCTCCTCCGCGGCCGGGTTCATATAGATCACCTCGCCGTCAACGTCCTCAATGAACACGCTCGCGGACAGCTGGTGAAACAACAGGCGGAAGCTCTCCGCCGACAGCCCCAATGGAAACCTCATTCCCCATCTCCTTCAATCATTCCGGCGTCAATCCGCGCGTCGGGCGACCTTGTTGGACACGATGCTGAGCAGACCACCGAGCATCAGGTAGCCGATGATGACCTGCGTGATGACCACGATCTGGCCTGTGAGATCGCTGGGCAGGACGTCGCCGTAGCCCAGCGTTGTCAGCGTCACGATGCTGAAGTAGAGCGGCGAGAGGACAGTGGCGTTGGGCCCGTAGTCGATGCCCACGTGGGTGTAGACCACCGCATACACCAGCGCGACGGCGCCCGTGACGAAGCCCCAGCGCACGATGCTGCGCCCGCAGTCGCTGGTGGCCCACCAGATCCGGTAGATCCACTCGTGCGTCGCGTCCTGGCCGCGGAACTCCTCCAGGTAGTTCTGGTCCTGGATGAAGCGTCGCAGCAGGTAGGCGCCCACGAAGTTGGACTCCCGGATGTCCGCGCGCACCCAGTCCGCGTCCTTGTAGCCGTGGATCTCCGTGAGGGCGCTGTGCCGCAGATCCGTCTGTCGGAACAGCGCACCGTGCGCGCTGCTGGCCGAGAGATCCGCGTACTGCAGATCAGCGCCCGTGAAGTCGGTGTTCGTCAGCGTGCTCTCGCGGAAGCGGGCGCTGTGGCAGCGTGTCGCGCGCAGGTCCGCGCCGGTCAGGTTGGCGCTGGTGAAGCTGGCGTGCTCGAAGTCACCGCTCATCAGCTCGGCGCCGCTCAGATCGGCGAAGCCGAAGCCCGCATGCTTCGCGGAGCAGCCGATGAGGTGGGCGCCCTTCATGCAGGCGCCCGAGAAGTCCGCGCCCGAGAGCTTCGCCTCGAACATCGTGACGTTCTCCAGGTTGGCCTTCATCAGCCGCGCGCCCGAGAGATCCGCTCGGCTGAGATCGCAGCCCGACAGGTCGCAGCCGCAGAGATCCAGCCCCGAGAGATCCACCTCCGCGAGCGACAGCCCGCTGAGCGAGAGCTCCGGCGGCCGCGGCTCACCCGCGCGCATCCCTTCAAACGCGGCCAGCGCTATCTCCTCGGGCGTCCCGTCCCATCGCTTTGCAGCGAGCCCCATGTCCCCTCCTCTCATTCAACGTCCTATCGGATCGCCCGCCGCGGGTTGAAACCGGGAGATTCCGGCCGTGCTCATGTAGTGAGCCCGCTCCGCACCACTCCTCCCCCATGGAGCCCGCGATGCGTACCCTCACCCTGACAATCACCCTCGCCGCGCTGCTGACCGCCGACGCGCAGGCCGCCCCCACAGAGCTCCTCCTTGAGGACGTCCCCATCTCGGTGGGCGATCTCGCGCCGGCGCTGCTCAACGCGCCGCTGCCGCCCGCGCCCGAGTCCATCGGCGAGCTGCTCGGCTACGACGTCGAGGACGCCATCACCGCCGCCCGGGTTCAGCTCATCCTCGCCAGAAACCTGGGCGCTGACGCTCTGCGGATCGAGGTGCTGGCTCAAGTCGACACGGTCTGGCTGGAGGGCCTCGTCAGCTTGCCGGAAGATCGGGAGCGGGCCCATGACATCGCCGGGCGCATCGTCGGGGTGGCCGAAGTGAGCAGCTACCTGGAGGTCGACGAGGAGACCCAGGCCGCCACGCCAGCCGCCGAGGTGGACAACTACATCCTCCAGTGCAAGCTCCAGCTCAGGCTGCTGACTCAGCTCGGCGTCGACGCCCTGGACTTCTGGATCGACGTCGACGGCGACGTAGTCACCTTGAGCGGGCACACCATGAACCGGGACGCCGCCGAGCTGGCCGAGCGGCTGCTGCGCAGCGCGCCCGGGGTCGCGGCGCTCAATGAGCGCGTGGTCGTCCAGTAGTACTGGCCTGACGCCTGACGACTCGTCAGGCGAGCAGGCAGCCGCCGTAGAGCCGGGACATGATCTGGATGCTGGCCTGCATGCAGCCGGGACAGTTGTCGACCTTCTTGCGGTACTTGCGGATGCGGGAGCCGTACCAGATGTCGTCGAAGCGGGCGTCGCGCACGTTGCCGATGGCCTCGTGGTCCATCCCGCAGCGCACCACGTCGCCGTTGGGCAGCATGTAGAGCAGATCGCGCAGCTCCCGGCAGGGGAAGCTCGCGACCTTCTCCTCCAGCTCCAGGCCGAAGGTCTGCTTCACCAGGAAGCGACTCAAGAGGTGGTCCACCCCCGGGAGCTGCTTGCGCAGGCCCACCCGGCTGTCGCGCAGGGCCGCCAGCGCCCGATCGGTGTCGGAGAGCATGATGACCTCCTGCTGGCGGATCTCCGGCGGGGTGGTGGCCACCAGGAAGGGGTCCACGTTGACCCCGGGGATGAGGTCCGCGCCCAGCGAGTCGGCGAAGGCGATCATGTCGTCCAGCTCATCGATGGAGCTGTCGGTGAGCGCGAAGTTGATGCCGAACTTGAAGCCCAGCCTGGGCTGCAGCTCGGCCACCTTTCGGCAGGTGTCCACCACCTTGTTGTGGGAGCCGTCGACGCCGCGGATCTTGTCGTGGGTGTTGCTGAGCCCGTCCACCGAGATGCGGAGCTGCAGGCCCGGCCAGCCGACCGCCTCCAGCGCGGTCACGACCTGCTTGGTGAGCATGCCGTTGGTGGTGAGCTGCATGACGTAGGGGTCGATGATCTCCCGCACGCCGGTGAGGAGCTGGACGATGTCCTTTCGGATGAAGGGCTCGCCGCCCAGCACCTTCACGATGTCCAGCGAGCGGAGCTGACCGAAGACGTCGAGCCACTCCTCGGTGCTGAGGTCGTTGTGCTCCTTGACCTTCCAGCTCCCGCAGCCCTGGCACTTCAGGTTGCAGCGGAAGGTGGTGATCAGGTGCGCGGCGTGCGGCTTGGGGATCCACCCGGGGTCGACACGGCGCATGGTCGCGCTGGTGGCGATGTTGCGCCAGGCCCGGGCCCGTCGTCGCATGGTCGGCAGGTCGACGTGTCTCACCTGTCCCTCCTCACATCGTCACCAGACTCTGCGGGTTCACCCAGCGCTTTATCAACAGCGGGGTCATCTCGCCCCGGCGGGTCATCTCCGCGAAGACGCCGGCCATCTTCACCAGGTTGACGGACTGGGCGAACCAGATGAGCGGGTCGGGGTTCTCCTTGAAGGTCTCCGACGCGTAGAGCTTCCAGATGAGCTCCTTGGAGATGAAGTCCTTGTTGAGCAGCACGATGAGCGCGAGCCAGCGCCGGTCCGCCTTGGGCCGGGGGTAGCTCAGGTCCACCCGGAACTGCTCGAAGGCGTGGGTGTTGATGCCCTCGACGTGGGCTTCCTGGATGCGCCCCTCCCGCAGCAGCTTCCGGGCGAGGTGGGTCGCGGGGTAGATGGTGAGGCCGAAGAGGTACAGCTCGAAGGGCCTGGGCAGGTCCATGAGCATGTGGAAGAGCTCGTCCTTGTCCTGCTCGGTCGAGTAGGGGTCGTCCCAGATGAGCTGCAGGTTGGAGACCACGCCGACCTTCTGGAAGACGTCCTGGGCGTCGATGATCATCTGGTTGGTGGTGTTCCGGTTGTAGAACTCCTGGTTCACCCGGTCGTTGGCCTGGATGCCCATGCAGATGGCGCGCAGGCCGGCGTCCTTGAGCTTCTTCAGGGGCTCGTAGGAGACCATCCGGGGGTCCACCAGCACCTCGAAGGGGATGCCCACGCGCTTGGGCCACTTCTCGGCGAACTCGTCGATCCAGGCCTTGCGGATGGGGAAGACCTCGTCGTCGAAGCGCACCACCTTGATGTTGGTGCAGAGCTTCGTCGCGTACTCCATCTCCTGGATGATGTTCTCGACGCTCCGCATGCGGAAGTTCTTGCCGAGGCCCTGATAGAGGGGCTTGGTGAGCGTGTTGGAGCAGAAGGTGCAGGTCCAGTAGGGGCAGCCCCGGCTCGCCAGCAGGGTGTACTCGGGGTTGGTGATGAAGGGGTCTCCCTGCTTCACCTTGCCGCCCTCGACGTGGAACTTGTCTTCCTGGGTGTGGAAGTCCCGGAAGGGTACGTCGTCGAGGTTGTTGACCAGCGGCGCGAGGTCGTTCTTGTGGATGACGTCGCCCTCGCGCACCCAGAAGCTGGGGCAGTCCAGCACCGACTCGCCCTCGTCCAGCCGCCGGAAGAACTCCACCACGGCCTTGTCCACCTCGCCGATGGAGATGTAGTCGGCGACGCTGATGGCCAGATCCGGCAGGAAGGTGGGGTGCATGCCGCCCCAGAGCACCTTCAGGCCCAGCGCGTCCTGCACCCGGCGGGTGAGGTAGGTCGCCATGCGGTGGAACGCCGACGCGCGCACCGAGAAGCCCACCACCTCGATCTGGCGCTCGCGCAGCAGGTTGATGAGATCCTGGATCTCCTGCTCGCCGGGCCAGGGGAAGCGGTTGTTCACCCAGTCCTTGAAGTAGATCTCCGTGACGGGGAAGCCCGCCTCCCGCAGCGAGCTGGCGACGTGGCGCACCCCGTTGTTCTCGAGAGCGTAGAGGCTGATGACTGCAATCTTCAGTGATCTCGGCACGACTTGAATCTCCCGGAGATCCCACGCTACTCCCCGCGAGCGGCCCCGCGCAACGCAAGCGATAAGGATCGCGAATTCCTGGGAGGAATCCCACAACCGCGTGCGCCCTGTATGATCGGGTTGTCCCCCGATGGAGGCGATAGCGGCATGCTGGTGGTGTTCGGCGCCAATGGGCGCACCGGCGTCGAGATTCTCAAGGAAGCCAAGCGGCGCGGGGTACGGGTCCGACCGGTCGTCAGAGACGATCAGGACACGAGGAACCTCGACTATCTGGTCCCGGTGGCCGACGTCTTCTACGCGGATCCCGAGTCGCCCGACAGCCTCCCGCACTGCGTGGAGGGGGCCACCTGGGTCATCTCCTGCATCGACGCCCGGACCGCTGGCCCGGGCGCGCCCATCTACACGGGCGCCGCCGCGCGCAACATCGTGATGGCGGCGGCGAAGGCGGGCGCGGAGCGCGTCCTGCACATGTCGATCATGGGGGCCTACCGCTGGTCCTACGCCCCGCTCAACCGCAAGAGCTTCCAGCTCGAGAGCGCGGTGCGCGGCTGCAACGCCCCGTGGGGGCTGCTGCGGATCAGCTGCTACTTCGACGAGATCATCGAGGGACACGTCGCCCCGCCGGACGGCGGCGCCCCCTGGCCCTTCGCCAAGGCGTCGCGCTACGCGCCGACCTCCCGGCGCGACGCGGCGCGCATGGCCTTCGCCTTCATGGATCGCTTCGTCCCGGGCCGGGCCCAGCCCGCCGGCGGGCCGGAGGTCTTCAGCGGCGAGCAGCTCGCGGAGGCTGTCGCCGGCAGCCGGATCAAGGGTAAGGGCCGCACGCGCTACGTGAAGCTGCCGCCGGGGGATGTCTCCGTCGCGCTGACGACGACCCGGGGCACGATCGGGTTCGTCCCGGAGACCCGGCTCTCGCAGGTCTTTGCGGGGCAGGAGCCGGAGGGCGATGAGCCGTCGATTCGCACGGTGTATCCGCAGGGGGATCCCGCGCGGCACGCGGCGGACGGCGACGGCGGTGGGCCCATCCTGGAGGCCATGGGTGAGGATCTGCGGCGGGTGGTGCACGCGCTGCTCGCGGTGGATCTGGAGCGGCTGGGGCTGCCGACGGACGGGGTGACGCTGGACTTCGCGGAGGCGACCGCCGGGGATCGCGAGGCGGAGGCGCACCACGGGCGGTTCTCGGTGTTGAGCGGGGTGCGGGTGCTGGCGAGCGACGGCGCGGTGCTGCACACCGGCTCGGTGGACTTCCTGCGGGACGCGCTCGCGGAGGAGTTCCACTGCTGGTGGGGGGATGACAATGTCATCCCGGACGGGGTCTGGGAGCGGCTGGATATGGGTGTGCGGCGTCGCGTTTCCAAGAAGGGCGCGTTTATTGAGGATCCCAAGGCGAAGGCGTTCCGAGGGCGGTGAGCGAGGGGATCCGAGCAACCAGCGGAGCCCACGACTTCTGTCAGTACGCGCGTCCTCAAACATCCAAGCCGACGCGCCCGTGAGCCCCTCTTCCAAGGCGACCGCCGAGCAGCTCCAAGCCGAACAGCGCGCCAACTGCGAAGAGTCCCCGTTGAGGTGACGTTCCCCCTCTCGCTAAGTCCCCACCTTCCGCCAGTCCGTACTGCATCCCCACCCTCTCGCTAACCCCACATCTTTCGCCAGAACGCGCCGCACGGCGCGCGCCAACTGCGAAGAGAACCCTCTGAGGAACGCCACGTCCCAGCGCCCCACGCGAGAGGGTGTTGCGACGTCAGATGCCTCGCCGCAAGGCGACATCAGGAGGCAAGACCTTGCGAACACGTGGACGGTTTTCGACGGAGACGAGCTGTTGCTGTCCTGCGAACCCACTCTGTAAAACCGGCCAGGTTTCGCAATGGATGCAAACCCAGGTGGGCATGCCAGACGACCCGAGAGTCACTGCACAGGGGAGTGAAGGGCGACGACGAGGAACGAGGAGAACTTGCCCGAGAGGGGAAGCGCAGGTTCCCCTTTAGAGACAACGCCGGTTGGCAGCGCCAAATCCGTCAAAGTGGCCGAAAGCCCTCACTAACGCTCACAAGCCATGCGGCAGCCGCGCTCACGCTGACCGCCACGATCCCTGCGGCAGCCCCCTACCGGCCCCCTACCAGGCCCCTACCAAGCCCCTACCGGGCCCAATCCCACCGGGCCCAATCCCACCGAGTCCAGGTCCGCCGGACCCAATCCCACCGAGTCCAGGTCCGCCGGACCCAATCCCACCGAGTCCAGGTCCGCCGGACCGAACGCTCAGGGCTACGGAACCGCGGATGTCTGGGGGCTTGGGGGGCGCGGGTGGGGCTGCCGCAGGGATCGTGGCGGTCAGTGGTTGTGCGGCTGCCGCATGGCTTGTGGGCGTTAGTGCGGGCTTTCGGCCACTTTGACGGATTTGGCGCTTCCAACCAGCGTTGTCTCTAAAGGGGAACCTGCGCTTCCCCTCTCAGGCAAGTCTCCTCGTCGCAAGCTCCTCGTCGTCGCCTTTCACTCCCCTGTGCAGTGACTCTCGGGTCGTCTGGCATGCCCACCTGGGTTTGCATCCATTGCGAAACCTGGCCGGTTTTACAGCGTGGGATGGCAGAACAACAACACCTGGTCTCCGTCGAAAACCGTCCACGTGTTCGCAAGGTCTTGCCTCCTGATGTCGCCTTGCGGCGAGGCATCTGACGTCGCAACACCCTCTCGCGTGAGACGCTGGGACGTCACGTTCCTCAGCGGAGCCTCTTCGCAGTTGGCGCGCGCCATACGGCGCGTTTGGGCGAAAGGTGAGGGTCAGGGGCGCGACGATAGGACTCACAGAGGACTCGCGGTAGGGCAGCTCAACCAACGGGCTGCGAGCACACCCTTCGGTGGGTACCTGGCCTGCCGCTCCGCCAGCCACTCAAACAGTGCGGTCACAATCGGACGGCTCTCGGCCCGAGCCTGACCTTCAACGGCCGGTAAAGGGCAAACACAACTATTTGTTCGCCGGGTCGCCACCCGGCGCGAAGGTGGCGGCGGTGTTCTATTCGTTGATCGGTACCTGCTTGCTGCAGGGGATCGAGCCGCGTCGCTATCTGGTGGAAGTCCTCGGTCGCCCCGACGAGCCTGCATCCAGGTCACGCCCCAGGCGGTGCGTGAGCTGTGGTTGCCCCCGGCCGAAGTCGAGGCCGAAGCGGACTCAAGTAGCTGAGGACGTGGGCACCGTCAGCCCTGGGTTCGCTGGACACTTACGTTGTGAACGCCGCCTCGAACGCCAGCACAGTGGTCCCGACGTCCGTGAAGTCGTCCTCCAGACCCTCCAGGGTGAACAGCCCGCCCGCCTCGGAGGTGGTCTCCCCGTGGGTGTTGAAGGGGGCGTCATCGCTCTGCAGCTCCCAGATGCAGGAGGCCCCGACGGCACGGTCTCAAGAGAGGGTACCTCTCTCGTTGAGTCCCGATTAAGCTGTGACAATGCGATTCTTCAACACAGCCGGTGTCTGCGTTCCTGGCGAGCACTTCATGCTACCGCCCGAACATCGGCTACCGGGACTGGACGTACTGCTCGCGCGCAAGCTGTACTTCGTGCTCCACGCCCCTCGCCAGACCGGGAAGACCACCGCGATGCAGACGCTGGCGAAGCGTCTGACCGAAGAAGGCACCTACGCGGCCCTCTACTTCTCCTGTGAGACCGCGCGGGCCTTTCCCGAGGACGTGCGCACCGCAGAGCGAGCCATCTGGGCCGCCATCACACTGGCGGCCCGATACGCGCTCCCATCCGAGCTGCGCCCGACCGCGCTCACAGAAGCCGTTGAAAGCAGCCTCTTGCGGACCCAACTCACCGAGTGGTCCAGCACCTGTCCCAAGCCGTTGGTGTTGATCTTTGATGAGATTGATGCGGTGGAGGGCTCCAGCCTGAAGAGCGTGCTCAGCCAGCTTCGCGACGGCTACCTCAACCGAACGACGACCCCTTTTCCACATTCGATCATTCTGTGCGGGGTTCGGGATGTTCGGGACTACAAGTCGAGCAGCGGCGGGGACTCCCAACGGTTGGGTTCTTCCAGTCCGTTCAATATCAAGACCACCTCACTCCGCCTGGGCAACTTCAGCGAAGCGGAGGTCCGAGAGCTCTACACTCAGTACACCGAGGAGAGCGGGCAACCGTTTACCGACGAGGCCATCGCGACGGCCTACCACTTGACGCAGGGGCAACCCTGGCTGGTGAACTCCCTGGCCGCTCAGACCGTCGATGCGCTCAACATCCCGCTGGACGAGCCCATCACCGCGCTGCACATCCAGCGCGCCAGGGAACGGGTCATTCGCCAGCGACAGACCCACCTCGACAGCCTCGTCGCGAGGCTCAACGAGGACAGGATCCGACGCATTCTGGAGCCCATCATCGCGGGGCTGTTGACCGAGCAGGCGACCTTCAACGATGACTTCTCCTACGCTGTGGATTTGGGCCTCATCAACCCCAGCAAGCCACCGGTGATCGCCAACCCCATCTATCGGGAGATCATCCTGAGAGTGCTGGCGGACGGCGCGGAGGCCAGCATCACCGTGGACCGTCGCACCTTCGTGTTGCCGGACGGGTGCCTGGACCTGCCGGGGTTGCTGAGCGGGTTTGTGGGCTTCTGGAGACAACACGGGGAGGTGTTGGCGAAGGGGATGGGCTACCAGGAGGCCGCGCCGCACCTGGTGCTGATGGCGTGGCTGCACAAGATCGTCAACGGCGGCGGCTTCATCGAGCGGGAGATCGGCATCGGCACCGAACGCATCGATCTGCTGGTGCGGTGGCCGTACACGGACGCAAACGGGGAGCCGGCGATGCAGTCCGAAGCCTTTGAGATCAAAGCGACCCGTGACCGTGACAAGGGCAAGTTCTCCATCGAGAAGTCCATCCTGCAGCTTGATGACTACCTCAACCGACTCGGCCTCGACACCGGTGTCCTCGCCTTCTTTGACGACCGGACCACCGCACCCCCTATTCATGAGCGCACAACCCTGCAGAAGCGAACCACCCCCAGCGGAAAGACCATCACCCTCTTCACGGGCTGAGCCGGATGAACTCCACTGTGCTCCAGTTCCACCCCGGTATCGTGAATCACGCCCCCTCTATGGCGGTGGAGGAGTAGGCCATCTTGGGCGGAGCGTGAAGGGAAAATACCCCGTGTGCAAGTTTCACGCAGCCACAAGTGCTGAGAATTTAAGGGGACCGAGTTCAAGCTTCTGGCAGAAGAAGACAGCTACTGTATGAGATAGGAGCGTGCGAGCGATGCGACTGTTGAGATGCCATTGATCGCGTGCCCGAACGCAGCCGAGCCGGAACCGCTCTGTGAGTTGCCCGATGACGGTCTCAATCAGACGGCGCGTGTCGCCTGGGAA
>Ga0316204_10009133_pt1 | contig 13387 bp, 18 predicted proteins | sample 6monrhotite_MG_2_FD_205661 | JGI IMG/M metagenome (GOLD analysis project Ga0316204, IMG submission 205661) | Microbial mat bacterial communities from mineral coupon in-situ incubated in ocean water Damariscotta River, Maine, United States -... | ecosystem: Environmental > Aquatic > Marine >... | reverse complement strand
ATACTTAAAATTATCTACGTGGCAATGCCTTGTTATACATTTATGCAGTTAATGATTCATGATAAACAGTAACCAATGATTGCAAATGCTTTCGAAAGTCACTCTCACTGGAATATTCTTTTCCTGTTACTAATGTAGGATCTTCAGCGAGAAACGATGTAATTTCCCTATTAACCTCATCGCAACTAGCCAACGTGTTATTTATACCGCCATCTGGACGGATATTTTCCATAGTTGGATATAAATTGTATGTATTTTGTTCCCATACTCTTGCTCGAAATAGACTTTTAATTTCCGCATCGCGAAATATTTCAATTCGTATAGGTTTAAGCGCTCCTTGAAATTCGAGAAGCATTTCATATGTACTAATAAGTTCGAATAAGGTTTTCATACCTATTGCTCAGTATAACGCTAGCGGAAAGTTGACCACTGCAGTGGCTCAGCTTGACCGCCATTGTTAGTGGTGGGTTACTGAAATAGTTTCAATATTTCTTCATTTGTGGCCGTGTGCGTTATATCTAACCTTAATATTGGAATTTGTGTTTAGGTGGCCAGAACCACAATGCAAAGTTGATGACTGGAAGTATAAACAACAGTGTAAACCAAAGGTTAAGCCCTGTATCTGAAACGCGGTCCCTTGTGTAGTAAATATATATTGGTACTTGTAGATACCACACATAAAATATATCTAATTTAAATCCTGTTCCAACAATCTCATTCGACATATTGAATTTTGCAGTTTTATTAACACCGCCATCATCAATGCCAAAATACCTCGCAATGAAACTAGCTATTAGAGGTAATATTATCCAAATCATAAAAAGCTGAAAAACATACGCTCTTCTACCTTTTGCCTCATCACGACGAACTTTTGGCATTTCTTCCTCTACATTAGAAGCAGGTGATTCATATGGGTTGTTGTTTTCGTTACTCACATCATTCCTTTCTTTACATAACGCTCATTTAACTTGCGCCGCGTTTTTTTGCAGCGTCAATGTTGAAATGCTGGTTAAATATGATGCCATGGCCTACAATATCAACAATGCGCATAATGTATGTGTATTGAATATGTGGAGGAATTACTATGGGATATTATTTTGATGCTTCAGCTCCAAAAAAATCAACTAATCTCACTGTAAACAGTGACTTACTTAATACCGCTAAAAAATTGAAAATTAATATATCAGCCACCTTAGAAGAAGCTCTCGCCAATAAAGTACGGAAAAAATCAGCTGAAATATGGTTAGCAGAAAATAAACTTGCCATTGGGCAATATAATGATTTCATTGAAAGAAACGGTGTATTCTCAGACGCGCTAAGAAAATTCTGATGGCCCAATTCGATGTTTTCAAAAATACAAATCAGGCGACAAAAACGTTATACCCATATTTGCTCGAAATTCAAACAAATTTTCTTTCTGAATTACAGACAACGGTTGTAATACCGTTGACATTAGTAAGCAAATACAGTGGAAACATGCTAAAAACCATACACCCTACATTTGAAATTTTAGGAAAACAATATTTATCAATAACAACGCTTATAGCTGGTATTGATCGTAATAGTTTAGGTGAAAATATTTCCTCACTGACAGAATCTCGTGATGAAATAATTTCTGCGCTCGACTTTATGATTACGGGAATTTAACGATTAGAGTAAATGGCGAGCGTTGTTTGCGTGTCCGCGCGAAGCGAGCTTGACCCGCTTGTTTGGCCATAGTGCCATCGTGAGCACCTCATTTAGTTTGAGCTGCCTTAAAATCATGCTTAGTAAAAGTAACATTGTTTGAGCGCGGGTAGATGCCTGGCGTGAGGTAAGCTGTACCACTTATAAAACAACTTATGGCATCAAAGTTTTCTGCTGAAACGCGCTCAATCTTTTTACCATGTTCAAAATGCTCAGATGATTCTAGGTTTCTAAAAGTGTAGATACTGTACTTGTGTCTGCCTTTGCTGCTATTTTCGCGAAACGATTTGTCAGATAGAAATATTTTAGAAATATCTATTTCACCATAGTAAGGGCCAAACGCGACAATATTCGATGTTTGCTCACAAGATACGCAAGTTATTTCGCAATAGACATGAATGTGCCTCCCCCAATCCTCTACTAAATAATTATAAAGTGGTTTATCGCTGGATACGTGTAATTTTAGATATTTATGAGATGTATTCGAGCGCCCCATCGCACTTTCTGGCGCATAACTAAAAAAAAATGAATCTTCTCTTTGAACAATTTCAGAAGCCTCAATTTGAAGATCAAATAATTCAATTGACGCGCATCCGTTTAGAGCGAGAATGAAGGTGATTGTAAGAAATATCTGCTTCATATAAGGCCTAACGACACGCTTCACCAGGAGCCGCGTTTTTTGCGGCGATCTGGTGTAAGCGCTGGTTATGTGGCGATGCCATTTTTAAACACCCTTTGATTGCTCGTTATGTTCAGCGCATTATTATGGGTAGTGCAAATAACAAAACCGGGAATCCTAGTAATGTTATAAACCAAATCAACAATTGGCCAGAATATCTTACTAGAATAGAAAAATAAGTAGCGCAAACTATAAATGTTAAAATACCCGTAATTAGCAATTCAAAAAATGGCTCTTTCTCTATTAAACCTATAATTCCGGATGCAACCGCAAACAACATCGCAACAAGAAATGGTCGTCCAATTCTGTCTGCGTAGTATCCTGCACCAACCAAAAACAGTACACCCACAATATAATGCCCTTTAATCCATTTTCATATATTAAATTTCTATACTAAATACTGCCAATATTTACTAAAACATAAGGCTTTTGCTGTGCGGTGCAAGCGAAGCGTAGTTTGCGTCCGAACGAGCGCCTTGTATGGTTAAATTCCCCAACACACCTAACATAAATCAACAACCAGCCATTTTACTAATACCGCTTGATTTCGCATTGCATAAATCGTATTCAATAACAAATATCATTTTCAACATTAAACATAATGTATTGATTGTGATCCATCGTTGTGCAAAATTATTAACCTCTGTGGCTTCGTTCGGGTTGGGGTTCATTCTTCACCCCAACCGGGCTTTCTCACGGGTTTGTTCAGCCAATGGATAAGGTTGCGGTTCGCTGCGCTCACGCAACCTATCCTTATTTGTTATGCCTGATTTCCATTATTCAAAACTCTCGACTTTTTCTTGGCACAACTTTTCTGTTAACTGCTGTAAAAAAAGCACTCGTTCTGCTAACCATTCGAGTTCTTCTTGAGATATCTTGTAATGCTCTGAATAACGTGCATCAATATATGCATTTTTTAATAACTGAAAACGACGGCGTTGAACCTTACTATCTTGGGGAAATATCTCAGCAATGCGTCCATCTTGTGAAATAGTCAACGAATTAAGCTGTTTCAAGTTATGCGTATTTGGTTTGTAGTTGGTTAAGACCAGCAGCAGGCATGCAAAATAACGTTCGGTGGCTTGATGGAGTTGGAAAGCTGCGTTCTTATAGTCAGGGATATTAAGTGCATTTTCATATTGAATATAAAACGTTCTCGCGCCCCCATACCACTGACTATAATGTTTCTCCGCAATAGTTTTGTATTCTTGAGAAGATAAATTACCGGCTTCCGCCAACTCACGTTTGTTGGATTCATACAGTGCAATTCCTTCTCCCTTGATGTCAGTGAAAAAATATTGCCCTTTGACTAAAGCCTCATTCACTTCTTCCAGTGTGTGGACCAGTATATTTAGAGGCTGACGCACTCGCAAAGCAATGCGATCCTCTGCGGTATGCCAGATTTTATACTCTTCGACGAGTTCTTTTTGGTTGACAATAACTAGAATATCATAATCGCTAACATAACCGTGAGCCGGATCATTTACCCATTTTCCTGTGGCATAACTACCGAATAGGATGATTTTCAATATCCTGCCATGTTTTTTCTTACCCGTAGCAAAACCAGTGACTTGCTCAAATTCATCACGAAGGACAGCGACAATATGGGCTAGATTCTCTTGCCTGGATGCAGGTAAATGATCGAGATTATTATTCATTCGGCCATACTACTATTATCAATACCTTAGTTCAAAACCAATACTGGGGGTTGAGGGCATAACACCCAAAATCACCAGCATGAAGATTTATTGCAAAGAGCTTGCCGCGTGTGCATTCTGCGAAAGAATGCTATCAGCTTGAATTCAAGCACCACAGTAGCAAGTCTGTGTGAATTTTGGTTGTTAGCTATTTTTTCCCCCAAAACTCATTTTTTAACGCCTTTCTTGCTAGTTCAATAGCATGATTATCATATTCATTTGAATATGAAATATATTTCAAGAATTTCCGACAGACTTGCTTTTTTATTCCCTTGATTCTACTAAACTGATTTTTAAAGTGTTGCTTTAGCTCTGGATCGTTTTCTTCATTCGGCAGCATGGTGAAAATTACTTGCCAAGAGCTAGATCGTACCCTTGGTATATCAAAAACTTCTGGCGTTTCAATGATTGCTTTCATATATGCTGGAAGGTAGAACTCCATAGCTGGTCCATCTAAATAGCTTAAAGCCAACATACATTCAGCAAGTTGCTGTGTAGGAACATTCCACCAGTCACCTATATAATCATCTCTTTGTGTAATTTCTCTTAGTACTTCTTTATCCTCTATCCAATTATCCATTGCCATACCTGCATGAAGTCCACAGTGAAGTGGAAATTGAACAGTACTGAATTCTTTTTTAATTGCCTGACTTAGTGATTGCTTTGATATCATCTATGTATTACAGATAACGACAGAATTAAACGGCGCCGCGCTTTATGCAGCGTCCGAGCAGTGCGGGTTGTGCCCTGCGGTTTTAAATGACTTGTTATACACGCTTCGCAACCTATTTATTGATTGGCGATAATATATTGCCAAACAGCAAGATCATTAACTTTATATAAATTTAATTCCCCTTGTGGTTTTGCTGGATCAAGAGGTACTGCATGAGGTTTCGAAGGATCAATCAATTCATAGGCATTATCTTGGCCGAGTTCTATTGCACAATCTCGAAAATAAACAAATTTTGAACCATTTTCTTCTGACATTTTCGCTTCCTAAGTATATTTTATCTGAGTATTTCCAAATTTTGATTTGTATTTATAACGACTAGCATCAGCTGCTAAGTTTTTGCGTCGGCTGGGTGCGCTTGTTAGATGCTTTTTTATATTTTAATGACATCTATTGGTTTCGCCTTAAGTTTATACTGAGAGACAATAATTTTTGCTTCCATTCGAGTAATTATTTTTGTTTTTAATCGAGCCAACGCATCCACTTCGTTGAACATAGAGCGCAATAGTAATGCTCGATATACATCCAATCTCTCAGCATGAGTTGAGCAACGTGATTTGCAAAAGCTTTTGTAAACCCTGGCCATTTCTTCCCAAATAATTAGGTTTGATTCTGGATATAGGTCACGTTTATAAAGATCAACTGCTTTTTCAAAAGAAGTACCATCTACAACTTCAAATACGTCTGTAGTAGCCTTGATGCGTTTCAATAATTCCGGTGGTAGTTCTTTGTGAACGTAATCGTTTAATTGGACGTCGTTTGGATCCATTATTACCGTTTTTCCCTCAGCAAAACATAATAAGGGGAGACTTGCGATTAATAGTATCGTTACAACTGATTTCATAATTTACCTACTTGCATACAACGATAAGGGTAAGTTGCTCCGCTTTTTGGCGTCAACTTGATCCACTTGTTGAACAAAGCCGCTATCGCGGCAGTTAACCTCGATCATTATTTCATTTTAGTTAGAAAGGAATAATTCCTCTACTACCCAATTCCGGGTACAACAAGAGAAGGATTATCCCAATGAACAAATCGCAACAAAAACGTTTCGACAGCCTGTATCAACAACACCTAAAAGCACTCAAGCGTCAGGGTAAGGCCGAGGCTACTATTGATGCTTATGCCCGTGCCGTACGACGCGCCGCCGAGTACTTCGACAATTGCCCCGATAGGTTGACGATTGAAGGCTTGAAGGCTTGAAGGACTATTTCTCTAGTCTCGTCCAATCCCATTCCTGGAGCACTGTCAAACTCGACCGGTCGGATACTGCTCCTGCTAATCCGACACTTCCGCCATCCCTGGCGATCGCAATGGTCTACAGTTTTTCTATAAATACGTGCTCAACAAGCAATGGGACTGGGTCAATATCGTGACCGCCAAGGATGGCGCAAATACTGCCATTGCAGGAGCAAATGGCAGTGAAAACCACCCCATGTACGTTCCCTGCCTGATATTCTCACCTCCGATGAACTCGCCTTGGTGATCAACTCCACCCGTGAATTGCGCTACCAAGTGTATATTTTCACCACCTACAGTATGGGGTTACGCCTGGGTGAAGCCCTTAACCTCAAAGTAGGCGACATTGATCCAAGCAGCATCGGGTGCACATTCGCAACGGCAAGGGGCGTAAGGATCGCTATGTCACCTTGCCTGATCTCACATTGTATGCCTTACGTCGTTATTGGTCTACCCACAGAAACCGCCGCTGGCTATTTCCCGACGGCAGATCCACAGAGCAGCGCCACCAGGGGAAAAAGCCCATGAGTCGCAGTGGTTCCCAAGTGTCTTTTAAGAAAATTGTACTCGACTGCAATATTCATAAAAACATCACGATCCACAGTCTGCGTCATTGTTACGGCGCCCATCTGATGGCCGCGGGGGTACATCTGCGCGCCATTCAACAGGAGATGGGTCATGACAGCCCAAAAACCACCGCCGTTTATACCCAATTGACCGAACCGGCGGCTCAAAATGCTAACCGCATGATCAATGACTTGATCAATGGTTTGTCGCTACGCTTTTCTGAGGAGGATCCATCATGAAATTGGCCTCACTTGTTGAGCGTTACTGGCACGCTTTTGAACAAAAATACGCCGATACTATCACCCCGTCCATGCGAAACGCCATCAACGCGGTGTTAGCCTGTCGAACAGAGCACTATGGGCAAATGAAACTCGCTTGCCCTCAGTGTCAGTCACAAGCTCAGCACTATCATAGCTGTGGTCATCGCAGCTGTCCTAGCTGCCAGCACTATGATACCGGGCAGTGGCTGGATCGACAAACACAAAAGTTGTTACCCGTTGAGTATTATATGGCGACCTTTACCTTGCCTCGGCAACTGCGCGCATTAACCTGGCATCATCAACAAAAGCTCTATAGCCTGTTGTTTGAGTGTACTATCAGTACCCTCAAAAGCTTTGGCTTGAATGAGGTGACGTTGGGCGGTGACCTGGGGTTAACGGCGGTATTGCACACCCACTCACGGCAACTGGTGTTTCATCCCCATGTGCACATTATCATTCCCGGTGGTTGTTTCCTGCGCCTTAAAGGCCAATGGAAAAAGCAGCGGGGCAAGTATTTGTTTAACGAAATTAGCCTGGCTACGGTGTTTCGGGCTCGTCTGCTGGAGGCGATTGTTAAGGCCGGCTTTTATCTGCCCAAGAACCTGCCCAAGCAATGGGTGGTGCATTGCAATCACGTGGGTAAGGGCCTACCGGCCTTAAAATACTTGTCCCGCTATTTGTACCGAGGGGTGATCAGTGAGCGCAACATCATCGAAGATGATGGTACACAGGTGAGGTTTCGCTACCGGGACAGCGAAACCAATACCCTGAAAACGCAATGCTGTAAAGGCGAGGATTTTCTTTGGCGAGTGTTTCAGCACGCCTTGCCCAAGGGATTTCGTCGTACCCGTGACTATGGGTTTTTACACGGCAATGCCGCTAAAACCCGCCAGCTGATTCAACTGTTGCTTCAAGTGAAACTCCCGTTGCCGGACCATAAGTCCAGGCCGGCATTTGTCTGCCGACAATGTGGTGTACCCATGAGGATCATCGCATTTATACCACCCACTTGGCGAGCGGGTTAGTGATGAGCAACGTGCCATCTGGCACACCTCACAATCAATGCACCAACACAGGAGATTCGTAGAATAATGACATAAACCCTCTGTTTTTTTATCGCTCATGCCGGGCGAGGCCTTGTCTCGCCCGCAATTTGGTCTTGCGCCGCGCATGACCTTCACGCCCAATTAGTTATTTGCTATAAATAAGTGCTCACTACTTTTTCACGGGCTTGTTCAACCAATGGATAAGGTTGCGGTTCGCTATACTCGCGCAACCTATCCTTATTTGTTATGTTTTTGCCTGTGAATTTGGTATTGCTCCCCAGTATATCGCTATTGGTATACTTAATATTGACGTAAAATTGTACCATATTGGGTACATTTCATATGACCCATACATAAACAGCATTAAAGCAATTATTATGACTGTAAGTGCAGTTACGATCATTGCATATAGCTTTTCTTTACCGGGAACATATTTCTTAACGACTGTACCAGCCCAATATAAAACAAAAAATGTTATTAGTATGTCAATTAGCAAATAGTAATAATTTGAAGCCAAATATTTCTCTAATTCATCTTGATTACTTAAATCAATACCTTCGAAAACTGCGATTGTAAGTGCAGTAATAGTGCTAACAATGAGTCCTAAAACAATTGCAATTAATAGACCAAATAAAACTGCTTTTATAGGTTTGAAGTGTAATGTTTCGTTTGTTTCAAGATTCGAATCTGGTGTTTTATATGCGTCCATTTTTTTTCCTTTTAAACATAACGTTCAGCTCAGTTGTTCAAAATACTTTGTGGAATTTATTGTAAAGTGAGCGATAGCGAGCACCACAAGTGTGCCTGGCATGTTACGTCGCTAGCTGGTTAAAGTCCAGTCATGGCCTTTGGGAGAAAGGAACATGTAGATGAAGGCAAGGGTGCCCGAAGAAACGCCCGACCACTACCCGACGAGGGAAACGCGGTGGTTGGTGCGCCAATGAGGGATCTGAAGGAAGCCGTAGTCAATATTGCCACCTAAACTTGGTGTGAATCTTTGGTAGGCGGCAACACAGGGGCGAGGTGCCTTGTACCACCCAAGCCCGATATTCTCCTCGTAATGTGTTGACGTATAGAAGATAGGTGGGTGATGGAATAGTGAAGTAACTCACCCAGGGAAGAACCGCTGAGTCTGAGTCGGTGTAACTGCGACACCTTAAGCTCTAAGCGTGCTGGTAACAGTATCGTGATGGATCAGGGGTTTTCAGAGTGAGCCATAGTAATCGTAAAGTGGTCAGCCGATGAGATCATGGTGACATGGTTGAGGGTAAAACTGACGACCAGCGACAAGGACGTTGGAGGTAAAGTGCGAACCATGGTAGTGCGCATGACAACGTATTACAAACCTGCTACTAGAGATCAGCCATATTGGAATCAATGACTATCAGGTACGTAACCCTGACGAATCATCGATGCGCGATTGCCGAAAAGTAAGCAGCGAATGAAAAGTGAAATACGTGAAAATGCAAATATTTATTGATGATACAAGACTCTTTGATGATCTGTGCCATGTGAAAGCATTGCAACAGGGATTTAGAGCCGTGAAAAGAAACAAAGGTGCACCGGGTATTGACGGCGTAACCGTTGCTGAATTTGAACGGCATTTAGACAAAGAGCTACCCCAACTGGCAGAGGAACTGCGCAATTGGACGTACCGACCTATACCGGTCAAACGTGTTGAAATTCCCAAACCAGGAAATAAAGGTGTCCGTTTACTCGGACTCCCTTCTGTGCGGGACCGCGTTGTGCAAGCGACTATCAAGCAATTGATAGAGCCGCTATTCGACCCCCTGTTTTCGCAAAACAGCTACGGCTTTCGTCCTAGGCGTGATCAACGTCAAGCGATACAAGCGGCCTGCGAAATTGTGAACAGGGGTAAGCCCTATGTGGTGGATATCGATTTGTCAAAGTTCTTTGACCGAGTTCATCAGGATCGATTGATGGCACGATTACGTCAATCCATCCGCGATACGCAATTGCTGCGTATCATCGGGATCACGTTACGAAGCGGTATCATGAAACATGGACTCGTTACCCCTTCAAGTGAGGGTGTGGTTCAAGGCAGTCCACTGAGCCCACTACTGAGTAATATCGTATTGGACGAACTGGACAAAGAACTGGAACGCCGTGGCTTGGCTTTCTGTCGATTTGCCGACGATTGTAATATCTTTGTCGGGTCTCAGAAAGCCGCCGATCGCGTGATAAGTAGCGTCAGTCTTTACATTGAGAAACGTTTGAAACTGGTGGTTAATCGAGATAAGAGTCAAGTGGCGCGCTCAGAGAAAGTGAAGTTCTTAGGGTTAACTATCATCCAAGGCACGATTGCAATATCAAAGCAGTCGATGAAAAGGGCGATGTCCCGTGTTAAAGAACTCACCGCAAGGGGCACCCATTTGACGTTGGAGACGACCATGGTGGATATCAATCAATGGTATCGAGGATGGGCAAATTATTTTGCTGTGACCCAATACCCCGCGCAACTATCGCGCATTGAGTCGCATATCCGCCGACGGTTACGTTCCCGTTTGATTGACCAACAAAAGAGCAAACGTAATCTTTTTCGTAAACTGATTAAGCGTGGGGCGACACGAGCGATGGCCGGGAAAGTTTACTCCAACCATAATCGCTGGGCGTTATCCAACTGTATGGCGGTAACGCGAGCTTACTCCAATAAGTTTTTTATAAAGGAAGTAAGTCAGCATATTAGATCGGATTGTCAGCTTTCGCATTGGTTCGAAATCAATCGATGGGTCAAGCTACCATGAGGAGCCGTGTACGGACCCGTACGCACGGTTCTGTGGGCAGACGGCGCTGCGGCGCCTCTGACCCGATAAAAACGGCGCTTTTGGCAATCCGCTGGATGTTCTTGTTAGCTGTATTTGTTTCACTTCCTTTTTTTTAATTTAATCTACAGCACCTTCGGGCACTTCATTAAATGACGGTATGTCGCCAGATGGATTGTGCCAATTCGCTTTGTCAGAGACATAAGCATGTGCTACCGGCCCATTTTCTACTTTTGTATCCAGAGAGGAAAGCGCAACACTTAAATAGAAACTTTTGTCTGGTGCATAGTTCATTAACCTTGAACCACATTTACTACAAAAGGCTCTGTTACAGTGCCCCTCCGTAAACTCACTAAGTAGATCTTCACCTTTTGTGAATTTGAGAGTATCACCAACGGCAAATGCTTGAGTTGCAAATGCTGAACCATGTGATTTTCTACATTCAGAACAATGGCAATTAAATATCTTACCCGGTACTAATTCAACTTCATATTCTATACCGCCACATAAACAACTTCCCTTTACCATACCTATTTCCTTCCTATAGAATTAATTCATATAACAAATCAATCACAAGATAACGTCTAAATTCAGCGGCGACAAAAAGTGGAGCGCAGCGTAGCTTTTTTGCGTCCGACTGAAATTGCCTTGTTAGGTATTTTCATTTAATTATAACCACCCTTTTTTCTTAGCTTCTTCTTTCTGTCGTTCTTTTTCTATTTTTTTTTCATTTTCAATATTTAAACTCTTATAATCTGGATGGTAGGCAAAATATGGTCCTAGCCAACCTTCTTCATGAGTAAATGCCATTGTCCATGCCATATTAACGGGAAAAACATAACAGTCCTTATGATTATAGTTTTGTGGTTTTTTATTTAAGTGTATAGCTAATTCACCAGTATTGCCCATTACTATATATTCAATTTCTTTTTTTGAATCATATTTTTTTTGAGCTTCTTCAGCCTCGATTGAAGGATAACCATCGCCGCTGAATATATGCCATTTAAATTGTTTTGTATTAAACCCTTGTTTATTTTTACAGAATATACTCATCCATTTTTTCTCAATCTTTTTAGTTTCCGATTGAGAATATATTTTTACTAATTCACCAGGATCGTATTCTATTTCTGATACCATAATTTTGTGCTTGCCTAACGTTCATTTCACCGGCAATTAAAAGCTAGGCACTTTCATGCTATTGTATGAGCGTAGCGAGTTGCATGAAAGTACCTAGCTTTTAATTGTCCGTGTGGAAATGCGGGTTATGTCACTTATATGCAGGTGGTTGCCAGTGGACACAAGTGTACTGCAATATCTAATTGATTATTTGCTCCGCAACTTGTGTCTAGCTCGTATCCAATATCTCTACTTACAAATGTATGATAGTTTGGCTCGGATACTACTAAACCCACTATACCTCCATTAAACTGATTCAAGATAGTTTTATACGATAATTCAGAATTATCAAAGATAGCGGTATCTGTATTTGCGCTTTCAATGTAATGAACATCTACTGTAGCGGTACTAATTAGAACCTCAGTTTGAGAGTCTTTCACAGTAACGAATACCTCCGGTGCACCAAAGCCTAAACATGTTAGTAGTTCATCATCAACATTATTAGAGTCTCCGCAGCCATTAATGACCAACAATGAAAATAGTAGCAATAAATATTTGTTCATAAAATACCTTTCTGGAATATTGGAAAATTCAGGTTCCAAATCATTCAAAATTTAGATATAACGCCAAAATAAGTGGCCGGCCGCTGTTTGGCCGGTCCAAGCGCGTTTTTTGCGCGTGCTTGATTGTCTTGTTGAACAAAGCCGCTATCGCGGCAGTTAACCTCGATCATTATTTCATTTTAGTTAAAAAGGGATAATTCCTCTACTACCCAATTCCGGGTACAACAAGAGAAGGATTATCCCAATGAATAAATCGCAACAAAAACGTTTCGACAGTCTGTATCAACAACACCTAAAAGCACTCAAGCGTCAGGGTAAGGCCGAGGCTACTATTGATGCTTATGCCCGTGCCGTACGACGTGTCGCCGAGTACTTCGACAATTGCCCTGATAGGCTGACGATCGAAGGCATGAAAGACTATTTCTCTAGTCTCGTCCAATCCCATTCTTGGAGCACTGTCAAACTTGACCGTAATGGTTTGCAGTTTTTCTACAAACATGTACTCAACAAACAGTGGGACTGGGTCAATATCGTTAAACCACCCCAGGTACGTTCCCTGCCTGATATTTTCACCTCCGATGAGCTGGCTTTGGTCATCAACTCCACCCGTGAATTGCGCTACCAGGTGTATATCCTCACCACCTACAGTATGGGGTTCCGCCTGGGCGAAGCCCTTAACTTGAAAGTGGGCGACATAGATGCCCAACAGCATCGCGTTCATGTTCGCAACGGCAAGGGGCGTAAGGATCGCTATGTCACCTTGCCTGATCTCACATTGTATGCCTTGCGAAAATATTGGTCTACCCATAAAAATCGGACCTGGCTGTTTCCCGAGGGGAAAAAGCCTGAGCAACAGCACATGGGGAAAAAACCCATGAGCCGGGGTGGTTCGCAAAAGGCCTTTAAAGTGATTGTGTTGGATTGCAATATTCATAAAAACATCACGATCCACAGTCTGCGTCATTGTTACGGCGCCCATCTGATGGCCGCGGGGGTACATCTGCGCGCCATTCAACAGGAG
>Ga0316204_10009130_pt1 | contig 13392 bp, 4 predicted proteins | sample 6monrhotite_MG_2_FD_205661 | JGI IMG/M metagenome (GOLD analysis project Ga0316204, IMG submission 205661) | Microbial mat bacterial communities from mineral coupon in-situ incubated in ocean water Damariscotta River, Maine, United States -... | ecosystem: Environmental > Aquatic > Marine >... | reverse complement strand
TCGAGCGTAGTCGTGACCGAGGATCCCGCCGTGCTCGTGTACGCGAGTCGGGCGTCCAGGCCGTCCACCAGCAGGCCGACCCAGGGGTTCGGCGACGGTGTACGCTTCTGGAAGGCGATCCCGACCCTTGTCTGACGGTCCTCCGTCCGCCTCAAACCGGTCAGCTCGTCGGCACGCACATCGGAGTTGGCCAGGAAGCGCGGAGCCTGCGTCGTTCGGTCCAGATCCAGCGTGACGGGCAGGTCGATCCCCCATTCGGTGGGCATCCACCGGTCCAGAGCCAACCGGGCATGCAGGTTCACGCTCCGGTCGTTCTGGTAGGTGGGGTCGTCTCTCAGCTGACGGAAGAAGGCGCCGCGGCTCCGGACGTTCAGTCGGGAAGTCAGGACACCAGCCCCGGCGAGCTCGACGTCGAACGAGGTGGCCAGGCCCGCATCCCGCACGGATCGACCAAGGCGCAGCTCGTCGATCCATACTTCTCCGGAGATGGGCACGAAGCCCTCGTTCCAGATGCCGAGGGACAGTTCACGCACGGCCGCCAGGTTCGGGGCTCGGCCTCGATCGTTCAGGACGACGGCGTACGTCGAATCGCTGGCCCATACCGTGACCGGTGGATCACCAGGCCCGCGAGGGTTTCTCAGCAGAGCCTCTTCGGCCCTGCGTCGCAGATCGAACCACTGCTCGAAGTCCACCCGGACTTCCGGCAGCCAATCCGCTGCCGTGACTCCCGCCGGATTGGACGGAGACTGCAGAGGCGTCCGGAAGAGATAGAAGTTGTCCGGATCGTTCCCGACTTTGAGGAAGAAGTAATGAGGTCGGTCGGGGCCGAAGTCGCCGGAACGGGGAACGACCCAGAGCCGTGCTTCACGGTAGGCCAGGAAATTGCGAGGCCGTTGAGCGAACCTGTGGTAGACCTCGGCCCGGGCACCCGACGGCAACGCCTCGAACGAAACGCCGAGGGACTTTTCGTTGAACTCGATGCCCTGCCCCGTGAAGGCCGACGTGGGATCGATGAGTTCCTCGAGGACTCCGGGAGGAGACGCGTAGGCCTGTCCCTCGGTCACCTGCGAGACACTCGAGACCTCCACTCGCCCCCCGGCGGCGAGAGTGTCCCCCACGATCCCGGAGAGCACACCGTCCCCGGCACGCTTGATCCACCGCGAGCCCACGAGTCGCATTCGGGCCACCTGAACGCGGCGGTTGGCTGCACCGACCAGCGTCAGGCGCATATGCCGAACAGCTCGGAGATCGGCGTCGGTGAACGCGCCCCCGATCTGGAGGGCGTCCACCCCCTGCAGAGGGATGCGGTACAACTGGAAGTCGGTCCCCGTCTCCGCACTCGTCCGAGCCAGGAAGGGTGAACTGCCGTCGAGCGTCACGACGTAGCGCAGGTGGCGCTCATTCGTATCGAGGTTCCCGTCGCGATCCAGGTCCTCGGAGTCATCCCGCCCGTTCCCACGCGTGCAGATCGAGCGAGCGTCGCCAATCCTGTAGATCTGCCCTCGTTCCGCTTCACACGCTTCACCCCACACGCCCAGACGATCGCGGGTGTCATTCCAGATCTGGCCCTTCGCCGGATCCGCCTCCTGGTCGAGCATCCCCAGACCCCACGACTCGCCCGTCCCGGCACGCGTTCCGGTCGTGTTGCCGCCTTCGTCTACGAAGAGGACGTCCTCACTCACGGTGCCGAGGTCGACCACGAGGCTGAGTTCCTCTCCCCCCGCAGCATAGAACTCGATGAATTCGGTCTTGGTCAGATCCAGTCCGTTCGTGGAGAGCGGCGTGATCATCGATCGCCACGACGGCGTCGTAACCGGGCCCCGACCGAAGGAGAGCAACAATCCAGGCTCGCGCACCTCGGAACCCGCGACACGGATCTGCCGGTCGATGTCGAGCCGGGGAAAGAAGCCCTCGTGCACACCGACCGAATCGCCGGTCACGGATTCGACGACCCATGAGTGCTGCCAGGTCATCGGTACGGCGGTGCGCGAGTCGAGCGCCCGGGGCATCAGGGTGCGAAGCCCGTCAGGAGACGTCGGTGCGCTGCTGAGGGCCCAGTTCGACGACAGAAGCGACACGGGCAACTGGGACGAAGCATCGAAGTCGTCGATGAACGCCCGTTCCGCGGTATTCGGGTTGGGAAGAGACACGGCGAACTCCCCGTCGAATCCGATCCTCGTCTCTCCGTCGAGGCGGAGCCCGGGGACTCCCTCGAGCAGATTGTCCAGCCATCGCATCGGCGAGTCATACCGGGCGCTGATCCCGCCCAGGAGAGCAGCCCCGGGCTCGGTCCCCAGAATCGGTCGCGTGATGACCGAGCGTTCGGAGCGGTACAACCCCAGAACATCGATCCCGCCACGCTCGCCCAGATCCGCGTGGGTCGTCATGCCGAAGACCTGAGTCGGCGAGACCTGAAATAGAGAGCGCTGCTCCCACGAAGCGCGGACGGACGCATCGGGGTCGGAGGCAAAGAGCTGATCGGGCTCCAGCAGAACGACCTGGCCGACGTCGTAGTCGATCTGATAGTCGATGCCCCGAGTCAGGACCCGGTCACCCAGTCGAATCCGCTCGCTGCCATCCCGAATCCCGAAGGCGCCCAGCGAGAACGAGGAGATGACACCTTCACTCAGGAGTCGATAACCGAGGGTGACACGAAAGCGGCCCGCGTTGTCTCGCTCGAACGGGTCTTCTTCCTCATAGATGCGCGGGTTCGCGTCCTCTTCGAGAATGCGCGCCGTCGCCTGCTCATCCAGCCCCAGAGACGGTAGCGGCGGGGGTGCCGCGAACGGGCGCAGCGTCGGGAACACCACGAAGGTCCCCTGCACCGCCGGCTGGTCGTCGAAGAACTCGCGCCCCGGAGAAAAGAGGAACGACCGATCCAGGACGTTCGCGGGCGCCTCTTCGTCGAGGCCGAACAGGCGCAGGTAGGTGACGTCCTCTCCGGACGGGGCCCGTTTGAAGGTCCGCCCGGCCGATGATTCTCCGAGCGAAACCGAGAGGTCCACGGACGCCGGGTCGACGTCCCCCGAACCGGAGACCCGATAGACCTGGTGCATTTCGTAGTCCCAGGTCGGCTGGGACGGCTGGTGATTCGCACCGGATGCTCGCAGCAGACGGAGTTGCGGCCGTCCGCCTTCATTATGAATGCGCTCCGGATTGTAGGTCCCGACCGTGTCTCCGACCGCCGTGATGTAGGTCACGCCGAGCATCTCGTCCCGGGAGAGCGGGGCCCTCAGTGCGATCCAGAGGCCACTGGGATGCACGTAGTAGTCGACGCCCGGTTGTAGATACCGGAACCAGCCCGACTCCTCGACTCGTTTCCCGTCCCGCTCGGCGATGGCGTCGGCCTGGATGAAGCCCTCGACCTGCTGCCGAAGCACCGGATCATCCTCGAAGCGGTACAGCTGAATCGGCTCCACCCCCGGGGCGACCGCCGGTGAGGCCGAAGCGGGGTCGAGCTGAAGAGCATCGATGTGCGGATAGCGATCGATCTCCGTGGGATCGACGAGGAAGAAGAACTGCCCGCGCACATAGTCCGCATCGTCGAGGACGAGCGTGTCTTCCTGGACGAAGGCCCGCTGATCTCCCAGGCCCGTCAGCTGGAACACGCGAGAATTCAGATCGCCCCGCTGCTGAGCCCACACGGTCTGGAAGTCGACCGGGCCGAGCTGCCCCTCCGCCTGAAAGCCGAAGTTGCCGGCGGGGATCCCCTCGGTCAGGAAGCGGGACGAGGGCAGGCGGAACGTCACATCCCCTACGTCGAGCCTCTTGAGGATGGCGTCCTCATCGCCCTCGTAGAACATGTTGATTCGATTGGCCGCGTCGAATTCCCGACTCTGATCGAAGTCGACGTCGATCTGAATCCGATCGGCAATCGTGCCGTCGACCTGAACCCCGAAGACCAGATCGGGGCTGAGGCGGGGAATCAGATTCGGGTTACAGCTGACCTTGAACTGCTCATCGCAGGGTTCGAAGCGAGACCATTGCCCGCCCAGTTCCATCCGGCTGGTGACATCGAGCGCGAGATCCGCATACTCGGTCTGAAAGCGCGGAGCGTTCGGATCGGCATAGAGTGGGCCTGTCCGCCGAACGGGTGTCGGGGGCGGGGGGAGGAAGATGGACGTGTCCGCTCGGGGTTCGGACAGAGCGGCAACCCGGCGACGGAGCATGACCACGTCCGCGGCCTCGACCACGAGGGCCCCACGGGTCGGTCGAAGGAGGGGGCTCGGCAGCGGGGTGTCCCGCACACCGACGCCCGCCCGGCCCATCGGGATGCGCCTCATCCCGAGCCGAACATGGGGCTCGTCCACAGAGGCAGCGCGGCCGGCGCGAACCGAAAGCGGTGGCCGGAGCCAATCGGGGCGTACGATCGTGTCCGCCACAGCGGTTGGCGAGACCGCAAAACGAGGCGACGATTCTCCTGCATCCGGCAACGCGGACGCAAGGATGCCTGGCAGCAGAATGGCCAGGGCGAGAAGGGGGCTTCTGGGGAGGATGGGCACGCGTTCGCTCAGGTGCCGAACAGATCGACCGACGCGGGTGTAGGGAGGTCGCGAACGGCCGGAGACCACCGGCTCTCCCCTCGAAGAGAGGCACGTGACGCAGCGATGCGTATCAGCGTACTGACCAGATATCTGATCCGAGCCCACGTAGGGCCCTTTCTCTTCGCGCTGTCCGCGATCACGGGACTGATCTTCCTGAACGCTGTGACGCAGCGGATCGATGGACTGGTCGGCAAGGGTCTCCCGTGGCGTGTGTTGGTCGAATTCCTGGTGCTTTCCCTACCCCATACGATCGCGCTGTCCCTCCCGATGTCGGTGCTGGTCGCCGTTCTGTACGCATTCGGGCAGCTCACGGCGTCCAACGAGATCACCGCGATGTCTGCCGGTGGGGTGAAACCGCGGCAGATCATGATGCCCATTCTGGTACTGGGTCTGATCGCAACCGGGGCGATGCTGTTCTTCAACGACAGGATTCTGCCCGAGTCCAATCATCGCCTAAAGAACCTCCTCGTCGATATCGGTCGCAAGAGCCCCACGCTCGAATTGCGCGAACAGGTAGTCAACGAAATCCGAACGGATGCGGGTCTCGATCGCTATTTCCTGACCGCTGCACGAATCGACCCCGCGACCAATCGACTCGAAGAGATCACGATCTTCGACGCCAACAACCCGGCGAAGAAGCGCACGACGTACGCCGCCAGCGGCGAGATGGCGTTCAACGAGGCGCGGACCGATCTGTACCTCACCCTCTTCGACGGCGTAGTGCACGAAGTCCAGAGTGACCGGGTGGGAGGCTTCCAGCGACTCTTCTTCGAGAAACAGATCGTTCCCCTCCGAAATGTCGGAAACGAACTCGATCGAAGACTCGGCGGGACGGACCGCTCCGACCGGGAGATGGGGTTCGCACTCCTCCTGGAGAATGCGAGGCAGCGCGAAGCGGATCTGGACTCACTCAGGACAGAGAACCAGGCGAAGGGGCTCGAGGCGGTGCGACTCGCTCTCGGGCGACCTACCGATCAGGACACGGCAGCCGCCGCCATGCTCGTGCGCGAACAGTCGAGAGGACGGATCCCGGTCCAGGGGAGTGGTACCTCCCTGCTCGCCGGTGATGCCGTCACACAAGGCGTGGTCATCACCAGTCGGACCTTCGCCACGCGTGGGGGCGCCCTGAGTCAGACCGCCAACCGCTACCGAGTTGAAATCCACAAGAAGTGGGCGATCGCTCTGGCGTGTCTTGTCTTCGCCCTCATGGGCCCGCCGCTCGCCATGCGGTTCCCCAATGGTGGAATCGGACTCGTGGTCGCCGCGTCGAGCGGGATCTTCGCGATCTACTGGATGGGACTGATCGGAGGCGAGAGCCTGGCGGATCGCCGGGTGGCCGACCCCGCGGTGACGATGTGGTTGGCGAACTCCGTATTCCTCGTCATCGGACTCCTTCTGGTGAGTCGCATGGGCCGGACTTCGACCAGTACGAGGGGGAACGGGTGGGACGCGCTGTGGGGTGAAATCCGGCGACGCCTTCCGGGCAGCGGCAGCGTGGGAGCGTCCTGAGGATGCGCATTCTCGATCGCCTGATCGCGGTGACGTTCCTCCGAAACTTCGCTCTGTGTCTGCTGGCGGCACCGCCGCTGTTCATCCTCGGCGACATCACCGACAATCTGGCGGACTACCTGGATCGCGGACTGACGCGGTTCGAGGTCGCGCAGGCCTACTTCTTTCAGATGCCGCTCTTTCTCCAGTGGTCGTTTCCGATCGCCGGACTCATCGCGTCGGTGTTCACGATTCATGGAATGACGACCCACCGCGAGGTCGTCGCGGCCAAGGCAGGTGGTGTTTCCTTCCATCGCCTGGTCGCGCCCCTCGTCGTGCTGGGCTTTCTCCTCACCGGCGTTGCGCTCGGACTGACCGAACTCATTCCCCGCGGGAATCGGATCTCGGCTCAGATCCTCCGAGACGAAGATCCCCGACGCCGGTTCCGGAACGATTTCGTCTATCAGTCCGAGTCGGGACTGACCTGGCAGATCTCCCGCCTCGTCGTGGGCGACGATCGAATGAGTGGCATCCTGATCGAACACCCACCGACGGAGGAAAGCCCCGGTCTGCACGTCCTGGCAGAAACCGCGACGTGGGATTCAATCAGTGGATGGACCTTCGAACGGGGGTATCTGCGGACGCTCGCATCGGACTCCTCGGAGTATTCCGTCGAGTTCGAACGAATGCGCATGGCGGGCATCGTCGAACGACCGGACGAGCTGCTCGAGACACCGCGCGAGCCCGACGAAATGACCTACAAGGAGATCGACCGCCTGGCTGGCATCATCGAGCGCACCGGCGGCAACACCAGCGAGCTCCTCGTAAAGCGCGAACAGAAGCTCTCCATCCCGGTCGCCACTCTTGTCGTTCTTCTGTTCGGGATCCCGCTGGCGACGAGTTCCAAGCGAGGAGGGGCCGCCTTCGGGATCGGCCTGTCGTTAGGCACCGTGATTCTGTACCTGCTGATGCTTAAGGTCTCGGCCGCGCTCGGGGAGGCGGGTACGTTGCAGCCACTTGCAGCGGCCTGGATTCCGAACGGCCTGTTCTTCGTTTCGGGAATCGTCCTGCTGGCGCGCGTCCGCACCTGAGGTCAGTCGGGAGTCACGCAGCACGGCCCCGCATCATATCCGCTGCAAACTCCGCCGCCCCTGTTACGGGACTGGATCGGGCCCGGGCATAAGCAGGCGACCCTCCGCGACCTCGGCGACGGGTCCACGCAGGGTGATCGCAAGATCCGGGGCTACGCCAACCTGGAGCACACCACCGGCGGTCTCGACGTGCACGAGCCCCGGCGGCTGCAGCTCCCTCTCCACCGACGCCGTCGCCACGGCACAGGCGCTCGTGCCCGACGCCGATGTCGGGCCGACTCCACGTTCCCAGATGCGAGCGAACATGCGCCCCTCGCCCATCCCCCGTGCCAGCTGAACGTTCGTACCGTGTGCAATCGCCTTGTGCGTAGCCAGCCAGGGACCGATGGCTTCGAACACCTCGTCGCTCATCGTCGTGCCGAGGACGACGACATGGGGATTGCCGACCCACACCGGAACGACGTCCAACGGGCGTCCGTCCGGGCCGGGCAGCTGTCCGTTGGAGTCCAGAGCGTCCGGGGCGAGTCCGATGGCGTGCGGCCCCGTGCGCGCTCGCCCCATGTCGACGGACACGTCGTGGATGCCTCGCGTGGTCGAGTGGACGATCATCTCCACCGTCTGGCCCGCGACGTCCACGTGGAACGGCGCCTCGTCCACCATGCCCTCGCGTGAGAGGTACGACGCCAGGATTCGAAGACCATTTCCGCTGCGTTCAAACTCCGAGCCGTCCGGGTTGAACATCCGGGCCAGGAACGGATCGGGACCCGAATCGGCGTCCAGGACGACGATGCCGTCCGACCCGATCCCACGCGTGCGATGACACACGACGCTCACCGCCTGGACGGTCGGCACCCAGTCGCTGCCCGTCTTGAAGACGAGGTAGTCGTTCCCCAGCCCATGCGCCTTGTAGAAGGCCGAGCCGAGCGTGGGCCGCGGAGGCCAGCTTCGATCAGGCATGCGGAAACAGTTCCGCCGAAGCCTTCGTAATGCAAACCATCGCAACCCATCCGAGTCGACCGGTATCCAAGGGGTTGTGACGTTCATATAGATCGCGTGATCGCGGGTGGTGATGATGAGAGGATGGGGCGCGTGTGCACTGGCGGTCGTGGCGGCTACCGCTGCAGACCTGACTGCGCAGGATCACAATGCGTGGGGGAACGACCCCGCGCCGACCTATGTTCGGGGCTCGAGCACCGTCGCGGCGCCGATTCTCGAAGCCGTTCGTGTCCAGGACGCGGAGATCTCTCTGGACGGGATCTTCAATGAGGACGCCTGGAACGGGGCTGCGATCGCCACCGGCTTCGTACAGTTCCAGCCTGACGAGGGCGATGAAGCCTCCGAGCGTACGGAAGCGCGTGTCCTGTACGGGGACAACGCGATCTACGTGGCCATCCGCGCCTTCGATTCGGATGCGTCCGCCATCGTCGGCCAATTGACCCGAAGAGATCAGGGATCTCACTCAGACCTGGTCGGCGTTGTCATCGATTCGTACTTCGATCGCCGGACCGCCTTCCACTTCGCCGTAAACCCGGTGGGTGTGAAGCACGACATCTATCGCTTTGACGACACCAACGAGGATTCCGGGTGGGACGCCGTCTGGGACGTGGCGACCAGTGTCGACTCGGAGGGATGGAATGCGGAGTTCGAGATCCCGTACTCACAGCTTCGGTTCCGTGACGAGTCCGGTGATCAGACCTGGGGAATCAACTTTCTTCGGGACATCGCACGCAACGGAGAGACCGCCGTCTGGGCGCCCACCTCCCGTTCGGAATCAGCCATCGTTTCCCGGTTTGGCGAACTGCGGGGGCTGCGCGGCCTGTCGGCGCCCAATCGCATGGAAATCCAGCCCTATTCGCTGGCCCGTCTGCGCCGCGCTCCCGGAGATGCAGACAACCCCTTCTATCGCGAGAACGACACCTTCGGGACCGCGGGGGGCGACATCAAGTACGGGGTCACGTCGAACCTGACCCTGGATGTCACGATCAACCCGGATTTCGGACAGGTGGAGGCAGACCCGGCTCAGGTGAACCTCACGGCGCTGGAGACCTTCCTGCCCGAACGGCGCCCCTTCTTCCTGGAGGGATCGAGCATCTTCAACTTCGGTATCGCGCTCGGAGATGGAGACGGCGCCAACGAATCGCTCTTCTATTCGAGGCGCGTGGGACGATCGCCGCAGGGACGAGCCAATCCGAACGGCGGGTACGTCGACGCAGCCGAGCAGGCCACCATCCTCGGAGCGTGGAAGCTCTCCGGGAAGACCTCCGGAGGCTGGTCGATCGGAGCGATGCACGCGCTGACCTCCCAGGAAGTCGCGACGGTCGCGCCGGGCACCGGCGAGCCGTACGACGAGGCCATCGAGCCGCTGTCCAACTACGGCGTTCTCAGAGTGCAGAAGGACTTCCGTGACGGCCGCTCTGCTGTCGGCTTCATCGGTACCGGCATGATCCGGGACGGCGGCGTCGCGAACGATCTGGAACTGCGCTCCAAGGCCTTTTCCGGCGGGGTCGATTTCAGGCACCGCTTTGCGAACGACACCTGGTCGGTGAACGCCTACATTCTCGGCTCGACCGTACGGGGCTCGCAGGAAGCGATCGCTCGCACTCAGCGCTCCCCTGCACGCTACTACCAGCGGCCCGATGCGGATCACGTGGAGTACGACCCGACTCGGACCGCCCTGTCCGGTACCTCTGCGAACGTCGGCATCTCGAAGAACGCCGGATCACCCTGGCGCTTCGGGACCGGAGTCCAGACGCGATCGAGTGGCTTCGAGGTGAACGACATCGGCTTCATGAACAGCGCCGACTTCACCACGCACTGGCTCTGGACGGGCTACCACCTGACCACTCCGATCGGGCCGTTCCGCAGCCTCTTCGTCAACAGCAACGCGTGGCACAACTACAACTACGAGGGCGAGCGGACGGGCCTGGGCGGCAACATCAACATGAACATGCAGTTCCGGAATTTCTGGAACGCGTGGATGGGTGTGAACCGCAACGCGGAGGGCCTCTCGTCCGGCATGCTCCGGGGTGGTCCGATGTTCCGCCGGGAAGCTCAGACGAACTTCTGGGCCGGATTCGGAACCGACGGCCGGAAGGCCGTTCAGGTGAACATGAACACCTTCGGGAACGTCCGACCGGACAGTGATTCGTGGACGCTCGGCTTCTCGCCGAACGTGCGGCTGCGCCCGTCGGGTCGGGCAACGTTCAATCTGGGCTCCTTCGTGAACCGCAGCGTGAACGACATGCAGTGGGTTCGCCGTATCGACACGACCGAGCCGAACTACGTCTTCGGGCGTATCGAACAGACCACGGTCGGAATGACGGCCCGGATCGACTACGCGTTCACCCCGACGCTCTCTCTTCAGGTGTATGCACAGCCGTTCCTCAGCGCAGGGAGCTACGGTGACTTCAAGCGAGTCGCCGAGCCGAACGCGGCGAACTACTCGGACCGCATCGAGGGACTGAGCACTCTCCTGGACGGGAGCACCTACCGCGCGGACGTCGACGGAGATGGGAGTCAGGAGGCCTTCGGGAATCCAGATTTCAATGTGCGCCAGTTCCGGTCCAACGCGGTGCTGCGCTGGGAGTATCGGCCAGGTTCGAGCCTCTTCATCGTCTGGTCCCAGGGCCGAAACGGCTTCGAACCGACGGGTGGCTTCGACTTCGGCCAGAACATGGGAGACCTCTTCTCCGCAGCGGCCGACGACGTCTTCATGGTCAAGTTCAGCTACTGGCTCTCCCGCTGACCGACGGACACCGTCTCCTCGGACCGCGCCAACGGCAGCGGACCCGGATGCCGGTGTTGATCGGACAGCGGATCGAGGCCTGAGCACGACCTGGGGGGCGGCACGAAAGTGTCGTCCCTCTCGTCGAATCAGGACGCTTGGTCGGTCCGACTCGACTGACTACGTTTGAAAGGACAACTAGAACGGGCGATTTGCGGTGTATTGCGGCCCGCGGAGTGGACGAACGCGTCCGGACTTCGCGAAACAGCTAAAAAGCCCAGGCCCTGTCGCGCATGCCGCGGCGGGCATTTTTCGTAGGGTACTGAAATGGTATCGATCCAAGAGCATCTGAATCGGCGCATCCTGGTCCTGGACGGGGCCATGGGCACGATGATTCAGAGGTACGGCTTCGATGAGGAAGCATTCCGCGGTTCACGTTTTGCGGACTCGGAATCCTCCCTGATGGGAGCGAACGACCTCCTCTGTCTGACCCGGCCGGACGAAATACGTGAGATCCACGCGGCCTACCTCGCGGCAGGCGCGGACCTGCTCGAGACCAACACGTTCAGTGCGAACCGGATCTCGCTCGAAGACTACGCCCTTCCGGAGATCGCACGGGAACTCAATCGAGCAGCAGCCGCCCTTGCACGCGAGGCTGCCGATGCTGCGATGGCAGCGGACCCGGATCGACCACGATGGGTGGCGGGCGCCATGGGCCCGACCAACCGCACGGCCTCGATCTCACCCGACGTCGGGGACCCGGGCGCACGGAACGTCACCTTCGATGAGCTCGTCCTCGCGTACACGGAGCAGGCGCACGGGCTGATCGAGGGCGGATCGGACCTTCTCCTGGTCGAGACGGCTTTTGATACGCTCAACGCAAAGGCAGCGCTGTACGCGCTTTCCCTGGTCCTGGCCGAGACCGGCCTGGACCTCCCCGTCATGGTCTCCGGCACCATCACGGACCAGAGCGGACGGACGCTGTCCGGGCAGACCGCGGAAGCGTTCTACAACTCGGTCGCCCACGGGGTGCAGCCCGGCCCCGGCCGTCCGAGCGGCCTGCTGAGCGTCGGCTTCAATTGCGCATTGGGTATCGATCAGCTCCGCCCTCACATGGAGGAACTGGCGCGTATCTCCACCGTGGCCGTGAGTTGCTATCCGAACGCCGGCCTGCCGAACGAGTTCGGCGAGTACGATGAGTCACCGGACCGCATGGCGTCGGTCGCCCGCGACTTCGCGGAAGCAGGCTTCCTGAACATCCTCGGGGGATGCTGTGGAACGACCCCCGACCACATCGAGGCCCTTGCCGAAACCGTCCGAGACATCGCCCCCCGGGTGGTCGTCGACCGGCCGGTCCGCACCCGCCTCGCTGGGCTCGAACCCCTGACCATCGGACCCGATTCGCTCTTCGTGAACGTGGGTGAGCGCACGAACGTGACCGGATCACGCCGATTCGCTCGCCTGATTCTCGAGGACGACTACGAGACGGCGATCGAAGTCGCCCGCCAGCAGGTCCAGGGCGGTGCGCAGGTCATCGACGTCAACATGGACGAGGGCCTTCTGGACGCCGTGGCCGCGATGCCCCGCTTCCTGAATCTCCTCGCCTCCGAACCCGAGATCTCCCGAATTCCGGTCATGGTGGATTCCTCGGACTGGAACGTCATCGAGGCCGGCCTGAAGACGTTGCAGGGCAAAGGCATCGTCAATTCGATCTCGCTCAAGGATGGCGAGGACGCCTTCCGCCAGCGCGCCAGAGAGGTCCGCCGCTACGGCGCGGCCGCGGTTGTCATGGCGTTCGACGAAGACGGTCAGGCGGATTCCCTGGAGCGCCGCCTGGCGATCTGCGGCAGGGCCTACCGAATTCTGACGGAGGAAGAGGGCTTCCCACCCGAGGACGTCATCTTCGACCCCAACGTGTTTGCGGTCGCGACGGGCATCGCGGAACACGAGCGGTACGCCATCGAGTTCATCGAAGCCGTACGAGGGATCAAGGCTCAGTGCCCCCACGTTCTCACGAGTGGAGGGATCAGCAACGTCTCGTTCTCGTTCCGCGGCAGCGCGGAGGTTCGGGAGGCCATGCACACGGCCTTCCTGTACCACGCCATCGACGCCGGTCTGGACATGGGGATCGTGAACGCCGGCGCGATGCCCGTCTACGACCAGATCGAGGACGAGCTGCTCGAGGCGGTCGAGGACGTCCTCTTTGCCAAGAACGCCGAGGCCACGGATCGCCTCACGGTCATGGCGGGCGAGCGCACGGGCAGTTCCGAGGTGCGTCGCAGAGAGGACCTGACGTGGCGCACGCAGGACGTGCGGCAACGCCTCGTGCACGCACTCGTTCAGGGTATCGACGAGTTCATCGAGGACGACACGGAAGAGGCGCGTCAGGGCTTCGACCTGGCCCTGCAGGTCATCGAAGGTCCGCTCATGGACGGCATGAACGAGGTCGGAGACCGCTTCGGGGCTGGCAAGATGTTCCTGCCCCAGGTGGTCAAGAGCGCCCGCGTGATGAAGAAGGCGGTCGGCTACCTGGTGCCCTTCCTGG
>Ga0316204_10009129_pt1 | contig 13392 bp, 15 predicted proteins | sample 6monrhotite_MG_2_FD_205661 | JGI IMG/M metagenome (GOLD analysis project Ga0316204, IMG submission 205661) | Microbial mat bacterial communities from mineral coupon in-situ incubated in ocean water Damariscotta River, Maine, United States -... | ecosystem: Environmental > Aquatic > Marine >... | reverse complement strand
AGCTCATTAAGATATTGGTCCGGTAGTTCAGTTGGTTAGAATACCTGCCTGTCACGCAGGGGGTCGCGAGTTCGAGTCTCGTCCGGACCGCAAAGCCTTCCTCCTTTCGGTGGAGGGCTTTGTTTTTAATAATGACATACTGGTCGAGTAGCTCAGCTGGATAGAGCATCTGCCTTCTAAGCAGACGGTCACAGGTTCGAATCCTGTCTCGATCACTAGAGAATGAAATCCTCATCGCAAAGCGATGGGGATTTTTTATTTCCAAAAGCGTAGAGCTTGCTCAGAAGCGAATTGGAAATAAAAAGGACACTTTCTGCAAAGCAAAAAAGGGATTTCATTTTGACCTCGGAGAAGGAAGGATCGCTGAAAGCAATCCTGTCTCGATCACGAATGAATCAAAAAAGATTCAATTACAAGCGAGTTTCAGAAATGAAGCTCGCTTTTTTTTGGGACGAAGTGAAGTAATTGTTTTTTGATTCTCAAAACGGAACTCACAATATAGTTTTGATAAAATTGTTAGTATTCCTAGTACTAACCCTTATTCAGAGCCATTATGCGAAAATTATTGATCATACTCTTTTTGATTAACAGTATATACAATTATGCACAAGAATCAAGTAGTATCGGTTTTACTATTGGGACGGCTTTTCCTCAAGGAGAATTTTTTAAAGAGAGTTCTAATTTATATGGTGTTGCCAGAATGGGTACCAGCTTTGAGGCATTTTATAAGCTGGAAGTAAGTAAGTTGTTCACTTTGGTGGCCAGCTCTAGGTTTACAAAAAATAATATTGACAATAAAGTTTTTGCTAGAAACTTAGAACTGAATCAACTCAATAGAAATATAACAAGTGTATTTTCAGACCCATGGAGGACGTATAGCTTATTGGTAGGCCCCCAGTTGAATCATTTATGGAAGGAATCAAGGGTTTTACTTAGCTTAAGAGGAATGTTTGGTTATACTTATGCTGAGAGTCCAGAAATGATCATTGCTTATTCCCGCAATTCTTCTAATCTAAGGTCTGAAAGAAAAACTGAAGGAAGCCATTCAATGGGCTACTTAATTGGATTGGGAACAAATTATCTATTAAACCAAAGAGCCTCTATCGCTTTTGCTGTAAATTATTTTACAACAAAGGCAAAGTTTGATGAAATTAAATTTATAGATAGCCCACAATTAGGATCTACAGTTATGAATACAGAATCACTTGAACAGACGATAAGTATTTTGGCAACTGAAATTGGTCTAGCGTATAAGTTTTAATAGATAAAGCTCTACAGGATTTCAAACCCTTCAAATTCTTCCTACTAAGTGGATAAATACAATCCTGAGGCTTGGGAAATCAAATAGAATAATAACTTTAGCCTTTTACATTTAATTTGTATTATGTCAGTTGCTACCCTAACCATTAATCCAGCTTTAGATAAGAGTACCTCTGTGCAGGAAGTTATCTCAGCAGATAAAATGAGGTGCACAAGTCCAGTATTTGAAGCAGGTGGTGGCGGAATAAATGTTAGCAGGGTAATTCACAGATTGGGAGGGAGGTCAAAAGCGATTTTTCAATCTTCAGGACCTTCAGGTAACTATATTCAGCAGGCATTGCAAAAAGAAGGACTAGATGTTGAAGTGTTCACCACAAAAGAGTGGACTCGAGAAAATTTTATTGTAACAGAAGAATCTACGCAGAAGCAATTTCGCTTTGGAATGCCAGGCCCATCTTTGACAGAAGCAGAGCTACAAGACTGTATAACTTTGGTGAAGGAGCATGCTTCTAGCCATGAATTTCTGGTTTTAAGCGGCAGCTTACCACCAAATGTGCCAACTGGCTTTTATGTTACTCTATGCACTTGGGCAAAAGCTAAGGGCATTAAAACGATTCTGGATACAAAGGGGCCTGCTTTAAAGGCAGCACTAGCGGAAGGGGTTTATTTGGTAAAACCAAACTTAAAAGAATTGGGAGAATTAGTTGGGGAAGTAGGCATAACAGAAGAGAGAGCCCATGAAATAGCAAAGGAAATTATTGAAAAGAAACAAGCGCAATTGGTAGTTGTTTCCTTGGGTGAGAAAGGAGCAATGATGGTGTCATCAGAAGGGGTAGCTATTCTAAAGAGTCCGAAAATAGAGGTAAAAAGTGCTGTAGGAGCTGGAGACAGTATGGTTGCTGGATTAGTATATGCTCTGCAAGAAAGGAAATCGAATCTTGAAGTTCTCAAATATGGAGTGGCTTGTGGAACGGCTGCTGCAATAACTGCAGGAACTGAATTGTGTAAAAAACAAGACGTACTTACCGTTTTAGAACATCTCTAGTTATTCACTTTTAAACCACTTATCGAAGATAACACAGGCTACTAGGTCACCACTTACATTAACAGCCGTTCGAAACATTCCAAGAATACGATCGATGCCAATAATTACAATTACTCCTTCTGTTGGTATACCAACACTTTGTAAAACTGAGGCTAGAATTATTACGCCACCACCGGGAATGGAAGGAGTACCAATGGACGAACCAACAATAGTAACAGTAATCAGTAGTAGGGTAGCGGTTGATAATTCTAAACCATATGATTGGGCAATGAAGATAGCAGAGATACATTGGAATAATGCTGTTCCGTCCATATTGATAGAAGCACCAACAGGAACCACAAAGTCGCTAATTTTAGATGATACTCCTAGTTTTTCGTCGGCTGTTTTCATTGTTAAAGGCATTACTGCTGCAGAACTTGCTGTAGAGAAAGCTAACAATTGAACATCTTTAATAGAACTTAAAAAACGAAAAGGGTTTTTTCCGGTAAACAAGAATAGGATTAACATGTAAAAAAGCAATAGAATACCTAAACCTCCAGTTACTAATCCCATGTAAAACCCTAATCCCTTAAGAGCATCAATTCCAATTCGTGAAAGTAAGGCAGCGATCATTCCAAAAACAGCATAGGGAACTAGGAGCATGGCCCAAGCAATAACAATCATACAAATCTTTTGAATGGCTTCAACTATGCTTACTATTTTGTTGGTCATTTTCACATTTAATTGAGTTATGGCAACTCCTATAAGGATTGTGAAGATGACGACTCCTAACATTTCTCCTGTTAACATTGCTTCTAGGGGATTATTTGGAATCAGACTTGAAATGATTTCAGGGATATTTGAAAAACCAATAGTACTACCTGAAATACCTTCTGAAGTGGTTAAGTCGCCAGTAAGTCCACCCATTTGATACACCATTTCGCCAGGTCTAAATTTCATGGCGATAAGAATCCCAATAACAATTGCTACAATGGTAGTACAGATAAAATAGATTAAAAGTTTTAGACCCATTGATTTTAGGCGATCACTGTTGTTACTGATAATTCCTAGAATAATAGAAGTAAAAATTAATGGAATCATCACCATTTGAACCAGTTTTAGAAAGATATTGCCAGGTAGATCCAACCAATTGGCAAAGGGTTCACTGACCTCTTTTTCAAAATAACCCGCTGAAGGATTTAGAAAGGAACCTAAAATCGCACCCAATATGAGTGCTATGATTACTTGTAACCATAATTTTCCTTTAGTCAGTTTTAACAGATAATCTGACAATGTATTCAGTGGCCTTAGTTCAATCATTGCTTCTTTTATCTATTTTTTTGAAGTATCGACGAAATAGGAAGTTATGTTTTAGTGCTTCCATATTTTCATTGAATGCCCTTGAACCTTCTTGAAGGTTATACAGGCTTTGTTTTATGTTTTCGTTGGCTATGGAATCAGAAAGTAAGGTGCCAACTGTGCCTTCACCAGCTTGTACTTCATCTATGATGGCTCTTAAGTCTGTACTTATTTCTTCCGTGTTATTGCCAAAGGTTTTAAGCTCAGAAACAGTACTTCTAATTTCTGAAGCAAAAGCAGTGTCGTTGAGTAACATCCCAAGGGTGTTATCTGAAGATTCAATACTGTTGAGGCTTTTTCCTAGGTTTTTACTCAAGGTAGCTGTTTGTAAACTAAGCTCACGAATATTTGCCATGGTTGACATAAGGTCTGCTGCCATATCATTGTCTTTTAAAAGCGTTCCAACTGTGCCTTCTCCTTCATTAATTTTTTCTACAACTCCCACTAAACTAGAAGTGATTAAAGCAATGTTTCGATTGGTTTCTTCCAACCTTCGTAACATCTCATCTGCATCTAATTCATTGATAGATAAAAGTGTTTCCCCTTCTTTAATAACAGCTGAGTTTGTGTTCCCCGGACTAATATTAACCAACTTATTTCCCATCAATCCATCATTACCTAAGGTGGCAATAGCATCTGTTTTGATAAATTCTTGAACATCCTCCTGAACCAGCATATTTACTTCAATAGAAGTATCATTTAGAATGACAATTTCTTTCACAGTTCCTACATTGATTCCTGAAAAGCGAACATTATTGCCTTTTTGTAAACCATTCACATTGTTAAATACAGCCTTTAATTCAAAAGTGCCTCCAAATAGATTCTGTTTTGCACCCAAAATGTAGAGGGCAACAATAAAGCAAATTGTACCTAAGGTAATAAATATTCCGAGTTTTAAGTTGTTTCTTTTTTCTGTCATAGTTATGTATTAAAAAATGCTTTTACCCATTTATCTTTTGAATTTTTGAGCTCTTCGTAGCTTCCTTCCTGATAATTGATGCCGTCTTTCAAAATCACTATTCGCTGAGCTGTTAATTTGATACAATCTAAATCATGAGAAATAATGATTGATGCAGTTTTATACTTCTCTTGTACTTTGTTCATTAGCAAATTAATCTCTCTAGCCGTTATAGGGTCTAGTCCAGTTGTAGGTTCATCATACAGTATGATTTTAGGCTGAACAATTAAGGTTCTAGCAATGCTAACCCTTTTTCGCATACCTCCTGAAAGTTCAGAAGGCATTAGATTCAAGGTATGAAACAAGCCCACATCTTCCAAGGCCTCTTTAACAGCGGCATCAATTTCATCTTTGCTTTTATCTCTTCGTAACCTCCGCAGAGGAAATTCTAAATTTTCTCTTACAGTCATGGAGTCATACAATGCATTACTTTGAAAAAGAAAACCAATGTCAGTCCGGAGTTGATCCAATTCAAGCTGGTCCAATTGCTGTATGTCTTTCCCTAAAACTTTGATGTTTCCTTTGTCAGTCTCAATTAAGCCAATCACACATTTGATTAAAACCGATTTACCGCTACCAGATTGGCCCAATACGGCAACGCTTTCTTTTTCTTTTACATTGAGGCTAAAACCTCGGATAACATAGTTACTTCCAAAAGACTTTTGCAAGTTTTCAATCTCAATTACGTTCTTATTATCCTCAGTTTTATAATTCATAAAACAAATCTGTTATTTGAACTGCAATTAAATCGAGAATAAAGACCATTAGAGAAGAAATGACAACCGCCGAATTGGCTGAATTTCCAACTCCTTCAGTTCCTTTTTTGGAGTTGTATCCCATATAACAACCAATTAAACCAATTGCAAAACCAAAAAAGAAGCTTTTTACAATTGAAGGAATCAAATCACTAAACCTTAGTGTTTCAAATACCTGATTGAAAAAGAGCTGAAAGCTAACGGCTCCTTTAATATTTACGGCCAAAAATGCTCCATACAGGGCAATTGTGTCTGCTAGAATTACTAATAGAGGAAGCATTAATGTAGTAGATAGAATGCGTGTAGTTACCAAATATTTGAAGGGGTTAGTGCCTGAAACTTCCATAGCATCAATTTGCTCGGTAACCCTCATTGAACCTAATTCTGCTCCAATCCTAGAGCCAATTTTTCCAGCACAAATAAGAGCTGTAATTACAGGGCCTATTTCTCTGATTAAGGAGACGGAAACCATAGCAGGAAGCCAAGATTCTGCACCAAATTCAACCAAAGTGGGTCGAGATTGAATGGTTAAAACCAAACCCATTATAAATGCCGTTACTCCAACCAATGATAGTGAACGATAGCCAATTTCAACAGACTGCTTGAACACTTCTTTCCACTCGAAAGGCGGATGAAAGCCTTCTCTAAAAAAACGCAAAGCGAAGCGCCCAATGTCTCCAACAAGAAACAAAAAATGTCTGATTGATTTAAATTGGAATGCAGTTTTAATCACAAATTATCTTTCCTCAAAACTATTTTTAATAGTCAGAGGAAAAGCTGATAATCGTCAGTTCTCTTGCTGTTTCCTATCAATATTTGGAGTTTGTCGAAAAAATATGAGATTGTATTTTGTTTAGGTTTAACTTCATACCTCTAAAAAAGGCAAAATGAATGATTTGTTTGAGGAAGAGGGAGCTAAATATAATGCGGTTTTTAGAGCCTCTGTAGATGGAATCATTACGATTGACAAAAGGGGAACTATAGAATCATTAAACCCTGCAGCTAGTGTGCTATTTGGTTATGAGATAGAAGAAGTTAGGGGACAAAATGTAAAAATTTTGATGCCAGAACCCCATAAAAAGAAGCATGACGAGTATCTTGAAAATTATAACACAACAGGGAAAAAGAAAATTATAGGAATTGGGAGAGAGGTTTATGGCTTGAAAAAGGATGGAACTACCTTTCCTTTTCGATTGGCGGTAAGTGAAGTAAATATTGAAGGGGAAATCATTTTTGCGGGCTTTATCCATGATTTAAGCTTACAAAAGAAGGCGGAGCAAGAATTATTAGAATTAACTCAGGAATTAGAAGCAAAAATAAAAGAACGCACGGAAGATTTAGCTCAAGTAATTGAAGAGACTCAGCATGTTAATCGCAATCTAAATGAAGAAGTTGAGAAAAGAAAACTTGCTGAAGCTGAGGCTAAAAGAGCATTGGATAGAGAAGTTGAGTTAGGAGAATTAAAGTCTAGGTTTGTTTCTATGGCTTCTCATGAGTTTAGAACCCCCTTAACAGGTATATTATCATCTATAGGACTTATTGGAAAATACAATACACCAGAACAGGCGGAGAAGAAGCAAAAACACATTCAGCGAATTCGAACATCAGTACAAAACCTAACAAGTATTTTGAATGATTTTCTTTCGTTGGATAAGTTACAAGCAGGGAAGATTAAATGCAACCCTTTTGAGTTCAATTATCAATCCTTATTTAAAGAGTTGGTTGATGAAATGAACCAAATGAAAAAGAGAGGACAAGAAATTATAAGTAGACATGAGGGAGGTGATATATTTTATACAGACCCAAATATTTTGAAGAATATACTCCTGAATTTATGTTCTAATGCAATTAAATATACTCCAGAGCATAAAACGATTCAGTTAAAAAGTCAACTAAGCAATGGAAAGCTTAGTATTGAAATTGAAGACCAAGGGATAGGAATTCCAGAAGAAGAACAAAAGCATTTGTTTGAACGGTTCTTTAGGGCAAAAAATGCTGCTAATATTCAAGGAACTGGATTGGGATTGAACATTGTAAAAGAATATGTTCAGCTATTGGGTGGAGAAATAGATTTTAAAAGTGCAGAACAGGAGGGAAGTACCTTTAATCTTGTATTGCCTACTTATAAAGAAATGAACTAAATCAAGAATTATGAATCAGAAAATATTGTTGATTGAGGACGACGAAATTATCAGGGAAAATACTGCTGAAATATTAGAGTTGGCTAACTACGAGGTGATTACAGCTGAGGATGGGAAAGTAGGGGTGAAGAAAGCAAAAGAGGATAAGCCTGATTTGATCATTTGCGATATCATGATGCCCGAACTAGATGGATATGGAGTACTATATCTTTTGGGAAAAGATCCAAATACCTCTACTATCCCTTTTATCTTTTTAACGGCAAAAACCGAGAAAAGAGATCGTAGAAAAGGGATGTCCTTGGGAGCTGATGACTACCTAACTAAACCATTTGAAGAGATGGATTTGATGGCTGCAATTGAGGGGAGGTTGAAAAGGAATAAAGCTTTTCAGCAAAATTTTTCCAAGGATATAGCCGGCTTAAATGATTTTGTAGACCGTGCAAGAGGGCTTAAAGAATTAGAAGAATTAACCGAAGTCAAGCAAATAAGAAGCTATAAAAAGAAAGAAACCATTTATTATGAAGGTGATTACCCTAATGTGCTCTATTTTTTAAGCAAGGGAAAAGTGAAGACCTATAGAGTACACGAAGATGCTAAAGAGTACATAACAGGTTTAGTTAAAGCAGGGGAATTTTTTGGTTACTTGTCGATTATGGAAGGAAGGGCATATGACGAATGTGCAGTATGTTTAGAGGATTCTGAGGTATGTAAAATTTCCAAGCAAGACTTTCTAAAATTGATTGAGAAAAACAGAGATGTATCGGCTAAATTCATTAAAATGATCTCCAACGATTTAGTGGGAAAAGAAAAAAAGCTATTGAGCTTAGCTTACGATTCAGTTCGAAAAAGAGCAGCAAATGCTTTGTTAGAATTAAATGAGAGGTATGGTGCAGATGAAGATGATTACCGCATTGATATTCAGAGAAGTGATTTGGCAAGTATGGTGGGAACAGCTTCAGAGTCTGTCATTAGAACCCTATCGGATTTTAAGGATGAGGGGCTTATAGAAATTAAAGGGAAGGGGATTACCATAAAAGATAAGAAGGGTTTAGAGAAGATCTGGTAAAGCTTCTAGACAAAGTACTCTTTTCCTTTTTCTGCTACTGTTACCTTGTAATAATTCTTATCCTCAAGAGTTGTTTTAAATTTCCCAAGAGCAGTTTTATTACCATGCACTAGAAAAACATTTTGTACCATTTGTTTATTCTGACAACCTAAAAACTGTAACAATTCATTGTAATCTGCATGGGCGCTAAAGAAGTCGATGGAGTGTACTGCTGCTTTCACTTTATAAGGAACACCATAAATACTTACATTCTCATCACCTCTTTGTAATCTGCCACTTAAAGAAGAAGGTTCGCTGTATCCAATGATTAAAATACTGTTCCTTTCATTTTCTATAGCATTAGCTAAATGGTGTTTTACTCTTCCAGCATCAGCCATACCAGAGGCAGAAATAATGATGCAAGGTTCTTCCAATTCGTTAATTTGCTTAGAGCGTTCAGCTTCTCTTACATAATAAAGTTGTTCAAAGCCAAAAGGGTCTGCTCCTTTTTTCATGAATGTTTTTGTAGATTCTCCAAAACATTCATAATGCTGTTTCATAATTTCAGTGGCGTTAATTGCCAAGGGGCTATCCACAAATACCTTTATTTTGGAGTCTGCTTGATTGATCCCCAGTTTATTTAAGGTATACACCAATTCCTGAGTTTTTCCAATGCTAAAGGCAGGGATGATCAATTTTCCTTTATTTTCAAAGCAAGTTTGCTGAACTACCTCTTTCAATTTGTCTTTTGCAGCTTTGAGAGATTCATGCAATCGATTACCGTATGTGCTTTCACAAATAATGGTTTCTGCTTGTGGAAACGGTTGAGGCTTACGTAAGATTTTATTGATATAACGACCAACGTCTCCACTAAAAGCTATCCTATGGTTTTTGCCATTTTCTCGGATTTTTAAATTTATAACAGCACTCCCTAAAATGTGACCTGCATCTGTAAATTCTACTGCAAGCTCTTCATCGATTGGAGTTAGCTCGTTATATGCTAAAGTTCTAAAGTATTGCCAACTCTCGTATACATCTTCTATATTGTACAAAGGTTTTAGCTCTTTTTTCCCTTCTTCTACTCTTTTTTGATTGATGTACCTTATCTCTGATTCTTGAATATGAGCACTGTCTGCTAACATAATTCTACACAAATCTAATGTGGCCTGGGTGCAATATATTTTGCCTTGAAAACCTTGCTTAACTAAAAGTGGAATTAAACCTGAATGATCAATATGAGCATGAGATAAGAAAACGTAATGAAGAGTATGCGGCTCAAAACCGAAATGCTGGTTTTTTGTTGCACTTTCAGTTCCTCTTCCTTGGAACATTCCGCAGTCAAGTAAGATTTTTTTACTGTTCTTTAAGGTAATAAGGTGCTTGCTTCCAGTTACTTCTTCAGTTGCTCCAAAAAATTGAATTTTCATGAATTTGAATTATTTATTTCTCTGAACTCAACCTGCCTATAGCACAACTCACATAAGATTTTAAGTTTTGTAATCGATTGCTTGTTCCTTTAGCTGGATACCCTAGACGTTTTAGGGTAGAATAGAGTTCACTTTCGTCAGTTGTTTGATTGAAAGTAACCTCAACGGCAGAAGATTCAAAATGTGCTTTAACATCTACTACCTGTGTTATTTTTTTCAATTGCTTTTTGATGGTGTTTTCGCAACCACCACATTTCAAATTATCTACTTCTATGTATATCGTTTTCACCTTATACCTTATCAATATCTTTTCTAAATCGCTCAATAATATCTCTTTCTCCTGCGGTAATGGAATCAAATGCTCGAGCTACCTTGTCTAGTACAGCTACAAACTCTGCTTTCATATCATCCGTTAAATAATTGCTGCAAATTTTAATCTCTTTCATGGCCGACTTGTATAGATCCTCTTCATTAAAAATTCGTTCCTTCTGATGAATGTGAAAGATAATCTCTGAGATGTTGAGGTTGTGGTTATGGCATTTTGACTCTTTTACAACAATGTCATGTAATTTCCTTCTTTCTTCCAGATTTACTTTTCCATCTGCTTTGGCAACTGCATAAGCTAGTTCTCCTAATGCATAATATAATCTTTCTACTCCATCCATAATTTTAAACTTTTGTGTGCATTATTAGCATTGGTATATCAGTATGCATGGCAACCCTTTTAGTTACACTTTTGTGAAATAATTCATGAAATAAATTACCCTTAGTACTGATCATCGCTATTAGATCAACTGAGTACCTTTTAGTGTAATTCTCAATTGCGTTTATAGGGTCCTTGTTAACATCAACTTCTAAATCGTGTTTAACATCTACTAACTTTAGATCCAAATCATATTGAATAAAAGTAGCTTCTACATTCATATTTTCTCCAGTCTTAGAAACGTAAAGACCATGAATATTACTGTCATATTTCTTAGCTATATCTACTAAAATATCTATGTTTAAATCTTCATTTTGCAATTCTTTATCTGTGGTAAAAAGAATTTTTTCAGGGTTTTTAAAGCGTGCATCTTCAGGTACAACTATTATGGGGCAGTCCACCTTCTTAATCATGGAAGCTGTTCTACTACCCACTAATACTTCAGAAAAGCCGCTAGCCCCTTTAGTTCCCATAACCATATAGTCTATGTTTTCTCTTTGAATAAAGGAGTTAGCTACTTCTACTATGGCACCAAGTTCAAAATGACTTTCTAGCTTTCCCTTTAGATTTGGGAAGTTTTTTGCAATACGTTTCTTCTCAGTATCAAATAATTGATCTGCATTCTGTCTACTTATATCATCATCGTAACTATAAGCTACTTCAGCAGTAGAATAGGGAATGTAAAAGGTATTTAAGAATGCAAAAACGGTTTCTTCTGCATCAAATAAAGTAATACCGTAATTGGCAGCGTTCTTTGCGTTATCTGAAAAATCAGTAGGGATTAGAATCTTTTTCATTTGATTTAATTTTTATCAAAGCTATTTGCATTCTAGTGTTTTCATTCTGAGTTTCCTCATTAGAGCATATGATTTTTGTCATTTTGCTTTTAGCTACTTGGCAGCACTTTTCCATGCTAGTAGCTACTCATAATCTAGATTTTGCAAAAGAAAAGGACCGTATTATTGAAATGGACGATGGGAGGATAATATAACTATTGAAAGAATTGAGTGTTCTACAAGCCTCGTATTTTAGTTAATACTTTCTTTCCCTCTTTATATCCAATCTCATACAATTCATCTACTGAACTCTTTGAAAAAATAGTATGGTTTGCAATGGCTTTCGGAGAGATTAACAAATCACAATCTTCAGGTTGGTAACTTTGTTGCTGTGCTAAATTCAAGCGCAAGGCTCTGCTCATTACTTCCAATGAGCTGCTCATTCTTGCTGAAGGCAATTCAGGTGTTGCATTTACATTAATGGCAATGAGTTTCCTGCATTTTTTTCGAATGATATTTGAAGGTAGATTTTCTAAAATTCCACCATCGGCATGCAAATGATTGCCAATTTTTACTGGAGCAAACAAGCCTGGGAAAGCAGCAGAAGCAAATATTTTTTTGATCAATTTGCCTTTGGAGAAATAAACCGTTTCTCCTTTTTGCAATTGAGTGGTATTAATGATCAAGGGAATGTTGAGCGCTTCAAAACTGTCTGCTGGGAAATAAGGCTCCAAGAGATTATAACTTTCAATATCAAATAAGCCTGCTTTTTTACGAGCAAAGTGATAAAAGGAAAAGAGGTTTACTTTCTTAAACACTTTCAGCATTTCTTTACAAGCAATATTGTTTGCTAGTAATGCACCTACAATTGCTCCACCACTAGTTCCTGAAATAATTGAAGGGGAGATGCCTTCTTCTTCAAAAACTTTTAACACTCCAATTTGAGCAGCACAGCTCATGCCTCCACCCGAAAGCACTAAACCCAATTTATATTGACCCATCTATTATTCTACCTAAATTCTTCTTTTACAGCTTGACCAGCCAAATATTCTATACAAAGGGCAGAAGCTAAAATAGCCAGTTAATAATGGCACTATTCCTACTAGGCCCCACCAAGAACCATAATGATAGCCAATTCCAAAGGCCATTGCCGCCAAAAAGTAGCGGAAAAATTTATCCCACAATCCTACATTTTTTTTCATGATTTTATTTTTTTAAATGTTATTGATGAATAGAGTTAATTGTCTTCTTCTTTCTTTCATTTGTTGTTCTATGGCATTTAACCGTTGATGCAAGGCATCTTGATGTTGAATTATTCTCGCTATATTAAAGCTTTCATCTAGGTGTTTTAGCTGAAGTAATAGGTCGTGTTTCATTTTATCCAACAATTCATCTCGGTAGTAGATGATTTGGTTTTGAAATTGCTCCAAGCGTTTGCGTTCTTCCAATTCATCAATTTGAGGCAAATGCTTTTCCAGTATTTTCTGGCAATCATCTACTTCATCTTTCCAGAAATCTACATCGCAGACCCAGAGTGAGAGTTGATCTTTAAGTTGAGTTATTTGTTCAAGCTCACCGTCAATTCGAAGGTTGGATCGTTTTGCTGCTTCCATAATATTTTCAATTTTAGATGTGTCTTGCCTCTTTCATTTCATGCTTGTTATTTTCCCAATACCTTTCTGCTTCTTTTTCCATCTTCTCCAATCTTGTGTAGTAATCGGGAAATTCTTTTAAGTGAGCCCAGGCAATTTTTCCTGTTAATTTTAGATCATCATTGGTTACATTGGTTTCGGGAAATCTAGTTCCATGTTCGAATTCAACATTTATACCAATGGTGAATTCATTTAAGTCAACTACATCCCAATTGATGTTTAATTGATTTCCTATTTCCTTAGCAACTGTTGGATTTAATTTCTTCATGATTTCATTATTTACAATCAAAAG
>Ga0316204_10009128_pt1 | contig 13392 bp, 12 predicted proteins | sample 6monrhotite_MG_2_FD_205661 | JGI IMG/M metagenome (GOLD analysis project Ga0316204, IMG submission 205661) | Microbial mat bacterial communities from mineral coupon in-situ incubated in ocean water Damariscotta River, Maine, United States -... | ecosystem: Environmental > Aquatic > Marine >... | reverse complement strand
CAAAATACTTAGTGATCGCAGCCGTCAATGTCGTCTTGCCGTGGTCAACATGACCAACAGTACCAACATTCGCATGGGGCTTATTACGCTCAAACTTCTCTTTAGACATCTTAATCTCCGTTACTTTACTTTTGTTTCTTCAATAAATTCGGGTGACACTTATGCGCCGCCCTGCTTCTCAATTACTTCATCCGAAATCGCTTTTGGCGTAGTTTCGTAATGATCAAATGTCATGGTGAACTGTGCACGTCCTTGGGACATAGAGCGCAAATTACTCACATAACCAAACATATTGGCAAGGGGCACCATAGCGTTAATCACAGTTGTCACACCGCGCGCCTCGGTACCGGAAATCATGCCGCGACGAGAACTTAAATCACCAATAATATCGCCCATATAGTCTTCAGGTGTCACCACCTCGACCCTCATGATCGGCTCTAGAAGTTTAATACCGCCTTCTTTTTTAATCTCGCGAAACGCCGCACGGGCAGCAATTTCAAACGCCATCACAGAACTATCCACATCATGGTAAGCACCATCATAAAGCTCTGCATGGAAATCAATAACCGGGAAACCAGCTAGAAGACCACTTTCAGCCATGGTGCGAATGCCTTTTTCAACACCTGGAATATATTCCTTCGGTACATTACCGCCAACAACTTTGCTTTCGAAAGTAATACCTTCGCCAGGCTCAGACGGCGCAAACTTAATCTTGACGCGACCAAATTGACCAGAACCACCAGATTGTTTTTTGTGGGTATAATCAATGTCAATCGGACCAATAAGCGTCTCACGGTAAGCCACTTGCGGCTGACCAATATTGGCCTCAACACCAAATTCACGCTTTAAGCGGTCCACAAGAATATCCAAGTGAAGCTCGCCCATACCCGCCATAATGGTTTGGCCAGATTCGTGGTCAGTCGTCACGCGAAAGGACGGATCCTCAGCAGCCAATCTTTGTAGGCCAACACCAAGCTTCTCTTGGTCAGCTTTGGTTTTAGGCTCAACAGAAATCTCGATCACCGGATCAGGAAACTCCATACGCTCCAGTATAACAGGATGGTTCATATCACTAAGCGTGTCACCAGTTGTAGTTTGCTTCAAAGATGCAATCGCCACAATATCGCCAGCGTGAGCTACCTTAATATCATCACGGTCATTTGAATGCATGATCAACATACGACCTACGCGCTCACGCTTTTCTTTAACCGTATTCATCAAAGTCGTACCAGATTCAAGCACACCGGAATATAAACGACAAAATGTTAAAGAGCCAACAAATGGGTCATTCATGATCTTAAAGGCCAACATGGAAAGCGGCTCATCATCAGACGCAGGACGCGTTGTTTCCTCACCAGTCTTAACATCAATACCACTAATGGCAGGAATTTCGACTGGGCTCGGCAGATAATCAACAACAGCATCAAGCAAAGGCTGAACACCTTTGTTTTTAAACGCCGTACCACAAAACATAGGAACAAGCGTACCCTCAATCGTACCCTTACGGATAAGGCGCTTGAGCGTAGCATTGTCAACAGCTTCACCTTCAAGGTAAGCCATCATCACCTCATCATCAAGCTCAGCAACCTTCTCAACAAGGGTTTCGCGGTACTGCGCAGCCTTATCAACCATATCAGCAGGGATTTCGACCGTATCGAACTTGGCGCCCAACTCGGCATCATCGGCCCAGACATAGGCTTGCATTTCGATCAAATCGACCATACCTTTAAAATCGTTCTCAGCACCGATGGGCAATTGCATAGCCAGCGCAGGGGCACCAAGACGCTTTACAACGCTATCAAATGAAGCATAGAAATCGGCACCCAATTTATCCATTTTATTACAGAAAATCATGCGCGGCACATTGTACTTATCAGCTTGACGCCAAACGGTTTCCGTTTGCGGCTCAACACCGGCATTGGCATCAAGAAGCGCAACCGCACCGTCAAGCACACGCAAAGAACGCTCAACTTCAATGGTGAAATCAACGTGTCCCGGTGTATCAATAATGTTCAAACGCTTACCACGCCAGAAACAAGTCGTCGCAGCGGAGGTAATTGTAATACCGCGCTCTTGCTCTTGCTCCATCCAATCCATAGTGGCGGCGCCGTCATGCACTTCTGCAATCTTGTGGTTTTTACCAGTATAATAAAGGATACGCTCGGTACAGGTGGTTTTACCCGCATCAATGTGCGCCATGATACCAAAATTCCGGTAATCTTCGATTTTATATTCGCGTGCCATATTGGTCTCTTAATCTCTAACTATTACCAGCGATAATGAGAGAACGCACGGTTCGCCTCAGCCATCTTGTGTGTGTCTTCGCGTTTTTTAACGGCGGAACCACGGTTATTTGCAGCGTCTAACAGCTCTCCAGCCAGTCTTTCGCGCATTGTATTTTCGTTGCGTGAGCGAGATGCAGACACCAACCAGCGAATAGCCAGAGCCTGCTTACGGTCGTTACGAACCTCAACAGGGATTTGGTAAGTCGCACCACCAACCCGGCGTGAACGCACCTCTACGGACGGCTTAATGTTTTCAAGCGCATCGTGGAACATACGAAGCGGCTCAGACTTAGCCCGACCCTCAACAATATCCAAAGCTCCGTAAACGATTTTCTCAGCTGCAGACTTTTTACCGTCCAGCATAATAGCGTTCATAAATTTAGACAGGACAAGATCTCCAAATTTTGGATCTGGAAGAATTTCCCGTTTTTCTGCGCGGTGACGACGTGACATACTATATACCTCTTATTTAGACGCCCTATTTAGGACGTTTTGCACCGTATTTGGAACGACGCTGCTTACGGTCCTTAACGCCTTGTGTATCGAGCACACCACGCAGTACGTGATAGCGAACACCAGGCAAGTCTTTGACCCGACCACCGCGAATGAGCACAACACTATGCTCTTGCAGGTTATGGCCCTCACCAGGAATATAGCACACAACCTCAAAACCATTAGTCAAACGCACTTTTGCCACCTTACGCAGAGCCGAGTTCGGCTTTTTTGGCGTTGTGGTATAAACGCGCGTACACACGCCGCGCTTTTGCGGGCATGCTTCCATAGCCGGAACCTTGTTCCGCTTTGGCTTTGGCTTGCGGGGCTTACGAATAAGCTGCGATACTGTTGGCATATAGGCCTCTTATAAATATGTGCCTATGAAAGCACGGACAAATGACGCACAGTCTGCACGACGCTTCCTGCACAAAACGCGCAAAACGGCCACCTTATAACCCATTGAATAGGCTTTAAAATAAGGCGCTTTACGCAAAACCGCCCCACTCCCAGCAAACCCGCCGAAAATTAAGGGCAAATATATAAACTTTTTTGCCGAGAAAGGGGTCTCAAATCTCGATGAATCTGACATCAATTCCTTCAGCGAGCGGGAACATAACAGGAGATTCCCTAACGTCAACAAGAGTCTTGAAGTTTTTTTGGTGTTTTTAAGGTTTTTTCAGGCCGAGAATTTAGATTAGAAATCCGGCTCTAATCCGCATAAATAAGATATTCAATACCTGACACTCACGATTACGCTAACATAAGTGCCGCCAAAGTCGCTCGACAAATTCTTATAACGGCAACATATTTATGATTGCGAGCTGTATTTCCGGCATAAAAAAGCCCCCGAGAACGAGGGCTTTCTTGGTATTAAGTGTATAGAGCCTTAAGCTTCCCCATCAACATTGTGCAAGCCTTTGGCGTGAGCACTTTCGTCGTGGGGCTGGATTTTTCTTTTATAAGGCCCGCCGCGCGTCATAGACACGACTACGCCCGAAAGAAGCAATACAGCTATAAGGTTTGGCGTTGCCATAATGGCATTACCAATGTCGCCTAATTTCCAAACGGATTTCACCGTTAATAAAGCGCCGCCAAAGGTAAAGACACACCAGATTATCCTAAACGGGAACACAGCCTTTTCTCCAAACAAGAACGAGATCGCCCGCTCACCGTAATAGGACCAGCCTAAAATCGTGGTGAAAGCAAAAACCATCAATGCAAATGTGATGATTAACCCGCCGCCTGGAATGCCCGCCTCAAAAGCGGCTGACGTAATGCGTGCACCTTCGAGATTTGATTGCCAGGCAAAATCGACCGCTTGCGAAACGCCATTGACGTCTGCTGTAAAATTGCCTTTCACAGTTAAAATAACCAAAGCCGTCATCGTACAAATGACAATTGTGTCAATGAATGTGCCGAGCATAGCGATTGTACCTTGCTGTACCGGGTCTTTGGTTTTCGCTGCCGCATGAGCGATAGGCGCCGAACCCTGACCGGCTTCGTTGGAAAACAAACCGCGCGCAATACCGGCGCGAATGGCCAGGGCAATCACGGCCCCCGAGAAACCACCAGCCGCAGCAGTGCCGCTAAAGGCACCATCAAAAATCAACTTGAATGCGCTTGGAATACCCGATGCGTTCAAGATAAGCACGATAATAGCTGCCGCAACATAACTAAAGGCCATAAAAGGAACCAGTTTGGAAGCAAATTTACCAATGCTTTTAATACCGCCGATGATGACGGTAAATGCTAGCGCCGCGAGTACGAAACCTGTTGCTATCGGTGGAGCGTTAAAACTTTCATTGGCCACTTCGGCGATCCCGTTTGATTGCACCATATTCCCGGCCGTTATAGCGGACGCCATGGCACCGATCGAGAAGATTACCGCGAGCCACTTCCATTTGGGGCCAAGACCGTTTTTAATATAATACATGGGGCCGCCCTTAAAATTGCCCTCTTCGTCAACTTCCCGGTAGCGCACAGCCAGCAGGCTCTCGGCATATTTAGTGGCCATACCGACAAGTGCGGTCATCCACATCCAAAAAATTGCACCAGGCCCGCCGAGCGTAATCGCAGTCGCAACACCAGCCAGATTACCCGTGCCTACCGTGGAGGATAAAGCCGTCATCAATGCGGCAAAAGGCGTAATTTGTCCTTCCTCGCCTTCGTCTGCTTTGCGCCCTTTCCAAAGTAGTGCAAAACCTGCAGGTATCTTTAATATAGGCATGAACCGCAAGAGAACCGTTAAATATATACCCGTTCCCAGCAGAAGAATTGCGACAATTGGTAAATCGCCGAGCAAGGGGATTTGCAATCCAAAAATTGAATTTAACGAACCCCAAAAATAATCATCGGCAAGTGTTGCAACAATATTATTAAATTTTTCCACGAAAATATTCCCCATTTAGTTTTAATTTTGCGAAACCATAAGGGCTGGTTCTCGAATTGCAAAGAGAAAACTGTCATTCTTTTTACATGGTTTTTGTAGGAGCGCACATTATTCTATTTACCGCGTCATTTTGTACCTTTTCATTATGAACAAAATCCGTTAGCGAGACATGTAATCTTCATAAGAGGCCAAAATGTTTGAAACTCTATCTGCAACGCCGCCCGATGCCATTGTCGGTATGATCAAATTGGCGGCGGCTGATACCAACCCTAAGAAAATTGATTTAGGCGTTGGTATCTACCAAGATGAAGTCGGCGCTACACCAGTGATGCGCGCGGTCAAACAGGCTGAAACCCGATTGCTGGCCGAGGAAACCTCCAAAAAATATATTGGCATTCACGGTAATCCGGCGTTCAATGGTCTATTTTCAAAATTGATGTTTGGTGCTGACAGTGAAGCCATAACATCTGGCCGGTTGGCTATGGCGCAATCGGCGGGCGGTTCCGGCGCACTTCGGCTTGGGGCAGAGCTTATCAAGCTCGCCAATCCGGCTGCAACTATTTGGGTTAGCACGCCTACCTGGGCCAATCACCAGCCCCTTATTGGGTCAACCGGGCTTCCTATCAAACAATACCCCTATTATAATAAAGAGACGCAGTGCATTGATTTTGACGATATGTGTGAACAATTACGGGCATATGCTAAACCAGATGATGCCGTGCTCTTACACGGCTGTTGTCACAACCCGACAGGCGCAGACTTAAGCGAAGCCCAGTGGCAAACCATCGCCGACTTAATGCTGGAGAAAAACCTGCTGCCCTTTATTGATATTGCTTATGCAGGGCTCGGCGACGGACTTGAGCAGGATAGTTACGGACTGCGGCTGCTAGCAGGGTTATTCCCAGAACTCGTATTAGCCGCTTCGTGTTCAAAAAATTTCGGCCTCTATAAAGAACGTGTCGGCTTGGTTGCGGCGCTTTGTGCCACTGCGGATGATGCCAAGCTTGCGAGCGGCCAAATCGGGTTGACCATGCGCCGTATGATTTCAATGCCGCCGGATCACGGTGCGGCCTTAGTCGCCAAAATTTTAGCAGACCCGGAGCTTACTGCCGACTGGAAAACAGAATTAGAAGACATGCGTGTACGGATGTCGGGTTTACGGGCATCGCTCGGTGAAGCCTTGCTCGTGCAAGGCGCAGAACAGATGGCTAAGGCCATTACGTCGCAAAAAGGTATGTTCTCGCTTCTCCCGGTTAGCCCCGAACAAGCTGAAAAACTGCGTAGCGAGCATTCCGTGTTCCTACTGAATTCTGGCCGTATCAATATTGCTGGCGCACGCACAGAAACCATTGACCGATTGGCAGATTGTATTTTGGCAGTTCTTTAGGTGGGTAATTTCTAAAATTTATAAATCGGAATAAAACCCGTTTTCACCACACCGTCTTTGATGGTAATTTCTACGGGCTTGCGGCCATCGGCCTGCGGTTTTTGTAAAGCGACAAGTGTTCTTACCGTACCTGCATATTGTTCAGGAATGAGTTTGTTATCTATTAATTTGTCTAGCAATAGATTAGGGTTCTTGATGCGAATTTGAATAACACCTTCGGGCAGTCCGTTGTTAAATGTAATGTCAAAATCACCGATCATATCAACCAGCCCCCACTGTACGGCCCAATGTTCAGAGTTGACACGGCTCTTGGCTGTCATCCACTGAGCCGCGCCTTGTGTCTCTAGGAGCGCCCAATTTTCAATATTTGCATTGAGTTCTATTAATGCCAATTTGCGCCCCGCTATTTTGTCCAGCGGGCTTGGAATTCTTGGCGAAAGGCGCACATCTGTACCAGACAAGGTAACACGCCCGCTATTATCCATTACTTTTATATCTGCCGCAAACTGATCGAACTGACTGATAATGGGCGGCGTTCCCACCAAACTATCCAGTTGTGCGTGGTCAATATCAATTTGTGCCGCTTTCAAAACACCCGTCATAGAATAAACCACCCGACCATCAACAGTGGCGGGTGTAATATCAAATGTATATCGTTCACCTGCACGGCCGCGCATATCTATTCGCATTTGGCCTCTGTGCTCTATATTCCACGACAGGGGCGTTAGGGTCGCGCTCTGCAGGCGTAGGCTATCGGTTTTTATAGACCAATTCTTGGTTGGATCGGGTGTTGCGCTGATTGGAGCACGCAGGCTAGCGCCACCGAGTGCGGCATTGACCGAAAATGGAAAGCCCGAGATACTCAGTCCATCATGGCCAATTTGGTAATTTTGGCTTTCTAGGTTTGCGGTGCTAATGATCAGACTATTGACCACCCCATTGCGCAGATAAACCCATGCACCCATAATCAAAACCAGCACCAACAGGCAAAAAATAACCAAGCGAGGCATTGTGACCAGCTTGTTTGCTGTTAGTGGTTTTTCTTTTGGCTTACCCATTAGATATTTGCAATGTCTGCCTAATAGGCCGTTTTCCAGGTTCGCGGGCATAGCTGACTAATAATTTCCCGTATTCGCGTAATATCAGCCTGACTTTGTTCCAGCTTCCCCACCACGGCGCATCCTTGGAATGTTCTGTCGCAACCGGGTATGCAATTATCTCTACGCCGCTCATTGCAGACGCAATTTCCATTTTAGCGCGGGGCATATGATATGCGGATGTCACCAACAGGATTCTTTCAAATCCCAAAACTTTGGCCCAATTCGCCGTTTCTCTGGCATTATCATAGGTGTTTTCAGCTTCATAATCCAAATCAACGCAACAACTAAACTGTGTGGTTTCCAGCTTGAGCAAAGCCTGTATTTGTGCCGGCTTAATTGTAGGGTTGACGCCTGATATTAGCAGGCGTTCACCGTGCCCAGTTTTCAAAAGTTCCGCGCCGACTAAAAGCCGTGATCCGTCCGCACCGGTTAAGACAACAATGCCGTCCACTTTTGGCAAGTGCGTCGGCGGTTTGGTCGTAGAAATATGGACTGCGAACAAAACGAAACCGCAAATCAACAGTGTGGTGCCAAAACCAAATAGAAATTTAAATACCTTAAACAACGCCCCGCGCACACGCTTCTTACTCTTTCGAGATTTCTTGTGTTTTTGGGGCTTTGCCGACTTACTCATGGGTAAATCTCACTGTACAGAGTTTTTATCACTGTACGCCAACTTGTGGCAGCTATGATAAGTGCCAACACGCTGGGTACTGCAATGCCTAAATATATATCAGTCAACGACAAATGCAGCCCTGGCAAGAAATAGGAAAAACCGCCGGATGTGGAAAACATCATCCCGACGAACACTGAAACCAACAAAGCTGCGAGAGCACCAATGCCGCCGGCTTTAAATCCTGATGTTGCAAAGCGTGTACTTAACAATCGCGCCGTATAGCTGGGCGGGGCTCCGACTTGATGTAACACGTCCATCAATCGGCGCTGGGAGGTTAATCCTGCGCGGGTAGCAAAAATAGACGCAGCGATGCTGGCAATAATTATCAAACCCAATGCCAAATACGACAGAACCCGCGCCGCACTGATTGTGCGTTTAATTTCTTCATCCCACTGGCTGTGGTCATCTATATCAGCGCGGATACCAACGCCAGACAATATTGCAACTACCTGTTTTGTATCCAGTGTTTGTCCGCCGTGTAGCCGCACATCCAATAATATAGGCAATGGTAAATCTTCTGGCAAAGCTACATCTCCCAGCCACGGTTCCAACAATGATTTGGAATACTCTGGCGGCAAGATTGTTACCAAGGCAACTGGCTCAAGTTTCGACAATATGGTTTTGGCACGCTCAGCCTCGCCCGGGTTTACACTATCTGCTCCCTCTATGGCGGGTTTGATTTGAACAGTGAGCTTGCCTTGTAAATTATGGCTCCAGCTTGCTGCAGCACGATACCCAGATGCTGTAGCCAGCAAAGTCAATGTGGCGAGAAATGCCAATATAACCAGCACCATAAACAAAGGACGGTCATTTTTTTTGTCATAGGGCAATATGGGTTGCATTTTTGCCGTAAGGTCCAACTGTTGTTTGTTTAGATCAGCCAATTTGCTCACCATTAATGTTACCCTTCACCTGTCCATGTTCTATAGATAACATATTTGCATCTTCTGGAATGAGTGCCGTATTATGTGTGGCTATGATTGTGGTTGTGCCTAACCGGTTGAGCTCGGAAAACAAACGGATTAATCTACGTCCCATATCCGCATCAACATTACCTGTGGGCTCGTCCGCAATCAGGATGTCGGGTTTTGTAATCACTGCGCGTGCAATGGCGGCGCGCTGCTTTTCTCCTCCTGATAATGTCGGAGGAAGTGCATGGGCGCGGCTCCCAAGCCCAACCCATTTTAAAAGCCCTAGCACATCTTCCCGGTAGTCTTCCCGCTTGCTTCTCGCGACCCGTAGAGGCAGCGCCACATTCTCATACACATTTAAATGATCGATCAGCCGAAAATCCTGTAAGACGATCCCCATTCGCCGTTTCAATGCCGGAATTTCTTTGCGTTCAATTTGCGATGTATCGCGCCCAAACAAGGTAATATGGCCGCGCGACTGGCGCATATGTAAATAAATCAACTTCAGTAAAGTGCTTTTGCCAGCTCCGGAAGGCCCGATAATAAATGTCATAGAACCTGGCGGTAATGAAAAACTAACATCGCTTAATATTTCGCCCTCGCGGCCATAGCGGAACCCTACCCGCTCAAAATGAATGTTGGCATCTGATTCTGGACTTGAATTTATATTGGGATTTTTGTGTGTTTTACTAATGTGTTGGCCCGTATTTTTATGTTCATTTTGACGCTTAATATTCACCCTAGACATTTTCTCAGAGCTTCGCCACATTCTTTTCATAACTGATTCGGAAAATCGAATGATTCTTACGTGCCCAGAATGTGCCACGCGCTTTAAAATCGCCGATGATGCTATTGGCTCCAACGGTAGGACGGTACGCTGTTCCCAGTGTTCAGCTACCTGGTTTGTCGCTGCAGAGCCTGATGCACTTAATTTGGACGACGCCGAAAAGAACACCGAGATGCGCGAAGAAATTATCCGCGAACCCGTGTCCGACACAAATACGAATGAAGGTCCATCCAAAGCAGACCCAGGCAGTGTTTTTGGCGATCTGGAAAATAGTAATGATGACCCATTAGCAGACATTGGTGCCCATGCTGCTGTCCGCGAAACTGCCGACCGCAAAAAAGCCCGCAGACGTTTGCTGGGTGTGAGTATGATCTGGGTGGTCACTTTAGTAATTTTGGCACTATTTGCGCTCGCGGCATTTTTACTCCGCGCTAAAATAGTCGAGGCATTCCCGGGTACGGCTCCAATTTATAAAGCCATAGGCCTTGAGGCCAATGCATTAGGTTTGGAGATTTATGATATCGAAACCCGTTACGGTAATAATGAGGGTGTACAGGTATTGTTTATCAGTGGCCGCGTTAAAAATTTTGATGTCAAAACCAGAGACGTCGAACTGATAAAGCTCAATTTTAAGAATGCGAGCGGTGAAACCCTGACCTCTTGGGTGGTTGAACCGGCACAATCAACACTTAAACCTGGCCAAGCAATAAAATTTGCTTCTCAATTTCCCAACCCGCCAATAGATGCCGTTAAACTTGCCCCAAGCTTCGTAAGTGAGGCGGATATGTCAGAGGTAAACGAGACGGTGGCGCAATGATTTTTATACATCCACATTAACGTCCCCGTCCGCGTCAATCCATGCGCGGCGCATGCCTTGTGATGTGTAGGGCATTGTTGGTTGTCCGGTATGTCCCAGAGCAATGACACCGCCGTAACCGCCTTGTTTTTTCATGTCCGCGAGCGCACTTTTTGCTGCGTCCACTAACGGAGTTTTTGCGTAGGCCATACGCGCCGAAATGTCGACTGCGGTCGCGGCTTTGATGAAATATTCCCCTTGGCCCGTACACGATACGGCGACCCTTTCGTCCGCCCAACAGCCTGCGCCCGGTAGCGGGCTATCACCCACCCGACCGGCCATTTTGCCCAACAGCCCACCCGTAGATGTAGCTGCAGCAAGATGCCCCTTATTGTCCCGTGCCACAACGCCGATTGTGCCTGTATCCAACTCATGCGGTAAACGGGTAATGCCGCGAATTATGTAATATTCAAGCGGTTTCTCGACAGGTTCACAGTTTTGGTGTGCAGCAAAAGTTTCAGCACCGCGGCCGGCCAACATAATATGGGGCGTATGTTCCATAACGGCGCGGGCAACCCGTACAGGGTTTTTATAGCCCTTAAGCGCAGCGACCGCACCGATATTGCGATTGGCACCATCCATTATACAAGCATCCAGTTCGTATTCCCCGGCGGAGTTAGGCCCGGTTCCCTTACCTGCCACATAAAGCCCGGCGTCTTCCAATAGTACGGCCAGCGCTTCGACCACGTCCAAGGCGCGAACCCCGTCCAACAACATGGTACGGCCTTGTTCCGCCACGCCGCGTAAATGGTGGGTTTGTGCATCCTGCTCAGACTTAACGTAATTTCCAGCGCCGCCGTGCAGCGCGAGTGCAATATTTGATATGTTTGTCATAAACAAAATCTAGCTTGCCATCACCTATTTGGCTACGAAAAACTCACCTTCATTTAATGTTATATTATACCATTGCATAATAAACCATAATATGTTATAAAGTAACTACACTTAAACTGGGAGGATAAAATGAGTACTCTAGCAAGAGCAATGATGAGCGGCCCAGGTGCCTTTGTTGTCACGACCGGATTGGCGCTGGTCATGGCCAAAATGATCTATGTGCCGTTCGTGGCGTTGCAAGATGAACCAGAAAAAATGAGTTTTATAGTTAACCCGGAAATCATTGAGGAATCGACGATAAAGGACAACCGGCCTCAAAAATTGGAACGGATCGTACCACCGCCCGCCCCACCCATTATCGAGCGGGAGACCCCTAATTTACCAACTGTACCAATCGCCAATATGGATGATGCTATTCCTGACTTTGATAAACCGGTACTGGACCCGCAAACTTTCACATTGGTCATCGCTGACAAGGAAGAACAACCGATATTGCGCTTTGATCCGGTTATGCCGCCGCGTGCAGAGAAGTCAGGGCATTGCAAAGTGCGTTTTAATCTCACCGCGCAAGGTCAACCATTTGAAATTATGGCCACATATTGCACGCAATCTATTTTTAAACGCCCGACCATCAAAGCCGTACAAAAATGGAAATATAATCCTAAAATCAAGAACGGTGTCGCCGTTACCAGACACGGCGTAGAAACGCTTATCACCTTCAATTTGGTCGACGAACGCGGCCATTTGATACCGGAATAAGAGGCGGGTGTTTAAAGGACCGTACTTTTAATCAAATCCGACATTAAAGCCCCAATGGAGGGCGCAGACGCCGCCTGTATAGTTTTCATATCCGACTTGTTTGTATCCAGCTTGTTTGAGCATGTTTGCGAATTCTTCTTGTTTAGGGAATTTGCGGATGCTCTCCACCAAATATTGATAGCTGTCGCGGTCACCGGTCAGCACTTCGCCCATAGGCGGGATGATGTTGAACGAATACATATCGTAAATTTTACGCAACCATTCGGTTGGCGGGGTCGCAAATTCGAGGCAGAAAAACCTGCCGCCCGGTTTGAGCACACGGCGCATATCGCGTAGCGCCATCATCCGGTCTGTGACATTGCGGATACCAAAAGCGATGGTAATAACATCGGCGAAGTTATCCGGGAACGGCAACATCTGCGCATTGCCGCACACACGGGTCAAATCTAGCCCCGCATCTTTTTCTTCGTCAATGCCAGCCAGTAACATCTCGGCGTTAATATCAACGATGAAAGCCTTGGCCGCTTCGCCGCCGCGTCTTAGTCTGGCTTGCTCCGCTTTTTTAATGAAGCGTCTGGCCAGATCGCCCGTACCGCCCGCCACATCTATATGGATTTCACCGGGTTGCGGATTGATTTTAGTGATTGTCATGTCTTTCCACAAACGGTGGATACCCATGCTCATAGCATCATTCATCAGATCGTATTTGGAGGCAACACTGTCAAAGACCCCGCGCACCTTTGCCTGTTTCTCCGACACGGGTACATCTTCAAAGCCAAAATCAATTGTGTTTTCTTCTGTCGCTTTTTCTGTCATGGTTTGTATGTAAACACTCAAAGACAAAAACACAAAGGAAACTATGCCTGAATTACCAGAAGTCGAAACTGTGAAACGCGGTCTGGCACCGGTTATG
>Ga0316204_10009123_pt1 | contig 13402 bp, 11 predicted proteins | sample 6monrhotite_MG_2_FD_205661 | JGI IMG/M metagenome (GOLD analysis project Ga0316204, IMG submission 205661) | Microbial mat bacterial communities from mineral coupon in-situ incubated in ocean water Damariscotta River, Maine, United States -... | ecosystem: Environmental > Aquatic > Marine >... | reverse complement strand
GGCTGAGGTCAAAGGCCAAATTATGGCTGTCTTCAATGGAGTCTCACAAATTGGCCAATACATGGTAGTCGTCTTAAACCGTGGTGAAAAAGATGGTTTAGCGCCAGGACATGTTCTTGCAGTTTTGCAAAAAGGTGCAGAAGTGAATGATTCAAGAAGTATAATTTTTTCTAGCGTTGATTTACCCGATGAGCGTGCCGGGATCATGATGGTGTTTAAAACGTATAAGGAATTGAGTTATGCGTTAATCATGGAAGCGAATAGAGCAATGCATATTCACGATCGTTTCGAGAACCCCTAACGCGAATAATGAGAAGCTAAATAGCGGCGTTATGACTTAGCTCAAAATGCTCATGTACTAGTCGTACACTCCGCTTTTTCGCTAATCCATGCCTTGCTCTTTAACTTCACATTATTCGTGTGGCATATCAGATAATTTTTAACCCTTCTTTATTCAATATATCTAGTCAATTTTAAAGTCAGTTTAATGTTACACTGCCTCTACCAAACGGAATTGGTGAGGACAGATTAAATGATACAAACAGAAAATTCTTTACGTAGTTGGTTAGCACTAACCCATGTGTCTAAACTTGGGCCTGCTCGAATACACTCCCTTCTAGAAGCTTTTGAAAATCCATCGGTACTTTTGGCTGCAGGTCATTCCGCATGGAAAGAGGCTGGTTTATCTGAAAAAATGATTGAGAATTTATCGGCTCCAGATTGGGATAAAGTGGATGCTGATTTAAAGTGGCTTGAGCAGGAAAATACCAATATTTTAACCTTGGATGATGATCGTTATCCGCCAATGTTAAAAAACATTCCTGATGCCCCTCCTGTTTTATATACTTTAGGTCAGGCAGAGATCTTAAAGTTACCGCAACTTGCTATCGTGGGTAGTCGTAACCCATCTCATTCAGGAAAAGATATCGCGCACGATTTTGCTGCCTATTTAACTTCAATGGGTTTGAGCGTAACCAGTGGTATGGCGATGGGCATTGATGCCGCGGCACATCAGGGGGCATTGGATAGCATAAATAAAAATCCAGCTGGCCATGGGTTTACGGTTGCTGTTACTGGTACCGGTTTAGATCGTGTTTATCCAGCAAAACATCGCGATCTTGCCCATAATATCGCAGAAAACGGTGTATTAGTTTCAGAATATGCACCGGGAACACCGCCTTTACCGGGAAATTTTCCACGCCGAAATCGTATTATTAGTGGCCTCAGCATGGGGGTTTTAGTGGTTGAAGCTGCGGTTCAAAGCGGTTCATTGATTACCGCCCGACTAGCAATTGAGCAAGGTAGAGAGGTTTTTGCAGTGCCTGGTTCGATTCATCATGCTTTGGCAAAAGGTTGCCATGTTTTGATACGCCAGGGGGCAAAATTAGTCGAAACAGCACAGCATATCCTTGAGGAGTTAGGGGGATTTGTGGAAATGTTGAATGAAAATGATTCGATTACTGGAGCAAATAAAGAAAGCAGCCAACCCGAAAAAGATTCCACCTTTCATGTGGACGATGAGTATAAAGAGGTCTTGAAATGTATTGGTTTTGAGCCCACATCAGTGGATAAAGTGGTTGAAAGAAGTGGATTGACTGCGGATGCGGTTTGCTCCATGCTATTGGTATTGGAATTGCAGGGTTACGTAACAGCCTTATCTGGTGGCTACTACTGTCAAGGCAGGTAAGAGGAAGTAAAATGAAAGAAAATATACTAGAAGTGCTGATGTATCTGTTTGAAAACTACATGAACGACGAAATTGAGTTTGATACAGATGAAGAATCACTCAGAACAGAATTAGAGCAAGCGGGTTTCCATAAAGCGGAAATTAGCAAAGCATTCTTGTGGCTGGAAGGTTTAGCGGGCTTGCAAGATGGTACTGAGCAACTTGCATTTAGTGCTGAATCCATCCGAGTTTATACTGATGAAGAAACTGAAAAACTTGATTTAGATAGTCGAGGTTTTTTAATGTTTCTGGAACAAACTGGTGTGTTGGATCACAATACACGTGAAATGGTGATTGATCGTGTGATGGCATTAGAGTCAGAAGAGATTGATCTTGAGCAGCTTAAATGGGTTGTGTTGATGGTGTTGTTTAATCAACCAGGCCGTGAAGCTGCATATGCCTGGATGGAAGATTTAGTCTTCGATGAAATGCCGGGCATCATCCACTGAGTTTCATTGAAAACGTTGAAAATATAATAAAAAAATTTGGTGCCCGCTTTATGCGGGCATTTCCTTTTATGTGGTGGATTAAAAGTTATGGTAAAAAGTCTAGTCATCGTAGAGTCACCAGCTAAGGCTAAGACAATAAAAAAATATCTGGGCAAAGGCTTTGAAGTCTTAGCCTCATATGGCCATGTCCGCGATTTGTTGCCAAAAGAAGGTGCTGTTGATCCGGCTAATGACTTTCACATGAAGTTTCAGCTTATTGAAAAAAATTCAAAACATGTAGATGCTATTGCCAAGGCATTAAAAAAAGCCGACGTTTTATATCTGGCATCAGATCCGGATCGCGAAGGTGAGGCTATTGCCTGGCACTTGTATGAAATTTTAAAAGAACGTGGATTATTAAAAAATAAAACAGTTGGCCGTGTTGCTTTTAACGAAGTCACTAAAGGTGCGGTTAATGCCGCAATAGAAGATCCTCGTGAGCTTTCACAAGATATGATAGATGCGCAGTTAGCGCGCCGAGGTCTAGATTATTTAGTTGGTTTTAATTTATCACCTTTACTCTGGAAAAAAATTCGTCGTGGTTTATCAGCGGGTCGAGTACAAAGTCCAGCGTTACGGTTAATTGTTGAACGTGAATTGGAAATAGAAAAGTTTGATCCCAAAGAATACTGGACAATTGAATCAGAGCTAGAAAGTGATAAGCAAGCCTTTACTGCAAAATTGACAAAGCTTGAAGATAAAAAAATTACTCAATTCACAATTAACTCAGAAGAAAAAGCAAAAGCTGCAGAAAATGTGTTAAATAAAGGTGCTAAAAGCGGCAGCTTAGTTGTAGAAAAAATTGAAAAGAAAAAACGTAAACGTAATCCTACTGCTCCATTTACAACATCCACAATTCAGCAGGAAGCATCTCGTAAACTTGGGTTTACCACACGTAAGACTATGAGTATTGCGCAACAGTTATATGAAGGTATTGATCTTGATGGTGAAACTGTGGGTTTGATAACCTATATGCGTACCGACTCGGTGAATTTGGCACAAGATGCATTAGAAGAGATTCGTGCTTATATATTAGATACCTTTGGTAAAGAAAACTTACCTGATGAACCTCGTGTTTATAAAACCAAAGCAAAAAATGCACAAGAAGCGCATGAAGCGGTGCGCCCAACTTCTGTTTTACATGAACCGAAAATAATTAAAAAGTTTTTAACTAAAGATCAATTTCGTTTATATGATTTAATTTGGAAGCGTACAGTTGCTTGTCAAATGATTCATGCAACCTTGGATACCGTTGCGGTTGATATGTCGGCAGGTGAAGGAAACACCTTCCGCGCTAATGGTTCAACGCTTGTTAAACCTGGGTTTATGGCTGTTTATTTAGAGAGCCAGGATGATTCGAAAGCCCCGGCAGATGATAAAGATCGTTTATTACCGCCTATGGAAGAAGGCGATAAAATAAAACTGAATAAAATACTACCTGAGCAACATTTTACCGAGCCACCACCGCGTTTTTCTGAAGCAAGTCTTGTAAAGGCACTAGAAGAATTTGGAATTGGTCGCCCATCGACTTACGCATCGATTATTTCAACATTACAGTCACGTGAATATGTTGAGATGGATAAGAAGCGTTTTATTCCAACCGATGTAGGTCGCATTGTGGCGAAGTTCTTAACAGAACATTTTACCCAGTATGTAGATTATGACTTCACTGCAAAAATGGAAGATCATTTAGACGCGATCTCTCGTGGTGAAGAGAAATGGGTGCCTATGATGAAGGAATTTTGGCAACCCTTTAAAGATTTGGTTGTTGATAAAGAAGCCTCGGTTGATCGTAAAGATGTTACTCATGAACAGTTAGAAGAAAAATGTCCTAAGTGTGGTGGAGGGCTGGCGATACGTTTAGGTCGGCGTGGTCGCTTTATTGGTTGTAATGATTATCCCGATTGTGATTACACCCGCAACGTAAATGAAGATGCGGATGCAGAGCCAGAAGTTATTGAAGATCGTAAATGTCCAGAGTGTGAATCAGACTTAATTATCCGACATGGTCGTTATGGCAAGTTTATTGGTTGTAGTAACTATCCGGAATGTAAACACATTGAGCCTTTAGAAAAACCTGAGGATATGGAAGTCGAATGTCCTGAGTGTCATAAAGGAACTATGCTTAAGCGTAAATCACGTAAAGGTAAAATTTTCTATTCTTGTGAAAATTATCCAGATTGTACTTATGCCGTCTGGAATGAACCCATTAATGAAAAATGCCCGGACTGTGGCTGGCCAATGCTGACAATTAAAACAACAAAACGTCGTGGTACGGAAAAAGTTTGTCCGCAAAAAGAATGTAACTTCACAGAAGCTGTAGAAGAAAGTGAAGAGTCAGAAACTGAAGCTTGATCACGCTGTTGAAGTATTGCAACAAGGCGGTGTGATTGCTTACCCAACAGAAGCAGTCTATGGCCTTGGATGCGATCCTAAAAATATATCTGCAGTAAAAAAAATTCTGGAAATTAAACAGCGTAAAAAGGAAAAAGGATTAATTCTTGTCGCTGCAAGTTTTAAGCAGCTCAAACCGTATCTTTTACCCTTAGAAAAAGATATAGAAAAAAAATTACTTGCTAGCTGGAAAAATAAAAACAATGCAATAACCTGGTTGGTACCTGCAAAAAAAGAGGTTTCAGATTATCTTAAAGGAGAGTTTGATACCCTTGCAGTAAGAGTTAGCAATCATCCCGTAGTAAAAGAATTATGTGAAATATTTAACGGTGCGATTGTATCTACTAGTGCAAATATATCAACACAAGAATCAGCACGAAAAGCAGAACAAGTTAAACAAATATTTGGAAGTAAAATCAATTTTATTGTTGAAGGTGAAACAAATGTTAATGCACAACCCAGTGAAATTAGAGATGCTTTAACAAATAAAATCATACGTACAGCAAATTAAAAACTATTTAGGATTATTAATGAGCGCCCCAGATACAGAAGCAGTAAAAAAATATTTATTAGATCTACAAGATTCAATTTGCCAGGCTTTAGAAAAAGAAGATGGTATAGGAAAATTTATTCATGATGATTGGGGACGTCCGGAAGGAGAGCATTTGTCCGGTGGTGGTCGTACTAGAGTAATGGATACTGGAGTTGTTTTTGAGAGTGCAGGAATTAATTTCTCCCATGTCTTTGGTCCTGAAATGCCAGGATCTGCGACAGCACATCGTCCTGAATTAGCGGGCCGTAGTTTTCAGGCAATGGGTGTTTCATTAGTTATTCATCCAAAAAATCCTTATGTACCAACATCGCATGCCAATGTGCGTTTTTTTATTGCAGAAAAGGAAGGTGAAGAACCTGTTTGGTGGTTTGGTGGTGGTTTTGATCTCACACCATTTTATCCTTTTGAAGAAGATGTAAAACATTGGCATACTGTTTCAAAACAAGCTTGCGAACCTTTCGGTGAAGAAGCTTATCCAAAATATAAAAAATGGTGTGATAATTATTTTTATTTAAAACATCGAGATGAAACTCGCGGTGTGGGTGGGCTCTTTTTTGATGATTTAAATGAAGAAGGGTTTGAAAAAAGTTTCGCCTTTATGCAAAGCGTAGGTGATCACTATATTCCCGCGTATGTACCGATAGTAAATAAAAGAAAAGATATTGAGTATGGTGAGCGCGAACGTGATTTCCAACTTTACCGTCGTGGTCGTTATGTTGAATTTAACCTGGTTTATGATCGAGGCACATTATTCGGACTGCAAACAGGTGGGCGTACCGAATCAATTTTAATGTCACTGCCACCGTTAGTGAAGTTTCGTTATAACTGGAAGCCTGAAACGGGAACAGAAGAAGCTAAACTTTATGAACGATATTTAAAACCACAAGATTGGCTTGGTTAAATAATCGATGACCATGAGATATAACAAAACATAACTAATTTGAACAAGTTATGTTTTGTTCTTCATCATGAGTGATTATTTAATTATATTGTTTAATTCAGTTAGGATATTTTTCCAGCCACCTTCGTGATTTGACCGGCTTTCTTCGTCTGGAAATTTTATGTGGGTAAGATCAATATGATTTGTATTTTCATCAATCTTAGTAAAATTTAAAGTAGCGGTACTATTAGCGGTTGAAAAAGGTGATTCCCAGCTGAAAACCAGCTTGCCTGGGGGACTAATTTTAAGGTATTTGTCAGTATGCGGAATTTTGTCATCTCCGACATGCATGAGTAATGTAAATTGCCCTTGTTCCCGAGGATCTGTTTCCACCTCAGGTTTTGGCGTGCCCGGCATGGGGAAAATAAATTGTGATAGTGTTTTTGAATCTAACCATGCATTAAATACCTTTAAGATGGGTGCATTAATAGTATTATTTACGTTCACTATTAAATGAGTTATTAAAGTTCTCCCTTTCCCTATAATTTCATCAAGTTTATCTAAACGTAACTACCCAGATAGGTTTAAGTTGCTTAAACCAATTATCTAAAACTTCAATCTGTTTTAAACCTGCTTCAATCCAGTGTGTTCTTATAAAAAGTTAGCCGTAGATGATGTTAGGTAGCCAGGTTGCTAATTCTGGCCAGAAAACCAATATTGCCATGGTGAAAATTTGTATCGCAATAAAGGGAGTAACGCCACGATAAATTGCACTGGTTGGAATTTCTTTAGGGGCAACGCCGCGTAAATAAAATAAAGCAAATCCAAAGGGGGGTGTGAGGAAAGATGTTTGTAAGTTAATTGCAAACATAATGCCTAGCCATACGGGATCGATACCCATGGTAAATAAAATGGGAGCAACTATTGGCACCATAACAAAAGTAATTTCAATAAAGTCTAAAATAAACCCTAATAAAAACATCACTAACATAACGATAAACATTGCACTAACTACGCCACCGGGCAAGTCGGTTAATATTTCACGAACGACATCATCACCACCAAAGCCTCGGAAGACCAAAGAAAATAATGAGGCACCGATAAAAATTAGAAACACCATGCTGGTTATGCGCAGGGTGTCACGCATAACTATTTGTAAAATTTCTAGGGTGAATTGACGTTGGCTGATCGCAAGTAATATGGCGCCGACAGCGCCAACAGATGCTGCTTCTGATGGCGTTGCAATGCCCGATAAAATTGATCCTAAAACCGCAAGTATTAAAAATAAAGGTGGAAACAAAACTTTAATAATACGAATAAATAGTTCTGGTTTATTAATGTTGCGTTCATCTTTTGGAATAGCAGGCATTAAGTTAGGTTTAAGGTAGGCCGTTATCGAGAGATAAACGATATATAAAAGAACAAGTAATAAACCAGGAATTAATGCGCCGGCAAATAAGTCGCCAACCGAAACCGTTTTAGGGCTAAAAATACCCATATCTAATTGCGCTTGTTGATAAGCGGAAGATAAAACATCACCCAATAGAATAAGAATGATAGAAGGCGGAATAATTTGGCCTAAGGTACCAGAAGCACAGATTGCGCCGGTTGCGATTGCGGGGTCGTAGCCGCGCTTTAACATGGTGGGTAAAGATAACAAGCCCATGGTTACAACGGTTGCGCCGACTATGCCTGTACTTGCGGCAAGTAACATCCCAACTAAGATAACTGATATACCTAAGCCGCCGCGCAGGGATCCAAATAATAGTGCCATCGTATCGAGAAGTTTATCCGCGACCTTGGACTTTTCTAGCATGACACCCATGAAAATAAATAAGGGAACAGCGATTAACGTCATGTTAGTCATAATGCCGTAAAGGCGATTCGGTAATGCGGTTAAAAATGCGGTATCAAATGTCCCGGTGAGAATACCGATAAAAGAGAATATAAGCGCGGTACCACCAAGCGCAAAAGCAACAGGATAGCCGGTTAAAAGAATTAGGCAGACGGATATAAATAAGAGAAAGGCCATTAGTTCAGGCATGATTATTATCCCTTATTGTTATTAAATTCCTTAACACAATAGCGGAGCCTTGTATCATTAATAATAAAGGCATAATTAATAAAGCTGTTTTCAAAATGTAAACATATGCAAGTCCGCCCGCTTCACCAGATTCTTCAAGTAATCCCCAAGAGACGAAAACATAATCACAGCTAGCAATAAAGATGAAGAGACAAACAGGAAACAAAAGAAAAAGCGTGCCGAGTAAATCAACCCAAGCTTTTTTAGTTTTAGTCATTTTCCGATAAAAAATATCAACGCGAACATGGCCATCATGTTTTAACGTGTAGGCTGCACCCAGCATAAAAACAAAAGCGTGAAAATATGAAGTGGATTCTTGCAAGGCGATCGAACCAAAGTTAAAGCCGTAACGCAGAATTACAACGAGAAAGGTAACCAAAACGATTAAAAGGGTAAGCCAAGCGATAAGGCGGCCAACCAATTCATTGATGTTTTCTAGTTTTTTTACGAGCTTAAGCATAATTATTTCGATTAAAGGTTAATAGCGTAATGTCGATATATACACTAAGTAATGGGTTTTTTAACCATTACAATTAGTGAAAGATTTGTCGCAGTATCTTGATTCAATTCGTTATAAATTAAAAGGATATATTGTGATTAATAAAAGTTATTTAATAATTGGTTCGTTATTTCAAAACGGTAAATTTTCCGATTTTAAAATATAAGTATAAGGGTAAATGCGTAGAGATTAAAAGTTGGAATGAGAGACAAAGCTGACTAATGTTTGTAACATGTTAATGATGCCTGTAATAAATGCAATTTATGGTTATTTTACATGATCTTAAGGGATTAGAAGATTATATGATTCAACACTTTAGAAACGAATATTTTAATTTTTCTTCATGGTTAATTCCTTTAGGGTTGGCGATGCTTCTTATTATATTTAGTTTTTCTAATTTTATTTTATTTCATACTCTGGCTGAGTTATTTGCAATTATTATTGCCGTCTTAATGTGTGTAGTTGCATGGCAGATGTATCCTTTTACAAAAAATAACTTTTTAATGTTTCTCGGTGCTGGATATTTTTGGATTGCCTGTCTCGATATGGCGCATGCATTAAGCTATAAAGGCTTAGCAATAATTCCAAATATTGATGTTAGTACAACAACCCAATTTTGGGTTATCACGCGATATTTAGAAGCAATTCTTTTAGTGAGTGCACCCTGGTTTTTAAATCACCATTTATATAGAAACAAAGTTTTTGTTGCCTTCGGAATTGGTGCAGCGAGTGTAATTTATATAATTGTTTTCACCAGTCTTTTCCCTAAAACTTTTATAGAAGGTCAGGGGCTAACAGTATTTAAAGTTGTTAGTGAATATATCATTATATCAATTTTAATAGCAGCCATTATATATTTGAAAAAACGTGAGCATTTACTAGATAAAAATATTGTTAATGTCATGGTCGCATCAATTGTTTTAACCATGTTGGCAGAATTGGCCTTTACATTTTATATCGATTTATACGGGCTCTCAAATCTGGTAGGGCATATTTTCAAACTGTTTTCATTTTGGCTTATTTTTATGGCGATGGTGAAATCAACATTAAAAGAACCTTTTCTTGTTATGTCCCGGAGTGCATCAACTTATGATGCTATACCTGATGCAACCATTGTAGTTGATGAAAATGGCATCATTCGTCAAGTTAATCATAAGGCTCAACATTTGCTTGGCGAAAATGTCGGCTTGCTTATTGGAAAAGAAAACCATGGATTATTTCATCCAAAAGTTTTAACGATAGAGAATTGTCCAGTATGTCAGGCAATCGTAAATAATGAAGAGTTAAAAAATTTAGAGTTAGAGTTTGATGAAAAAGGTCGTTGGTTTGATTATTCTCTTTCACATATCACGGGGGCTTCTGATCTAAATGGTACGGTAGAAGTTGTTCGTGATATCACTGCACGAAAAATAGCTGAAGAGAAAATTAATGAACTAGATATATTAAAGAATTCGATTATTGAAAATTTACCGCTTACGTTGTTTGTTAAAGATGCAGGTGATGAAAATATTCATAATTATATGGAGTGGAATAAAGCAGCAGAAGAACTTACAGGTATATTAAAAGAAGAAATATTAGGTAAGAATGATTTTGATTTTTGGCCTAAAGAAGAAGCCGAATTTTTTATTAAGAAAGATAATGAAGTAATGGAAGGTGGGCAACTGCTTGAGATCCATAAGGAATCAATAACAACAAAATATAAAGGTGTGCGCACCTTACATACTAAAAAAATCCCTATTTTTGATAGTAAAGGTAATAGTAAATATTTATTAGGGCTTGCAGAAGATATCACCGATAAATTAAGAACAGAAGAGATGTTAAGCCGTTCACAAAAGATGGATGCGGTTGGCCAAATGTCCGGTGGTATTGCTCATGATTTTAATAATCAGCTTGGCGTCGTATTAGGCTACACAGATTTATTAGCTGAACAAAATTTAACAGGGCCCCAATTAAAATGGCTAGATGCAGTTCGAGTCGCAGCAAATCGTTGTGCAGATCTTACAAAACAATTATTAATTTTTTCGCGTAATGGTGAGGTTGACAAAAAAATTGTTAATATAAACTTACTTCTTGTAGATATGGAAGTGATGATTGAGCGTTCATTAACACCCGCTATAAATATAAAATATTTCAAAGCAGAGAGTTTATGGCAAGTTGACGTTAATCCAGGTTCTTGTACGGATGCAATATTAAATCTTATTTTAAATGCGCGCGATGCAATGCCAGAAGGCGGTACATTAACAATAGAAACATCAAATATTGTTTTAAATGAAAGCAACGTTATGGCACATCCTAATATTTCTGCCGGTGAGTACGTGGAAATTGTCGTCTCCGATACAGGCAAGGGTATGAAACAGGAAGTTTATGAACATGTCTTTGAGCCCTTTTATACAACTAAAGAGGTTGGCAAGGGCACGGGTTTAGGTTTGTCGATGGTATATGGTTTTGTGCGCCGTTATAGCGGAGACGTTTTGTTAGAGAGTAGCCCAGGTGAGGGAGCAACATTTAGAGTTTATATTCCTCGTTGTGTAACGGAAGATTCTACAACTGCTGAAAACTTACATGAATCTAAGATATATCCTGAAGGACATGAAAATATTCTAATAGTCGACGATGAAGAGGCATTATTAAATTATGCTGAACAGATTTTAAAGGGTTGGGGCTATAATGTTTTTTGTGCAAGAAATGCTGCCGATGCTTTAACAATGTTGGAACACACGGAAATCGATGTATTGTTTACTGATGTTGTAATGCCGGGAAGTATGAACGGCTATGAGCTAGCAGAGAAAGCGAGCCAAAAATATCCAAAGCTAAAGGTTTTAATTACCTCGGGTTATGCCGACAAGGAAGGCGAAAATGGAAAGTACGCGAAGAATGAATTTGAGTTAATTTCAAAACCTTATGATCGTGGAGATTTAGCACAAATTTTGCGCAAGTTACTTGACGAATAAATGAGCAATTTATGCACAATATAGAAAATTGACGGATAACGATGGTTGAGCTGGATTACCTTTCTTTTGCGCTGCAAAAATAATGTAACCGATTGATTTCAAAGTTTTTTATTGCTCATTTTGACGGCTCCGAAATAGGGCAGCTTAGCGCTTTGTGATTAAACAAGCTGGCTGAGTAGATTATCCACTAAGTTATCCACAGCTTGTCTTAACGATTACCACTCTAATAATATCCATTGGTTGATAGGCGGATTGGAAAAGTTGTCTTCTCTTGTTTCCAGAACACCATCACCGTCAGTGTCGACCATGTAATATGGATTGCCAATTGAAGGTGTAATTTTTATAAAGCGTAAACGCCCATTAACACGATACTCTTCAACCACAACATCTTTTTTGCGAATAATGCGTACTTCTGGTTGAGGAATATTACGGCTGTCATCAGCTTCATCGGGCAATGTTGGTGCGGCTTCATTATTTGAGGTATTTGTTGTGGTAAAGGCTTTCTCTTCTTTATTTAATGATGGAGGGAGATCATCCACAGCAAACGTTAAAGTGGAAAAAACTAACAGGCTAAATAAAATCATAATTTTTGTTGATAACATACTAAATTCCTATAACTGAAGTAACAATTCGGCCTCTTCTGCAGAAGGTTTAACGCAGGCCATACGTTCAAAACCTTCAACAAACTCAGCCATTATCTGAAAAATTTTCCATGACTTACGGGTTAACATAGAATCATTAACTTGTTTCATGCTGGGGTGTGTCATTTTATCTTCCATAATGTCTCACAGTGTTGTTATTGTCGATAATCAGCACTAAAGTTGGGCGCACATCTAAGTCTTAGCGTAAAATAGCCAGTATCTTTGACGTCGTGCCCCACAATTATTGTATTGTAGAGGGTAAATTGAATCCTATAAGTTAAGTATATGCCAAAAAAATCAAAACCACCTTTTATATTAGTCGATGGGTCATCTTATTTGTTCCGTGCTTATCATGCGATGTCCAGATCTGGATTATCAAATTCAAAGGGTGAACCGACTGAGACGATATATGGTGTGATCAATATGATGCGCCGATTATTAAAGGATTATGATCCTGAACATATTGCGGTTGTCTTTGATGCGAAGGGTAAAACCTTTCGCAATGACATGTATAAAGAATACAAGGCAAATCGTCCACCTATGCCAGATGATCTGCGCCAACAAATTGAACCCATACATAAAATTATTAAAGCAATGGGTTTACCTTTAATTTGTGTTTCTGGTGTTGAGGCTGATGATGTTATCGGAACATTGTCAGAACAGGCTACGGCTTTAGGTATTGATACTGTTATTTCAACTGGCGATAAGGATATGGCGCAGTTAGTCAATAAACATGTCAGTCTGGTGAATACCATGACAGAGGTACATATGGATGTGAATGGTGTAAAAGAAAAGTTTGGTGTACCACCTGAACGTATTATTGATTACTTAGCCTTGATTGGAGATACCGTAGATAACGTGCCCGGTGTGCCGAAAGTTGGACCAAAGACTGCGGTTAAATGGTTAGGTCTTTACGATTCACTTGATGGCGTAATGAAAAATGCCGATGAAATAAAAGGTAAGGTCGGTGAAAATTTACGCGATTTTATGAGCGAGTTACCGTTATCACGTGATTTGGTTACGATTAAATGTGATGTTGAACTAGAAGAAAACCCTGAAACATTAAAACGGCAAAACCCTGATAATGGAACATTAAGTGAATTGTTTGGGCGTTTTGAATTTAAAACATGGTTAGCTGAAGCAAATGCAGGTGGCAGCGTTACAAGTAATTCAACCTCAACAAATCA
>Ga0316204_10009122_pt1 | contig 13403 bp, 7 predicted proteins | sample 6monrhotite_MG_2_FD_205661 | JGI IMG/M metagenome (GOLD analysis project Ga0316204, IMG submission 205661) | Microbial mat bacterial communities from mineral coupon in-situ incubated in ocean water Damariscotta River, Maine, United States -... | ecosystem: Environmental > Aquatic > Marine >... | reverse complement strand
TGATGGAATCGATCGATGAGTATTTGCCGCTTTCTGAAAAGTAATACTCCTCTACAGGCCATGAATAGCAGCGCTTACAGAGGGAATTGCAATCTATGGCGGGAAAATCCCCAGAACCCCTATTTCGTGTGCACCTGTTGATTTGATAATCAATAGCTAAACCTGTAAAGTCTAAACGACTGAATTACATTCGCAAAACTATGGAAAGTTTAACTTATATGGAGATTTACAATGTATAAGCGCCTTCTTTACTGCATTCTCCCGATACTTTCTTTTTGTCAATTTTCGTTATATGCACAAATTGAACCCTTGATTAAAGACAGGCTTTTTTCCAACTTACTTAAAGAAGAACGGCCTCTTATAATTCAACTACCTAAGAGCTACCACAAAAGCCAGCATGAAAAATATCCTGTTTTGTATTTATTAGATGCTGCTGACAATATTGCTCATACCACTGGAACGATAGATTTCTTGAGTCGCTCTGGTGAAATACCAGAAATGATAGTTGTCGGAATTGTGAATACTGAAAGATTCAGAGATTTTAGCCCTTCTGAGGATCCTAAAATAAAATTAAAAACTGGCGGAGGTAAGGTATTTTTAGAATTCTTAGAATCTGAATTGGTACCCTTTGTGAATGATAATTATCGCTCTGAAGCTTTCAAAGTTTTAGCTGGTCATTCACTCGGAGGATTATTTACTTTGTTTAGTTTGCAGGCTAAACCAGGTCTGTTTCAAGCGCATTTCGCATTTAGTCCCAGTCTGCAGTGGAATGAAAAAGAAATCGTAACTAGCCTGAAGGTGAAATTACTAAACTCGAAACAATTAAAAACATTTGTCTATATGAACTTGGGCGATGAAAGAATGGCAATGCGCGAAGGTTTCGATGAATTATCTAGACATCTTAGTGAATCGAAAATTGAAGGGTTAGATTCGAAGGTTGACCTATTCGAAAGCGAGACGCACGGCACTACTCCAGTAATTGGACTTTTTCATGCCTTACGTCGTTTATATCATGACTGGAGGGTTTCTTTTGATATTCTAAAAACAGGCTATCAACCAATTGTTGAACATTTCGAAAAATTATCAGATAGATACGGTTATCAGATAACTCCTAAAGAGGCTCTTATTAACGGTGCGGGTTATTATCAGTTGCTTGAAAATAAGAACTTTGCTAACGCTAAACAACTGTTCGAGTTGAATGTTCAAAACTACCCTGAATCAGCAAATACATACGATAGCTTAGCTGAGGCCTACGAAGCGAATGAAGAAATCGTTAGAGCTTTAGAACTTGTTAACAAAGCCATATCTCTTGCTGCGAAAGATGACAAGCGACTAAAAGAGTTTGCAAAACACAAAGAATCATTGCTAAAAAAATTGGAGCTACGTGGTGACTAAAAAATCTATAGCTCAAATTTACTCGCAGGTAAATAATTGATGGCTTTTAGACCTTCACATAAAAAACAAAAAAATACTTTTACTGCCAAGAGAACTTTCAAAGGGCGTAAAGAAGAAAAAACTATTTTTAAGAAATCAATTTTTTCTGATTTTGGCGACGATGATTACAATGTAGTGACATTCTATGGCGCAGGCGGACAGGGTAAAACAGCCCTCTGCAATGAACTAGTCAATCTCATCAAGATTGAAGATTTGGCCACAACATCCCGCTTCTACAGCTGGGCTAAAGTAGATTTTGGAAATAGTAACAATAGAAATATCGATGAAGCACTATTACAAATACGACTGAAACTAAAACGTTCTGGTGATATAAAGTTCCCGGCATTCGACCTTGCGTTTTCAAGATACCGCGCCCGTTGTCATCCTGGAATCGATATCCGAACCCAGTATCCTGAATTGTTTACTGGGGAAAATGAAGTCATTCAAGACATCGTTGATATAGCTGGCGACTTTCTTTCTGAAATACCAGGTGTTTCGTTTATCTACAAATATAGCTCCAAAATGAATATTCGATTTAAAGAATGGTGGGAGCGTAGAGGCTGTGAATTGCTTAAAGGTATCGATGAGCTAGAAGAGCAGGAATTACTGCTATCCTTGCCAAAATATTTAGGCGCAGATCTCTATGATTATCTTCATGGCGACAATAGCAAAGAGAATGGTCGTCAAATAACTATTCTTTTTGATACCTATGAGGCCTTATGGAAAGGTGTTAATCTCACAGACGGACCTTCGTCAACCAGAGTCGACAAGTGGATCAGAAATCTGGTTATTGACTGTCCTGGCGTGTTATTTGTAGTACTCGGTCGAGATAAATTAACCTGGGACCTTTATGATGAGAATTGGAAAAAAGTTATCCAGCAATACGCTCTTGGTGCTTTATCGAAAAAGGATGCTGATGAGTTTTTAAGAACGGTGCCGATAGATGAATGTAGCATAAGAGAGGTCATTGTTGAATCCGCAAAAGGCCTGCCATTTTACCTAGATCTACAGGTCAGTTTGTATGAGGATGTGATTGCGCAGGGGAATACTCCTGTAGCAGACATGTTCGGAGGAACTGATGTCGAAATAATCGCGCGTTTTCTCGACCATTTAAATGATCAAATGGAATATGCAGTAAGAGTGTTAGCACAAGCACCTTATTTCAATGAACCTATCTTTAACCATTTATGTAAAGCCATTCCGGGTGTTGCGACTATTCGATTTGAACAAATAACCGGTCAATCATTTATAGAAATGGAAAACGATCAATATCGTATTCATGACCTGATGAAAGATTATCTTTTTGAACAGGTGCGCTCAGCAACGCCCTTACTATTTAAGGATATTCATCGTAGTCTGTTTGAATGGCATGACAAAATCTTCAAAAATGAAGACAGTCAATTTAGGAAAAACTTCTTTGAAGCAGCAACACATCTAACAGCTTGCTGCCCAGATGAATTACCTAGTTGGTGTCACAGCATTTCATACAGGATTGTAATTATGGGTGACAATGGCCAGATACGGCAAGTGCTTAGGAACTCGCTCGAAATTGCTGAAAGCCGGCTGGAAAAAGATGCGCTGGAAATTAGTCGCTGTCAACTTCAGTTAGGCAGCCGCCTTCGGGCTTCACGTCAGTATGATAAAGCTGAAGCTATGTTGAAAAGTGCATTGATGGCAGCAATGGGAATTCATGGCGAGAATGGGCTCTTTGTAGCACAGTTACACTATGAATATGGGATTATCAATATATATTTATCCGAGTACGACAAAGGGATTAAATATGTGGAAAAAGCGCTTATGCTTAGTATTGATTCAAAGGGGATAGAGCATGAATTTGTATCTTTAGTGAACAGTAAATTAGCGGGTCTCTACCGTGGAAAGGATGAAAGCAAACGAATTGAGGCCTTAAAAATTATGCTTGAAATGGATTCAGCTAAGGAAGATATTCAATTCATCCGGATACACAAGGGAATTGGCGACTCGTATAAGGAATTATCAGACAAAGAGAACTCTATAAAACATTGGGATATCGCTTTTCAAAGGTGCTTGGAGAGCGAGAAAGAAATCAATCATTCGCTCAAAAGGATACGGAGTAAGTTGGGACAAGAATCCATAAAATCTGAAGCCTTAGTAAATCAAGAGAAAGTTTTAAAAAACAAGTTATCAGATATTCACGTCAATACAATATGGCTGGGAATGTGGATATCGTTAACTAGAGATGACTTAGGAGATATCTGTTTAAAATCAGGACAGCCTGAAAAAGCGATAGAGTACTGGGTATTGCACCTTGACTATGAACTTGAAGACCGCCGTGAAGAATTTAATGAGCATGGCCGGATTAGAGAGAAAATAGGTGATGCCTATCTCAAATTAAAAGATTTTCAAAAGGCAATTGATTACTGGGAACTTGCGCTTAATGACTTTATGAAAACAAGCGATGAAAATTACCAGAGAATAACCCGGTTACTCGATAAATCAGCATTCTATTTATCTGAAACAGATGAATTTGAAAAGGCGCTGAGGTATAGGCAAGACAATTTGAATCTAGCGCTAAAACACAACACTGAAGATATCTATATTAAAAGATTTAAATTGGCTGCAGTTTTGTACCGGTTAGAAAAATATGAACAAGCTAGGGAACAGTGGCAAATTTCGCTAGAAATTGCGAGGGAGCTTTTAGACGATGAGGATACTCAATGCGCGATTATCAAGGCGAAAATAGGTGACTCGCACCATAAGCTGGGAGATATACAAAAAGCCACCCTACACTGGGAATCCGCACTAAAATTTGGTTGGCAGTCGCCGAGGGTTTCCAGAAGCCTGGGTAGAACCTACCTTGGGTTGGGAGAACTTGAAAAAGCTATCGATGTCCTTGAGCCCATCTGGGATAAGATGGAAAAACCACATGAGACTATTGAGGACATTGAGTATTTCCTTGAACTGCTCACCTCCTCTTCCGAAGGTAAAACACCTTTATATATAACGATAGCAAATAAAAAATTGGGGCATGTTTTTTACAAATCAGGTGACTTTGTAAAAGCGATAGAAAGCTGGGAGCGAGCTCTAGGTACCGGCCTGCTAAGCAAGAATGACGTCTATAGTGTCAGAGGATACTTGGGTGGGGCATGGTATAAATTGGGTGACTTTCAGAAGGCTATCAAATATTTTGAAATGACTCTCGAGCATTGTAAATCCAGCCAGCAAAGAACCATGGGGGTGCTAGATTTTATTGGTGATTCCTGGAATCAATTGGGTGATAAGGAGAAAGCAATGGAGTTCTGGCAGCTTGCATTGGAAGCTGGCCTTACGTTAAAGGATAGTGAGTTGGCGATGATAAAACATCTGAAAAAAAAATTAAAAACGGTCCCGTAAAAACAGTTACACAATCTAATTTACAGGCTCAGTTATTAATAATGCTGGGGTTAATTCCGAGGGGATATTCCCTCCTAATATAACACATATCGCTACAGCCAATACGTGACAATGCCTCCAGAGGCACCTTGATTTTCAGTTTGCACGATTTATTGCAGACTTTATTTATTAAAATATCCCTTATCTTTTGCGAACTTATGAAGTTCAATAATTGCTTGTTTAGGGTTGCCAGATTTGGCAATGAGATCAGCTTTGATTTGCTCCAATAGCTCTGCATTATCAGAGGGTACAATCTCAACACGAAACAGAGGGATACGCTTTTTGTTGTATTTTAAGTCTTTAGATTCTTTATCTTTTTGTTTGGTCACTGCTTACCCTTATCTAATTGAGGCGCAATCACATAATTCCAATATAACTTGAAATTTTTAGTGGTACTTGTATTCACCACAGATCATGCAACCAGCCCACTCCTCGTGCGTTTTGCTTTTCATTGATGTATATTCTGAAAATTTACGCGCCTATTATATTCGTGTACACGACATAGTGCAAGATTTATTTTAGTCTTTAAAATAGGCACACAGGTAATTAGGCTGCTGCTAAAACTGCTCGCGTTATTTCTTTAGCCAATTTAGGAGGCACAGCGTTTCCTATCATCATTTTGGTTTGAGTTTTTAGATTAGGCCAAATATAGGGGTTTAGTGCACATCCCCTCGAAATTAACCTTAGCCACAAAAATCACCTAATTTAGCTATGATAACGCCTTTCAATAACAAAGGTGTTGCATTATGACCAAGAAAAACGATAAACGTATTCAGATCCTGCGTAGTTCCGAAATAAATGAACTGTATGATTTACCAAATTTCAACCATTCTGATAGAGAAGACTATTTCTCTCTTGATTCCGAAACACAAAAACTAGTCACAAAGTGCCGCCAATTAGACACTAAGGTCTATTTTATCCTGTTATTAGGGTACTTTCGTTGCAAGCCGATAGTTTATAACTTTTCATTCGCAGAGGTTAAAGCAGATGTTGATTATATTCTACACAAACACTTTGAAGATCGTGAGCTTACTAGAGTTGATTTAGCTCTGACGACCAAAACCAAGCTCATTAATCGACTTCTAGACTACACTGGGCATAGCATTTACAAGACGAGAAAGCATAAGGCTCTTCTCATGGACAGGTTAAACGATGTTGCCAAAATTAGTATTGAGCCACGATATGTATTTGATGAGTGTTTAGCATTTTTCGGGCAGCACCAAATAGTGCTTGCCGGTTATAGTACACTCCAAGACCTTATTTCTAATGTACTCATTCAGGAAGGTTCAAGAATTGAGGAAGTGCTCAATAGCAGCATGTCTGTTGATACCCGCAAGACACTTCTTAAATTGCTAGACTCCAAAGAAACTTTTACTGACCTAGCTAAACTAAAAAGAATGGCCAAAGATTTTTCAGCTGGTCAAATTAATAGAGAGTTAAGTAGTCACCTTTCCATTCGAGCGCTTTACCCAGAACTAAAGGTACTCATCCATCAGCTTGAATTATCGCCTAAAAACCTAGAATACTATGCTTCATTAATAAAACATAGGTCGGTTTATCGCCTGCGACGTCACTCGGAAAGCCAGGCTATTCTTTATTTGAGTTGTTACCTCTACTTCAGATATCGCGAAAGCAATGACAATTTAGTATCGGCATTTAACTATCTAGTTCGTAAGCTCTCTGAATCTGCTTCACGCTACGCTAAACAAAAAATAGCTGATGATATTGAAGTCGTTCGGAATAAGCTGAAACTCGCGGGGAACCTTCTCGGTTATTTTGTCGATTCCGAGATTGACGATAAAGTCAGTTTCGGTGATATCAGGAAGAAAGCATTCAAACTGGTCTCAAAAAAAGATATTCGTCTTTTAAGTGAGCACCTAGATAAGAAGGAATTCGATACTCTTCAACATGAGTGGGATTACATCGACAAACAAGCGAATAAAGTTACAAGGCTATTACGTTCTATATTCTGGGCGATTGATGTCGAGTTTACCTATTTGAAAACAGAACTAAATGAACAATACAAAACAGCTCAGATTGAATTGTTAGAGCGAAAAGAGCTAACTACAATTAACATGAGACTTGTCGCCAAATCGGAGAGAGCCTATTTTAAAGGCGATGAATCTAAGAAAAAATCGACTCGTTTCGAATACTTCCTCTATAGAAAAGCTGAGAAGCTATTTAATTCTAACTCGCTAACCATCAAAGAAAGTGTCAATAACCGAAGTCTAGCTTCTGACCTTATTTCGGCTAATGAATGGAGCAAAAACAGTCGTTCAATTATAGAAAAAATAGGCTTGGAAAAATTAGCTATACCGATTGCTGAAACTATCGCTACCAAGCAGCAACAACTAGATCTAAAACTCAAAAATGTATGTCAGAACATCTTTCAAGGCGAAAATCAGTATGTTGAATTTTTAAGTGGGAAGAATGAACTCAAATGGTCAATTCCAAACAAGAAGTGGCAAGATAGCATCGATAACCCAATCTATAATCAACTCAAACATATGGGCATCGTTGAGCTAATGTCCTATGTTAACCAAAAGACTGGATATTTAGATGCTTTTACCAATATTTCCTCAAGCAAAGAAAAATCAGCAGTAAGCTATGACGACTTGATAGCCTGCATATTAGGTAACGGCACAAACTATGGCTTATACAAAATGGCGAACATATCAGATCGCTCGGTTGGTAAGTTAAGGAGTGTTGAGGAAAGCTATTTACGTTCAGAAACTATCGGTTTTTCCAACGATCATATATCAGATGCTATTGCCTCCTTACCGATTTTTAGTTATTACCATATCGACGATAAGCAGTTATTTTCAAGTATTGATGGACAAAAATTTGAATGTCGAATTAATACGTTCAAAGCCCGCTACTCTTCTAAATATTTCTTTAAAGGCAAAGGTGTTTCTGCTCTGACTCTCGTTTCCAATCATGTGCCAGTTGTGACAAAGGTAATCGGTTCAAATGAGTATGAAGGTCACTTTGCTTTTGACCTGCTATACAATAATACATCTAACATCCAACCCGATGTTTTGGCCACAGATAGCCATGGAACTAATAAAGTTAACTTTGCCATTCTAGATTTTTTTGGTTATACGTTTGCGCCAAGATATGCCAAAGTAAAGCAAGTCTTCTTTGACCTATTTGAAGTGTCGGAGGAGAACGGTGGGTCTATTCAATTAAAGAAGAAAATCGACCATAACTTAATAGCTGAAGAAGCCGATAATATCCAGCATATTATTTGCTCATTAGCACGGAAGACATCTACACAAAGTACGATAGTAAGAAAGCTGAGCAATGGCAAGAGTCGGACATTGGCTGCTTTACATGAATATGATCGTCTGGTGAAAAGCTTGTACATTTTGGATTATGTTGACAGCGCTACATTACGCCACTATGTTCAGCAAGCCCTAAATCGCGGAGAAGCCTACCATCAGTTAAAACGCACAATCTCCTCAGTCAATGGTAACAAGTTCCGTGGTGGTAACGACTACCAGGTCTCTCAATGGAATGACTGTGCAAGGCTGATCTCGAATTGTATTATCTACTACAACTCAGCACTCTTATCGGCCTTCTTGCAAATCAATGAGAAAAAAGGGCGAAAGGATATTGTCAATTATATTTCCCAGCTGTCTCCGGTAGCCTGGCAACACATTAACCTGAATGGGGAATACGCGTTTAATAATGATAAAACTGAAATAGATTTAGTTGGATTGCTTAGCGGAATTGAAGCGTTTGAGGATGAGGCTTTGTCGAATGTTGCTTAAGAATTACAAACCTATATAACGGTAGAAAGTCGCTCTAGAGATCTCGAGAGAGCTGCAGATATCCTTAATATTCATCGATTTGTTTTGATACATCTGTTTCGCCATCTTAACTTTGGGATCGGCGGTGGACTTCGATGGTCTCCCGCCTTTCTTACCTCTTTCTCTTGCTGCTTGTAAACCAGCTTTAGTGCGCTCCTGAATTAGTCGTCGTTCAAACTGCGCCAGTGCTGAGAAAATATTAAACATAAGTTCGCCTGATGCGGTTGTTGTATCGATTGCACCGTCTTGAATTGATTTGAAGCCGATATTTTTCTCAAGCAGTGATTCTATGAGATTGATAAGGTGCGACATAGAGCGGCCCAACCTATCCAACCGCCATACAACTAAAGTGTCGCCTGAACTAAGTTCAGCTAAAGTTTTATCAAGACCAGGTCGTGCACTTTTTGCTCCCGACTTTTTGTCAGAGAATATCAATTCTTTTTTACAACCGGCTGCAAGAAGAGCGTCAATTTGAAGATCAAGTTCTTGCTCATTGGTTGATACTCTGGCGTAACCGATAAATCGTCCCATTTGTCTCACTAATAGCTGTAGTTTATGAGTAAATGATACTATGATTTACGAGACAAGTATATGAGACACTTTTAAGCCAGTTTGAGCACTAATTTGATTATTTTAATATTGTCTCATTAAACGGTCGTTTATTGGGGTATTGTGCATAAATGGCATATTATTCGCTTAGTGCTCTACAGGCCATACAATACAAAGCCTACAGAGACAGTGCGTTTTTAGAAAGCCTAGCCTCACTTTTTCGTCTCATAATTCCAGCTGAAAAATCACCTCGAATTTAGATAGATTATCCTTCTAAATGCACCGTCCTGGCTAGTGCCGAGAAATCATGACTGTTTTCAGAGTCGGCAAATGAATAGAATCCAGAAAAATTAATATGGAACCAGGCTACAGGCGAAATTCTCTTTAACGCCTCAAGGTTTTCTGTGAGCCCGTCATGCTCATTGAATTCTTTAAGTTCTGAGAGAATTTGAGCGTTGTAATGAATAACACAATTGGCAATCAAACGAGCACATTCATTCCAAAGTGTTAACTCCGCGTGGTGACTGCCTCTGAACTTCTTACCGTTGGTTTCAGCTATGACGCGCCTTAGCTGGTGAAATGCCTCTCCTCGATTTAGAGCACGTTGAACATGACGACGAAGTGTTTCATTATCAATGTAATCCAGGATGTACTGCGCTTTTATTGCTCTATCATATTCCGCCAAAGCTTTAAGGGTAGCGGTGTTTGATTTATACCGGCAAAGCTTCTTGATTAATACACTTTGACTGGTTTTGTGCTGCCCAAGTGAAATCATCAGTCGACAAATATTCTCCCACTCCATTGTGATTAACTCCCAATCAATAGGAACTCTCATGGTGATCAACTGTTCTGCGTCTTCAGTACTTTCGACCTGAAACATTTTTTCAAAGTGATCCTTGAAGGTTTTGTATCGCGGTGCAAATTGATAGCCAAAAAAGTGAAGTATTGCAAAATTATATCTATTTGCTCCGTGTGTATCAGTCGACAAAATATCAGGCTTAACGTCAGAAGTGTTGTTATAAAGTAAATCAAAAATGTGATGGCTTTCATGATCATCAGCACTAATAATTTTGCTGTTTGCCGGTATGTGGTTGAGTACCAATGTCATCGCCGACACGCCTTTGTCTTGGCCGAAGTATTTGGGTGAATACCTTGCCATTAATGAGCTAAAACGACATTCAAATTTCTGCCCATCGATACTACCGTGCTGACCGTGCTCATCTATTTGGTAATACTCGAAGATTGGTAATGAGGCTGTCTTGTTTGAAATGGCGTCGTTTGCAGCTCTCAAAGTCTCTATTCGTAGGTAATTGGCCTGTGTGGCTCGTAAATCATTAAATGAACGATCAGAAATACTAGCTATTTTGTATAAACCGAAGTTTGTGCCATTGCCCAATATACAAGCCAATATGTCATTAAGGTTGGGTTGAGTTCTCTGATATTTTGACTGAAAATGAGTAAATTCATCAAAGAAATTAGTTTCCTGGTTAACCACGCGCATCAGTTCAATGATCCCTATCTGATCAAATTGTTCAAATACTCGGTTATTCACTGTTGGCACTGGATTTTTTACCGATAAGGACCATTTAATGGCGTTGGTCTGATCAGAATATATCACATAATCATTTTCCCCCTGGTTGATCCGCTTGCTGGTATTTTTCATTTGCTCTTCTAGCAATCCTTTCAATCCGGCGCTTAATGCTGAAATTGTCACTTTCAGCATAGGGAGCGACATGGAGCTGCTTAATTGCTTTTGATCGGCTCTATCAATAAGGTAATCATCAAGCGGCCGGTATAAATGGCTATCATAGATATAACAAACATCGTTATCGAGCGCTTGGAGAACCTTTCGGTACAAATAACATTCAAATAGAAAAGGATCGACAGTTGGATTTTCTGGATCATCGTTTTGGAGATAGGCTAAATCCGATGGACGGATCAGTTCCTCATCTATCGTCTTTATTTCTCCGTATTGACGGATCTCCTGCTTTGCCAAAATGACTTGATTTGCCAGTTCAAAATGAGCTTTGTCAATTTCAAATTCTAGGGTTAGAAACAATCGCCTTAAATTACGCCTGATCGTGGCTTTATTTTGACGATAGTATTGCCAGACAAATTGTTTCTTATCCAATTCTACTTTTTCCATAAAATCTGCCACCGATGCTAAATCAGATTGAGGTAATATTTTATAGATTTTCTTGAGTAAAGCCTTTGCCAACATAGTCTCATCAGCACCGCTGGCCAGTACGTGTAAGACATCCGATACTTTTTTAACCTGTTTGCCGAGTCGACTAGCTTCGTTGGCTATTTGTGTATCGCTATATTGGCTTGCGCTCTGACCGTATTTTCTGAGCCCTCGATAAAAACCTTTAGTCAAATTATCATTGATGTGGCCATAACGTTGGCAGAGAAATGAAACCACATATATACAAGCCTTAGCTGGTGAAAATTGTTTCAACTGAGAGGTTCGGTAGTTTTGAAACATATCACTGTAAAAAGAGATATTGCCATCAGAAATACGTGCTTGCTCCAAGATGCTTTTTGCTTGTATAAATATTGGCTCCAGGTTGTGTTTATCTTGTAACTCTCGACTTATTTCCCCAAAAGTAAAATCTTTAGCCTGGCTTCGCAGAGTACGAAATTCGTCTGTAGTCTGATGAGGTGCCAATAAAGCGGTAATGTAATCCTTGATGCTACCCTTGAGTTGCCTGTTAAATAAAGTGATAAGCCGTTCTTCCTCTTTGTTCAATGCCTGGCTTACAACACTTTGAATTCGAGAAAGAGCCGGCAATGCAATCCATTGCTGATTCAAATAAGTCACGCACTCATCGAACACCGTTTTATTATCAGCTCGGATGGCAACCGCTGAATCAGCTTGCTTTTGCAGCTTCTTTTGATGCTGTTCTGAAAAGCGTTGAAAGCCAGTTAAAGAGAAGACCTTTTGATAGATGTTGGATTTGGCATCTTTGTTCAGATTCTTGCGTATCAGACGGGTTTTCGGAAAATAACGGGCATAAATGTGGGTAAGGTCACTTTTTACCATTCCCCAGGTGAAAGTTAACGTAACTGGCTTTGCCTTAAAATAACCCAGCAACAAGATGAAATGGGCTTTGTTCTGCACAATCCTGAATTGCTTGAGTGTTGATGTTTCGAGATCATTTAGGTTGAAAAAGTAATTACGATCATTATCATTAAAGTGCGGAGGATCATATAAGTCTCGGTATTCGGCAGTATCACAAGTATCTATGCGCGGTGAATGTTTGGGCATATATGTTGCTCAAATAGCGGAGTTGGTCGGCCATACTACCTGAGCGGGTACCATATTGGTATTTCGGATAATAGCGACAATTCAAACCGAGTGCGACATACATGCCAGTCTACATAGATACCATCTCTCCAAACCAATTTCAAGACTAAACTAGACAACTTGAGATCGGTATTCGCTTTGATGTTTCAATACACCAAAACAAATTTGTACTAACTTTTTCATTGCTGCACAAAGCGCTTTCATTTTTGGCTTTCCCGCGTTAACTAAACGCTCATAAAGTGCCTTTACGTCAGGGTTATATTTAATTGCGACGATTGCTCCCATGTAAAGTAACGCTCTCATTCTCCCTGAGCCATTTTTGCTCATGGTGGCTCTACCTTTTAGTGTTCCTGATTCCCAATGCTTGGGTACAACACCTAGAAATGCGGAAACTTGACTTGCTGTTTCAAATTTCTTTGAATGAAATAACGCCAGCAGTTCCCTTGAAAGAACTTCTCCAATGGCTGGGATCGTGAGCAATAGGTCACGGTCTTGTTTTAATTTTTCAGTGTTATTGATATGCTTATCAACTAATAGTTTTAGTCGCTCAATTTCAGTTTTGAGTGTTTGAATCATAAAGTTTGTTGAATTTATAACCTCTAATGATGCATTACTGACAAGAGCTTTTTCAAGCCGATTATTTTCTCTTTGATAATCTGATTGTAGTGCTGAAAGCCTTGATAGCATTGCTTTTAACTCTCTAATGTTCTCTGGTTCTGGTTCCCATAATCGTGGAGAAACTAATGCTCCATATCGGGCTAAAAGGGGTCAGTTCACGAAACGGAAAAAATTGTACGCTAAGCCTTTGGCATCAATGATATCGACACCATTTTTTCCACAATTCATAAAGTTGCGCAGTAATTAGTCGACGACTGGCCCTTGCTAAATAA
>Ga0316204_10009121_pt1 | contig 13406 bp, 10 predicted proteins | sample 6monrhotite_MG_2_FD_205661 | JGI IMG/M metagenome (GOLD analysis project Ga0316204, IMG submission 205661) | Microbial mat bacterial communities from mineral coupon in-situ incubated in ocean water Damariscotta River, Maine, United States -... | ecosystem: Environmental > Aquatic > Marine >... | reverse complement strand
CGAGTACACGAACGTGATTTCATCTCGGGACGCTTCGTAAAAATAAAGAGAGCCAGCTTCGCGCGGACCACCGACGTGAAACATCATTCTGTCGCCGCGAAAACCGCGAGGAATGACCGTTAAATCATCGTCAAACTGAGCGATTATACGCTGATAGTGAGCATCCAGCGCCGGATCCAGAAGCACGACATCATTGGTTCCGTCAGACCGGACATAACCCAGCAATCGCCGGGTACGGACATCGACGATGGTGCGAGTGATATCAACGTTACTTTCAAGCGCCAGCGGCGTTCCATATTCGCCTGTCGCAAGATCGAACGGATAAAGCCCAACTTTGTCGACATCGCCGGGGCGGCCGAAAATAATAATCTCTCCGGGCGAGCCGCCATGGCCCGCGAAATCAAACTCGGGCGCAGCCTCCACCAGTTCATTGGTAAGATAGGACGCCGAACGGCGCCATCTGCGACTATCGGGCGCTCGCGTGAAGACATGTACGCGTCGGCCGGCGGAATCCACGTCAACGCGCATGGCGGCCCGACCCTCTGCATTGGTGAACCAGTAAGCCGTGCGCTCTGTTCCACGCTCCACCACGTCGGCGTCGCCCGTATAGATATTCACACGCCACAAATCCAGATTTTGACCCTGATATGCAGGCATCAAGACATGGCTGTCATCACCGGGCAATAAATCAACAACTGCGCTCCAGAAGGCATTATTGACGTTGCGGAAAACCCGTCTGCCTTCATTCTGAAACAGGACGACAGGTCGCGAAGTGTCATATGGATCGAAACTAACCGTGCGGATTACGGGAACGTTGACGCGCTGTCCGCCCGCTTGAACAAATCCATTAGTTTGAATTGTCGCCAATAGCCGCTGCGAATTGGCCCAGACCATGTAGACTACATCATAGCCAGTCAGATCGGTTCGCGAAATCTCGGGCTGGCCGGGCGAATCCAGATCACGAATCACCAATTCACCACCCGGTGAATCGACCCCTCGATAGTGCATTTGGGCCAAAAACCGCCCATCCGGCGACAATTCCGGAGGCGCAGATCCGGCACCAGACAGAAAATCGTAAACGCTCACATAGCGCCCGGGCCAATCACCATTTTGCGCAGAAGATGGTGCCGCACAAACGGCGACTACCGTCAGAATACAAATAACAAAGGCCTGCAGGTTTTTCATCATGGCTGAGGCTCCGCCTCCACGTTCTGAGCTCCAATATGGGTGTCAAAAAAGGTCACAAACGCCTCGATCAATTCCTCAATGGTGGGAGGCGATTGAAATCCCTGCAATCCGGGCCAAAACAGAACACTCGCAATGATCGACATAGATAAACGCATGATGTCTCCCGTATTTCGCAGAAATCTAATGCAGAAACTCGACTATTCACAATGCCTGATAGAAATTTTTCAACGCGCCCGGCCTAGTCTACGCTGTCCTCGCCCTCTTCAGGGGCCGCATCCTTGGATGGCATGATGGCTTGCTGGAAAATATCCTCATGCTGACCGCGTTCGGGGCCGATCGTTCGGCCAAACATCTGGGTTGTTTGCGTCAATAAAGTTCTCAAAAAGCCTTCATCAGAGAATGAGTGCCCAGCGCCAGAGAAAGACTGAAAATAGAAATCTGCCCCAGCACTCTGGAGAGAATCCGCCATCCACTGAGAATGACGATACGGTACGATAGGGTCATCCGTGCTGTGGGCGAGCAAGACCGGCATCGTCAGACGGTCAGCGAGGCGCACCGGTGACGTCCAATGGAGACGATCACGATCCACGCGCGTATCTCCGATAGCCATCGTCCAATACTCGTGGGCGTCCTCATCGCGATTGTCCCAATGGTCCACAAATGCGATCAAATCCGTAACCGCTGCGCCTGCGAAAACGCATTGGTAGAGATCTGGCCGCGTCGCCCCGCCCATCAAGGCCGCATATCCACCATAGCTGAAACCGGCGATACAAATCCGGTCCGCCGCAACCCGTCTCTGGTCGATTAATGTTTGCACACCATCATCCAGGTCTTGCTGCATGCGCTCGCCCCAGCGCCCATATCCCGACTCTGCAAAGTCGCTACCGTAACCCGATGATCCACGAAAATTGGGCTGCAAAACCGCATAGCCGCGCGACGCATAATATTGAGCAAAAAGATCGAAACCGAATACATCGCGCTGCTCGGGGCCGCCATGCGGCATCAAAATCAGCGGTGTATTTGGACCCATTCCAGAACGCGGTCGTGTCAGATATGCCGTGAGCTCCACACCGTCGCTGGCACTGTATCGAATGATCTCAACGCTGTGCAGGACATCCGGCGGTAAGCGAGGACGCAGCGTCATCAATGGATCAACAGATCGCGTTGTCCGGTCATAGAGATAATAGCTACCGGGTTCCCGTGGGCCTGTAACAAACAAGACCATTCGATTTCCCGCAAAATTTGAAGGCAAAACCGTAACGTCTTCTCCAAAAAAATCGGACACGCCTGTGTAATGCCGACTCAATTCAGGGTCCAACATCTCAACTTCGAGGCGGTCATCGCTGTAAGCAAAACCGAGGAATTCACCGTCATTCTGGTTGATCATGACGTGACTGATATCGACGCGATCATGCTCGGCCATCGTCTCGGTATAGGTTTCACTGTCCAGATCGTAGCGATAAACGCTGCGCCGGTCTGATCCAGACTGGCGGCTATAAACATAAATCTGTCCCGGCTGGTCGGACATGCCGGCCCATTCAAATTCGGCGGCCCGGTCTGACAATTCATTGATCCGAAAGCGAGCGGTACGACGCCAGCGCCTAACACCTGGCTCCCGCGTGAAAACTTCCACGCGGCGTCCACGTTGGTTCACGTCGACCCGCATGACGGCAACGCCTTCCGCATTTGTGTGCCAATGGGTTGTGCGCGTGTTTCCGCGTTCTTCGACCTCAGCCTCGCCAGAAAAAACATTCACCCGCCACAGATGCAATGCTTCTCCGCGATAAGCGGCCATCAGCACGTGTTCAGGGTCGTCGGGCAATGCATTGACAAGGTCATTGCCAAAGGCGTTGTAGAGATTGCCGAAAACGCGCCGACCTTCGCCCTCAAACAAAACGGTGGGCTGTGACATGTCGCGGCGGTCGTAACTCACGGTGCGGATGATGGGCAGGGTCAGTTCAAAACCGTGGAACCGAACCTGGCCATTGCGCAATAACGTCACGAGGACGCGCTCATTTCCGGCCCAGCCGATGTTTATAATCGGCATATTACCGAAACCGGTCTGAGAGGTGCCTGCATCGCCCGGCGCATCAAGGTCTCGAATGACGAGGATATCGCCATTTTCCGCATGATCAGAATGAACCATGAAAGCGATAAATCGGCCATTTGGTGACAACACCGGCTGGGTCACTTCCGGACTATCGAGAAAATCCTCGATTTCGGCCTGTCCATACGCTGGCAAGTCATGTTGGGCAAAGCTTGTCAGTGGAAAAATCAGGCCGATTAAAAGCAGACAGATTATACGCACGAATTTAACTCCCCCTGACCGGGTTTAGATAGCTGGGATGAGGCGCTTGCTACCGCTCACCCGGGCACCACATGCCAGCGCAACAAATCCTTACCCACCTACTCGGTGGTCGATGCTTCGGCTTCCACGGAGTTAGGCCAGTCCTCCAGAAAAATGCTCTCATACTGGTCACGTTCCGGCCCGATGACCCGGTCAAACATCGCAACGGTTTGTCGCAACAATAACCGCCAATTTCCATCTTCTTCAAATGAATGCCCGGCATCGTTATAGGTTTGAAAAAAGTAATCACCGCCGACCGCAGCAAGTTCAGCAGCCATCCTCTCGGTATGGTCAAACGGAACGACAGCGTCATCCCTACCGTGTGCCAGCAAGACAGGCATTGTCATACGGTCGGCCAAGTTTATCGGGGAGGCCCAAAACATCCGGTCGCGATCTGTTCGAGGGTCTCCAATAGCGGTCGTCCAGTATTCGTGGGCATTCTCATTATGGCGTCGCCAGTATTCAACGAAACCCAGGAGATCTGTGACCGCTGCGCCTGCGAAAACGCATTGGTAGAGATCTGGCCGCGTCGCCCCGCCCATCAAGGCCGCATACCCACCATAGCTGAAACCGGCGATACAAATCCGGTCTGATGCAACCCGTCTCTGCTCGATCAAGGTTTGTACGCCATCATCCAGATCTTGCTGCATGCGCTCACCCCAGCGCCCATATCCCGACTCTGCAAAGTCGCTACCATAACCGGACGACCCTCGAAAATTGGGCTGCAAAACCGCATAACCGCGCGATGCGTAATATTGGGCGATAAAATCAAAGCCGTAATCATCGCGGCGCTCCGGCCCGCCATGCGGCAATAAAATCAGAGGAGTATCCAGCCCCATACCGCGTCGCGGTAGGGTAAGATACGCCGTCAACGAAACTCCATCGCTGGCCTGATAGCGGACGATTTCAACGTCATGCAGCACATCTGGCGGCAAGCGCGGCCTCAGCGTCATCAACGGATCAACCGAGCCCGATGCGCGATCATAGAGATAGTAAACACCTGCGTCTCGAGGGCCGGTAACGAATAAAATCATGCGGTCGCCGGCAAAACTCACCGGCATCACGCTGACATCCTCGCCAAAGAAATTCAGCAGGCCGCGAAAATGGCGACGAAGGTCCGAATCCGTAATTTCAACTTCAAATCGGTCGTCCGTAAATGCGTAGCCCAGATAGGCTCCACTTTGCGGGTCAATCACCACATGGCTGATATCAACCCTGTCATGTTCGGCCATTGTTTGGAGGTATGTCCCTTCGGCAAGATCGTAGAGATAAATCCCTCTCCTATCGGACCCATCGCGACGGCTGAAGACATAGATTTGGCCTGGCTGGTCAGAAATGCCGCCCCATGCGAATTCGGCCGCGCGGTCAGACAATTCATTGAATCGAAATTCCGCCGTCCGGCGCCAACGCCGTTCGTCGGGTTGACGTGTGAAAATTTCTACCCGGCGCCCACGGTAATTCACATCGACACGCATCACCGCGTAACCATCGGCATTTGTAAACCAATCCCGCGTTCGGTCGTTTGCATCCTCTACGACATCGGCCTCTCCGGTCAGAATGTTTACACGCCAGAGATCCAGAGAATCGCCCCGATATGCTGTCATCAAAATATGGTCGGGCTCTTCTGGCAGCGTGCTGACGAGACCATTTCCGTAAGCATTATAAAGATTACCGAACACACGGCTTTCACCCTCGAAAAGAATGGTGGGCTGGGACATGTCACGCCGGTCGTAGCTCACAGTCCTTATGACCGGCACATCAACCGGCGCACCACGCACTCGAAAAAAGCCGCGTCTTAACACCGTAATCAGGACACGGTCATTGCTCGCCCATGTAATATCGATGATCGGAAATCGACCAAAACCGGTCTGACTGACATTCTCGTCGCCGGGTGAATCGAGATCGCGAATAACCAGAACATCGCCATCTCCCCTATGGCTGGTGTGGACCATAAACGCGATATACCGACCATTTGGTGACAATTCGGGTCGGGTGGTTTCCGGGCGATCCAGAAAATCTTCGATCCCGGCCTGCCCGTAGGCAGGCAGATCACTTTGAGCAAATCCGGCAATTGGAAAAAACAGGCCCAATAATAACAGACATAGTGTTCGCACGACATTTACTCCCTCAACCCGATATAAGTAGATCGAAAGAGATCATGCAATGATTGATTGAACAAAATACCAGACGAATTTTTCAATCAGCAACTAGTTGCAGGTCAAATCGACCAGCTTTATCAGTTACAGCGCGTTGCGAGTGGGTTGGTTTCGGCATCGCCCGATGCGTCCAGGTAAAGTGTGGCAACCATGCGCGGTGTGCAGATAAAACCCCAATTCCAGTCATCATGGAATTGCGCCAACGGGTTTGCAGCCAACACGTCTTCAAGTGTCATGCCGCCTTCGACCATCGGCGTGATAATTTCACGCGCGGTCACCAGCATTTCGATTGCCGCCTGAATATCGTCACGATTAGATAACGGCCCATGGCCTGGAATCACTTGCGTGTTTGGCCCTGCCATTTGCAAACCGGTTTCCATGGCCGCCAGAAACCCATCAATCGAACCGCCGCCAGCAACGTCGATATAGGGGAATATGCCAGAAAAAAGCGTGTCACCCATATGCAGAACGTCGGCGTTTTCAAAGTAGACGATGGCATCACCATCTGTATGCGCAGATGGCACATGAACTGCCCGAACGGTTTCGCCATTCATATGGAAATGGATATCCTCGCCAAATGTCAAAATGGGCAGAAAACCGTATTCATTCTGGCCGTCTGATGCTTCCAATCTGGTGCGGATATTGTGGTGGGCGATAATCGTCGACCCTTCCGCGTGAAAGTGATCATTCGATCCAGTATGGTCGCCATGATAATGAGTGTTGAGGATGAAGCGCGGCACTCCGGCTCCAGCGATATCAGCAATAGCGGCTTCAATGTGCGGGCCCGTTCCACGCACCAAATCATCGATCAACAAAATGCCATCATCGCCAACCAGCAAACCCAAATTGCCCATGCCAACGCCCGCTGAAAGCATGACGACCCCCCCACGCAAATCGGTCGACTCGAGGGTCAGTTCACGTTGTTGGGCATGGGCGCCAGTGGTAAATGCCACTATCGAGGCACAAGCGATCAAGGCTTTCATTGGAAACTCTCCACTAAATTCATTTCTGATATAGGCCAAATCCACACCCAAGTCCCGCTCTGCACATGCAACGCTCTGTATCACAAAACGCGGTAGAATTTTTATTCAATCTTCAACAGCATAGTCATCATAGAACGCGCCCGCCAGTCCTTGAGAATCGATAAACCAAGCCTGCCATTCGGGCGCTATAGACAAGAAAGCGCCGGCTTCCACGAATGCGTCACGTGAAACACCGTCCGCGATCGCCGAGAGCGTAAGGTCTCGCATCAGGATTAATTGTCCGCGGAAAGCGAGGACATCCGCCCGGACAGCAAGCGGCCCGTGTCCGGGAACAATCGTCGTTTCATCATCGGCAAGCTCGTGAATTTGAGCTAGGGCCTCAATGGTGCCATCGACGCTGCCACCCGAATAAACATCAATGATTGGCCAAACGCCGTTCACAAAAACATCGCCTGTCGCAATGACGTTGGCAGACTCGGCATACGCGATGGAATCTCCACCCGTATGAGCCGCATCGGGATGATAGATGCGGATTGTCTCTGCTCCCCAATATAACGACATCGCGTCATCATACGTCGCAACAGGAAGTCTCTCGCCAGGCCGCGGCTCAACCCAGCGCTCGCTATATTCCGAATACCGGCGATAGGCGATACGGTGACGCAAGAACGTATGTGCAATCGTCAGCGTCCCACTGGCATTGAACGCGTCATTTCCTGCCGAATGATCACCGTGGTGATGCGTATTGATCATGGCCCGCGGTGACGCACCAAATCGCTCGATGATCAAAGCGTTCAGAGCATCACTTGCCGGCTGCATCATGGAATCGACAAGAAACACACCATCAGCCGTGGATATCACGGTCGCGTTGCCGCCAAACCCTTCAACCATCAAAACAGTTTCTGATATGTCACTCACGACCAGAGGGGCATCAGCCCCCAGCGGGCTTTCAGCGGCCACGCCCTGAACAGCTATTATGGCACTGAAAATCGCAGAAAGCGGCATTTGATGCCTCCTTATTGAGTGTTTTGCGGTAGATAAATCCAATCACGAGCAGGTTCAAGAAGGAAGCCAATCACATTCGCGTGGGCCAATACAAATGCGCATGGCAGACCAATGTTTACTGATCCTTCAGCCCCGCAGCGCATTGGAGGGCTTATGGCATTTCGCGCACTTCTTCTTTCAATCGTCACTTTGATGATTTCAGGTCCTGCATTGGCTCAGGATGCCGACACGCCGTCGGGCTATCCAGTCCCGCGCTTTGTCTCGTTAAAGGTCAGCGTCGCATATGGACGCGAGGGTCCAAGTCAGGATCACCGGATTGTCTGGCGTTATGTGCGCGAAGGCTTGCCGCTTCGCATCACCGCCGAAGCTCCCGGCTGGAGACGTGTCGAAGACCCGGACGGGGAAGTCACCTGGATGCATCAATCCCTTCTTTCCGGTCGCCGTACCGTCTTCATCCCTGGTGATGTTGAGCTTCACATTCGCCCTGATGATGACGCCAACATCGAAGCGCTTGCCGAGGCCGGTTCGATTCTGGATCTGGAGCGCTGCGCCGATGGCTGGTGCCGGTTTGAAGCACAAGGCCACCATGGTTGGGCGCGAGCAGGTGCAGTGTGGGGCATCATGGCGTCTGATCTGGGCCTGAGCGAAGCTGACACAGACAGCCTCGCCTCCTTGAGTGCCTCGCCGCCGCATGATACCGCTGAACGCTAAAAGCGGTGGATATCTGACGGCTTGATCCCCCGCTCCAATTCATAATGTGGACCGTCGCCGATCGGGATCGAATATGACAGAACGCCTAAACGCGCTTTCTTACGAAGACCTCCTGCGCTCATCCAACGGAGAGCTCTTTGGACCTGGCAATGGTCAATTGCCTGCACCCCCCATGTTGATGATGGATCGCATCACCCACATTTCCGAAGAAGGTGGTGAGTACGGCAAAGGTCAGATCATCGCCGAGCTGGATATCACAGCCGACAAGTGGTTTTTCGAATGCCATTTCAAAGGCGATCCGGTCATGCCGGGCTGTCTCGGCCTTGATGCCATGTGGCAAATGGTCGGGTTTTTCCTCGTCTGGGCAGGTAATCCGGGTAAGGGCAGGGCTATCGGCTGCGGTGAAGTGAAATTCGTCGGGCAGGTGACGCCGGACGTCAAACTCGTGCGCTACCAGATCGACATGCGGAAAATTATCAAGCGCGGACTGGTGCTGGGCGTTGCCGATGCACGACTCTTCGCCGACGATAAGGAAATCTACAAAGCCAAAGACCTCAAAGTCGGGCTGTTCAAACCGGAAGATCTCACCCCTTAGGGCTGAGCCCCTTAATACAGGAGTTCATCAATGCGTCGTGTTGTGATCACCGGGCTGGGCGTGGTTTCGCCCATCGGAAACAATGCCGAAGAAGTCACTGCCTCGCTGAAAGCAGGCAAGGGCGGCATCCGCTTCATGCAGGAATTCGCCGACCATAATTTCAAGTGCCAGGTCGGGGCCAAGCCGGACATTAATCCGGCAGAACATGTCGACAAGCGGGTTTACCGCTTCATGAGTGAAGGCGCCGGCTGGTGCTATATGGCGATGGAACAGGCCATTGCTGCCTCAGGCATCGGTGGAGAGGACGTTTCCAATCCGCGCACCGGCATCATCATGGGCTCGGGCGGCCCGTCTGCCGGAACGATCGTCCACGCCGCTGATATCACGCGCGATAAAGGCCCACGCCGCATTGGTCCGTTCGCCGTTCCCAAAGCCATGAGCTCAACCGCGTCGGCAACGCTGGCCACACCGTTCAAGATTCTCGGCGTAAACTACTCCATCACCTCGGCCTGCACGACGTCCCTGCACTGCGTTGGTGCGGCGGCTGAACAGATCCAATGGGGCAAGCAGGATGTGATGTTCGCGGGTGGCTGCGAAGAAATTCACTGGGCCTTATCCAATCTGTTTGATGCCATGGGCGCGATGTCGACCAAATATAACGACACGCCGGAACACGCCTCACGCGCCTTCGACAAGGACCGTGATGGTTTTGTCGCCGGCGCAGGTGCCGGTGTCGTGGTGTTGGAAGAATATGAGCGCGCCAAAAAACGCGGCGCACCCATCCTTGCCGAGATTACCGGTTATGGGGCCACTTCCGACGGCTACGATATGGTCGCCCCTTCTGGAGAAGGCGCGGTTCGAGCCATGAAACTCGCGATGGAAACATCCGGTTCCGACATTGACTATCTCAACCCGCACGCCACGGCGACGCCGGTGGGCGATATTGCGGAAATGACCGCCGTAAAAACAGTTTTTGGCGACAACGCCCCGATGATTTCGGCAACGAAATCCATGACCGGCCACTCGCTGGGCGCCGCAGGTGCGCATGAACTTATCTATACGCTGTTGATGATGCAGAACAATTTTGTGGCGCCCTCCATAAATGTCTTCGACATGGATCCGGATATTGCCGCGTTGAACCTGCCCATCGTCACCGAAACACGCGATGCCAAGATCAACACCGCCATGTCGAACTCGTTCGGTTTTGGTGGGACAAACGGTACGGTCGTCGTCTCCAAAGTCTAACTTCCGAAGAGGTTTTCGTATGTCTGATACTGTTTTCCCAAAGGGCGATCTGATGAAAGGCAAACGCGGCCTCATCATGGGTGTCGCGAACAAAAATTCGATTGCCTGGGGCATCGCTCAACAGCTTGCCGCACAAGGCGCAGAGTTGGCTTTCTCCTATCAGGGTGAAGCGCTGGAAAAACGCGTCCGGCCTCTTGTCGAAAGCCTGGGGCAAGAGCCCTTCATGCTGTCAGCTGACGTCACCGATGATGTCTCCATGGATGCCTGTTTTACCGCCATCGAGAAAAAATGGGGCAAGATGGACTTCCTCGTTCATGCCATTGCCTTTGCTGGCAAGGATGAGCTCGTCGGTTCTTTCACCGAGAACACCACTCGCGAGGGCTGGCGCCGCGCCTTGGAAATCTCAGCCTTCTCCTTTGTCGATGCCGGAAAGCGCGCCTCCCATCTGATGCCCGACGGCGGCTCCATGGTCACGCTCACCTATCTGGGCTCCGAGCGCGTCGTTCCATCCTATAATGTCATGGGCGTCGCCAAGGCCGCGCTCGAAGCCTCAACCCGCTATATGGCCCGCGATCTGGGTCCAGAGGGTATTCGCGTCAATGCGCTCTCGGCAGGTCCAATGCGGACCCTGGCCATGGCCGGTATTTCCGGCGGCAAAGCGCTAATGCGCACGGGCCGTGAATGGTCGATGATGAAGGAAGACACCCGCATTGAGGGCGTCGCCGGAGCTGCGCTCTATCTTCTGTCCGACCTTGGATTTTCCTGTACAGGCGAAACCCTGCACGTCGATGCCGGCTTCCACGCCGTGGCGGTACCAAGCACGGATGATGACGATTAGCCGCACATATCATTAGGACGAAAAAGCCCGCCGGATTAGATCCGGCGGGCTTTTTTAATCAGCGAACGAATTAGAGGATTATTCCTCTGCGTCGCCTTCGTCTTCCTTGATGTCCTTGCCGGTTTCCTGATCGACGACTTTCATCGACAAACGAACCTTGCCACGATCATCAAAGCCCATCAGCTTCACAAAGATTTCGTCGCCTTCGGCAACGACGTCCTTGGGATGCGCAACGCGCTCATTTTTCATTTGCGAGACATGAACCAGACCGTCTTTTGGACCGAAGAAGTTCACGAAGGCACCAAAGTCCATGACCTTGACGATCTTACCCTTGTAGATCGCACCGACTTCCGGCTCAGCCGTCAGGCCGTGGATCCAGTCAAGAGCCGCACGAATGGACTTGGCATCCGGTGACGAGACCTTGATCACGCCTTCATCATTAACGTCAACTTTTGCGCCAGTGACTTCAACGATTTCACGGATCACCTTACCGCCCGTACCAATCACATCACGGATTTTGTCCGTTGGAATGGTGATGGTTTCAATGCGTGGGGCATATTCACCAACTTCTTCACGAGCCGTACCGAGGGCGTCATTCATCCGCTCAAGAATATGCAAACGGCCACCTTTGGCCTGCTCGAGCGCGGTTTTCATGATGCCCTGATCGATACCGGCAATCTTGATGTCCATCTGCAGTGAGGTGACGCCTTCCGACGTACCAGCCACTTTGAAGTCCATATCACCGAGATGGTCTTCATCGCCCAGAATATCAGAAAGAACCGCAATGCCTTCAGGATCCTTGATCAGGCCCATGGCAATACCGGAAACCGGGCGCGTAATCGGCACACCGGCATCCATCATCGCAAGCGAAGCACCACACACCGTTGCCATCGAGGACGAGCCATTAGACTCGGTAATCTCGGAGACGAGGCGAACGGTGTAAGGGAAGTCTTCTGCCGAAGGCAGAACGGCATTCACCGCACGCCATGCCAGCTTGCCGTGACCGATTTCGCGGCGACCCGGGGCCAGACGGAAGCTGGTTTCACCAACCGAATATGGCGGGAAATTATAGTGGAGCATGAAGCGCTCCTTATAGGTTCCTGTCAGAGCGTCGATAAACTGCTCATCTTCGCCAGTACCCAGCGTTGCTACGACCAGACCCTGGGTTTCACCACGGGTGAAGAGGGCAGAACCGTGCGTGCGCGGCAAAATACCAGCTTCGGCAACGATGGTACGAACTTCATCCAGAGCGCGCCCATCAATACGCTTGCCGGTCTTGATGATGCCACCACGAACGATGGAGGATTCAACAGCCTTCAAAACGTCAGACAGCACATTGCCGGGAACGCCATCAGGATTTTCCTCGCTGAAACCGAGCTCAGCTTTGGCTTTATTCTTGGCCACACCAACAGCCGAATAACGCTCGGTCTTGTCAGTGATTGTGTAGGCAGCGGCCAGATCTTTTTCGACCAATTTGCGAACTTGGGCTTCAAGCTCGGAATTGTCGACCGGCTGGTAGTCCCAAGGCTCTTTGGCGCATTTCTCTGCCAGACGGATAATCGCATCGATCACCGGCTGGAATTGCTCATGACCAAACATAACTGCGCCGAGCATGACTTCTTCGGAAAGCTCTTTGGCTTCCGATTCCACCATCATCACGGCATCGCCGGTCCCGGCGACAACAAGGTCCAGAGCGCTGTCCGCAACATCGTCGCAGAGCGGGTTCAGGACGTATTCACCGTCGATATAACCCACGCGAGCTGCGCCGATCGGACCCATGAAAGGCAGGCCGGAAATGCAAAGCGCAGCGGATGCGCCAACCAGACCAACAATGTCCGGATCGTTTTCCATGTCGTGCGACAGCACCGTCAACATCACCTGGACTTCATTTTTGAAGCCCTTAGGGAAGAGCGGGCGGATCGGGCGGTCTATCAGGCGAGACGTCAGCGTTTCCTTTTCGGTCGGCCGACCTTCGCGCTTGAAAAAGCCGCCAGGGATTTTCCCGGCTGCGAAGTACTTTTCCTGATAGTTGACAGTCAGCGGGAAGAAATCGGCTCCCGGCTTGACGTTCTTGACGCCAACGGCGGTCGCCAGAACAGTTGTCTCACCATATGTGATCATGACAGCACCGTCCGCTTGGCGGGCGACTTTGCCTGTTTCGAGGATCAGCTCACGGCCGCCCCATTCAATTGTTTCTTTGTGTATCTCAAACATTTCGTGCGTGCTTTCGTCCCGTTCGTCGTCTCAACCAGCGATTAGCGGCGGAGGCCCAGCTTCTTGATCAAAGCCTGATAACGTGCCTCATCCTTGCCTTTGAGATAGTCCAGCAGCCGGCGGCGCT
>Ga0316204_10009120_pt1 | contig 13407 bp, 14 predicted proteins | sample 6monrhotite_MG_2_FD_205661 | JGI IMG/M metagenome (GOLD analysis project Ga0316204, IMG submission 205661) | Microbial mat bacterial communities from mineral coupon in-situ incubated in ocean water Damariscotta River, Maine, United States -... | ecosystem: Environmental > Aquatic > Marine >... | reverse complement strand
CGACCTGTGGAAGACTTAGAAAAAGAGTTAATGTCTTTTTCTAAGCAACGGCCTATGTCATTAGTATTGCCTTCACTATATTCTGAGTTAGAAGGTCCAGCACTAGATAATATAGTCATGGAATTAACGAAAGTTCCATATTTAAGTGAAGTTGTGATTGGTTTAGATAAAGCTCAGGAAGAGCAGTATGAAATAGCAAAAACATTTTTTGAACGATTACCACAACATCATCGGATACTGTGGAATGATGGTCCAAGATTAAAGGCTATTGATAAATTACTGAAAGACGAAGGGCTTGCTCCAACAGAAATGGGGAAAGGTCGAAATGTGTGGTATTGCTATGGATATACCCTTGCATCAGGTAAGGCTGAGTCTGTAGCGCTTCATGATTGTGACATATTAACTTATAAACGCGATATGCTAGCGCGTCTTATGTATCCTGTTGCCAATCCTAGTTTTAATTATGAGTTTTGCAAGGGGTATTATGCACGTACCACCGATACACAACTTAATGGCCGTGTAAGTCGTTTATTAGTAACACCACTGTTACGAGCACTTAAAAAAATATTTGGTTCTATGGAATACCTTGAGTATCTAGATAGCTATCGATATCCACTTGCTGGAGAATTCTCTATGAGAGTTGATGTTTTCAATGATATTCGTATACCAAGTGATTGGGGGTTAGAAATTGGCGTATTATCAGAAGTTAAACGTAACTATGCGACAAATCGTTTGTGCCAGGTAGATATTGCAGATAACTATGATCATAAACATCAACCGATGTCTCTCGATAATCAAAATGCTGGCTTATCGAAAATGTGCACTGATATATCAAAAGCGATTTTCCGTAAACTAGCAACCAATGGAATTGTTTTTAATGTAGAAACCTTTAGAACGATAAAAGCAACATATTACCGTATAGCGCTTGATTTTATCGAAACATATTATAATGATGCAGTGATGAATGGATTACATGTAGATAGGCATAGTGAAGAGCAGGCCGTTGAATTATTTGCACGTAACATTATGGATGCAGGCGAACATTTTCTCAATAATCCAATGGAAACGCCTTTTATTCCAAGTTGGAATAGAGTCGTGAGCGCTATCCCTGATATTTTAGAAAGACTATATGATGCAGTCGAAGAAGATAATGCTTAAGTATTAAGTGATGTCATTAAGCAACCACATAAACTGATAAGGTTGAAGTGATATTAATGGGAGGATGGTAGTGATCTCTTCATTAGTGACTAAATCATGCCACTGAGTATTATCACTTAATTCTGGTTTGCCAGATATAGTGATTTGTTGAGGTACTGCTGTAACATTATATAGTGCAAATAGTTTGCGGTTGGTATTATTTTGTATTCTTAGTATTGCAAAAATTCCTCGATTAACTTCTATGACATCTTGTTCATTTTCTGGATGAAAACAAGGTTCGTGTCTTCGAATATCAATAATACGTTTTAGTTCATTTAAGACTTCATGGTTAGGAGTGTTGTGACTGTTGAGTAATGATGTCAGTTCTGGGTAATCCCATTTTTTTCGATTAATAGAACGTGTTCTTCCGGTTAATTCGACACCATGTAAATAGTTTGGTGTTGCTAACATGCTATGAATATAAAGTGCAGGAATACCTTGCATTGCTAACATTATTGCTTGTGAACATATAAATCGATCAATTTGCCATTGATCGGTGCCCCGTCTAGTACCTTGCATCGCATCAAAATATGAAATATTAATTTCATATGGACTGTCTTCACCGTTTGGATTTGCTTTCATACTGATAAAGCCTCCAAATCGTTGCATGCTTTCTATAAGCCCTTCAATTTCATGATGGGGGAGTATCCCTTCAAGCGCACGGAGACCAATGCCATCATGTGATGCCGTAAAATTAAGATACGTACAGTTGTTATGAAGTTTGGACAGAGAGGTTGCCCATTCAGTTAGGTATATGGCTGTACCTCTATTTAATGAATGTAAAATTAAAGGTGGTAAGCTGAATTGATAAACCATATGAGCTTCATCACCGTCACCAAAATAACTGAGGTTTTCTTCATGAGGAACGTTAGTCTCAGTTAATAAAATACAGTCTGGAGCAACGTGATTAATAATATCGCGTAATAACTTTACGACTTCATGTGTTTGCTTTAGATGGATACAATTAGTGCCGATTTCTTTCCAGAGAAATGCTATTGCATCAAGCCTTATCAATCGAGCACCATTAGCAATGTAATAAAGTAGTATATCAATAAATTCTAGTAATACATTCGGGTTTGAAAAATCCAGATCAATTTGATCTTCACTAAAGGTAGCCCATACGTGTCGTGTACCGCGATGTGTATTTACAGGAACAAGCAAAGGAGAATTACGTGGTCGCGTGACCTGACTTGTATCTGTATCTGGATGATGTTCGATAAAATACTCAGACGCTGGGTATTGATTCGCAACAAAATCATAAAACCATAGGCTTTCTCGAGAAATATGGTTGATAACTAAATCAACCATTAATTTAAAGTCATCAGCAATTACATTGATATCTTCCCAATCACCAAGAACTTTATTGACTTGTTTGTAATCAATGACAGAAAAACCATCATCAGAACTATATGGAAAAAAGGGTAGAATATGTACGCCGCTTATAGTGTCTGATAAATGTTCTTTGAGGAATTCATGTAAGGTGTGCAATGGTGTTTTATCGTTTTCTATGATGCTGTCACCGTAGGTAATCAGTAACACATCTTTTTCAGTCCAACGTTCTGTAATTTTTTCTGCCAAAGCAAAAGGAATATATTTTTCAATAACTAATAATATATTATTAGTTATTTCATTTACGTTTTCAGAATAGATGTTTGTCAAATGAATTTTCATATCATTTGATAATGAGTTTTCATCCAACTTTTTCATTATTTTTTACTTTTCTCGGTGTATATAGTTACTTTAATGTCTGCATATCTTGTACCAAGATATATCATATTCGATTTTGACAATTTTATTAGTAATAATCTGAGAATCTACACCATAACCATTATTTAACAGGACATTTTTTGCACTATCAATGTGCGTTATATGTGGTATTTGACAACTATGGTGCGATAACTTGATGAAAATGTTCACTTTCTTATACTTATTCCATTTGCATATGAGTCATTATTTCTATTTAAAGAAAGATGGTTATTAATGAACTAGTGTGATTTGAGGTTGGTATTGAAAGCAACTATTGGATTAAACGAAATAAATACTATTACGAAGAATGGCCATTTTTCTACTTCACCATAAATTTTTATATATTATAGAATTTGCGAATTTCGTGACCTATTTTAAGTGAAATATTATTTTGTTAACGTAGCCTATTGCATTTAATGGCATATGGCCCATAGTATCAGACTTAAATAACTATAAAGTGAATATAGAATCCTAATGATATCGGCTTATAACCTGGTAAAGCGATTTAATGGTAATATCGCTGTAAATAATGTCTCTTTAAATGTAGATAAGGGGAATATTTTTGGTTTGTTAGGGCCTAATGCAGCTGGTAAAACCACAGTTATTCGTATGTTGTGTGGAATTATTAAAAATGACGAGGGTGATGTCAAAATTAATAATATGAGTGTTAATAAGGCTAAAACAGATTTTGGTTATGTGGCACAACATTTTGGCCAATATGAAGAACTTAGCGTTTGGGAAAACTTAAAATTTTATGCAAGCATGTATGACGTACATGATAAAGAACATTTAAATTCCTTACTAGATCGCTATAATTTAACACCATATAAAAACAAAAGGGCAGGATTGCTATCTGGCGGTTATCAACGTCGTTTAGCGTTAGTTTGTGCTCTGGCACATGACCCCAAAGTTTTATTTTTAGATGAACCAACTGCTGGAATTGATCCTGTTACTCGTAAATTATTGTGGGATGATTTTTATCGGTTAAGTACAGAAGGTAAAACTCTTTTTGTCACCACACATTACATGGAAGAGGCACAGCGTTGTACTCAATTAGCATTTTTATCCCAAGGTAAAGTGGTCGCTGAAGGAACGCCTGTTACCATTAAAGATGCGCTTGGTGAGGTACATGTCTATTCAAGCCAGACTGCTTACCGCCCAGATATTCATAAAGCACTACACAATTTACCGGGTATGATATTAGTCAACCAATTTGGTAATGAATTACGCATTGTTGTCGAGCCAACTCTGACGCAATCTATATTACAAGAAACGATGAATTCTCTTTTATGTGATAATTGTTCTGTCGAATTGGTAGAGCCGAATCTTGAAGATGTATTCATTGCATTAACGCAGAGCACATCTGAATAATGATTGCTGCTATTGTAAAAAAAGAATTATTACAACTAAGACGAGATCCACGCTTGATTGGTTTAATTATTGTTATGCCAATTATTATGCTTGTTCTTTTTGGTATGGCATTAAAATTAGAACCAAAAAATGTTCGTATGGCTTATTTTGATGAAGATCATTCTATCTTTACTAATTTAATTAAAACGAGCCTATGGAGTGATGGTTACTTTGATTTATATCAAGTCAACTCTACAGAAGGTATAGTAGAAGAGATCAGAGCAGGGCGAGCTAAAGCTGGTTTTCATGTTAAGAAAACTTTCTCTGCTGAATTAATTGAAAATGAACAACCTCATGTGACATTTTACGTTGATGGCACAATGCCATCTTTAACAACAGCAATGAAATACCACTCGGGAAGCGCGACAGATGCTGGTGTAACAAATGGTATGTATTTTTCTGATGCGGATTCTAAAAATATAGTTATTGCAGATGAACCATTTATTATGGATACAGTTATTTTATTTAATCCAGATGAAAAGGAAACATGGTTTTTCTTACCGGGTGTAATTGGTGTTTTGATTATGCAGATAGCATTAATCCTTACCGGTATAACTGTTGTGCGTGAACGTGAAAAAAGAACCTTAGAGCAGTTGTTGGTAACACCGCTCAGTAAAACGACGTTTATTATTGGTAAGTTGATACCATATATCTTTATAGCTTTACTCGATTTTTATTTTATTCTTGGTGCTGGCTGGTTGTTGTTTGACTTACCGCAACCCACTTCACATTTTCTAATGTTTGTTTTAGCCTTTATTTATGTCGCGGTAATGATATCCCTTGGGTTATTAATATCACTCTTTGCAAAAACACAGCAGCAAGCAATGTTTTTAGCGATATTTATTATTGTTCCATCAATACTGTTGTCAGGGTTTATATTTCCTTTAGAGGCTATTCCTGAATCTATCAGACCAATCTCTAACATTATACCATTTACTTTCTTCGCAGATATCATTCGTGGACTGTTAGTGAAACATACTTTGTTTATTGACTTGTTAAGCTCATATCTCGCTCTTACAAGCTTTGCCGTCGTCTTTACAGTGGCGAGTATTATAAAGTTTAGAAAAACGCTCTAATGCTATTTATATGATCCTATTTTTTCACATTTTTTTTATAATCATGATAAGTGGCATATCCAACTAGTAAACCGACTATTAACAAAACTAAGATATAACCACTATCACTATGTAAGTGAAAGATATTAGAGTTTTCATGGCCGGTATGTGCAAACGTAATTGTAGAGAAAAGACTGGTAATTAATAGAGTAGTTAGTTTAATAACCTTTTTCATTATCATCTTCCTTATCTGTTTAATTAAATATTATTGTATTTTAACTTTTATTAACTCTTCACCTTCTGCATCTGATACATGTACTGCACAGGCAATACAGGGGTCAAAACTATGGATGGTTCTTAAAATTTCGATTGGTTGTTTAGGGTCATGTAATTTATGACCTTTTAATGCTGCTTCATAAGGGCCGCTTTGTCCTTTATCATCACGAGGACCTGCATTCCACGTACTTGGAACGACGGCTTGATAATTATCGATTTTTTGATCTTTAATAACTACCCAATGAGCAAGTGCTCCACGAGGGGCTTCGGTATAACCAACACCTTTAGCAACGGCTGGCCATTGAGAAGGGTCCCATTTTTTTTCATTAAACGTTTTTACATCACCAAGACGTATATTGGTTATAAGATTGTCATACCAACCTTGCATTTTATCTGCAAAAATTTTTGTTTCTAAAGTCCTGGCAGCGGTACGCCCTAATGTGGAGAATAAAGCATCGATAGGCACATCTAATGTTTTCAATGTGTAGTTGACCAAATCTTTAGCTTGCTCATTGCCTTTGCCATACATCATTAACATACGAGCAAGTGGGCCCACTTCCATAGGTTTACCTTTCCAGCGAGGTGACTTTAACCATGAATATGATTTATCAACATCCAGATGATCGTAAGGTGGTTTCGGTCCGGTATAGTTTAGTTCTGTTTCACCATCATAAGGGTGTAGTCCTTTATCCTTACCACCTTTATAGTTATACCAAGAATGCGAAACGTACTCCTGAATTTCATCTTCTGCATTAAGATCAAGTTCGTGTATTTTTGTAATATCACGATCAAGAATAACGCCGCGTGGTACCAGTAACTTACTCGCATCATCGGTACCATCTTCAGGGAAATCGCCATAACATAAAAAGTTACCTACGCCTTCACCTTGACTTGCCCAATCTTTATAAAAGCCTGCAATAGCTAAAGTATCTGGCAGGTAGACTTCATCAACGAAGTGTCGCATTTCATCAATAACATTTTTTACAATAGCAAGACCTTTATCATTAAGTGCTGTTGCACCAGCTCCGCCATAGCCCTGTTGGCCTTGTTGCCCAGATTCAACACTAATAGCGCAAGGTACACCACCAACTAAAAAATTAGGATGTGGGTTTTTACCGCCAAAAATTGTGTGCAACTTAACAACATTTCGTTGCCATGATAATGCTTCTAAATAATGCGCTACAGCCATTAAATTAGCTTCTGGTGGTAACTTATAAGCAGGGTGTCCCCAGTAACCATTATTAAAAATCCCTAACTGACCAGACTCAACGAATGTTTTAATTTTTTTCTGCATGTCTGCAAAATAACCGGGTGATGATTTTGCATATTTACTAATTGATTGGGCGAGCACAGAAGTTGCTTTTGGATCTGCTTTTAGAGCAGAGACCACATCTACCCAGTCGAGAGCATGTAAGTGATAAAAATGCATAACATGATCGTGTACATATTGAGCTGCGATCATCAGATTTCTAATTAACTGAGCATTTGGTGGGATTTTATAATCCAGCGCATTCTCTACCGCTCGTACTGATGCAACTCCGTGTACCAATGTACATACACCACAAATACGTTGAGCGAATGCCCAGGCATCTCTAGGATCTCGACCGCGTAAAATTATTTCTATACCGCGTACCATTGTGCCGGATGAATAAGCTTCAGCAATAGCATCTCCATCCATTTGCGCTTCAATTCGAAGGTGGCCTTCAATACGGGTAATTGGATCAACAACAATACGTTCTGACATAATTCTATTTCCTGTTTGTTATTCTTTTATATGGTCTGCTATTAATTCAGTTAGACCAACAACTTCTATATCCATTTCATACTCTTCAATACCATCTTCGAGCATATTGCGACAATTGGAACAACTGGTGACAAGTGTTTTGGCTCCAGCTCCATCGAGTTGGCCTTTTTTTATTGCAAACGATTTAAGTCTTAATTCATCTGCATCAGAATTAGCACTAACACCGCCACCGCCGCCACAACACCAATTCCATTTACCACTACATGGCATTTCAACGAAGTTACTAGAGACACTATTGAGTAGGTCACGCGGTTCTTGTGTAATACCACCACGTCGTACAATCTGACATGGATCATGAAAAGTAATTTTATTTGTATCGAGTCCTTCTAGTTGTATTTTTCCTTCTTGTCTCAATTGATCGAGTAACTCTAATACATGAATGACATCGAACTTGTAAGGCCTGCCAATTAAATTAGGACCATCCCAACGTATTGCGGTATAGGCATGTCCACACTCAGGACTGATTACTGCTTTAACGTTAAGATTCTCCGCCGCATCTACAACACGTTGTACGAGTTCTGCCGCAAGATCTGATGAACCAATTTGTATTCCACTGTTTGTTGCTTCAAATGCTTCACTTGAAAATGTCCAGGACACATCGGCGTGTTTAAATATTTTAGCCATTGCTCCAATAAATTCAGAAAATTGCATTATTTCAGCAGACGACATAATCAAGAGATAATCTGCATCTTGTATATCGAAAGGCATTTTAATACCGCATTCATCTTCAGCATGTTGTACTTGTTTCTTAAAGGTAGACATTGTTACGCCCATTGGACTACCTATAGTGATGGCGCGTGATGTTGCCCCTTTTAATCCTTCAGGGGCATGGCCAGATGCAACCATACCTTCACGTGCTTTTCTAATCATATAAACAAGGTCAATACCGACAGGGCATACGAGTGAACATCTGCCACATAATGTACAGCTGTCATAAAGGAGCTCTTGCCATTCATCGAGATAAGCATCATTAATAGGTTTGCTAATGCCTAAAGTGTTAGCGAGTCGTCCCCAGAAGGTGTATTCCTGTTTCCAGACTCGTCTCATTGGTTCGAGTTTATTGATAGGAGTGTATTTCGGATCATGTGTAGTTTCATAAAACAAACAAGCCCCTGCGCACATACCACAGTGAACACAACTATTAAAGAACGATGCGATGGGGGCATCTATCTGTTGTTTAAAAGCTTCTATGCCGAGTTGTATTGAAGTGGTCATACTTTGACTCCTTTACGTCCAGCAGCTTCTCCACTATACCAACGAGAGAACGCAAAGGTAAATGTGTGCATGAGTTTTGTCATTGGTAAACTGATTAAGAATGTTTGTACTGTAACAAGATGTACAATCATCATTTCGTTGTATGGTAAACCTTGGCGATGATATAAAAGATAACCTGTTAACACTGGTAAAAAGGTAATAGTCCAAACAAAATAATCAGAAAAGCGAGACAAATATCGACGGACTTTGTCACTTATGCGGTACCACAAGGAAATCAGCATCGCTAGCATAGTAAGAAGTGTTGCGCCATCAATTACCCAAAACGGTAAGCCTGACCATTCGACACCGACTAAATCTCGTATAAATAATATATGTGGCACATAAAAGAAAACAATTAGAAAAAGCCCAATATGAAAAATGTATCCAGTAAGGAATGTTACAGGAACCGCTTTAAGACAAGCCATAGACGGCAAGGAGCGCGTCATAATTGTTCTCCAGCCATATTTAGCACTGGCAGGATCTCTGGCTACACTTAGATCCTTTTTTCTTCCAAGTATGAGCATTTCTAACAAACGCACAACAATACCAAACAGCATTAAGATGATAGTTATGGTCATGCCCGGGCCGCGTACCCATGTTAATAATTCCATCGTTGTCATTAATCTATTCTCTTAAGTTTGTAGATCATCGTTAGTGACTTTTTGATGTTTCTTTTCTGCGCTTGCTTTTTTTATACGATTTGCAAGACCTGCGGCGATACCTGCGGCAGCACCAGCAACTAAAGCGGGCGCAACATAGTCAGAAATATTCGTTGGAGATGCAGTAACAGGTTGATATAAACCACCCGCATCCCAGAATCCTGGTTCGGAACAACCAATACAACCATGACCTGATTGTATTGGGAAACTGGTACCCTGATTCCATTTTTCAGTGGCACAAGCATTATGAGTAACCGGACCTTTGCATCCAAGCTCATATAAACACCATCCTTTGCGAGCACCTTCATCATCAAATGTTTTTGCAAATTTACCTTGGTCATAAAAAGGACGCCGGTAACAACGATCATGAATAGAATCACCATAAAAGGACAATGGTCTTCCGATACTATCTAATTCTGGAATTTTTCCAAAGGTGAGGAAGTGCGCAAGTACACCAGTAATTACAACAGGGATAGGCGGGCAACCTGGAATGTTGATAATGGGTTTGTCGCGAATAATACTTGAAACGGATGCGGCACCAGTAGGATTAGGATCGGCATACGGTAAACCACCATACGCAGCACAGGTACCAACCGAAATAATTGCAGCTGCACCTTCGGCTGTTTCTTTCAGCATATCCAGATTACTTATTCCCGCAATAGTGGAGTAAACACCATCATCTTTAGTAGGAATTGAACCATCAACAACCAATAAATACTTTCCATGATGATCTTTCATTGCTTGCAGTCGAGAATCTTCAGCGGCACTACCTGCAGCAGCTTGTAATGTGTGATGGTAATCGAGTGATATAACATCAAAGATAAGGTTTTCGAGAGTAGGACTATGTGAACGGGTAAGTGACTCGGTACAGCCGGTACATTCTTGAAATGAAAGCCATATAACAGAAGGACGTTTGGCATTTTCTAAAGCTTCTGCAATAGTCGGTGCCATGCTTGCGGGCAGAGCCATCATTGTAGCTAAACCTGAACAAAACTTAAGAAAACCTCGGCGAGTGACACCTTGATCTTGCATCAGTTTTGCTAGTGTTTTTTCTTCACTCATTCTGTTGCTCCTTCCTATTAATTATTCCAGTTTTTGGGAAGATGTTAATATCTGGATATTTTCAAACGTATTAAGTCGTTTCGTTCCATTCCTTTAATTGTTCTTGTAATGCTGTGTGCGCATTTTCGATGTCATCGTGCTGGCTTTCTAATATTGCAGGTATGGTAGTAATTTCAATCGTCTCGGCAATACAATCATCATTTTCATTATTATGAGTTACCCACCAGACACCTGCTAATGCCGTTTCATAAATCGTGGTGGAACCAAGAGAATCAAAACTTGCGTTAACTTCACCTTGGCCAAGAATCGTATGAATGGCATCGTGTTCACCAGGTAACAACGGCAAACTGTGTAAGTCGATAGAATCTACCATGTCATCATTGATTAGGGCTGAAAGCATGGATGAAATTTGAGTAAGTAAGGCACGAACATTTTCAGTAATTTCAACTTCTGCCTCATTGTCTTCAGCATAGTTTACCACTATAGGGATATCAGATAGTCCAGTCATTAGTGCCACGCCTCTAATAAAGAATATGCTTCTTGGCACATTAGAGGAATTGCATTCTTAACAACGTCTGTCGGTTGATCTGCCCAATCGACAGTTTCAGGTTGTACTCCAATTAATGCTCGGCGCGTTGGTAAAGTATTTAATAAACGTGCCATATCCATAAGTTCAGAGAGACTTACTTCATGTACGCTGCTGCAATTACTGGTTCGTACAAAATTATCCATATCATTATCTGTAAAGACTTTAACTACTCCAGGCTTGGCATTGAGTTGTGCAGCATCGATAACTATCAGGTTGTCAGCTTCGTAAAGTGTTTCTGTGAGGGTAAAGCTTAATGTACCGCCATCTACAAATTCTATCGAATCTTTGTTCTTATGGTCTTTCCAATTGTCTTGTAAGTTATTAAGCGCATAGATACCAACACCATCATCACCTAATAACGTGTTACCTAAACCAAGCACGACTGTTTTCATTTGTTTTTATCCATGTCTATATTCCTAGTAAGGTAGTCAACTATTATTTTTGTATCTGTATCTGATAATTTGAAATAGTGGGCGCGGATGTTGTTATTGGATAATGCTTTTTTTATTTTAGATGTGCCAACACGCAATGAGTTTTCATCGCTATGACAGCATGCGCATTTGTTAGTGTAGAGTTCTTCTCCATTTGAAGCCATGACGGAATTACTCATTGCAATGAGCAATATAGATGTTACAAGGTACTGTGCACAAACAGACATTCAAGCAACCCCTAATATATGAAGAGAAGTTAATATAAAGACATTACACCACTTTTTATTGTTAGATCAAATATAGCAGGCTTTATAGTTGACTCAATGAAAATTCGAGTGTTTACTGATCCATATCATATAAATATCTATATCAACTACATATAGTCTACGTAACATTTAGGATAATGATTAATGTGCCTAGCAATACCAATGCAGATTATTGAAATTGATGGCTTTATAGCTCGTTGTGAGGCAAAAGGTGTGCAGCGTGATGTCAGTTTATTTATGCTTCAGGATGAAGAGTTGGCTGTAGATGACTTTGTCATGGTTCATGTTGGTTATGCCATTCAAAAAATGACAGAGAAAGATGCGCGTTCATCATGGGAATTATTTGATGAAATTCTTATTGCAACTGATGATACCCAGGTAATTAACGATGCATGAGCTTTCAGTGTGTCAAGAGATCATCTCGCAGGTGAATGAAATCGCTTTTCAAAATCAAGCTACTGCGATTGAGAGTATTACATTACAGGTTGGACCACTGTCTGGCGTAGAGGCACCATTATTAAAACAAGCATTTCCTTTTGCCGCTGCTCAGACCATTGCTCAAAGTGCTAAGCTAATCATCGAAGAACTTCCTGTTATTGTAGAATGTAAACAGTGTGGTTCTCAATCTACGGTTCAGCCTAATAAATTAATATGTCGTCAATGTAGCGACTATCACACAAAATTAGTGAGTGGCGATGAAATGTTACTTGCCAGTGTTGAGCTTACTAGAGAGAATCAAGCAGAGGGAAGTCAGCTAGATGAGAGTAAATTAGCGGAGGCAAATAATGTGTGATACATGCGGATGTAATATTACCAATGGTAATCAGCACCTTATAAAACCGGGTGGTAAATTATCGATAGCAAATAATGGTGTTACTTCAATTTCAGTTTTAAAAAACTTGATGAGCGAAAATGATCAAGTTGCTTCACATAACCGCGATCATTTTGATAAAAATAATGTTTTAGCTATAAATCTTATGTCTTCTCCGGGTTCTGGGAAAACTGCATTACTTGAGACAACCATTCAGCAACTTAAAAAACAGTTTCGAATTGCGGTTATTGAAGGTGATCTTGAAACAGAAAACGATGCAGATCGAATTAGAAAACAAGGTGTCCCAGCCATTCAAATCACAACAGGTAGTGCCTGCCATCTTGATGCTCACATGGTTCATGACGCCGTTCATAATCTATCTCTAAAAGATCTTGATATTGTCTTTATAGAAAATGTCGGTAACTTGGTGTGTCCTGCAAGTTTTGATCTTGGTCAACATCTAAATGTTACATTACTATCCGTAACAGAAGGCGATGATAAACCGTCTAAATATCCAGTGATGTTTCGTGCCTCTGATTTAATGTTGCTAACAAAGACAGATTTGCTTGCGGTGTTGGATGATTTTGATACTAAAAAAGCCGAACAAAATTTAAGACAGCTTGCGAGTGACGCTCCTGTTATTGAATTATCTTCTCGTCGAGGTGATGGTGTATCGACTTGGGTTTCATGGTTACACCAACAAATTGAAGATCAACTAACCAGAGTCAAAAATGGAAAATCATTGAAGCCAGCTATTCAAAAAGAAGGTGTTCAGCTTCATTCTGAAGTTTCGAACTCTCAAAACACTTTAATGCAGAATCATACTTAGGATATATAGTGTCATTGA
>Ga0316204_10009119_pt1 | contig 13412 bp, 11 predicted proteins | sample 6monrhotite_MG_2_FD_205661 | JGI IMG/M metagenome (GOLD analysis project Ga0316204, IMG submission 205661) | Microbial mat bacterial communities from mineral coupon in-situ incubated in ocean water Damariscotta River, Maine, United States -... | ecosystem: Environmental > Aquatic > Marine >... | reverse complement strand
GGCGACTACGCCCACGACGGCGAGTTCTGGCAGTTCCCGACCTCCACTTCGGTGCCGAAGCCGGTGCAGAAGCCGCACCCTCGTCTCTGGGTCGCCGCCCGCGCACCGATCACCTACGACTACGCCGTCGCCAACGACTGCAACATCATGTGCTGGCCGTTCACCCGGCCCCACGCCGAGGCTGAGCTCTACCGCCGTCAGCTCGACGAGTCGATCGACAAGCACGGAGGTACGGCCGATCCGATCTTCGCCCTGATGCGCCACACCGCTCTCTATGAAGACGAGCGCGGCCGCCGAGAAGCGATCGGCGCGGTCACGCGCACGCTCGGCCAGTTCGAGAATCTGTACCGCAACCTCGGCGACGTCAACAACGGCTTCCCGCGTGAGGTCCCGCTGGAGGAACTCGAAGGGCGCGAGCAGTACCAGCCCGAGATGCTCGAGGAGAACCTCATGTTCGGCAGCCCCGACAAGGTCATCGAGAAGCTCAAGGTCTACGAAGATCTCGGCGTCGACGAGTACATCTACTACGCCAGCCTGGGCCTCAATCACGACGCCCAGAAGCGCTCGCTCAAGCTCTTCTGCGACGAGGTCATCCCCGCCTTCCGGTGAACAAGTAACGCCGGGGTCTGTCCCCCGCGTTACCTATTCGGGGATCCGTTCGAACACGGCGGCGATGCCCTGGCCACCGCCGATGCACATGGTCTCGAGGCCGTAGCGGGCGTCACGACGGTCCATCTCCCGCAGCATGGTGGCGAGGATTCGGCCGCCGGTGGCACCGATCGGGTGACCGAGCGAGATCCCGGAACCGTGGACGTTCAGGCGCTCGAAGTCGGCCTCGCCGAGCCCCCACTCGCGGGTGACGGCGAGCACCTGGGCCGCAAACGCTTCGTTCAATTCGATCAGGTCGAGATCGGCCATGGCGATGCCGGCAGCGGCAAGCGCCTTCTCGGTGGCCGGGACCGGACCGATACCCATCGTCGCCGGCGGCACACCGGCAACCGACCAGCTCACGAACCGAGCAAGGGGCCGAAGGCCGAGCCGCTCGGCGTTCTCCCTGGTCGTGACGATGCAGGCGGATGCACCATCGTTCTGGCCGGACGCGTTGCCGGCCGTGACCGTGGCCTCGGGATCCTGGCGGCCCATGATCGCCCGCAGTTTGGCCAGACGTTCCATGGATGTGTCGCCCCGGGGGTGCTCGTCGACCGTCATCGACTCGTCCTTCACCCTCACCGGGATGATCTCGTCGGCGAAAGTGCCGTTCTCGATCGCGGCCACGGCGCGCTGTTGGGAGCGCAGCGAATACTCGTCCTGCTCCTCACGGGGGATCGAGTACTCCCGGCGGAGGTTCTCGGCGGTCTCGATCATGCCGCCCTCGATCGGGTATAGCTCGCCGCCGGCCGTGACACGGGCGCGGGTCAGGCGATCATGCAGTTGCACCCCGGCGGCCCCGGCGCCGTAACGCATGTTCGTCGCGTAGAACTCGACCTGGCTCATGCTCTCGGCCCCACCGGCCACGACCATCTCGCTCACACCGGTCTGGACCTGCATGGCTGCGATGGCGAGCGATTGCAGACCCGACCCGCAGCGGCGGTCCAGCTGCATACCCGTGACGCTTACCGGGAATCCGGCATCGAGCGCGGCGACACGGCCGAGCGCCGGCCCGTCTCCGTTCGGATACCCCTGGCCGAGCACGACATCGTCGATCTCCGCGGGATCGATACCGGCCTTGTCGACGAGTCCTTTCAACGCCGTCGCCGCCAGCGTCACCACAGGCACGTCCCGGAACATCCCGCCGGCCCGTCCGACCGCGGTGCGGACGGGTTCACAGATCACGGCTTCTCGTCCGTACGTCGCCATTTCGGTTCCTCCGCTGCTCAGGGTTCGGGCGTTGACGCTAGCGGTCGTTAGCCTCGCCGGGATGCGCCACGCGACCCCACATGACGCCGACACCGCAGCCACGATCCTCACCGAGGCGTTCCGCACCGACCCGTTCATGGCCTATCTGTGGCCCGACCCAGAACGACCGAATCTCCCGAACCCCGTCGCCGTTCGAGCATTCATGGAGACCGCGTTCGACGCCTTCATCCCCCACGGCCACAGCTACCTGATCGATGACCGAGCCGCCGCGCTCTGGTCTCCGCCGGGGATCGAGGCCGACAAGGCCGCGGTCGGCGAGATCTTCGCCGAGTTCGGCGACCCGGCGATCATGGAAACGGCCACCGCCAACTTCGCCATCATGCACGACTGTCATCCCGACGAGCCGCACTTCTACCTGGCCGACATCGGCGCCACCGATGCTGCTCGCGGACAGGGACTGGGTTCCGCCTTGATCGAACGGGTGCTCGACGTGTGCGACAGCGACGGCTTCCATGCCCACCTCGACGCCACGTCGAGGCGCAGCCGCAGCCTGTACGAGCGGCACGGCTTCGAGACCGTCACCGAGCTGGTCTTCGCTCCCGGTGTGTTCCTGTATCCGATGACGCGTCCGCCTCGGGAGCGCAGCGTCGGCGGAGCGACGTCTCGCTAGGCCGTCTCGGCCTCGGGGACCATGTTCGGCTCCCAGCTGATGCGGGGGCGATCACCCCACAGCCGCTCGAGTTGGTAGAAGTCGCGCTGTTCCTGGTTGAACACATGGATCACGAAGGGCCCGTAGTCCATCAGGACCCACTCGCGCTCGTCGAGACCCTCGACCCGCACGGGGCTCGGCCCGCCGCTGCGACGGACGTCCTCTTCGATGCCGTCGACGATGGCGTTGACCTGTCGGGTGTTGGAGCCACTGGTGATCACGAAGTAGTCCGAGACCGCGAACACATCACCGACATCGATGATCAGGGTTTCGTTGGCCTTCTTGTCGTCGGCGGCGGCCGCCGCACATCGCACGAGCGCAAGCAGGTCGGGCCCGTTGGTCAGAGGTTGTGTCACGAAGGCTCCCAATCGGCACCGATCACAATGGTGAGGTCTACCGGCTGATCGGCGTTTTCCGCGAGGGTGGCCACGGTTCCGAACGCCGCAGCAACCCGTTCTGCTTCGGCGCGGGCCTCGGCGCGATGGTACGTGACCGTGGTCTGCTCGACACCGAATTCGAGGGCGTTGCCGATCACCCCGATCGTGATCTCGAGATCGACGAGCAGATCCATCGCGTCATTGCGATTGGACGGCTCATCGGTGCCGTTGAGCAGTCGAACGGTCGAGCGTTCCGAGAGCGGCGGGGCGACGGGCACCGGAACCATGGCCCTGGCCAGCTCGGTGAGGCGGGCTTCCTGGCCTGCGTTCATCGTCAGAAACGACTCGCCTTCGGCCACGGTGACGACATCGGCAGCGAGGATCGACACGTCGGCCGTGCCGGCACCGAGCGAGCGCAGAAACGGGGACAGGCCGTCGTCGAACGGCAATGTCGCCGCGGTGAGATCGTCAGCCCGACCGATCGTGTCGAGCCAGGAGATCCAGAGATCGAGCTGTCGTTCGAGACGATTGGCGTCCGACTCCCCCGGATTTGTGAATCCGTAGATCTGGGCCGCCACCTCACCGTCGAGGTCCTTGCGACCCCGTCCGAGCCAGACCTCGGTCTCGCCCGCGGCATTGATCTGGACGAGATCATCGAGCAGGTTGAACGGAATCGGCTCTACGAGACGCATCCACTCACGAAGCTGCGAGGTGTCGAGCTCGGCTCGGTCGAGAAACCCGAAGCCGAACATCTCGCCGACGACCGCCTCGACCGCGTCGATCCCACCCGACGCGTGGACATCACGCAGGAACCCCGGGTCCGCACCATCGACATCGACATGGAGATCCGCGGAGAGCAGGACGGCGATGCCGCCCTTGTCCAGAGCCGTCTGGGAGAGAACGGTGACACCGGCCAGCCGGTCACCGTCGGTGTGCACGAGCAGCATCGTCGGTGTCGGGTCGACGAATGCCTCGAACCCCGGCGCGTCCGGGTCCGTGACGACGGTGAACTCCTCACCATCGGTCGAATCGAGCACGGCCTTGGTGCCGGCGCTCCACAACAACAACACGGCAACCCCAGCGCCCACCACCATCAACGGGAACACGAACCGCCAGAATGGGTTGGCCTTGGGTGCCGGCCGCCGCCGGCGTCGGCGGCGCCTCTGCGCTCCGCCGGCGTCGAGAGGTTGGAGTTCGACACCCTCGCCAGGAGGGAGATCGACGGTGGTCATCGGCCGCTCCCGTAGAGCCCGTGGGCCGCGATGACGTCGACCACCGGGCGCGGGAGCAGGCCGTCGACCGGCCGATCGGCCGCGAATCGAGACCGGAGGTCGCTCGACGAGATCTCGAGGGCGGGGACATCCACGATGGCGTGAGGCCAGCCCGCGGGTGGGCGGCCTCCCTGGCGCCCGCCGCGGTCGACCACCACGGTGACGGCCAGTGCTCTGACCTCGTCCGCTCGCTTCCATGTGTCGAGTCCGGCAGCCGCGTCCGACCCGACCACCAGGAAGAGTTCCCGGTCAGGCCCGCTGAGCGCGGCCAGTGTGTCCGCGGTGTAGGACTCGCCGCCCCGGCTGATCTCGATGTCGGACACATCGAGACCGTCGACGGGATCGAATGCGGCATGGCACATCGCGAGGCGGGTCTGCGCCGGGGTGATCGAGGTGACCGCCGTCTTCTGCCAAGGGTCGTTGGCCACGACCATCAGGACCTGGTCGAGGTGCAGACTGTGCCGCACGTCCTGGGCAATGGCGACATGGCCATGGTGCGGGGGGTCGAACGTGCCTCCGAAGACACCGATTCTGCGCGCCAGCCCGTCATGCACGGGTGAGAGTGTAGGCGCGGTGCCCTGTCTGATCGCTGCGGGAGGCCCCGATCAGAGCCGAAACACCCAAAAACGGTGAGCAGAGTTATCCAACGGCTAAAACTTCGGACTGGCGCGGCGCCCGCCTTTCCGCGTCATTTAGCGGCAAAACCCCACACTGCGTCACGCGAGTGACATACGTCATACAAAAATGACGGGACAAACGCATGGATCTGTAGTTAAATACGGCGGCTGGACCGGAGTGCGGCGCGTAATCGCTGACCGCGAGCACACGGTACCTGGTCTCCCCCGTAATACCACCTACCTGGAATTTCGCATGGGCGAAATCCGTTGTGAGAGATGTTATGAGTGACTCTGTTGGACAGTATCTGAACGAGATCGGCGCCGTTGCCCTACTCAACGCGCAAGAAGAGCGTGAGCTCAGCCAGATCATCGAGAAGGGCTTCGAGGCCCGTGCCCGCAAGGAAGACGGTGAGAAGGGCCGTGAGCTGGATCGTGCGATCCGTGACGCCGCTGCCGCCAAGGACCGATTCATCCGGGCCAACCTGCGCCTCGTCGTGAGCGTCGCCCGCCGCTACCCGCTGCCCCCCGGCATGGAGCTGCTGGACCTCATCCAAGAAGGCAACCTCGGTCTCGAGCACGCCGTCGACAAGTTCGACTGGCGCAAGGGCTTCAAGTTCTCGACCTACGCCACGTTCTGGATCCGTCAGGCGATCGGCCGTGCCCTCGATCAGAAGGCCAGCCTCGTTCGGCTCCCCGGCGACCGTTCGGCATCACTGCGTGCAGCCCTCCGTGCGGTGTCCGGTGACGGCGACGAACTGGACGACGAGCACGCACGCCTGCACCGTCTCACCACGCCGACCAGCCTCGACCGCACCATCGGCGACGACGACTCCAACGAGCTCGTCGACCTTCTCCCCGACGCCAACCCCGGCCCTGAGGTCGAGGTCATGGCCAAGGCCGAGGAAGAGATGGTCACCGGCCTGCTCGACATCCTCGATCCGCGGGCCAAGCATGCCGTTGAGCAGCGCTTCGGTCTCGGTGATGGTCGCAAGCGCTCCTACCGTGAGGTCGGCGAGGATCTCGGCGTCACCGCCGAGGCCGCCCGTCGTCTCGTGAAGCGTGCGATCCACACCGTGCGCGAGCACGCCTCCACCATCGCCGACACCGTGGACGCCGCGTAGCCAGTCCACGCAAGTGGCAGTGGACGCCGCGTAGCCAGTCCACGCAAGTGGCAGTGGACGCCGCGTAGCTCGACCTTCGGTCACAACTGAACGTCTCCCGGAGCCCTCGCCTCGTGCGGGGGCTCCCGCCGTTTTCTCGTCCCTTCTCACTCGGTCATCTGGGCGAAGAGTGATCGATCCATTCGGGCGCCTTGTTGCAACGGGGTCACATCGCTCGTCTCAGATAGCCGGCGGAAGACTCGATCCTTGAGTGCCGCGTGCATCGATGTTGGGCGTCTGAACCACCGGATTCCCGAACGACCCGTCCGAGCCCGCCCGCAACTGGTCGGGCATGAAGAGCCGGAGATTCGGTCGATCAGTCGTGGCCAATGCGCAATCTTGGCCGGTGGCACCGATCGAGCCGATTCCGAAATCGGTTGGCACTATTGTCCACAGCCTCCAGACTTGACGGGTGACTTCCACCTGGACCCCCAGCTCTTGGCGCAGCGCCGAGGCCAAGCATCAGCCGTCATGGCCCGATCAAGGCGAACTCGACCATGCGCTGAAACAGCTCGGCGATCTTCCCCCGCTGGTGTTCGCCGGCGAGGCTCGCAGCCTCACCGCGTCCCTCGGGTCCGTGGCCAACGGCGACGCCTTCCTGCTCCAGGCGGGCGATTGCGCCGAGTCATTCGACAGCTCCGCGGACTCGATCCGCGACAAGCTCCGCGTGATCCTGCAGATGGCCATCGTGCTCACCTACTCCGGCGGCATCCCGGTTGTGAAGGTCGGCCGCATCGCCGGTCAGTTCGCCAAGCCCCGTTCGTCGCCGACGGAGACCCAGGGCGGCACCGAGCTTCCCTCGTTCCTCGGCCAGATCGTGAACGACGTCGGCTTCACCGAGGACGAGCGCCGCCCGGATCCCCAGCGACTGCTCACCGCCTACCATCGCGCCGCTTCCACGCTCAATCTTCTGCGGGCGTTCACCCGTGGCGGCTACGCCGACCTTTCGCAGGTGTCCACGTGGAACCGCGAGTTCGTGGCCTCGTCGCCGGCCGGCGAGCGCTACGCCCAGATGGCCAACGAGATCGACCGCGCGCTCACATTCATGGCTGCCGTGGGCGTGAACTCCACCACCGTTCCCGCGATACACGAGGTCGACTTCTACACCAGCCATGAGGCGCTCCTGCTCAACTATGAGGAGGCACTCACCCGTCAGGACTCATTGACCGGCAATTGGTACGACTGTTCCGCCCACATGCTCTGGATCGGCGAGCGCACCCGTCAACTCGACGGCGCTCATGTCGAATTCCTCCAGGGTGTCGGCAACCCGCTCGGCTGCAAGGTCGGCCCGACCGCCACGCCCGAGGACGTCCTCGGCTTGTGTGAAGCGCTCAACCCCGATCGCATCGCGGGCCGCCTCACCCTCATCTCCCGCATGGGCGCCGAGAAGGTGCGCGATGGCCTGCCGCCGCTGCTGGCCGCGGTGCGCGACGCCGGCCACCCCGTCGTGTGGGCATGTGATCCGATGCACGGCAACACCTACACCGCCGAAGGTGGCCACAAGACCCGCCACTTCGACAAGGTGCTCGAGGAGATCGGCGGGTTCTTCGCTGCCCACCGCCAGGAAGGCACCTGGGCCGGCGGCATCCATGTCGAACTCACCGGCGACAATGTCACCGAGTGTGTCGGCGGCGGCGACAACCTCGAAGAAACCGCCCTTCACCAGGCGTACGAGACGATGTGTGACCCGCGCCTCAATGGCCGCCAGTCCACTGATCTCGCCTTCCGAGTTGCGGACATTCTCCGCGGTCAGGCCTGACCCTCACGAACCCGCGTAGCCGACCTTGGTGTGGGATGCGGTGAATCCGTGTCGCAGCAGGTTTCGCTCTGACGCACTGCCGGTCTCGGCGCTGGACGTGGCGTAGCGACAGCCAGCATCGCGAGCGAGTCGTAGACGGTGATGAATGAGCGCGGCCTGGACCCCTTTGCCCCGTTCGGCCGGGAGCGTTGACATGCCGCCGAGGGTGGCGATGCCGTCGTCGATCCTCAGCGTGGCACAGGCGAGTACACGACCATCGTCGGCGGCCCGGGCGATCATCAGACCCGGATCGTCGACACGAGAGGCCGCGGCGGCGAACACATCGCTGGCCCGCCGATGCATCCCACTGTCGTGGCCCCAGCCTGCCGCCGCCGTCTCCTGCCACAACGACAGGCCGTCGGCGCCGCCGAACTCCACGACCACATCGGCGGCGGGCGCGGGAACCTTGACCAGATCGTGGGCGACGGCTGTCGTGCGGCCGTGTTCGACATAACCCCTGCTCAGGAGCATCGTCTCCAGCCCGGGGCGGGTTGCGTCGCAGATCTCGACGGCCGGAGACACGCCGACATCGGCCGCCAGGGACTCCGCCGCGTCGAGATCGGCGGGGACCGGATCGATATCGAGGCCGGCTCCCAGCAGGCGATTGACGTACAGGCCCTGCCCACAGAAGATGGCAACGCCATCGCCGACATCGGCCACCTGTGTTCCCCAGCTCGGATCAATCGCGGCGATCGTTTCCGCCAGCTTCCGAAGACTCGACGTCCAGACCCGCTCGATCTCGACGATGCGGTCTCGGGGGCTCATCGGGCCAGTCTGGCCCACCGGGGTCGGTCAGGGATGAATCAGGGATTGAACACACTGAGCCGACGGCCAGTCAGCACGACACGTCAGAGCGTGAATGTCATCTCCTCGACAAGTGCGCCCGGGAGCCGCAGACTCTCGGTCGAGCGCTCGACGTAGGTCGACGAGTCAAGGATCGTCTCGGCCGTATCGGTCAGGCCGACAAGTCGATCGCCGAGGAGGTGGAACGCGGTGTCGTCGAACCGAAGCACATCGATGGGGGCGACGATCTCACCGTCCTCCACCCAGAACGTGCCGAATCGGGTCATCCCGGTGGTGCGGCATGCCGAACGATCCGAGAAGTTGAGGTACCAGAGGTTGCCAACATAGAGCCCTGTGCCGAGCTCACTCAGAATGTCGTCAGTCGGCAGATCACCAGGAGCCATGGCGATGGCCGTCGGGTACTCGCCGTCGTCGGCGCCGTTGGTGTCGACGCCGTACTCCTGCGCAGAGCGTGGCGACACCAGATGGCCGGCAAACCGACCCCGGTCGATCAGGCTCACCGAATCGGGGCGCCGGAACCCGGCGGCCTGGAAGTCAGGGGCGACTCCACCGGCGATGTCCTCACTGATGCTGACCGACGGGTCGAGCTCGGCCCCCTCGGTGATCATCCGAAGCAGCGGGGTCTGCTTCGTGCGATGGGAACGAAGACTGAAGCCGCCCCAGGCGAGCATGTCCATGATCTCGCGCAGCGCCGCAGGGCTCAGATACGCCCGATAGCCGCCAGGCGGCAACGTGTGAGGAGTACGGCCGAGGGCGTCAAGCTCGCGGCGAGACCATGCCAACTTCGCGGCCATCTCGGCGGGATCCCATTCCAAACCGGCGTACGCGTTCTTGGTGGCCTTGTCGGCCTGAAGATGCAGCGACCAGTCGAGGTTGAACGAGCCGGCTGCGAACCAGTTGCGTTGACCCAACGAGTTGGCGAATCCACGAAACGATTGGCCGGCCGCGTAGATGCCGACGAGATCGCTGTCACCGGCGCCCTCAGCCACCGCATCGATGGCGTCGGCGGATATCGGAGCCTGGCCCTCGACCAAGCGCTCGGAGCTCTCGGCCGATGTCGAGTAGAGCAGGTACGGGTCTTCGGGCAGTACGGCACGCTGCTCGCGGAGTCCACTCATCAATTCGGCGACGCGATGGCGGTCGAGATCGACGACACCCGTCAGCGATACGGACCCTTCGGCGTGCTTGCGCCCGTCGATCAAGTCGAGCGAGATCGTGCGTTGGCTGACGGTGCCTGCCTGCCGCACTCTCGCATGATTGAACCGGACGAAGTCGGAATCCTCCCCCGACAGGTGAGCGAGGAGCACTTCGTTGCCTGAGAGGCGGGCCGATGCCCACTCGACGAGCTCGTCCAGGTAGTCGCGCGCAGTTTCTGACTTCACTCTTCGCCTCCGAACACTTCGACTCCTGAGAACCGACAGTGAGGCGACGCATGCCCGACCCGGATCACCTGATTCGGCTCACCCTTGCCGCAGTTGCCGACGGCCATCACCGTGAAGTCATCGGCGACACCACTCAGGTTCCGCCAGAATGTGGCGGAGATACCGCGGTAGTTGGGATTGCGAACGACGTGGGAGATTTGCCCGTTCTCGATCACCCGTCCGAGCTCGGCGCCAAACTGGAACTTGTTGCGACTGTCGTCGATCGACCAAGAGACATTGGTCTCCATCAACACGCCGTACTCCACCCCGCGGATCAGTTCGTCGAGCGTCGATTCACCCGGCTCGACGTTGAGATTCGCCATACGATCAATGGGCGGACGGTTCCAAGAGCTGGCCCTGCTGTTGGCGACGCCGGCCATGCCGGTGCGGGCCTGAGAGATCGTGCCGCCCAACGGGGTTTGCAGGATGCCGCCCTTGATCAGGTGCGTGCGCTCGGCCGGTGTGCCGTCGTCGTCGAACGCGTACGACGCCATCTGACCGGGCACCGACGGGTCGAAGGTGACGTTCAGCAAGTCGCTGCCGTACTGATAGCTGCCGAACATGTCCTGGGTCACGAAGCTCGTTCCGGCATAGTTACGCTCGTCGCCCAGGATCCGGTCGAGCTCGAGGGGGTGTCCGATCGACTCGTGGATCTGGAGCGCCATCTGATCAGGCGCGAGGATCAGATCCATCGTTCCGGTCGGACAATTCGGAGCTTCGAGCAGAGCGACCGCTTCTTCACCGATACCTGCCGCGGCATCGCGGAACCCATGTCTGGTCAACACCTCCACACCTCCCTGGCCCGCGTAGTTCCCTGCCCCGTAGGTGCGGTTCTGGGTGTTGGACCCTTCGTTGGCAGTGGCTCGCAGTTCCGGAAAGACCTGGCGGATCTCCTGGGCGACGCGCCCGCCCCGATTGGTCAACAGCAATGATCGGATGTCGTAGCGAACGAGCGACGCGCTGCGATCGACGATGCGGCCATGTCCGCCGAGGGCGCTATCAGCTTCTATGAGGAGCGCCACCTGATCGGCGAGCGACAACTGATCGAACGGATCGCTGACCGGCGACACATACTCCCCGACCGAGTGCAGGAGCGGGGTCGAGTCGATCAGAGACCGACCGGTTGTCGCCGCCGCCCAAGCGCTGGCCTGCTCGACCGCGCGGGCCAGGCCCTCATCGCTCAGGTCGCTGGTGGCGGCGTAGCCCGCTCCCCCATCGATCCAGACGCTGAACATCACCCCCTCGTCATGGCCGGTCGAACTCGGCTCGACCACACCATTGCGGACCTCGAGCCGAGAGCCGCGCTCCACCACATGACGAGCCGATGCGTAGTCCGCATCAGCCGGAAGTGCCGCAAGAAGACGGTCCTCGAGGCGGGTTTCAAGATCGGTCATCCCCGATCCTGGCACACTCACCGGAAAGCTCAGGCCAGGTTCTCGACGAACCCTTCGAGCTGGCGGAGGTTCCGCACCTCGAATGTGCCATCACAATGCGCGGCGTATTCGCCCACGATCGAATCGCCGGTGTCCCAGTAGCTGTTCGGCTCGGGGTTCAACCAGTAGACGTCGCGCGCTTTCTCCGACATCGCCCGGATGATCCAGCTCTCGGACGCGTGATAGTTGTTGCGCGCATCGCCCAGGATCATGATCGAGGTCCGCGGGCCGATGTCCTTGCCGTACTTCTCCCAGAAGACGCCGAGGGCGTGCCCGTAGTCGGAGTGGCCATCGACCCAGACCACGTCGGCTTCGGTGTTGACCCGGTGCACGGCCTCATTGATGTCCTCGACGCCTTCGAAGTACGAGGTGACCTCGTCGAGTCCGTCGATGAACACGAAGGAGCGGACCTTCGAAAACTGCCCGCTGATGGCGTAGACGAGGTGCAGGGTGAAGCGAGCGAACGCGGCCACCGAACCGGAGATGTCGGCGATCACCATGATGTCGGGCTTGTGCGGCCGCGGGTTGCGGAACTTCGGCTCGGCGGGAACACCGCCGTAGCTCAGCGACGCCCGCACGGTGCGACGGAAGTCGAGTGGACCCTTGCGGCCATGACGGCGCTTGCGCTGGAGACGGGCGGCGAGCTTGCGGGTCAGCGGATAGATCGCCTTGCGCAGCGACGCCATCTCCTCGCGGGATGCGTGCATGAAGTCGACGTCTTCGGGCAGCGGCTTGCGGAGCGTCTTGGCCATCGCCTCGACACCACGGTCAGCGACGAGGCGACGACGGATCTCCGCCTCGATCTCCTTCTGGAGGGTGTCGACTCGGCTCTGGTACTCGTCCTTTTGGAGCCGCTGCTCGAAGTCGGACAGGTCTTCCTCGTCGCCGTCATTGTTCTGGTCCTGTTCGAGCAGGCGCTCGAGGACACCGTCGAGATCCAGGTTCCGCAGCGTGCGATAGAGGTAGTAGGTGCCCCCGACCGGGCGGCCAGGCTCCATGCCGGCGTAGCGTTTCACGGCCTGGCGGGCGACGCCACGCATCATCTGTTGATCGCCACGCATGAGGGCCTGGTAGAGCATCTCGGCGAGCTCTTCGGGCGACAGATTGTCGCCGCCGCCGCCCTGCTGATCGCCGGCGCCATCGGGCTGGTCGCCGTCGTCCTCGCCCATCTCCGGCAACAGGTCGGCATCGTCGCCGATCGCGTACTCCGGACCACGCAGCGAGAAGTAGACCTCGAAAACGGTCTCGAAGGCCTTCCAGTGGTTGTAGTGCTTGACCAGGGTGGCCGCCAGGGCGTATTTGAACGTGTCGCGGTCGCCCAGCGGAACATGCTTGACCGCCTCCATCGCATCGAGGTTCTCGGTCAGGCTCACCGGCAACCCCGCGGCGCGAAGCTGGATGATGAACCCGTTGAGAAGCTCGAGCAGCGGCTCGCCGACCGCAGCCGGTGCCGACTCGGATCCGGTGTCGTCGGTGAGCGTCATGGCAACCTTCCGGGCGTCAGGAGACGCCGTCAGCGGTGCCGAGGTCCTTGAGCGTCTTGTTGATGTCGCTCTGGTACTTCAGCAGGATGTTGATCGTCTCGGCCGCAGTCTGCTCGTCGATCTTCTCGACGCCCAGCAGCACGAGGGTGCGGGCCCAGTCGATGGTCTCGGAGACGGACGGTGCCTTCTTCAGTTCGATCTGACGGATCGAGCGAACGACACGAGCGACCTGGTCTGCGAGGTTCTCAGTGATGTCGGGCACCCGGGTGAGGACGATCTCCTTCTCACGGTCCATGTCGGGGTAGTCGACGTGGAGGTAGAGGCAGCGTCGCTTCAGCGCCTCGGAGAGCTCACGGGTGTTGTTCGAGGTGAGGAACACCAGCGGAATCTGCTTGGCCTCGATCGTGCCCAACTCGGGAATCGAGACCTGATAGTCGGAGAGGATCTCCAGCAGCAGGGCCTCGGTCTCGACCTCGACGCG
>Ga0316204_10009118_pt1 | contig 13413 bp, 18 predicted proteins | sample 6monrhotite_MG_2_FD_205661 | JGI IMG/M metagenome (GOLD analysis project Ga0316204, IMG submission 205661) | Microbial mat bacterial communities from mineral coupon in-situ incubated in ocean water Damariscotta River, Maine, United States -... | ecosystem: Environmental > Aquatic > Marine >... | reverse complement strand
CGTTTACCAAGCCACCCATATTAATATATCCTAAGTTTAAGCAATCGTGCAACGTTGATGTCGGTAAACAAATGGGCAGAATTAAATGGGTTATGACACAGATATTTAGTTTCTACCCATTATTTGAACAAACAATTGGCTATTAACGGTTCTGTAGGCGCAACTGTGCCTTATTAGTTATAAATCAACTGGTTGGTGGCTGTTTGATTAAGATTATCCGCAGCGCAGCAGCGTTTTTGCTTTACCCATTCCGCGAATACGTTGGTGACCAGTGTGCACTTTAAACTGCTTCATCATCATTTCCGAGCCTGCGGCATAACAAAAGTGCTTTTCAAACTCTGTGGTGAGGGTAAGCCATTGTTCGTCTGATAAGCCTAATCGTTGCAGTATAGGCTGTTGTTGATGGTCAATGTGTCCTGCTTTGTCGTTTCTGATAATTCGGCCTGTTATGTCCACTATCTCACAGTAGTCTTTGAGTGAGAATGCGATACCTTTGGGCATATCTTGTCTAGGGTTACCGACAAAGGGCATCAATGAATGTGTAGAGGGTTGTTTTATCGATTCTAAGCGCTTTTGAATGCTGGTGTGTTTTGACGTTTCGGGGGTATTCGCTATCTTGGCTCTAATAGGATTTAAGTCAACATAAGCCATACACGCCAGTAATGCGGCTTCATCTAATAAAGCTTGTGACTTAAACCTTCCTTCCCAGAACCTGCCTGTACAGTCATCTTCTTTGTTGGCTTCTCTGGCAATGTATTCATTAAGGTTACGCATCAGCCAGCTAATGTCATGCAAACGCTTGCGATACTCGATGATGGTGTCATCTAAGGTTAACTTTTGACCTTGGCTTAACGTGTCTCCTCTGGCAAACATTTGAGTCAGTAACGTGCCTTTATGTAATAAGTGCCAGCGCCGCACAATTTCATTATCTGTCCAAGCCATGACTTGTTTTACATCTACATGTAACAATACATGCACGTGATTACTCATCACTGCATAAGCACAGATATCGATGGAGAAGATTGAAGATAAAAACAATAAACGTTGTTCAACCCACCCTCTGCGATGTTCATAACTTTGCCCTGAATAGTTATCCAAACCACACAAAAATGAGCGCCGTACGCAACGTGAAACACAGTGATAAAACGGGGTATCCGATAAGCTAATTTGACTACTTCGTGGCTGGGGCATGACATCAATCCTTTGATTTATTTCCTAATCAAAGCCTAGCTCGTCTCCATCGTTAGTCAAATTGTTATGGGTGGCTTGGTAAATAATGGGTGGCTTGGTAGCTTGGTAAATAATGGGTGGCTTGGTAAATACTGCTTTCAAGAATCGCTTGATATACCTGAGTACTCGTTTATCTGCTATCCGATGACCTAGAAAGGTCATTAACTGCTCCTGATCGACATTGTCAAAGAAGCCTTTTATGTCTGCTTCAACGATATGGTGGATTGGCTGACGTTCCACGGATTGGCCTAATGCACGTAACGCACCATGACAATTCCGCTCTGGTCGAAAGCCATAAGAGTCGGCAATAAAATCTTGTTCATAGATCGATTGAAGGATCTTGCTCAAGCCCCCTTGCACCAGTTTATCTTCAAGCACCGGAATACCCAGTGGCCGCATTTTCTTGCTACCCGGCTTGGGGATATATACCCTTAACACCGGTTGTGGTTTATATGCCATTTTATGCAGCCTATCGACCAAATCATCGAGATTGGCAGACACGTTATTGGCATATTCTTGTTTGGTGATATTGTCTATGCCTGATGCGGCGTCCGTCCTCAGCCCCATAAAACATACCAGCAGCAGCTCTTTATTCATAAGATGGAATAAACTGGTGAATTGACACCTTGGCGCTGTTCTGGCCTTCTGTGCTATGTAATCTAGTTTCGTTAGCACGCTTACGTCGTTACTGAGCACGATACGTGTTTCCCCACATTACTGTTGTTGTCGTGATGGCCTTTCCTCCAGATGCATTACACACTATCACTGGTACTATGCCACCATCCGACTTCCTTAGCTGCATCAGTTGTTCTTGCTTTATTATCACTTGTTCAACCTACTCTCATCTTTGAGAGACACCTAAGGATCTCCCGGGTTGCCGTTAATTCATAATGTACAACATGCCATGCTTTCAAACCCCGAGGCAGCTCCATGATACTTGTCATTTGCATCATGCAATGGTGGCTTCCAAAAGAGAAAATTCGTCGCCCTGCCTGTGTATGAGTCTTTTCGAGGCTAAATCGCTTCAACTTCCGTTTACGGCCTATTGCCTTGCGCCCACCGTACTTAACATTTGGAGTTACCTACCGCCTGCCCGATGCTTGCTATCCGGTGGTTGACCAACCTTACCGGAGCGAGATCCCCCCTCGCTTGAATTATCGACCTTGCACGGCCGTACTTCTCTGTGAACTCTGTTTCCTCCGTGGTTCAAATTCTTTTTTTATGCTTTTAGCTCGCAACTACTTTTCTCCAGACATAAAAAAAGCAAACCCTAAAGTTTGCTTTTTTTTTGTAGAATTCTTAATTATTTGATAATTAAAGTACTACGATGTTCTCGGCTTGAGGACCTTTTTGGCCTTGAGTTACAGTGAACTCAACTTTTTGACCTTCGGCCAAAGTTTTAAAGCCAGTACCTGTGATAGCACGGAAATGAGCAAAAACATCAGGGCCGTTTTCTTGCTGAATGAAACCGAAACCTTTCGATTCGTTAAACCATTTTACTGTACCAGTAGTTGCAGACATAGTCTTTCCTATATTTTTCAAGAGTAATTGTGTCTCCAAAGAGACGTTAGTTGTGCTGAAGTGTGTTGCAATTACTTATGAGCTACGAGACCGGGTACTTCAATGGAACGTCGAAACAATGTACATAAATATCAAACTTACTTTCAAGCCAGATTAGTATATATCTAAAACACCCAAGGTCAACTACTTTTAGCAATAAAACTGGTCTAACAAGGCTTTTTGTTTCAACAAGTTAGTCACAAATTTGTCATAAATAAGTCGTCTCCAATAAGAGAATTACACTGAAATAACTGTTTATTTATCAATCAATCTGTCTGTGCAACTCTGAATAACTATTGATGAATATTTAATCACACGATTAAATAATATAGTTGCAAACACCTGATATTTTGTAAATTACATACGCTTAGACGAAACAAATACTAGGCTCAGAGCGGAAAGAACGGCTGCCACAGCAGCTAAGGTAAAGGTTAATTCAGCACCTTGGCCTTGGTGCCAAAAATAACCGGCTCCATAACCACCAACCGCACCGCCTATACCAAAGCCAACACTGATATAAATGGCCTGCCCCTGACTTTGAAACTTTTTACCAAAATAGTGATGAATAAAATGCATAGACGCTGCGTGTGTCATGCCAAAGCTAAATGCATGTAACATTTGACTGAGTACTAATATTGCAGGATTGTTTGCAGCCACCGCCAACAAATACCAGCGTAAAGCGGTGAGTAAAGTACTGATGACTAAAACCCACTTTACGCCAAATAATGTAATCAATTTACCTGCTTGCAAAAAGATGATGACTTCTGCCACTACCCCAATTGCAATCAACCACCCGGTTGCTTGACCGCTATAACCTAAATCAAGTACGTATAATGCAAAAAAACCATAATAGGCCCCAAAGCTAAGCTGTAACAAAGCCACTGAGAGCAAAAAGGCATAAAACACAGGTGTATTGATTTTATGCCAAATCGATACTTGTTGGTGGCTGCTACTTTTTTCTCGTGGTGGTTCTTTAAGCAATAAGGTTATGGCAAACAGGCTTAACAACACTATCGCACCAACATAAATGGGCGCTTCGCTAGAAAACACATCGATCATTTTGCCAGTAAAAATAGTCAGCAAAATATATCCAATGCTACCCCATAACCTTATTCGGCCGTAACGGCTGGCATGACCAAACACACAATTTAAGGTTAGCCCCTCAATTTGCGGCAAAATAGCGGTCCAAAACATCATCATTAAAGCAAGGCTTAGAGTCAGTGCCCAAAAGCCATCAACAAAAAATAACAGACAAAAAGCACCAAAGGTTAACAATGCTCCAAGTTGCAATACCTTGAGCGCCCTACCCGTTTTGTCAGCGAGCACAGCCCATAAATTTGGCCCTGCAATACGAGCAACGGTGATCAGTGCAAAAAGCTCACCTATCTCGCTGGATGAAAATCCTCTGCCATCTAGAAAAACACCTAGGTATGGCATTAGCACACCAAACTGTCCGAAATAAAACAGATAGGTTATCGCCAGTAAAATTAGATTAGTGTTAGAAAATGCGGATTTAGGCAATGGTCAGACTTAAATTGAGTAATGGTAGAACAGGTCAGTTAGGCCTGTCGAGACGCAGACTATCGAGCCTCGACCTGCAAAGCCCGATCTATCGAGGCCCGACCTGCGCGGGAATAACTGGTGTAGTACAATGTACATCAGCATTTTGTGCGCGATCTCTTAGCAAGTGATCCATCACCACTAAAGCCATCATGGCTTCAGCAATAGGCACTGCTCTTATTCCCACACAAGGATCATGTCTACCTTTAGTGATCACTTCCGCCGTTTTGCCATGTATGTCTATGGTTTCGCCGGGAATACTGATACTTGAAGTGGGTTTAAGTGCCATGTGCACCACTAAATCTTGGCCGGTTGATATACCACCTAACACACCACCAGAACGGTTTGAGGCAAAGCCTTGTGGGGTTAATGCGTCGCGATGTTCGCTACCTTTTTGTTCGACAGTAGCAAAACCATCACCCACTTCTACGCCTTTAACGGCGTTAATGCCCATCATGGCATGGGCTAAATCGGCATCTAATCGGTCAAAAATCGGTTCACCCAAACCAACAGGCATATTAGTGGCAACAACTGATACCTTCGCACCAATAGAGTCGCCTTGCTTTTTAAGCTCACGCATATAGGCGTCTAGGGCCTCTATTTTACTTTCATCAGGACAAAAGAACGGATTAGTATTAATGAATTGGTAATCAACCGTATCCACTTTAATCGGCCCTAATTGCGACAAATAACCATGGATTTCCACACCATGTTGTTGTTTAAGATATTTCTTAGCCACGCCACCAGCTGCAACTCGTATAGCGGTTTCGCGAGCCGAAGAGCGACCACCTCCACGATAATCACGTAGTCCATATTTTTGCTGATAGGTGTAATCAGCGTGTCCGGGGCGGAAGGTGTCCTTAATTTTTGAATAATCGTTACTGCGCTGATCAGTATTGTTGATAAGCAGTCCAATACTGGTACCTGTGGTTTTTCCTTCAAACACGCCCGATAAAATTTTCACTTCGTCTTCTTCACGCCTGGCAGTGGTGTAACGAGAGGTGCCGGGCTTACGCCTGTCCAAGTCACCTTGTAAATCTGCTTCACACAACTCTAATCCTGGAGGACAGCCATCGACAATGCCACCAATAGCGATACCATGGCTTTCGCCAAAGGTGGTGACGGTGAACAATTTACCGAAGGTGTTACCTGCCATAATATTAATATCCTATTGTCTTAACTGCGTATCTGGTAAAGGGGCGTGTATATCTATTCTAATACACACTTAATGCGTACTTAGTTTAATGGTCAACCGAGCGCCAGTACTCAACTAAATCGTTCTTGCTTATAGCAAACACGCCGTGCCCGCCATTTTCAAATTCTACCCATTGAATAGGCAATTCTGGATAACGGCTATACATATGTACTTCGCTATTGCCTACTTCAACAAACAACCAACCATTGTCAGTTAAATGAATGGGCGCCTGACGTAAAATATTGTCAACTAAATCCAGACCATCAGTGCCTGCTGCCAAAGCCAACTCAGGCTCGTGATGAAACTCTTCTGGTAAGTCGTCCATATCCTCTGCATCCACGTAAGGTGGATTACTCACAATCAAATCATATTGTTGACCTTGCAAGGCTTCCATCAAATCAGAATTGATGGGGTAAACTCTGTGACTCAATTCATGTTCAGTGATATTGAGTTCTGCCACATCAAGGGCATCTTGACTAATATCCACAGCATCCACCTGCGCCTCTTCAAATGCATAGGCTAAAGCAATGGCGATGCAACCACCGCCTGTGCATAAATCTAAAATATGCTGTGGCTCGTTTTCGCCAATCCACTCTTCAAAGTGGTTTTGAATCAGTTCTGCGATAGGTGAACGCGGGATAAGCACCCGCTCATCCACAAAAAACGGCAAATCACAAAACCATGCTTGATTAGTCAAATAAGGCACCGGAATACGTTCATCAGCACGGCGTTTCACTATTGCGATAATTTTTAATTTTTCCGCTTTAGTTAAACGACTATGAAACAACTGATCACCGGTTTGTAGCGTCAAGTCTTGATGTAAATGCAATAGCTGTAAAACTAAACTAACCGCTTCATCCCAAGGGTTGTCTGTGCCATGGCCATAGAACAGCTCAGCCTGATTAAAACAACTCACCGACCATCTCACCATATCCAAAATGGAGTGTAAGTCTGCTGCAATCTGTTCGGCGTCTATCTCGGAAAAAGTATCTGTGGTCATGTTATCGCTTAATAAATCTAGGTCCGCAGACCTAGGGGTTGTTGATCTTTCATATATCCTCGAGACTGAGGTCATTTATTTGGATACCGAGGCGTTTGCCTTGAAGTTTAGTCATTCTAAACGAAAGGTAAACAACGAAGGTAGGCGAATAAATGGCCCAGCCCGAAGGGTTTTCCTCAAAACGCCCTCACTCGGCGTTAAACCCTGTTTATTTGGATGACCAAACTTCACAGGTTTTGCCTTGATTGAAGACATTTTGAGGAAAATCTCGATGACATATGAAAGATCTACAGCCCCTTTAATACATATGCTCTTGTAGCAAATTTTGTTATGCTGATTGCATAGCACATATGTACTTGTAATGAATGAAAAACACGCCAATTCACCGTAAAACTCAAACAGATAATGATGAACCTGATCTATTTAAAAATGAGTTCAAAGATATAGCGCCAATTAAGCAGGACAAAATACCGCCTCAGCGCTTTTCCAGCAAGCAGAATTCCGGACTTACGGCAAAAAACAACAAAGATTTAGCAGAAATTAAACAAGCTGCGGCTGCATTTGAGTTTTCAGATGGTTTTGAAGGCTATTTTGATATCGACCAAGCACTCAAATATGTCAAACCGGAGACAGGCAGTCACGAAGTCAAACGCCTACGCCGAGGCGATTATCCACCGGATCTTATCCTCGACTTACACGGTGTAAAAAAAGAACAAGCCAAACTCGAAATCGCTGCGCTTATTCATGCAGCCCAAAAACAACACGTATATTGTGTGTCTATCATGCACGGCAAAGGTACCTACGCGCTGAAAAAATCTATCCCCAATTGGTTGGTACAACACCCAGCGGTGATGGGTTTTCATCAAGCCCCAAAAGAATGGGGCGGCCAAGCTGCCTTGCTTGTGTTGATAGACTTGCCGTTGCATCACGCAAAATATTAAATCACTTAGTATCTGTTTTTAGGTTATCAATCAATATCCGATATATTTAACAGCATAGGCATTTTAATTTAGCCATATAGAGTAAAAACCTTGCATCCCAAATTACAATTAACCAAACAAGGTCTTAGATTAAACAAACCCTCACGAGATGAATATTTAGCCCAGCCCAAAATTCCTTTGATATTGGTATTAGACCATGTCACAAACAGCCATAATATTGGTTCTTTTATTCGTTTAGCTGACGCCTTTGCTATCGAAAAAGTCATAGTGTGTGGTGAGCTAACCATCTCAGACAAAAAGTTAAATAAAGCCTCTAGAAACGAAGCAAAATGGGTTTGTGTTGAATACAGTGATAACACCACATCAAGCTTACAAACCTTATTGGATGAGGGTCATACAATTTATAGTGTTGAGCTATGTCATGAATCTGTTGATTATAGCAAGGTAACATACTCGTCACCGTGCGTATTGGTATTAGGCAATGAACGCAAAGGCGTAAGCGAAGCGGCATTAAAATTAAGCCATCAACACATACATATTCCGATGTTTGGTATGGGCAATTCCTTGAATGTGTCAACGGCTGGCGCGATTGTATTAGCCGAATGTGCTAATCAAATTAGAAAATCTCCACAGACTTAAAGAGAACTTTAAAGGGACTATCAGCGTAAACCTATCTTGAGTTAAATGCAGTGATGACTCAGATACCCTTGGTTATGTAATTGTGAATTTTAGTCTCAAGTTTTAATTAATCTAAAGAGTCCCATTTGAACGATTATTGGTTATTATAATTATTGTCCATTAACTTGAAGCAAAACAATGTAGGTTTAAGGCATGTTTCTTACAAACAATTGTGTTTTTGTACGCGAAACTTGCTTTACAGCAGCATGGCTCTTTAAATATCGCAGCCTGGACACTAGTTATTACAGCACTAGTAGGTCTGGCCCTTTCCAGCGTTTATACCGGTGGGTTTAGTGCACCGGTAGTGCTGCTTGCCCCAATTATTCCTATTATGACTGTGCTGCTTATTGACAAACGAGCGGCCTGGATAGCACTTGCAGTAGTCTGTTTAATTCTAGCCTGCGTATTTATTCTTGGTGTATACGGCTATGTACCTGAAAACCACACCCCCCCAGAATTGGTTCTGTTTGGTCGATATATTGTGTTAACAAGCCTGTGCCTGATATCGACCTGGGTGGTAGCTAGTTTTGCATCAATATCTCGAACATTATTGGTTCAATCACCACATTTAGACTGGCAAGTATTAACCCATGTCTCAAATTAAAGTGTTAGCTCGCTCTTAAAGTCATTCACTATGTTGGCAAACACTTTAGGTCGAAAAAAGGGAGAACCATGCCCTGTCATTTCCATAATTTCAAATCTGGCACTAGGAATAGCGTTTGCAATGCGATGCGCTTCATTTAAATTCATATCCTGACGACCACAAGCCACTAACACAGGCACCTTAAGTTCACCCAACATTTCTGATGTATCGGGTTCATGTTGATGAGCAGTATGCGCTTTAAACGCCGCATCTCTGTTTTCGTAAAATCGCCATGATTTTTTAGGCGATAACACCGGCTCCCCAACTTGCTCTAGTAATACTTTGGCTTGTGCTGCTAAGGCCTTTTGTTCTGTTTGTTCAACTGGTGGTGTTAAGGCCACATCAAACAGAGCTAATCCAGTCAACTTATCCTCATGACGCAATGCGAACTGAGCAGCCGTTCGGGCACCATAAGCCACCCCCAGCACTAACGCCTTGGGAATATTCAACATATCCATAATCGCCGCTAAATCATCTGCGTACTGAGAGAAAGTAAACTCATCATCTGTCCCCCAACTACTTTTCCCCGTGCCACGAATATCAAAACGTAAAATACGATAAGTCTTCAACAGCATCTCCAATACAGGCTCCCAAGCAGTTAAATTAACACTCGCCATATTCACCAGCGCCAACACGGGGTTGGAAGGTTCACCATCAAGAGCATAGTGAAATTCAACGCCATTAGCGGTGACGGTTTTATTACTTTGTTGGTAAGACAAACACATAAGATCTCCAAATAAATAGCAGGAAATTTAATTAGCGAGAACGATTATAATAGAGATAGTTAAAACAGGATAGCTTCTAAGATTTGGTTCCATGTTTGCAAGTGGTATAATACCGGCACTGAAAGTTTAAGAAGATACAAATGAACCGTCGTAAAAAAGGTAACCAGATTTTAAAAGCCCGACTCAAAAAGGCCAATGCCAAGTTATCTGGCAACAACAAACCCAAATACATTAGCAAAGCTGATAGAGAGACGGTTACTCCTGAGCCTACTGAAGACACAAATATTGATTCTGAGGAGTGAGTTTAGTTTCCTCTCTAATTCTCGTCGGAGAACATATATTGAATGCTCGGCTACTGCAGGTTCTGTTTCAAAGAACCTGACACCGCAGGTTCCTTTGTGACCCCGCAGGTTCTACTTTGATTACGCAGCTCGGTACCTAAGGTGTATTTGTGGTAACGACTAAAATTAGCCACGGTTTTCTCAAAATACACCGCAACATCCATGGCTTGTTTGTAAATCGGTAAATGCTCATATCTGGCCATGACAGCATCCTTTTAAGCGCACCAACATCACCGCTTTAAACCTAAAAAAAATCGACCTGCGCTGCGCGCATGCAACAAGCAAAACTAACACGCTGTGTTAGGCAAGGGCTACGCCCTGCACCCCAAATTAAAAAATAACCGAATCAGCCAATTACCTGCGTTGCCGCCCCTACCTTCTGCGCACTACTAGGCCCAACAATCCTAAGCCAAACATGGCCAATGTCCCGGGCGCCGGTACAGCGGCAACATCACCGTCTCGCACTGCCCAGGCGTAGTAGGGGCGATAATTCTTAAGGCTGCGGTTCTGGACGCCATTGCCGGTATTGAAGTACCACGCGCCATTAGTATTTGGCGCGTACTCAGTACCCGACCAGTAAACAAAATTTTGCACATTGGTAAATAGGTTGAGGTTGTCCAGACCTGCTCCTGTTGCGGTATATATCGAACTACCAGCCGTCACCCCAAACTCATTGTAAAACAAGTGCCCCAGCTCATTACCGGTACAATTGGAGCTAAGTACACAACTGGGGGCGGCATTAAACAAGCGCCAATCATTAAAGCCGCCAACGCTCAGTCCCCCTGCCCAGGCGACCGCGTCATCCCATAGCATTCTTGTGCCCGCCATATTGGCATCTTGCAGCCAGGTAATATCTTGCACGCTGTCATAAATCATGCCGTTGCCACGGTCGATAAGGGTGGCATTGGCCACGCTGACCAGGCATGCTGCAGACAGTAACAGGCCACCTAGGGTAGTGCGTAAATAGTGAAGACTCATCATGTTTCCTTTTTTTGTTTTTATTAATGTGTTTTTTACAACAAAGCGTTTATCACTTCAGTGTCATAAATGCCGGTAAATCCACCTTTTCAAACTTCTCATGTTTCCTTTTATGTTCTTTAAAAGAAGGCATATTTCACACCAGAAATATTTAATCGTTATTAATAATGGAGTTATAAAAAGCAGATAAAAATCTAAATCGAAATATGTAAAAATAGCTGACAGTTTTGACTGAATATGTAATTGAAAGTAAAAGAAAATTTACTTTTTTTTGTGATTTTAGGGTTTGGGTAATAAAAACACCCTGAAACCACCAAAAGAGAGGTTGATTCGCGGCGCAAACTATCCCGCTAAACCCGCGACCCTAGGCGCCTAAAAAAGTTTGTCGGCGCAAAAGACGTCCCTGAATGTCTGCTATGTGGACATCACTTAGTAGTTAGTTAAAACTCGCGCTGACTGCTTTAGCGAAAAACGATATCGCCAAAATCATTTTTTTCGAACTACTGCTAGGTCGGCAACTGGCACATTCCGGTTAAATAACAACGCTGAAAATCAACACAAGCTTAGGTCAGCTATCAGGCAAAAGCTTTCGAATTCAATATTGCCAGAGCTTTTTCTGGGTCACCGGTCGAAGCTCTTTTTTGAAATTCATTGTAAGCTTCTTGCTCACGAATCGCATTACCCACAATCACATCAATTGCTTTGTTAATACTCATATTTTGCTTTTCAGCAAACACTGAAAGTCTCTGTTTTGTTTCTTCATCTGTTCTATAGGTTATTGTCGCCATTTTTAAATCTCTCTCTCAAAAATTGATCCGGTGCCATCGATTGCCAGTCAAAGCGCAGTTCACCACCCATTAAATCTTTTAAGTTATAAGTTATGATCACCTCGGCATTGCTGGCTACCGCTAAATCAACTAAATGATTATCGCCTTCATCCTTTAAGTTAGGGCGCCATAAAAAGTTAATCTTTACCCATTTACAAGTATTTAAAAACCCATCTAATATCTGGTTAATTTCTCGCTTGGTGTAAACACTTTTAGTAACAATTTGTTCTCTGCTGGTTACATCGCGATACTCAGCAAACAATGCTGCGCTAATTTGAGGTACTAATTTACCAGCGAGGCAGAGTTCAATAATCTTAAAGCTTGCACTGGACTTACTAGGGCTTAATAAGACGTTAATAATTATGTTTGTGTCAATTATTACTTTCATAAGCTTTATGATAGCATATTAATGAGTTAATGCTATCATTTCAATTGTAGGTAAGAGCTTGGAACGACCGGTTTGGCTTGGGATTGCCTGTCAGTCTAGTCTAGCTCAACTACTGCAATTTGGTACTTTCCAGCCGAACCTCGGCGCTGAAAATCAACAAAAGCTTATGTCAGCTTTCAGGCAATTTTTGTCTTTACCCAATACTACTCAACCGCGGAAATATGGGCGATCATTTGCAGCTCGAAGGGGAAACTCATAAGGACTGCTCTTGGCCGAAGCCTGGCTTAATCTGATAAACTAAAATTTAGGCATCATACTTATATCTCCGTCTAATTGGAGAACGATTATGTATGCCTTAACCATTTATATTCCCAAAGAGCCTTGGAACAAAAATAAACTTATTGGGCAGAAACTTCCGCTCAAGCTTCAACAGATTTGGTCAATTAGAATACGGCTAGGATTGTCCAACAAAACAAGAGATTTAGCACTTTTCAACACTCAATGAAGCTTTGTCATTTTAGAGATAAAAGCATTTAATTGGGTATTTAATATCGGTAATGGTCCTATATAAACCATATTCCCCCATTATCTACTATAACGGTTCTATTATGTCCAATGTGATGAATAAAGGCTCGCCAGATTTCGTTACCAAAGAGATTGGTGAAAGACTTAAGCGCAAACGCCTAAATAGGAACTTATCTCAGGAAGAGCTTGGATCCTTATCTAATACATCCCGTAATATCGTTAAAAATGCAGAGAAGGGAAGTACAAGTCTTGTTAACCTTATTGCTGTTCTGAAAGCTTTAGACGAACTTGATCAGCTAGATGCATTTCTCTATGAGCCTGACATATCACCTGTTGAGGTGATGAAGTTACAGGGGAAGGTTAGACAAAGAGCGAGTGGCTCTAGAGATAAAGGTAGCGATCCAACTACAGCACGCAAGGATACATGGTAATGCAGGTGATAAAAGTCCAATACAACAGCCGTGATGCCTATAGCTATAAACCCAAAAGTGAATGGGTTAATAGTCATTGGATGACAATTAACGGTAAGCGAGATGGTTTCGTGAGGGATGATTTTTATCAATTTGAGAAGATCTCTCCTGTGTTCAATAAAGAATTTATCGATAACACAGTCAATCACACCATAGAAATGGTTTCACAGTGGGCCAACATGGCGCAAACAAACAACGTATATACGAAGATCCACCATGTGTCGTGAGTTCAACTGGTTAACGCAACACATTGGTAAACCCGGCAATGCCGTTGTTTCATTCATTAATTAACATCTCTTGATTCAGATCAGCTTATTACATCAATATTTCTATTAATATTTAAACATAATGC
>Ga0316204_10009116_pt1 | contig 13418 bp, 19 predicted proteins | sample 6monrhotite_MG_2_FD_205661 | JGI IMG/M metagenome (GOLD analysis project Ga0316204, IMG submission 205661) | Microbial mat bacterial communities from mineral coupon in-situ incubated in ocean water Damariscotta River, Maine, United States -... | ecosystem: Environmental > Aquatic > Marine >... | reverse complement strand
GAAAATCAACTAAACGAGAATAGCCCGCCTGAAACCAAGGTAACACTAGACAGGCTAATGGCTATGGGTGAATCAAGGGAAAATTCAATTCGTTTCATTTCAAGTGTTTTATCTATTGAAATATTTAATATATTAAAAAATAAAGAAACATTTAATGAAGAACGTTACATAAAAAATCTTAAAGCTCTTCCAGAGTTACCGGAGGAGTTGAGTAATTAAAAAATCTAACCAGCAAATCAACCTGAGCTACGGACTAAAAAGCAGGCTTCCGCTCACGGTTCCAGGTTATTAAATCGTTATCCATATTTATAAACGGGTTTATATGATAATTACAGCCACTCAAATAAAAATAAAAAGCATTCTTGGCTTTATTCGTTTTATCCCAAGAATCCGGAACATTAATTCTCAACTAAGTAATGTCAATGGTTTGTTATTTATAGAATTCAATGGGACACGTACACTTACAGGTTGGGAAAGTTATGAAGCTATGAAAGCATTTCGTAATAATGGACATCATCTTGATGCAATGAAAAATTTAAAGCATATCGGTAAATCGAAGAGCATTACCTGGGAAGCCGAATCTAAGCCTAATTGGAATCTGGTTAAAGAAAAGCTTAATGAAGTAAAATTTAATGCTTAACAAGCAAATCAAGACCGCTCGATTTCACACACTGGGACGTGCCAAAAGCGGCGCGCCCCTTATTTAAGTCGTTATATTCTACAACCTTGGTCACGTTGCAAAAATGACCAACTCAATAACAATCATGATAAAGGAAAGTCACCATGTTTAAAAAAACTTTATTAGCAGCATCAATTCTACTACTAGCATCTAGCGTTCAAGCAGAAGGCGGTTATATTGGAGTATCAATAGGCCAAACTGATGTTGACATACCTACCTTCAGTGATGGCGACTCATACGCATTTACTGCCGGTTACAGAATTGATAAGAACTTTGCATTTGAGGCATCATATATCGACCTGGGCGAATTTGACGATGATGTTGCACCTGTATGGACAATAAAAGCTGACGGTTTTAACTTTGCAGCTGTTGGCATTATTCCTATTAATAATACGTTTGAGGTATTTGGCAAAGTTGGTATGTATATATGGGACTTTTCTGTTAGCGAAGCAGGATTTGGTGAATTTTATAGCTCTGACGGAAATGATATAAGTTTCGGCTTTGGCGCTTCGGCCAACCTCACGGATCAATTTAATTTAATCTTCGAATATCAAAAATTCGAAGTTGATGATCAAGATGCATCAAACATCTCTTTTGGCGCTAGACTGAATATCTAACTTGTAACAAAACATAATAAAGTGCTCTAGCGGGACGTTCACTTCGTGGCAGCCTCTTAGCACGACGTTATGCAAACATAAAACAATGATCTCCTAAATTATGGATAATGAATTAAAACAAAATACAATTAAAATATTTTCAAAGTCTGTGTTTATTGTTTCAATATTTGTAGCCCTATGCATGCCATTTAGTTTTTGGGCAATTAATGCAAAACATATAAGGAAATATGATTTAGGTTTAGCCATAGCATTTAGCAGCATTCATTACTTGACTATAATTACATCGCTTCTAATCGCAGCATTTTCGTTAATTACTACAGTAATATACAGGTTCTCTAATAAAGACGGCTGGAAATATTTATTCTATGCCTTTTTAATTAGTTTAATTTCACCAATACTATGGGTTGTATGGCTAGACTATGGTTAATTTTAATGCTGCATAACAAGGCACTCCAGTTGATTCGCAAAAGCGCTCCTATCGTCGCCCTGCTTTTGGCGTCAACTGAGCTTAATCGTTATGTCCTACAAATCAATTCGTATGGAGACTTAATTTGTGAGTGAGAAATCACAGCTAATGTTAATGGCTGAATATAATCAGCTTATGAATCAACGGATAATTAAAGCATCTGAAAATATGTCTAGTGATTCGCTTAGCGAAAACAAAGGTGCATTTTTTAATTCAGTTATAGGTACATTGAACCATATATTAATTGGTGATTGTATATGGTTAAAAAGATTCTCAACCCACCCAAGCGCCTATATTTCGTTGAAATCTTTAAGCGAATTCAAAAAACCAGATAGCTTAGACACAATTCTTTTTAGTGATCTAACTTCTTTAAAAGAAAAACGGTCAATATTGGATAATATCCTCATTGAATGGTGCGGTGAACTGAAGGAAGAAGATCTAGATATACCCCTTAAATATGTTAATTTTAAAGGTGAGGTGCATAACAAAAGATTTGGTGATTTAATATTACATGTCTTCCTCCATCAAATTCACCATAGAGGGCAAGTCACTACTCTTTTGTCTCAAGAAAACATTGATTTTGGAGAAACAGATTTACCTGAGATAGTACCTCATGAATGCTAGGCATAACAAAGCATTTGAGAAGGACGTCGCAAAAAAGCGCGCCGCCTCTCAACTTAATCATTAGGGTGTCAAAGTATAATAATGTTGAGAATTGATATTAAATGCCTTCAAGAAATACCGAATGTAGGAAAAGCTATTGAGAAATATTTTAATATTATTGGCGTCAATTCTCCTAAGCAGTTAATAGGTAAAGATCCTTATAAAATGTATAACGAACTTTGCAATGCAACGAATCAAGAACATGATCCTTGTGTTATTGATGTTTTTATTTCTGCTGTAAGGTATATGGAAGGTGGCCCACCTAAAAAATGGTGGGAGTTTACTGAAGAACGTAAAAATAAATTGGGTGCTAATTAATGCACCCCAACAAGGCACATATGAAAACAGCTTTCATTATTTTACTCACATTAATCGTCGCTTTCATTGTTATGCTTTTCAATTTTCAAAAAAATTCCAGGGCAGGAGAAGCCTCCGGACTAGTCGAAGGGAGGCTTTCGAATTGTCCGAATAAGCCTAATTGCGTCTGCAGTGAGCACAAGGATGATACCAGCCACTACATTGAACCGATCATTATTCCTAAAAACAGCACAGTTGATACTTTTACACTTTTAAAAATTGTAATTCGAGAAATGGGAGGTAATGTTCAGGTTGAAAGTGGCAATTACCTTGCAGCTACTTTTACTTCGGCCATATTTAAATTTGTGGATGATTTAGAAATTAGGATTGATTCGACTCAAGAAGTAATCCATATTCGTTCAGCGTCTAGAGTTGGTTATAGCGACATGGGTGTTAATAAAAAAAGAATGGAATTACTCAAAAAACTATTTAACAATAAGGTCTCATAGGCTAAAAAATCTCTGTAGTTAACGCCCTGAACCGGGCGCAACTGAGCTCAAACGTTAGACACAGTAGAGTAAACTAAAATGAAACATTTATTTATATCATTTTTTATATTATTAACAGGGTGTGTTGGAATACCTGAAGATGTGAAGCCAGTGAGTAATTTTAAATTAGAACGATATCTTGGGAAGTGGTATGAAATAGCCAGACTGGACCATTCATTCGAGCGAGGTTTATCTCGAGTAACTGCAAACTATAGTATGCGTAGTGATGGTGGTGTAAAAGTTTTAAATCGCGGTTATTCAGCAGAAAATACTAGTTGGAAAGAAGCTGAGGGAAAAGCTTATTTTGTTGAAAATACTGATCTCGGTTACTTGAAGGTTTCTTTCTTTGGGCCCTTTTATGGTTCTTATATCATTTTTAATCTTGACCATGAAAATTATCAGTATTCACTAGTGTCTGGCCCAGACAAATCCTATCTCTGGATTCTTTCTAGAAGTCCAAAAATCAATGAAAATACACAATCTATTCTAATAAAAAAAGCTACGGAATTGGGTTTTGATACGAGCAAATTAATATATGTAAAACATGAATAGTTGTCTAAAAAACGCTTAAACTAGATCTCCGCAAAAAACGAGGCTCTTGGTTAAGCGAAACGTTATGCAAATATAAAGTAAAAGGAAAACCAATGGAGTTTTACGATGACCCAGTAAAAGTTGATGAATACGAAAGAATATGTGAAGAGTATGACGGTTCTGAACTATATAAAGTATTTGGAAGGCACCTTGTGGATGGTTTAACTTTATTGGAGCTAGGATGTGGTCCTGGAAACGATATAAATTTTTTTCAAAAGAAATATACAGTTACAGGTTCAGATTTGTCAGATGAATTTATTCTTAGAAGTAAGAAAAAATATGCAAACGTACCATTTATAAAGTTAGATGCAGTAACAATTAAAATAGACAATGTATTTGATTGCATATTTTCAAATAAGGTTTTGCATCATTTAACCCAGGAAAATCTGAGAAAATCACTTAAGCGACAACAACAAGTGATTGTGAGAAATGGTTTATTTGCACATACCTTCTGGTTAGGAGATAAAGAATTCATAATGGAAGGTATGTTGTTTGTATTTCACAACCGAGAAAATCTAATAAATTTGGTCTCTGAACATTTTACGATTCTTGAAACGTATGACTACAAAGAATTTGAAGAAGGTGATTCAATATTTATTGTGGCTAAAAATGATAAAGCTGCATAACAAGCAAATCAGGTCATTCGATTTGCTCATTGGGATATTAGTATATGAAGCCATTATCTAAAGGACTCAAAAGAATTCTTGTTTTTACTGCAGCCGTTTCTATAATCTCAATCGGTTATTTTATCTATGCCCTTTTTTTCTACGCGCCAGTAGAGGAAAGCGAAACATTTTTATCAGAAGTAGGTGAAAGTTTTGGAGAAATCGGCTTGTGGCTACTTTTGTTTATTTATTCCCGAACCTTAACTAAACTCCTACTTGGTAAAGGCCCCATTGCAAAAAGAATGCTACCAGAGTATTCCCCACCAATTGATCCGAAGCTATTTAATAAATTAATACACTTCTTAGATAGAACACATATCTATTTTGGCGTTAGTGCTGTAGCGATTATTCTTTTACACATTGTCCTTATGGGTATTCCTATGAATATACTATTTTTTCCTGCGGTACTAATTTTAGTAATTTGGCAGGGATTATTTGGCATGTTTATCAGCTGGCGATACACACCAAAAGAATTAAAAAAGTTCTCATATCTGGTACACGCACAGTTATTTACGGGAATAATGATAGGTATTTTTGCTTATTTGGGTCATATTTTAATAGATGATTAGTATTAATACGATTTCAATATTCAGTAAAATGCCTAACAAGGCATTCCAGCCGACGCCGAAAAGCGCTGCGGTTTAACTCAAACGTTAGATAAATAATGATATGAAAAAAATAAAATATTCTATCTCAGCTTCCGTTATCGCATTTATGTTTTGGTTCCTTGATGCGTCAATTCATTATTTTGTATATGACGAGCCGCAGTTCGAATTTATCCCAGATGATTTTAATGAACTCTGGATGCGAGCTGTTATTGTTTTATTGGTTATCCTTTTTGGTATATACGCAGATTCTTCAACAAGAAAACTATTAATTAAAGAAAAACAGCTGGAGGCAACCCGCATATATGACTCAATGATATATGCAAGTCAACATATACTAAATAACCTGCTTAATCAGATGCAGCTATTTAAGATGGAAGCGTTGAAGAGTAATGATTTTGATAGAGAGATCATCAAACTTTATGATAATGCAATTGATGAGGCGACAAATCTTATACAGAGGTTGTCACAAGTAAAACATTACAGACGAAAACATATGGGCATCTGTAGACCCTACGATTTTTGCTAATACATCTAACAAGACTAATCCAGCCGACGCAAAGAGCCGCACGACTGATTAGTAACGTTATGAGTAAAAATGAAAATCAAAGCATATATTAAAGGCATGTTGTTTATAGCGCTACCAGCTTCTATTGTTGGTGTATTATTAGCCTTCTTAATTACAGACCCTGATAATATTTTGTTTTCTCTTTTTTTTTATTTAGCACCATTCTTTTGGGTTGTTGATAGAACAGACCTTACAATAAGTGATAATGTGTTTTTAATTGCACAAGCAACACAATTTATTTACTGGTCTATATTAATACTAATTTTAAAATATCTGTGGCGTAAGAGAAATTCTATAAACACTTAACAAGACAATCAAGACTGTTCGCTTTCGCTCATTGGGACACGAGACTTCTCCCCAATTAAATGGACACTAAAACCTAACGGAGAAAGTGCCATATGAAAACAGCTAAAAAGAAGCATTTAACCTACACAAAAAGTTTTAAGATGGCTGCTGTAAAAATTACAAATCCATTCGATTAATGCATATCAGTAGACTTTATGTTGCAAATTGAAACGTATCTGGCTACTATCTGGCATTCTCAAGTATTACTTCTTTATAATATAAAAAACCAATAAGGGGTAAAATAATGAAAAAAACAGTTCTTATCATGCTTGCAACATCAACTCTAATACCAGTGGCTGTTAATGCAAGCAATCAAGGTTCGGATGCTCATCACGGTCAGGTTTCTGATCATGTGATTTCTAAACAACGTAACCTGCTTGCAAAAAATACTAAGGGTAAAGGATTCGGTCCTCAGTCTCCACGTGATATTGACGCTAGTGCTGGAAATAATAAGCGCGCGTTTAATGCTGCACCATCTAACGCTGCGATGAATCTCTGTAATATTCATTTCCACAAGAACGCTGAACACAAGGGTGGCGAATTTACCAAGTATGCCGGTAATGGAGATGGTCACGGATATCAAAGTGGTTATGAGTATGCTGGTCAACTGAACAGTGCTGAGCTAAAACCCGTTGATAAAGAAGTTTGCCCAAGCAAACACGGTAGTCTTTCAGCCGGTGACACCATTGAAGTTCACTACGTTCACTCAACCGCACAAATCAAGCCAGGTCCTACTTTGGGCTCATGCTTAAGTGAATCAATCAAGAACCCTCAGTTGCGCGTTGAAACTCAAGTTTATGTTTTAGTCAATGACGATAAAGCGCTCGACTTTGGTAATCTGACCAAGCACGGTAAAAAAAATAATTATTACCAGGCATTTAACATCCCGAGTAATACTGGCAGCCCTGTTCAATACGCTGGTTCAACAACGGGGCCCGGCTACAATGAAAAAGGTTCGCCTTTTCAGGTTTCATGGAGCGTTCATCCTAAAGTGGCTAAAGTTAACATCAAGACTGTGGGAGAATGGTGCAAAGGTAACATTTTCAAAGAAGATCATGCGCATGGCGTAAGAAATCTTGTTACCAATCCAGCTCTTCTTTCAAAAATAAAATAATAGTTAAAAATATCTACTAACAAGTTCTTACAGCGAGCATGGTCGTTAACGCCACTGCTTCGCTGAAGGCTTAGTTATTAACTGATTTTAAAATAACAAATTTCTTATCGCTTGATATCATTTCACAATTTCCAAATAACTTTTTTAGTTTTATATGGTAGCCAAGATGTCGATTACCTATTACCCATAATTCACCACCGGGTTTTAATACATCTTTAGACTGTTTGAACATTTGCCATGCTACTTCATCACCAATTGCAGTACTTTGGTGAAATGGTGGGTTATTTAAAATTAAATCCGTGCTATTAGGTTTTATTTCACTTAAACAATCATTAACCTCAAATTTTATTTTGTTATCTTTATTAACATTATTTTTAATGTTCTCGCGTGCGGACTGCACGGCCATAAAGGATTCATCAAGAAACAATATTTCTGCCGTTGGATTTTTTTCTAATGCAATTAAGCCAACAATCCCATTACCACATGCTAAATCGATAATATTTTTATACTTTTCCGATTGTGGAATATGTTGAAGAAAGAAACGAGTTCCAATATCTAAACTCTCTCTGGAAAAAACGTTGGCATGATTACTAATTATGTAATCCGACCCTTCTAATACATACGATGTAGGATATGGACTTTCCTTAACGAGAATATTATCGTCAACTGTAGAAAAAATTAAACGCGCTTTTTTCTTAGCAAGTGATGTTTTTGTTAAACCAACGTATTTTTCAAATAATTTAAGTGTGGAAGTGTGAATGGACTTTACCATTCCGGCAGCAACAACAATTGTTGATGAAGAAATAAATGTTTTGATACGTGCGAGTTGATCTTCCAGTAAAGCTAAGCTTTTAGGGATTTTAATAATGACTAAATCATACTCGCCTGCAGGATTTTCAATACTATTTATTATCTTAATATTACCAGCGGTTATCTCGTTGTTTTCAAGGTTTTGCTGAATACCTTGCATTGAAATCCACGAGTCCGTCCAAACCGTAATATTGTGTTCTGCAAGTGAGGTTGCCAGGGCACCAAAGCTGTCATTAATGATTAATATATTTTCTTTTATCTGAAGATCAATTTCGTCGTGAATGTAGTTTAATAGATATTCATCTGCAGCATCCCATGCTCGCAATAGTTCATTTTCACGAACGGGATATCGGTTAAGTCGAAATTCACCCTGTGGTACATTAAGTATCTCCATGGGTGCATTGTATTAGAATTTATAAGGAAGGGGATAAAATAAATGTAATTAGTATGATTCCCCCCAGGATATATCTTTTTCAAGCTGTTCAATTTTAAATTTCTGGTCAGAAATAATATATTTCACAACGTCACCTACAGAGATCATGCCACTCAACTTCCCATCTGTTAAAACGGGTAAATGCCGAATATGGTGCTCTGTCATTATAGCCATACATTCATCTATCTTTTGCGTTGGAGCCACATGAAAAACTTTTTCGGTCATAATTTCTTTTACTTTAGTATCTTTAGAACGACGATCTTCGAGGATAACTTTTCTGGCATAATCGCGTTCTGAAATAATACCGACTAATTTGTCATCTGATACAACCGGTAAGGCACCAACTGATTTCTCATTCATTTTTTTAATCGCATCAAATACCGTATCATCTGGTAAGATCGTCCATATTTTATTGTTGCCATCAAGTATTTTTTCGATCGTATTCATATTATTACTCCTTGTATTCTAGCTGACCAAATCAGGTATACTTTTGTCAATCCGACTGCATATATTTTTCATTTCTAATAACAACTTATCGACTTCAATTTCGTTTTCTCTAATGGCTTCATATTCAAGCCCGCCCGCAATCTCCGTAATAATAGGATAGCCCATAGATGTGCCTGCACCCTTTATTTTATGCAACTCATCTCTTACTTGCTGCCATTTTTTCTCATTTTTGCAGCGTTCTATTTCATCTATTCTTTCAGGAAGTCCCCTGATAAATTTTAAAATTATCTCCTGCATTTTTATGCTACGCTTTGGAAAGGTATCAGATACAATTTTTTCATCACTAATTTTTTTGTTCTCTATTTCCAGGTACTTATAGATAACCTGAAATAATTTTTCTTTATTCACCGGTTTCGTCAGAAAGTCATTGCATCCAGCTGCCATACACATTTCATAATCACTTTTCATTGCATTAGCGGTTAAAGCAACAATCGGTTTTGTATAGTTGGCTTCACGTAATTTTTTTGTTGCCTCTATCCCGCCCATAACCGGCATTTGCATATCCATAAGAATTAAATCGAATTCTTTATTGGTTGCCTTTTCAATTGCTTGCTGGCCATTTTCAGCATAGGAAACTTCAGCACCAATATCGTGAAACAAAATTGAGAGAAGTTGCTGATTATCCAGGTTATCTTCTACAACAAGAATTCTGCCTTTTACGTGATATGAATAATCATATTGATATTTAATATAATCGGTTTTTTCCGGTAACTCAGGTTCCCCAACAATTAATTGTTGTTTATCTATTGCCCCGGTGCTTATGCTGACACAAAATTGACTACCGATACCATGCAAGCTTTCAACCGTTATTGTTCCACCCATTTTTTCGGCAAACTGTTTCGATAAAGACAAACCTAATCCCGTACCACCGTATTCCCGTGTTGTTGATGAGTCTGCTTGTGTGAACGCATCAAAAATTTTATTTATTTGTTCTATGGTCAACCCTATGCCTGAATCAATTACAGTAAAATAGATGAGTTCTTTTTCAACATCGCAGTGGATTTTTATACTAACTTTACCGGTTTTAGTAAATTTAAGTGCATTACTACACAAGTTAAGAATAATCTGCTTAATCCTAAGAGTGTCATTGCACACTACATTTGGCAGTGGATATTCATACTCAACATATAGCTTAATACCTTTTTCGATAAACTGATTTTTGATTAACTCTTCTACATCCGATATAAGTTCAACTGGAGAAAAATACGCTTTCTCGAATTCCATTTTATTTGCTTCAATCTTTGAAATATCCAGAATATCATTAATGATTTTTAATAGATGCTTACCATTTTTTATTATCGTTTTCGTTATACTAACTCTGTCTTCTACATGTGTTGCACGATCGGATAAAACTTCAGCAAAACCAACTATTGAAGCGAGTGGCGTACGAATTTCATGGCTCATAATTGCAAGAAATTCTGATTTTGTTCTGGTCGCATCCAGAGCTTGACTGGACACTTTTTCAAGCTGTTTATTCTTTATTACCAACTCGTTATTTTTTTGCGTTATTATTTTTGTTGTAATTCGCGCAATTAACCAGGCGATCAAAGCAATAAGAATGCCAAATAAAATTGACATGTATAATGTTGATGCGTATTTTTCGCGACTTTTTTTAACGTACTTTTGGGTGTTTTCATTTTGTAAATTTATTAAATCACCCAACAATTTATAAATTAATTTTTGTGAAATCTGTGCACGTGCAATCAAGTCCCGACCTTCTTCAGAGGTATTATCTTCCAGAAGAATATTTACGGCCTCACGATTAAGCTCTTGAGCAACATGAATATGATCCAAAATATTTTTTAGTAATGCGTTTTCAGAATCATTAATGGGTAATTGTCTTAACTTTGCTCTTTCTTCCCGAAACCCTCCCGAAAGTCTAAAAAATTCCATTCGACTTTTTTCACGGTCAAAAACATTATCCATACTTAACATTTCGGCCATCACAATCTGGCGTTTTCTGATTGCATCCCGCATCAGCACCACATGGACTATTTTTTTACTATTTGTAGCAATAGTATTTGTCATGCTTTGAGTGATGTTTCTTAATTGATAAAGTGAAAAAATACCAAAAATAAGCATTAATACCAGCATAGCCGTGAATCCCGCTTTCACTGCAATATTTGTATTTTTTAATTCTTCTTTAGGCATGTAGCGATAATCCAGATAATTTAGTTCTTTCTCTTTATATGTCATTTTGTCGGCAATTATTGTACAAACTTAAATCTATATAACCACACTAATTATGCTGAATTAAAGTATTTCTATTAAACTGCCGCTACACCTATATCATATTTGTGCTTTTTCTTGTCATAATCCAAGGGCTTGTTAATTACGGAGTTAGTAGATGGGTAACAATCAAACCATATTAATAATTGATGATATTGAGGAAAATATCGATATTCTTGAGCGGCAGTTAACTTCCTATGAGTTTAATGTACTAACTGCAAATGAAGGCCCAAAAGGCTTACATGTACTTAAAAAAGAACATGTTGATCTCATTTTATTAGACATAAATATGCCTGTAATTGATGGCATCACCCTGTTAACTAATATAAAAGAAGACGAATCACTCTCCCATATTCCTGTCATTATGGTGACAGCAAGTGATGATGTTAAAACAGTACTAACCTGTTTAAAAAAAGGTGCTTGTGGCTACATTACAAAACCATATAGTATGAAACAGATAAAACAACAAATGGAACACTGTTTTAACAACTAAATTACAATTTTATAACTGAGATTAGCCATGTACCACGGAAGCTGCTTATGCGGTGCAATCAAGTTCAACGTTACCGATAAAATAAAAAACATTATCTATTGTCACTGCTCTTTATGTCGTAAAGCACAGGGTAGTGCCTTTGCGACTAATGGCAACGTTGAAAAGAAAAATTTCAAATTCATATCCGGTCAGGATAATTTAACAACATACCAAGCTTCAGAAACACAAACAAAATTGTTTTGCAAAACATGCGGCTCGCCTATTATGAGTAAAAATACGCTAGTCCCTGATCTGGTTCGTGTTCGACTCGGTACAATTGAGTCTGATATTAATGAACATCCTGAAGCACATATTTTTGTTGCATCAAAAGCTAACTGGGAAGAAATTTCCGATAACCTCCCTCAATATGATGAATACGAGATTTAAAAAGTAGCATGCCAACAATGTTATCCATTTATGTTAATGGAAAAAAAGTTTTAGATTATGAAAAAAATGCCCGCCAACCAGGGAAACAACGTCAATTCATAGACAACATGGATCTTGACATGGATGAAGGCATAGAAATTAATGGTGAAATGATAAGTTCTCCGGATAAAATGCAGCGCGTGAACTATGTTGCGATGAGCTTACTTTATGGTATAGAACAAAATAGTGAAGGCATGATCAGTGCAACCTGCGGCTACCTTGCAAACCGAATTCCTGAATTAAAACAAATTCGCTCAGTCGAAAAAAATGGTGAAATAACAATGGATTTGATTTTTAATGAAGTGAATTAAATTATACTTTCAAAATAAACCGTATCGGAATTTCCATCTGTGATGAAACATTTTTTTCTCCCATCCTTGCAGGAATAAATCGCCAATTTTTAACACTCTTAACAGCAGAACGATCAAGTACTCTAAACCCGGAAGTTTGTAAAACATCTATCTTCTCGACATGACCTTCTTTAGTAACTGCAACACCAAGTAAAACAACTCCTTGCATACCTCTACGGCGTGCAGCAGCCGGATAAACCGGTTTAGGGTTCTCTAACACATAAGGCTGGCTATCAGCAGCAATAAAAGTTGTTGCTGAAGATGAGCTAAACTTTTTTTCTTTTATTTCTTGTGTCGTCCTTTTTTTTATTATTCGCTTTTCTTTTTTAGGTGTGGTTTTCGGTTTTAGCTGTTTTGTTTCGGCTTTCTCAATTTTTTCATCCGTAGGTTCAAAACCTGCAATTAACTTTATATTTACCCACTCAGGAATTTCTGCAACGGTAACCTTTTTTTCTATTGGCCAATTAAGCCAAAATAAAACATGGATAAATAATGCCAACAATATGGATTTCAATAACGGTGTTAAGTCTGGCTTAACAACAGAACGTAAACTTAGATGCGCGTCTATATCCATTTTTTACGCCACCAGCGAATCAAACCGGTTATAACTAAAAGTATTGCAATTACAGCAATAAAATCATTAAACCATTTCCATTGTGAATGAATAAGAACACCGCTATGCAAACCATCAATAACGTAAAACCAGGGGACATAATCAGTTAAAGCAAGGTTTATATGTTTATGGCTAAAACCAGATTGTATGTTGCCTGATTTAAGTCCGTGTCGACTTTTCCACACCCAGTTATTTTCATTATCGACTGCTATATCAGAAGGCATGTGCCCCACACCTTTTACTGGTAACCAAGGATCATTACCTTGTTTCACCATATTAGGGCCGCCCATTCCACCAATAAAAACATTTTCTCCATGGCGACGTAATGTCCAAATAAATAAAGCTTTATTTCCAAATGTT
>Ga0316204_10009115_pt1 | contig 13419 bp, 11 predicted proteins | sample 6monrhotite_MG_2_FD_205661 | JGI IMG/M metagenome (GOLD analysis project Ga0316204, IMG submission 205661) | Microbial mat bacterial communities from mineral coupon in-situ incubated in ocean water Damariscotta River, Maine, United States -... | ecosystem: Environmental > Aquatic > Marine >... | reverse complement strand
CAGGATGCAAAAAGCGTCCACAAACAGGCCGGATATATGAGAGCAATGATTTTCTCTCACATCAATGATTAATATCTTGCAAACGGCGTGGGTCCATATATGTAGACAAGGGGCGTGAGCACGATGCGGAAACTTTGAATTTCCTCGCAATAGTTCGGCTGTTACGCGTCATTTCGCCTTTCTTAAAGAACCTACTTTTGGTGCCAGAACAAAAATATGACGCGCACTAAACACCTAAAGCCCAAACGCTTTGGGTATATAACCTGTTCGGATACGGCCACATATTTAATTAATTTCAGTATTGGTGGTGATACTGGTAAGCGTTTGGGAATGTCAGGTGATTGGCGACGCATTTGTAGTGTCCGTTACGGCAAAAGCCAACAACCGATTCACGTCAAAAGAAACCGTTTGCTGTTAGCCCACAAACCGTATGCTAACCTAAAAATGCCTCTTTTGACGCTAAATAGTCTTGCTCAGCGGGTGTATTGAGGCGATTGAGAATGCTATTTCGATGAGGAAAACGGCCGAATTTTTTTATTATGTCCCGGTGGTGTCTGGCAAACTTCAGATTTTCTGTAAGCCCGGCCGCATCAAATAATTCAACACTTCTGTCCTGATCACTCAACGCTTCGCTATGCATGAAGGGCATGTATAAAAACACCTTGTATTGATCAGTTAACATCTGATCAAACCCTTTTTCGATTGCATGATGCGCCACAAGACGGGAAAATTCCTCGCTGGCAAAACTCTCAGCCTTACCACGAAACATGTTTAGTGGTAACTGGTCTAACAGTATAACCAACGCAACACAGCCATCAGCAGAGTTTTTCCACTCTGCCAGCCGACCGTTAATTGCATCCTGATAAACAGAAAAGAATCGTTCATGGATTTCCAAATCTAATGCGGGTGTGGAATTAAACCATCGCTCTCGAATCTGGTCAGAAAACCAAAATGCCAACACTTCATCACAGGTCATAATGGCAGTAATTACCCGTTATGCAATGCCACATTCGATACCAATACCACCGACGCCACAATACCCACCGGGATTTTTTGCCAGGTATTGTTGGTGGTAATCTTCTGCATAATAAAACGTAGGTACCTTTATCATTTCAGTGGTAATGGTGCCAAAACTCGAGTTAAGCAGTTTTTTCTGAAATGCAGCCTGTGACTTTTGCGCGGCATCTTTTTGCAGGTCATTGTAGTAATAAATGCCGGAACGGTATTGCGTACCCACATCATTGCCCTGGCGCATCCCCTGGGTGGGATCATGCGATTCCCAAAACTGTTTCAACAATTCTAGATAGCTTACTTTACGGGGATCAAACACCACTAACACCACTTCATTGTGCCCCGTCAGCCCCGAGCAGACTTCCTGATAGGTTGGGTTAGGCGTATAACCACCAGCATATCCCACCGCGGTTGAATGCACGCCGGGTGTTTGCCAGAATTGACGTTCGGCACCCCAGAAACACCCCAGTCCAAATACTGCCGATTCAAGGTAGTCGGCAAATGGCGGTTTAATGTTATTGCCATTTACAAAATGCTGGCTCGATACCGACATGGCTTCGACGCGGCCTGGCAAGGCATCATCAACCGCGGGTAAATCCAGTTTTTTACTTGCATGTAGCATAAGCTAATCTCCTGTTTTGGCCGTGTGCCTTATAATTATTTTTATTTTTTCACTTTGCACTTTACACATTAACAAAGTGCCGCTAATTTACGAATGAAACGTCTATCGGCCGCAAACAATTTGCGCCGTTTCTTTGTATGCACATGGATGGAACTGATGGTACCTGGGAATTTGCCCTCCTCTGGAACATGAAGTGCAATGATGCATCTACCTAAATGTTAATTTTAAAGCATCTCGCCAGTGCATAGCGCCATGGCACCGCACTGAATAACCTGAAGCGTGCACGCCACCGCCAATGCCCTGGCGAATAATGATTATCGCTAACTTAAAACATGAAACGCTTCGAGTACCTATCGAGCACCTTACAGCCAGCCTACCTACCCCTGAACGCCACAGCTTTTAATTCTTATTTTAATCCCATGTGTTTAGCGCCAGCCGATCCTGGGCTCGTGTTTCCCAGGCAGTAAAAGCAAACGCCCCTATGATATACCATCGCCCGTCATTCGACACTACCTGCGCCAGTAAAAGCGATCAATAGGTAGTATCCGTAGCGCCAACAACGAACGCAAATATCCAAGCGCATTGACTTTTAAATAATGCATGATCTCAAGCAGACCATCGATTCATTCGATTATCATGATTAATTGCAGGCTCAATGGGAGCGAAGTGTACCGCAGACTTCGTCGCGGTTACAAACTTGAATAAAGCGTGGAATATAAATTGAAAACCCTATTTAGCAAATGTTATTGACATTTAAACATTCGGAAGGATAAAACTCGGGCGGCTAAGTGCAGGGAAATGATCACTATCAATGATGATTACTGGTCATAAATGGCTCAATTATTTTCGCCAAATGGCCCGCCAAAACATGTTGAAAAATACGGCCTGAAAACACGAAGCCCTTCGCTGATAATAAGAAACCAAACTCGCGGAAATCAAACAACCCTGCAAACGACGAAAAACGTATTATATACCCCAAGCGTTTAAGATTTAGGTGTTAAGTGTGCTTCCTATTTCATTCATGGGACCAAAAGCATGGCACCAACAGTAGGTTCTTTAAGAAAGGCGAAATGACGCGTAACAGCCGGACTATTGCAAGGAATTTCAAAGTTTCCACATCCTGCTCACACGCCTTGTCTACATCTCTGTAGACAAGGCCGCCATGGAATCTGTTATGGAAGCTCTTATTGGAAAAAATAGAGGGTGTGCAATTATGCCTAAACCCTAAACGCTACGGGTAACTTCAAAGTAACAATGTGCCTACGTCAAAACCGTTCCAGTTCACTACCTGGTCTAAGGCAGTCTTTACAGCACCCCAGCGGTGTAATTGTATCGTTATAATAGGGCTATTCGGTTAGTGGAAAAACCAACAAAGCCGCCCCAAACAGCGCGCGCCTTGTCACTCCCTCATTTAAAGCCCGGTAATGCAATCATGGTTACCTTGACGGCGTATTCCGCGCATAACAAAGTAAAAATATGATTTTCGTATGCCCATGAAAGGTAATCATCGTGACATACACAAAAATACGTACAGATAATACGTTGCCCACAGCCCAGTCCCCATTTGAATAATATTATGGCTACACAATATCCTATTTTGAAACTGTATAAAAGGTGAACAATATTTTTTATTGCAAGCCTACTTAAGAACTAGCACTAAGGGGCAAAACCAGAGGAGATTGTACAATAATTAAGACTGGTGACCGGCCCAACATCTTGAAAACATAAGGGTAACCATAGTATATTACCAAATTCAATATTGAGCATAATTGCATATAAGCGTTATCTATATTCTACATTTTACCTTTGTTTATTCCACCAAGAAATCATGTATGATGTGATATGGCATCTATCATCTCATTTGTTGATTTACACCGTATTCGTTATTGCTTTTTGATATTTAAAGATCCCAGGTATTTTCTGACAACCCGATAAGCACCCAAATACCGATGGCTGGATATCAGCCTTACAGAATAAATAACTGGCAAATTGGCAACACTGAAATGAAGCGTACATTATTAAATGTTTAAGGAAACAGATCGTGTACCCGCAGCAAAAAAACATTTTTTCTGATAATAAACCCAAAAAACTGCGCCTGTTTTCCCTGTCGCTGTGGATCATCGGTATATTGATACTCACGGCCGTGTCGCTCCCTTTTGTTATTAAACAGTCAAGCATTCATTATTTCCTTGAGCTTCAAAATGCCGATAATGCGGCGATCGAGAATGTTGATCTCAACTTATTTGCCGGCCGTTTGGTATTCGATAACCTAGAAGTTCAGAAAGCCAATTTTGAAACACTGCATGTTGAAAAACTTGTCATTAACATTGACTGGCTACCACTTTTTTCACGACGGTTTTCGATCCGCTCCTTTTTAATTCGAAATGCAAACCTACAGCTTGACATCAGCACACCCAATTTGCTTTCCGTTAACGGATTAACATTTCAAATCGAGCCGGACGATCGATTGGCACTCGAGAAAGCCAACTCAAACACGCGTTGGGAATTTGGCTTGCAAGAGGCATATATTGCTAACAGCCAGATTATCATTAAACAAAATGAGCTAAACTCAACCGTTGCCATTCAATCCGTAACGTTTAGTAACTTCGTTAGCTGGCTTCCTACACAATCCACCATTTTTAAAACCAAATTCACATTAGACGACGCATCCATACTCTTTGAAGGAACAACCAAACCTTTTCAACCAACGTTACCACTAACCGCGCGCTTCACCGTTGACCGGCTTGATCTTGCCAGGATCACCCCACTAATAAAAAACGACACCATTACAGCCTTGAAAGGAACTGTAAAATCGGAACTTAATATTAAGTCAGCATTTGTCATACAGGACCAATACGACGTTAAGGTAGAAGGTTATGTAAATACAACCGGATTTCAGGGCGCTTTTTCCGACAATGTTATTGCACATGACCAGCTCTCCTGGTCTGGCTTGACGCAACTATCCCTAAACACACGCAACAATTATTTTTCCATATTTAATAAAGGCACCACGGAACTGCAGGGGTTTAACTATGTATCAACGCTCACAGGACTGGCACTTTCCTCCCGCGTCATCGCCAGTGAAGGACAGCTTAGCTATGACTCAAACCCCGCCAACTTGACTAAAAACCCAAACGACAACGAAGACAACACCACTGGATCGCCGCTCCATTTTACCGGTCGTTTACAAGCGGCCGACCTGAAAGCAATTGATCACAAAAACCAAATGACCCTAACTACCATGCAATCAATAGAATTACCTAAAATTGAACTTGGCGGTATCAGGCACATCAACATACCAACATTAACCATTCTACAAGCCCGCTTTTTAAGCCTGAGCGAGATAACCGATAGCAATATAAATAATAACGACGTAAATAACAACGGCGAAAACAGTCACGAAAACAATCGCAACACTGATGATGACGCCACGAACAGCACTAATGACGCTGACAACACTCTTGATACCGTTATAACAGAATCCGATCAAAATAATTCACTGGATTTTCTCCTCACGATTGATCAAACCATCATAAACAACATTCAATTAAATCCTGATGAAGAACTCAACATTACGGATATTCTACTGGCAGGCACTAATGCTCAGCTGGAAAAAAAAGCCGATGGTAAACTTAAATATATTGAGGAGGTAATGTCCACGTTTGCAGGCACACAACTCGAACCACCTGCGGAACCAATACCTGCAGTCGATGACACCTTAACCACCACGCCTGCTGATGTGTTGGCATCCGCATTAACGACGCCGCCATCGAACACAGAAGGGGAAATCCCCAGTTTTATTGTTAGAATCGGTATCATTGAAGTCGGCGGTGATAGCCAACTGGTTTTCAAAGACGATTCCATCACCCCAAACTATCAAACCAATCTCAGCAACGTTAAATTAAAAATCGTCGGCTTAAATAATCAGGATAAAAGTCAAAACAGTCAGATTGACCTGGTTGCCACCGCCGATAATACGGCGAAGATTTCGCTAAACGGTTTTATTCAGCCGTTTTCCAGCCCAATTAATGCTCAGGTCTTCGCAAACATTGCCAACCTGGAACTACCGCCTTTATCAAGCTACACAGCCTCCTCATTGGGATACCACTTGAAACGTGGACGAGCATCAGCAGAATTATCAATCAACATCGTGAATGGTAATTTGGAAAGCAAAAATGACATTGTGATTAGCCAATTAAATTTGGAACAAAAAGATGACGAGGACATTAAAAACCTGACGGAGGAATTGTCCCTGCCGCTGGATAAAGCGCTGGACTTGTTACGAGACCGCGAAGGAAACATTACTATTGCCTTACCTGTTACCGGAAATGTAAACGACCCTGATTTTGACTTCACACCGACAATCAATAAAGCAATGGGTAAGGCCATTCGAAGCGCTACCTTAAGTTATGTAGAGCACGCCCTGCAACCCTGGAGCACCCTGCTAACGGTCGCCAAAATTGCCGGCAAACGGGTTAACAAAGTTAAATTCGAGCCACTGCTATTCAATGTCGGCTCAGCCCATATTCGAAAAGAAAATCACGATTACCTAAACAAAATCAGCAGCCTGCTAAAAGACAGGCCCAGTCTGGAAATTACCACCTGTGGAATAGCTTCCCTACAGGACAAACTGGCACTGAGCCGAATGGCAAATAACAATAAGAGTGATGCAATCAATTCGAAGGCGAACAATTCAGGCAGCGCACAGGCAAGCGCCCCTATCGTTGATAAAAAAACATTGCTTAAACTCGCAAAAAAACGCTCTAAGAATGTAATTAACTATTTGGTTAACCGAAAAAAAATAGACTCAAAGCGGTTATTCACGTGTAATCCCACCTACTTAAATCGCAACAGTGCGCCACCATCGGTTGAATTTATACTTTGAAGACAATACTTTGAAGGCAATACTTTGAAAGCAATAATCGACCGCAATGCTGTCACGTTAGGAACCGCTTAACTCAGATTTAATCTGATTAACTCTGAGGAATAACGACTCGGAGACTACCCTTTTACCGTTAACTTAACCGGTTGTTCTGCAGTATCCTCAACCAGAATATCCTTGAGCGTTAACCCATTTAAAACATTGTTGCGCCCGGCGTCCATACTTTGAATAATTGGCTCTATTACCACCAGTTGAGGCAATACATCAATATTATGATAATCGGTTTCACCAGCCTCTCTTATTGCGTCTAGCACATCAGTTAACAGTAATGCATCGGCAGGTTGAGCTGGAAGATAACCGGCTTTATCACCTTTTGTCGGAACCAATAATTGCAGCTGAACCAGGTGCTGAATGATGGGAATTAATACGGCAACATTTAAATTAAGGCGTAATGCCAATTCCTCCGATGTTAACGGTGCTTGTTTTGCATAATAGTTTGATGCAATGATTGACATCAGCAATAACGCTACCTTCTCCTTCATTCGATTACTTAGGCTCGTATCCAAAACATTTAGGTTACGACATTCCGGATGCTGATGATAAAAGGCAATACTCGCGCCAATCAATAAGATGATCCAGCTGACATACAACCAGAACATAAAAATAATCAGTGATGCGAAGGCTGAATAAATTGCGGTATATTTGGTTGACGACACCACAAATGAGGCAAACGCCCACCCCGTGGTTTCCCATAATACACCCGCCACTGCCGCGCCCACTAAAGCGGATTTCACCTTAACTTTTGTGTTTGGAACAAAAACATAAATTACCGTAAATGCCGCGATCACCAGTAAATACGGTACCAGGCGGCTAACAATTTTCACAAAAACACCAATGGCCTCCACACCGACGAGTTGTTGAATCATCGATGAGTGTGAAATCGAAGCCGTAATACCAATGGCCGTAAAAATTAATATCGGACCAATAAAAATTGCACTCAGGTAATCACTGAAACGCTGCCCGAAAGAACGCGCTTCGCTGACACGCCAGGTATAATTGAAGGAATGTTCAATTTTCTGCACCAGGGAAATAACTGTAAACAACAACAATATAAGCCCCATTGAGCCAAGAACACCCGCCTTGGTATTGTCAACAAACTCAATGATGCGTTGGGTGATTTCACTGCCTTTGTCGCCTAAATTAGACAGTAGCTCAAGTAACAGGGGCTCCACCTGGTTATGCACGCCAAAGCCTTTTAATACCGAAAAACTCACGGCAACCAGCGGCACAATCGATAACAATGTGGTATAAACCAGACTCATGGCGCGCAACGTCAACATGCCACCCGATAAATCTCGAATCACCAGGTGGGTGATGCGCAATATTTGAACAACATATTGCCGTCCACGACTTTCGGTATCCTCTGCCGAGTTCCAGACAAAATCGTGAAGTGACTTATAAAACTGACCTATCTTTTCCATAAATTTCAAGTTGTTGAGCAATGTTCTCACTATAGCATAGTTTGTCTCGGTGTAAGTTCACCGGACAGTCTCGTCCATCAACCAGATGAAATTGACGGGTTGATCTGCTAGCATCCCTGGCTGCGTTACGCCCCTTGCAAAGGACGACCGCCATTCGCGACGAGGCGTGCTTTGCCCTGAATGCTTTCAGACCAGCTGAACCCGTCAATATCATCTGGTTGATGGACTAGGACCTGGGCGTAAATAATCAATGACACTGGCCCATCCGAATTGTGTCTGCCCGGTTACTATACCCGTGGTGTTTAGAATTTAGGTGTTAAGTGTGCTTCCTATTTCTTTCATGGGACCAAAAGCATGGCACCAAACGTAAGTTCCTTAAGTATGTGCAATAACCGCTATAATTACTGGCATGTTCGTTTTCAGCTTCGGCGAATTGTCAGTCGACAAACTGTCGTCGACAAACAAAAAATTGAGCAGCTTAATTTTTTATTAACGACTTATTAACCACTTATTAACGACAATTCCTTATGAAACATTATGGCGCGATTGCCTGTGGGCACGAAGAAACCGCAAAAGCGGCCGCTCAAATACTGGAGGACGGCGGTAATGCCTTTGATGCCGCCGTCGGTGCCCTGTTTGCGGCTTGTGCGGCGGAACCAGTGCTTGCCTCCGTAGGTGGCGGTGGTTTTTTGTTGGCTAAGTCAGTTGATAAAAAACCGGTCTTATACGATTTTTTCACACAAACACCACGGCAAAAAAAAGTAGCTGACGAATTAAGCTTTTACCCGGTGAACGCTAATTTTGGTGAAACAACACAGGAGTTTCACATTGGCCCTGGTGCGATTGCAACACCTGGTTGTGTAAAAGGACTATTTGATATCCACCAGGATTTATGTACATTACCCATCAAAACGATACTTGAGCCTGCGATTAATCTGGCAAAAAACGGGGTGCGCTTAAATTCATTTCAGGCCTACATCTTCAACATTATCAGCCCCATTTATCTTGCCAACACCGAAAGCCGACAGATTTTTCAAAGCAAACTAAGTACACAAACAGGGGAACCTCAGTTGGTAACCAAGGGCGAGGTATTGTACCAACCGGAACTGGCTGACACCCTGGATGCACTATCAAACGAAGGACCAGACCTTTTTTATCAGGGCGAAATCGCGCAATCCATTGCAACCCTCTGCGCAGAACAAGGTGGGCAACTTTCCCTTGATGATTTCAGACAATATAATACGATTAAAAGAAAGCCGTTACAGCTCCGCTATCGTGATCACATGATATTCACCAACCCGCCGCCGTCCATCGGCGGTATTCTAATAGCATTCGCGCTAAAGCTACTCGAAGACATTAATATTGCATCGCTGAAATACGGCACAAAGGAATACATTCAACTGCTCGCTTATATCATGAAAGTGACCAATAAGGCCCGGGTGGACGCAGCCGCTGACTGTTCGTCGGACGGCTCAATACGATCAGTACTCGACGCAGGCTACCTCGCACAATACCAAAAACAGGTCGGAAAACGATTTTCGAATGCAAGGGGAACCACACACATCAGTGTGATGGATAAGAAAGGGAATATTGCCAGCTTAACCATCAGTAATGGCGAAGGATGCGGCAGCCTGATTCCACGAACAGGTATTATGCTGAACAACATGCTTGGAGAAGAAGACCTAAACCCCAAAGGTTTTCATTTGTGGCAACAAAACCAACGTATTGCATCCATGATGTCGCCGACCATCGTCTATCATGACCCACACCACTGCACGGCACTGGGCTCCGGTGGCTCCAACCGGATTCGAACCGCCATATTGCAGGTGCTGATACACTTAGTCGACTTTAAAATGCAACCCGAGGAGGCAATTCAAACAGCCCGTATTCACTATGAAAATGGCCGGTTGAACCTGGAGGATGGTATCACGCCCCAACACATTGCAGGAATTGAAAACGAGTTTAATTCCATTCTGCATTGGTCATCCCGAAATTTGTTTTTCGGCGGCGTACATTCGGTGTCGGTACGCGGCAATCAGTTTTCTGGTGTGGGTGATTCTCGAAGAGGCGGATACGCCATTGAACCTAGATTCCGCAGTTGACCGCTACAAAAGAGCATTAACCGTTTGATGAACATTCAGTTTGTTGCTATTTATCTGCTCATCCATTGGGTGAAGGCGCTACGACATGCAGAGCACGGTTGTCGTGGCGTCTGGACTGCGTTGTAAAAATTTGAAATATTGACATATTCCTGCACTTTCACGCCTTGCCAGACACCACGGCAACCGCACTCTACATGCCGTTCAACTACGGAATCTAGGTTGAACGTTAACGAACCGCCCGTTAGAAGCTCACTATCCATCGTAAGCCAGCTCAAGCAAGCGTTCTTAAGTAAACGTAATGAAGTGATGTGTTATGCAGGCTAACAAAAACAAATTACCTTAGCAGGACTAACTTAAACAAACGAATATAAACTAACTTAATCTATTTAACTTAAACGACCCGCGTTAAGTGAACCTGTGTAGTGCACCAATGCGAATGGCAATATTGCCGGGGTTATCGCTTAAAAACTCGATTCCAACAGTTATATACCCAAAGCATTTGGGTATATTGACACCCTCTGCAATGATTGATCAGACACTTCATTGATTAGGCACTTCAAAAAATTCCTCGTATATTTTTCCTTTCTGGTCTACGCCCTGGCGATATCGCCATACCACCCCCGTTTCGAGGTCAATTTTAAAAATACTCTGAATTTTGGTACCCCCTCCACCTTTAGCCACAGCCTGGTGCTCAGCGGTAAATATTTCATAGCGATTTTTTTTCGAATCCTTGTCACCTTCGGCAATCACTTCATGCGCGAAAATCGGCGTAAGGACCAGTGCTAATACTATGAACATGAATACAGATCGTAATGACATTACTATTAAATCCTCTAGGCGAACATAGCGTTATACAAATCTGGCCATTTTAAATGATATCAGCATAGGTTTCCATACTGATCTGGAATAACATATATAAGATTACACGTACCGCACCCTACCGAATTATACACCGAATGCTCAACGCACATCACTTTAATCTAGTTCGTGTTGTACAACCACTTTTTCAATAGATCCCGGTCCACTGGGGTGATTTCCTCATGATTTGCAACTTTGACAATGAGTGGCTTGACATTATTTTGCCAAACCTTGTCGCGCTGGCTAACCATTTTAGCATTGCGCAGCACCGGTATGCCATCTTCCACCGCCAGCTCATTTTTTTGCGGTGCTGTACGCTTTGCATTACCATTTGCTGCACTAATAAGAGCATTAACCGATTTCTCAAATCGTGGCAGCGGCATCAATTTTGCCACACCAATGATGATCAATACGATGCCGGATACCGCCAACGCAGTACCCGGTGTTATGCGTTCAAGACTAAAATAATAGTGCTTAAGCTGTCCGCTGTCGATCACGCTGGATGAAAACAACGCGTACCCTAAATAAATCAACACCAAACCCGCGGTAATAACCGCCAACCGATAGACTAATACAATAAGCTGGCATTTTCTCCATTCCGCCAATAACACCGTCTCGTTTTGTGCGACAACCTCTTTCTTTACCGATGTTAAAACACCATAGTTACCTTTATTGCCTGCGGCCATATTACTTGCATCCATTCGATTTACACCTTAAATAAATTGACATGAATTATTGATACCTATTCAGTCACGACGCATTCAATGTTCCATCCTGGAAGATTGTTGCTGACAACGCTCTTTAATGACAATATTTCGCTCTAATTGAACGCCATCTCGTTCTAATACGGGTACCGTTAGCGGCTTTTTAACGCCTCGCTATCTGTGCACTTAATTTAATTCACTATGCTAGGGACATGTATACACCGTAAATGTTTGCTTACCATCTTCCACATCCGATGCAGGCGCAATCGCATTCCCCCCTAAATCAGCGGCAGAATTGCTTGCCAACGTTTCCAGTTCAGCCTGCACCTTTTCTGTTCTTCGGTCCATGCCTAAAATTTTCCCCATTAAGTTTGCCGTTGTTGTGGCAATTTTTTTGCAGGTTGCCGCCTCGCTTTGCTCAATCACCCTAACGTTTTTCGCTTCTTCGGACAAACGAACCCATGTGCAGGCACTCAAACTCACACTTGCCAACAAAACAATGACAATACTTGTATTTTTCAACATGCTTAATCTCACCATTAACCTCATTAATAACCGGACCAACGCCGCATGCCATGCGTTATATGTATTGGCCATTCGAATCACAGGGCGTTAGTTGCTCATAAATAAGCCCAAAAAAATAGCTGTTCCCGCTAAAACACCAACCCAACTGCACCATACAGCGACGACAATGGCCTATCTGCCAGGCACAACCCTCAAACCAGGCATATTCCAGGCTGGGTTGCCCTACACTTAAACACCCAGACGCATGTTTAAAACAGGCGATATCAAACTGCTGGCCCGATGGGTTTCGTTTCATATGACGATGCTGCCCCGCCACTTCAATTGCCTGTCCCTGGTCAGTAATGGGATTTTTGCAAATGGCGCAGCATAATGGGTTAGCGATCGGTTTATCGCACTGATTTGCTGCGGTGGGCCGGATGCTTAAATCAGCCTGGTTGAGAGAATCCAATAAGTACATGCGCACCAAACTCCGTTCTGGCTTAATGTTACCCAGACCTTCCCCTCAAACCAGTATTCATTGGATTCTAATTTCAAGTGACTCTACAATATTTTCATATTTCACTTTTATGCTGCCACTGTCCTTTTCACCTTTTGCCTGAATCAGAACATAATCATCATTACTTTCATCTAAAGATACGGTGCTTCCAGTATCGTCGACCCACCCCGTTAAATCCCACTTAGCATTCTTTGTCCTATCTTCTTCTGTGCCATCCGTAAACTTCACGCCAAACGTGAGTTTAATTGATTCAGTTAGCCCCAATATTTCGGCTTTATCCGTATCAATGTTTACTTTCCGTGAATTGTCAAAATCCCTGAGAAAACCAGACTCTATAATTCTATCGATCACTTCAAGCGGCACTGACGCGCTATTTTTGTTTCCATCACAATTAGCGGTAATACCCAGACTCCCACTTTTTTTACCGGTTACGATGTTTCTTTCATTATCATCAGCACTGACAAAATCAGCGACGGTAGTATCTGAAGATTTCCAAACTACGTATTGTGAAATATCCGTTCCCACGCCGTCTATAACCGCGGTATATGCCAGCGTTTGGCCCTTGCTTATTTTAGTGGTACCTGAAGGCGACACGATAATGTCCCCGCCAGGATAAGGTTCAACTGTAATATCCTTTGGATCGGAGGTTATCTCCACGGATTCGGCGGTTACCGTCAATGAATCAGTCGGAGTGGCCGATACCTTTAACAAACCTGTGTCAGCATCGAACACAGCAAT
>Ga0316204_10009113_pt1 | contig 13423 bp, 9 predicted proteins | sample 6monrhotite_MG_2_FD_205661 | JGI IMG/M metagenome (GOLD analysis project Ga0316204, IMG submission 205661) | Microbial mat bacterial communities from mineral coupon in-situ incubated in ocean water Damariscotta River, Maine, United States -... | ecosystem: Environmental > Aquatic > Marine >... | reverse complement strand
GAGGAAGTCTGCGATTTCTCGCTCAAAGGCCTCGACTTCTGGCCCAAGAATGAAGCCATTGGAGTCTAGTACGCGCTCAAAGGCTGCGTTTAGCTTTGGGCTGAGAGGTTTGTTTTGTGCGCTTAGATCTAAGAGTGGAACTGGCATATGTTCGACGTTGGCATGTTTTGTGCGAGCGTCAAGCGATCAAATAATGGCAAAAGCAGTGCTTTGGCCCCCTGTTTTTTATTGCCTTTCAAATTATTTTGCACTTCATGGGGAGTCTGACTTTTTTCGGAAGGGTGGCAGAGTGGCCGAACGCGGCGGTCTTGAAAACCGTTGAGCCGCAAGGTTCCGTGGGTTCGAATCCCACCCCTTCCGCCATTTTTTGTTGATAATCAACAGAATAAGCGAGTCCCCATAGTTCAATGGATAGAACTGCGGTTTCCTAAACCGTCAATCCCGGTTCGAGTCCGGGTGGGGGCACCATTAGGGCTTTTGAGGTTTTCAAGCAGGTAAAGTTTGTTAGAATAGGGTTAGTTTTGATGGATACTCTTTCTTGTAGGCAAATAATGCTTATTTTTGTGGTTTTCCTTGGTGTGGGATGTGCCTCAGTTGATGAGGGCTCTTCCCGTTTTAACCGAGTGGGCCAGTTTGATTCTTTTGTTGGAGGAGTTTCTGAGGCCCAATTTGGTGGGCATTCCGTTGAGTCTGGTTGGCATTTTGGTGTTTGCGGCCCGTCGCTTGTCTTGGATGCTCTTGGTGATGAGAGGGTTCGCTTGTGTATTAAGAATGAGGGGTCTGCTGTGTTGGTCGATTATCCGACGGGTTCCGCTTTTCTTGAGCAAGGGGATTCGGTTGTTGTTTATGAGGGTACCTTGGCTCACTTGGTCAAGCAGTGTGAATCTGGCGGGCGGCAGTGGGTTGTTTTTAGGCGTGAGAAATCGGGGTCTGGTTTGATTAAGTTGCTTATGATCATGAGCTTTGATGATGTTGGTATCAGTGTAGATCAACCGATTGTGCTCAATGCCTGGTATTCCAAGGTGGTAAACCGCTGATATCCTTTCTTCTTCAGGTCTTTATGTTAAAGAAGAGCTTGCCTTTTTGAGTAAAGTTCTGTTGATTCTGCCCTTTCCTAAACCATTATTAATCAATTATGATCTTACAAGGTATTTCAAATTTTGCACAAGCACCCGCTGGCCCTGGTGGCAGTTCTCAGTTGCTCATTCTTGGGCTTCTTTTTGTCGGGATGTGGTTTCTTATTATCGCTCCTCAGCGCAAGAAGCAAAAAAAGCACGCTCGGATGCTTGAGGCTCTTAAGACTGGGGATGCAGTTCTCACCAATGGCGGCATTTATGGCATGATTGCCAACATCAAGCAGGACCGCTTTGTCCTCAAGATTGCAGACAACACTAAGATTGAATTGCATAAGTCCTTCATTCAGAGCATCGTTTCTGAAGAAGCGAACAAGTAGTTTTAGGTCACGCAAGGAGGCCCAAGGGCCTCCTTTTTTGTGGCAGCACACATCATTCCACGGCACTCACTCGTATTTCTTAACATCATTATGCGCGGCAACATTCTCTGGAAAGTCTTACTCTCTGTTATCGTATTAGCCTGGGCCTTGCTCAGTGTTTATCCGCTTAAGGACACTCCTTTTGAGACGTACATCAAGGAGCGTGTGACGGCTGACCAGGGAGCCTTTAATGTGCTGTATGGTGAGGCTGAGGCTAGGGTTGAGGCAGGTGCTTCACCTACGCTCTTTGTTGCACTCAGTGAGCTGGCGAAGGAGGATAATGTTAATTTAGCGCAGTTTTTCCCTGATGTTAATTTGGCTGATGTCCGTAATCTTAATAAGCGTAACGAGATATTGCTCAATTATTTACTTCAGCAGTCTCAGGGTAAGATCCGTTTGGGTCTAGACCTCGAGGGTGGAGTTGCTTTTACACTTAAGGTCGATGAGAGCGCGCTTGCAGGAGAGGATACTTTTATCCGCGAGCAGCGCATGGAAAAGGCTATCGAGATTATGGGTAGCCGAGTTAATGGCCTAGGTGTTGTTGATCCTGTTATTCGCGCAACTGGTAATGACCAAATTGAAGTTCAGCTTCCTGGCGTTACTACACGTGAAAACCCAGATGCACTCGCGGCGCTTCAAAAGCCTGCTAAGCTTACTTTTCACCGTGTGAGCCGGACACAGTTTCCTGCTACAACTCCAGCTGACGACACGCCTCCTGGGTATGTCATTATGGAGCAGGATAATGAAAATCCTACGACTGGAGAAATTGTTAAGGACCGTCTTTTTGTTAAACGCGTTCCAGATATGGCAGGAGACATGGTTAAAAACGCCTTTGTTTCTCCAACGGATTATGGAGGGTTTCAGGTCAATCTTGTTTTCACTAATAGAGGTTCTGATCGTTTTCGTGAAATTACTGCACGTATTGCTGATGAGAACAATAGTGCTACTTACAAGAACCTTCCAGATGGCAATCCTAGTAAATACGGCCGCTTGGCGATCGTTTTGGATGACCAGCTTTATTCAGCTCCACGTGTGACTGAGGCCATTCCTAGCGGCCAGGCGCGTATTACAGGTCAGTTCTCGCAGCGCGAAGCACTTGAGCTTTCTAATGTTCTTAATAACCCACTTGAGTTCGAACTGACTGTTGATCAGATGTATGAGGTTGGACCGACACTCGCTGAAGATGCGCGTGCAAGTTCCATTAAGGCTTCTATTGTTGGTGCGAGCCTCGTGTTTGTGTTTATGATCATTTATTACCTGGTTCCAGGTATTGTTGCCATGCTTGCTGTCGCAATGAATATTCTCATAGTTCTTGCGATTCTTGCCAATGTGAAGGCGACGCTTACGCTTCCTGGTGTGGCAGCGTTAGTTCTCACTGTCGGGATGGCTGTTGATGCGAGTATTTTGATCTTTGAACGTATTCGCGAAGAGCTTCGCTTGGGGAAGAGTGCGAAGGTCGCTTTGCAGGCAGGTTACGAAAAGGCATTTTCAACAGTTGTTGACGCTAATATTACAACACTGCTTACAGCAATCATTCTTGTTTGGCTTGGTACTGGGCCGGTTAAAGGTTTCGGGGTAACGCTTGCCATCGGGATTATCGCAACAATGTTCTGTGCGCTTATTGTGAACCGTGTCCTTCTTGAAATTCTCGTAAGCCAAGACGTTCTTAAGAAACTGTTTGTTTACAGCCTGTTTAAAGATTCCAAAATTAATTTCTTAAGGTGGCGTCGTCCGGCATTTATTTGCTCTTGGCTCATCGTTATTGCCGGTATTGTTGCCATTGGTGTTAAGGGTAAGGCCATTTATGGTATCGATTTTCTTGGTGGTGAAGAGATCACAATGAAGTTCTCTGAAAAACCCGCGATTAATTCCATTTACGAGCTCGCTTCTGATAAAGACCTGGGTGAAGTAAGCCCCGTGTTTCAGTCCATTATTGGTGAGGATAGCGAACTTCTTAAGGTTCAGACAGAGTCTGACAATGGCCAGGCAGTTTTTGCTGCGATGGAAAAAGCGTTTCCTGAGAGTAATCTTGAGCTTATCGGAGAGAACCGCATCGGAGCTTCAGTGAGTCACACTATTCAGCTTAACGCGTTTTTGGCCGTAGGTGCTGCCCTTTTGGGTATTCTTCTTTATGTAGCCTTCCGCTTTGAGCTGGGTTACGGGATCGGTGCTGTTGTCGCAACCATTCACGACGTCTTAATGACTATTGGTATTTTTGTCATGTGTGGCGGGCAATTTACTGCGCCTATGGTAGCAGCTGTACTCATGATTGTTGGTTACTCAATCAATGACACGATTGTTGTTTTTGACCGTATTCGTGAGGAGTTAGTGCTTAACCCGACAACAACGCTCGGTAAGATCGTGAATATTGCGATCAACAAAACGCTTTCTCGTACGTTGCTTACCAGCTTGACGACATTACTTGCAGCGCTTTCACTTTATATCTTTGGAGCCGGTGAAATTAAGGATTTCTCCTTTGTTTTCATTCTCGGTATCCTGACCGGAACATTCTCTTCGATCTTTATTGCTAGTCCTGTTTTCTACTGGTGGCACAAGGGAGACCGTCGCCATGTTGAAGAACGCGAGCTCATGCCAAAGTATGACTGGGATTCTTCAACGAAGGAAGCGAGGAAGGGCTAGGTATTTGTGTCAGGGGTGGCTGTGAGTGAGCGTACGGATTTTGTCCGTTGGCAAGATCCGGATTATTTAGATTCGGATCTTGCTTCGTTGTTGCCTTATTCAAAGGAGAGCTTGCTTGTTGCTGCGCTTCTTTTCCAGGCGGGGCAGCGGGATGCTGAGTCTATCGAGCATTTTTTAAAACCGCGGCTTTCTTCACTGGATGATCCTTTTGCTATTACAAATTTAAGAGCTGCTGCTGAGCGTGTGTCGAAAGCGCTAGCAAGCGGGGAACGTATTGCCATTGTTGGCGATTATGATGTTGATGGTATCACCAGTTCAGCGCTACTTTCTCGGGTGCTTCGCTATTTCGGAGTAAAGCCCGTCTCTATTGTTCCTCGCCGGTTCGAGGAAGGGTATGGCCTCAGTCGTGCGGTTCTTGAACGTACGCTGGAGGAGTCTCAGGCTGATTTAGTTATTGCTCTTGATTGTGGGACGAACTCAGTAAATGAGGTGGCGTTTCTTCGTGAGCGTGATGTTGATGTCGTTATAGTTGATCACCATCAGTCAAAAGAAGAGCTTCCCACTGACTGTCTGTTAGTTAATCCACATGTGTTTGATGGCCAGGATAGGCCTTGGTCCTACTTGTGTACCGTTGGGCTTGTTTTTAAGCTGGTTCATGGACTCGTAAAAGTTTTGCGAGAAGAGGACAACCCGCTTGCTTTTGAGATCGACTTGAAGGATTACCTGGATCTTGTTTCCATGGGGACGGTTGCTGACCTTGTTCCCCTAAATGAAGAAAATCGTATTTTGACTTTTCATGGCCTTAAGCAATTAGGCAATAGCTGCCATCCTGGTGTTCAGGCATTGTTTCAGGTTTCGGGGATAGACGAAGGGCAGGACATTCAGCCAATGGATGTTTCTTTTAAGCTCGGCCCGCGTATTAACGCAAGTGGCCGCTTGGCGGATGCTGCGCGTCCTCTCGAAATGCTGATTAGTGATAATTTCGACGAAGCATTTAAGATTGCCTCAGAGCTTGATGACCTGAATCGTGAGCGCCGCCTGATTGAGCGTGGAGTTGCGGATGCTGCTGAAGCTTGGGTTGTTGAAAATCAAGGGAAAGCCTCGAGTATTGTCGCCTATGATTCTTCTTGGCACTCGGGTGTTGTGGGGATTGTTGCGGGTAAGTTAGCACGTCGTTTTCATTGTCCTGCTATTGTTTTGGGGCAAGACGGAGACTTGGCTAAAGGGTCTGGGCGTAGCATTGCTGGAGTGAACCTTGTCGAGATGCTTTCCGCCTGTGACCAGTATTTGGAGAAGTGGGGTGGGCATCCTATGGCAGTAGGGATTTCTTTGCGCCCGGGTGCGCTTGAGGATTTTAGGCACGCTTTTGATGCAATTATTGAAAAGACGCTTGAGTCCGGACTTCCTGAGCGAACACTCAAAATTGCTTATTGGCTTACGCCTAAGATGATGAAGCCTTCCTTGTGGGGGGAGCTTGATCGCTTGAGGCCTTTTGGTGAGGGGAATCCTGAGCCTATTTTAGGGCTTCGTGGCATAACGCTCACGAGTCAACCGATTCCTTTTGGGGCGCAGCATTATCGTTTCCAGTTGCCAATGGCTACAGGAAAAAAGCTTTCAGGCATCGCATGGGGGCAAGGGGAGTCTATGGTTCCGCTTAATCAGCCTGTTGACTTGGCTTTGCGTTTTCAGTGGAATCACTGGAATGGCCGAAAGGTACCTCAGGTAGAGCTTCTTAACTGGCGGCTTCATAATAAATAAGCCTCAGTAGCTGAGAGCTTCCGAGGCTTTAGGTTAATAAATTAGTTACTGAATACTCATCCTTTAGCTTTCCTTATTAGTGAGTACTTCGTCCTTGCTGATCGGTGTGATTACGTGCTCAGGATGAAGGCGGTTGATTGCGCTAACGATTTTTTTGGCGATAATGCGTTGGGCTAGGCTTCCTGGGTGGAAGTCATCGGCCGTGAAGGCGTCATCGAATGCATCCCCTCCGTGTCCCACATTAAGTGGCATAGATCCATATTTTTGTTCATCAACGAGTTTTCTGAGAACATCATTGGTTCTTACCACAATGAGCCCGGGAACGTCTTCGAAGAGATCTTCTATGGTAACGGTTAGGTCTGAGCTCATAAGGCGCATTGTCCTAATGGCTTGGCTTACTTTTAGTTCGAGGCCTACTTTTTTCTGAATGGGTAATTCTGCATGCTCAATTGCGAGCTTAGCCTTTTCAACCATTCCAACAAAACGGGGTGTGACACTAAGGTCGGGAGGCGTGATAATGACTATTTTTATGGATTGATTGTACTCCCTGATTGTTGCAACAAAGTCAATAAGGGCTGCGACGATCCCGTCATTGGCCTCGTCAAGCATGTCCATAAGATTTAGTTGATCGAATGGATATTCTTGTTTGGAGAAGGCGTAAACAGTGGCCCCGTAGTCATTGCTTCCAATGAAAATAGTTGCAACATCAGCATCGGTAACGCTAGCAGAGTCTGATAAGAATCCAGGGTTTCCATTTTCAAATCCCTTGAACTGATGGATTAGGAGGGTGTTGGCGCCGTCAACATCAACCTTTTGGGCGCGAGCACCGCTTCGGGCCCAGTTGTGGGAGTATCCGAGGTTGCGTGTTTCGCCTCGATTATCGTCGCCTGTGAATTCGCCTAGGGAGACTTCTTCGGTGCGCGCTTCAGCAAGGTATGCAACCCAGTTGACGCTTGTGTTGCGTATCGGGTAGGGGAAGTACTCATCTGTAAGGCTATCTCCAAATGTGTGGATATTTATTTTTGCAGAGAGAGGAAGGGTTAAGGTTAGTAGGATGAGGGTGAATAAACAACGTAGAGGGGTGTGTGGGGTAAACATAGGTACTAATAGTAGCGCCTTTCCTCTTTTTTGTAAAGGGTTTGAGGCGTACACAAAAAAACCGCAAGCTTAATGGCTTGCGGTTTTTGAAATGCTTGCTCTTTAGGCTGTTGCGTGAACAGCTTTGCGTTCGATTCGCCTTTTGTTGAGTTTGGCGAAACGAGGGAGGTTGTTTTCCGTAGGGATGACAACGTCTCCTTGGAGCAACGGCTGTAAGTATTTGCAGAGTTGATAGCTGAGGGTGTGGCCGTCTTCGTCAATCCAGTTCTGAGGGAAGGGCTTGTTGCCAGCTATGACTTGCGCAAAAGGAACGAGCTTGTATTCGCAGGAATACTGTTCTGTTTCTCCGCGTGTAAGCGTTACCATCTTTGCGTTTTCACCTTTAATGGCGTTCTCGACAGCGACTTGGCCGCTTGTGTGAGCTTCGTTGCAGTCTACCTCGGAGAGGTGGTGAGCGCCAGTATACTGAGTGATTCCTGGGCGTACCCATTCTGCCTTTACGCCTAGGTTTTCCTTGATGAGGAGGGCAATGTATTGGCCTGTGCTCATGAGTGGAGCGCCACCCTCAGAAGCTTCGCTATCGGAGGCTGTGAGGTAGTTGCCGTCGATGTCGGTTAAGTTTTCGTCAACAACGATAGTGCAGCAACCTAGTTTTTGGATGGTCTCTTGGGCGCGCTGAAGGAATGCTTCAGGTGCGAAAGGTTGGTCGGAGAGGCAGATAATATGTGGTGCTTCATCTGGATTGTTGCGCTGCTTTGCCATGACAGTACTTGCTGCGAGCCAGCTGTTTTGTGTGCCAGCAACTTCGAGGATCGAGACAAGTCCGCGATCGCCGAGGGAGGCTTGTTGGCAGATGAGCTCACGCGTTAGATTTGATAAGTGTTTTACTGTACTAGCAAATCCTGGGCAGTGATCTGTGACTGCAAGGTTGTTGTCTGCTGCACTAGGGACGCCGATTACACGAATATCGTATTGTTTGTCTTGGGCAAAACGTGCGATTTGGTCTGCGGCAGATTGTGCTTCGATGTCGCCAATGCAGAAGAAAAAGCGGATGTTGTGCGCTTCAAATACTGTGATAATAGCTTCAAGGTCTTGAGGACTGAGCTTGCCTGAGCTTGTTCCAAGAATTGCAGCTGGCGTGTAGCGCAGTGCACGAATGGTTTGCTGGGACTCTTCGGCTAAATCAATGATCGACTCGCTGAGAATTCCTTGGAGACCGTTGAGGCTTCCGTAAATTTCTTCGATGCAGTCGTGGTTGAGTGCCTCAGAGATGATGCCAGCTAAGCTCGCGTTGCTAGTGGGTGTGGATGTTCCACATTGGGTGATTAAGACGTTGCCTGTAAGTTCTTCAGCCATAACAATGAGTCGGTTTTTATGAGAGTACGACTTTGGTCACGGGTAGGCCTGATGGCAATCTCAAAGACTGTTTTCTTTGAACAAATCTGACATTTTTTCTGCTAAAGTGGTGTTTCTGGCAGATAGTCAGAGTTTTCGGAGAAGAGGCTTATCTTGCGGGTTGCAGCCTTAATGAATGCATCAACTTGTGCCTTTGCTGGAGTTAGGCCTTTGTGGGTATTGTCAATGAGATGAGTGACCGTTTTACTTGAAAGCTTGAGTTCTGGGTCCGATATGATTTGAGGGAGTGGGTTAGCGCCTGATTCCATGGCGTCTTTGTAGTGCTGCTTGAGCTGGGTATGTGCCGTTTCTCTTCCCACTCCTTGTTGTATCGATGCCATGAGGAATTGACTGGAGAGAATAAAGGGTAGGTTTGTATCGACTTCTCGTTGAGCACGTTCTGCGTGAAAGGAGCTTTTGGATGCGATGTGTAAGGCGGTGTCTAGTAGACCATCAGCGGCAAAGAAAGCATCGGGGAGTGCCACGCGGCGCGTTACAGAGCATGATACGTCGCCTTCATTCCATTGTTCTCCAGCAAGTTCTGAGAGCATGACTAGAAATCCTCTCAGAATGACGAATAAGCCATGAATGCGTTCGCATAAGCGGGGGTTTTGCTTGTGAGGCATTGCTGATGAGCCCGTTTGCCCTTTTGGAAAAGGTTCACTAACAAGGCCTAAGCCGGCCATGAGCCTGAATGTTTGTGAGAAGTTGGCGGCTCCTGCGGTGACTTGAATGAGGGTGCTTAGTAGGGCAAAATCAATACTTCTGGGATAAATTTGGCTTGGGCAAATGAGTGTTTTGGGGTGGCCTAGCTTTTTTAGCACAGATTGCTGGATTGCCTGTACTGTTTTTTCGCTTTCTCCTGATAGGGCAAAAAGATCGGTGCATGTTCCTATTGCGCCTTGTAGGCCTCTGATTGGATAGCGATCGATGAAATCTTCAAGAGCCTCAAACCCCAAGAGTGTTTCTTCTCCATAGCAGGCAATTCTGCGACCATAAGTCGTTAGTTGCGCGGGGACGTTGTGGGTGCGGGCAACAAGAGATGAATCTTTATGTTGTTCAGCTTGCTTTGCAAATGCCTTGAGCAGGGCAGCTCCTTTTTTCTGGATGAGCGTGAGAGATTGTAGGCATAGCTGTTGCTCGATGGTTTCCGATAAGTCTCTGCTGGTTAGGCCTTTGTGTATTTCTTCGTGTCCGGCTAATGCGCAGAATTCATCGATTCGTGCTTTGACGTCGTGGTGTGTTGAGTGTTCGCGTTCGCGAATAGATTGTAGGTCAATACTTGGGGCAACGCGTTTATAGGCTTTAATTGCTTCTTCACTAATGGATATGCCTGCCTCTTTTTGTGCTTCGAGAACAGCGATCCACAGCAAGCGTTCTTCTAGGATTCGGTGTTCAGGACTCCATAATGTACGCATGGGTTTAGAAGCGTACCGGTGGGCAAGCGTATTGGGGATCGTTTCCATGAGGTTAAGCTTATTAGCTTAAGCAGCGAATCGCAAGCTCGCGCATGACGGCCTCTTGTTCTTGGGGTCGCGATAGTATTTGCTCAAAAGCGTGTGCAAATTCACGTTGAAAGCTGACTAATTTCTTTAAGGGGAAGCGTTTGGCCTGTTCTGCAAGTTTTCCCAGGTACCAGGTGTTTTGGGTGAATACATTGGTATTGGTCTTGTGGTCATCTCCAGCGTAATGGGCGGCGTAGGTTCTTTTTGCGCTCTCAAATGAGGTTTTATCGATTCCTCTGGCTCCTACGCGAATTGTGCCTGCATCAAGGAGTGTCCTTAGCTGGATCATGAGCCGATTGCGCCCTTGTAGTGTCGAGAGTAAAGGCCTGGCTTCCTTATGGTTGAAAAAATGACGCTTTAGGGCATCTAAGCTTAAGCTGAGATTTTTTTTGTAAAAAGCTTCAGCCACCTCAAAGAAATCACTCTCGCCAGCATCGGGTACGAGTTCGAGCACTAGAGATTCATCTATGCGTCCTGCTTTGCCTAGATAAGTACGCAGTTTTGTTAATTCTTGGACGATTAGGCGTGCCTGTCCCCCGGTCTTAGCGAGTAGGAGTCCTTGGGCATCACGCGTTAGTGTGACCTCGAGATCCTTACATGTCGCATTAACGAGGGCATCCTTTCCTGCGCCTCCTGATTCTAAAAATGTACTATTGCCAAGCGCCTGAAGGGTCTTGTATTCCTTGCGTCTACGGTCTACAGGGAAAGCAGTGATCAGGACTGAGGTCGAATGAGGGTCAAGGGATTCTAGGATTTCTAGGAGCCATGTAAGCTGTTTTTTTGCTCCCTCAGCACGCCCTGTTTGGCTGTCACTGATGAAGTTAACGCTCTTGAGCCAGACGACCTTCGCATCACCAAAAAGTGAAAGTGTTTGAACAGATTCGTTGAATCGCTGTATTGCCGTTTCTACTTCGCTTACATTTTGTGCCTGGGCATCAATGATTTCGGGGGTGCATGCTTCGCCTTGTTCTTGGCAAAGCTTGGCGAAAGCTTCTTTCCCTGAGCGGGTTACGAGAAACTCATCGTCTCCAGCAATGAAGGTGCATGTAGGCGTGCTCATCTTCTCTATCTACTACAGGCAAAGCCTTTGAGGGAAAAGCTCAAAATCAATCATGGCTACCCTAATATCTCTTCGATCATCCAGGTTTCAATAGAGCGGTCGATTTCTTCTGGATTTTCTTCCAGTAGCTCTCTGCGTATCCAGTCGAGGGCTGCGTTGACTGCTAGTTGTTTGATTGTTGGCCGGTCTCCAGTGAAATGAACTTTTCTGGACCAGGCGCCCATGGGTGAGTAAAATCCTACATAAACGGTCCCTACGGGAGCATCTTCGGTGCCTCCGCCTGGGCCGGCAAAGCCCGTTGTGCTGAGTGCATAATCAGAGTAAAAGCGTTCGGCCGCTCCAGTAGCCATTGCAAGTGCTACTTCTGCACTTACGGAGCCATGTTGAAGTAAGAGCGCTTCTGGGACATCGAGCATTTCAATTTTTGCATCGTTGTTGTAGCAAACGGCACCTCCAGCAAAGATCTTAGATGCTCCGGGTACATTGGTAATAGCGTCGGCCAATAAGCCTCCGGTGCAGGATTCTGCGACTGCAATTACGCGCCCTCGCTCACTGAGCATTTGGAGAACCATCTTTGCAAGGCCGTCGTCTCCATAGCACACAAAATTACTTCCCAGCTTCTCTTTGCAGCGCTCTGCAAGTGCCTGGAGTGTCTCAGTTTTGAGGCCTGGCTTGACGGGTGAAAGTCTTAGGTCGACGATGTTTTGTTTGGGGAAATAGCCTACCTTTACTTCAGGGTATTCTTGAAATAGGGGTGCAAGGTGTTCTTCAAGGATGCTTTCGTCGACTCCGGAGCATCGCAGCTGGAGTGCGTTCTTTTCTTCTTGAAGTAATCCTTCTTGCTGAAGCCTGGGTATGGCTTGACGTTCGAATATGTTTCTGAGCTCAACAGTAGGGCCAGGCAACATGATGAGCACATTGCCGTCCTCTTTATAGAAAAGGCCTGGGGCCGTTCCTATGCGATTTGGGAGTACCTTGAAGTCTTCCGGGCGGCAGCATTGCTTGAGGGCTTTCTCTGTCAATGGCATGCCTGTCTGGCTTAAGCGGTCTTTAATTGCCGATTCAACTTCGCTGTCGTGTATTAACTCTTTTTTGAGGGCTTTTGCAATGGTCTCTCGGGTTTTGTCGTTACTTGTTGGTCCAAGGCCTCCCGTTGTGATCACGATATCACAGCGCTTCCATGCATCCTTGAACGCACGTTCGATTTCCTTGGCATCATCTTGTACCACATGGTTGCATGCGATAGATAGCCCAAAGCTTGAAAGCTCTCGGCCTAAATAGGAAAGGTGTTCGTTCGTCCGGCTTCCGAGAAGCAGTTCGTTTCCGAGAATGATAAGCTCGATGCGTGGTTGTTTAGACATCGTGTTAAGGGTGTTAAAGTGAATTTAGGGGTAGCGGTTTCTGTTTGTATCTACTGCTAAAGTACTCTGTAATTTTTTAAATTGCAAATGCATGGAGCAGAAAAAATAATACAAGAGCTTTTTCGTTGTTAACTTGTTGATTATCAATAGAAGGTGGCTTTCTCGAAACGCTATGATAAACGATTCACTTAAAAAGAAAATACGTCAACTTCCTCAGGGGCCGGGCGTATATCTCATGAAAGACCGTTTGGGGAGCATTCTGTATGTGGGGAAAGCGAAGCATCTAAGAAAGCGTGTATCTAGTTATTTTCAGCGTTCAAAACGACTACAAGAACATCAGCCAAAAATTGCCTCAATGGTTCGACTGGTTCATGACCTTGATGTCGTAGAGGTAAAAAGTGAGGCAGAGGCACTGCTCCTTGAGGGGCGACTCATTAAAGAGTGGAAGCCTAAATATAACACACTGTTTGTTGATGATAAGCAGTTTTTGCTCATACGTGTTGATGCCAATCGTCCTTTCCCGCAATTTCGTTTAGTTCGGGCACGTAGAGAAGATAAAGCGCTTTACTTTGGCCCTTTTCCTTATGCCTCACATGTGCGTAAGACTTTGAAGGAGTTGAGGTCTAAGTTTGGGGTGCTGGTTGGTGACTCTTATCCCAAGGAGCTTGGCCCCGACCGTTATCAGCTTTATGGCGATGTGCGCGGTGAAATCTATGGACATGCTAATGAGGTAACGAAAGATGCGTATAGTCAGCGTGTGGATGATGCTTGTGCCTTCCTTAGAGGGGAAGCACGTCACTGGCTTGAGTCTTTAGAGCGAGATATGGCGCGTGCCTCGGAAAAGAAAGATTTTGAGCGTGCAGCTAAATTGCGCGATATATTGTTTGCAATCAGGGAGACAACGGCTCCTTTGCGCAAATTCACTCATGCGAAGGCTCCTGCTGCATCAGCAGCAGAAGGCCTGGCATCGCTTCAGAAAGCGATAGGGTTAGCAGGTCGCCCGGTCCATATTGAGTGTTTTGATATTTCACATATTTCAGGAACATTTACAGTAGCCTCGATGGTTCATTTTTCTGAAGGACGCCCAGATAAAGGCCAGTATCGCCGTTATAAG
>Ga0316204_10009111_pt1 | contig 13427 bp, 12 predicted proteins | sample 6monrhotite_MG_2_FD_205661 | JGI IMG/M metagenome (GOLD analysis project Ga0316204, IMG submission 205661) | Microbial mat bacterial communities from mineral coupon in-situ incubated in ocean water Damariscotta River, Maine, United States -... | ecosystem: Environmental > Aquatic > Marine >... | reverse complement strand
CGAGGCATCTGACGTCGCAACACCCTCTCGCGTGAGGCGCTGGGACGTCGCGTTCCTCAAAGGTACGCATTCGATGTTGGCGCGCGCCATGCGGCGCGTGCTGGAGAGAGGTGGGGGGTCACAGGGGGCTCGCACCCTCGCACCCTCGCAGCGCAAGCTGCCAGAAGAGATGGGGAGGGCTTCAGAGGCAGCGACTCAGGAGCGCTGAAGGTCGACCGGACCCGCCTTGCGGCGAGGCAGCTGACGTCGCAACACCCTCTCGCCTGAGGCGCTGGGACGGCACGTTCCTGGTACGCCTTCGATGTTGGCGCGCGCCATGCGGCGCGTTCTGGTGAAAGGTGCGGGCTCAGAGAGGAACGACGTCACGTTCGTCAAAGGGGGCTCTTCGCAGTTGGCGCGCTGCGGGCGCTCTCCTGCTGACAGCCTGTCGCTTTACTTCTGCACCGGGCACTTCGCCCGCTCGGGCAACGGCAGCCCGGCGGGCCTTTGTGTACTCCGGCGCGCCGGCGTCAGCGCCGTGGCTGACAGGGCTGCTGCTCGCGATGTTCTGCCGCCGCTCGCTCACGTAGGCTCGTCCGGGGTGGGCAGGCAGCGACGGGGCTCGAAGGTGGTGCCGGGCTTCTCGTCCAGCACGAACGACCATTCGGGGGCCGAATAGGCGGCCGTGAAGCCGAAGGTGTTGAACTCCGCGTAGCCCACCACCGTGTAGTGCACGCGGTCCAGCGCCACCGGCTCATCCCGCTGCCAGCGGCCGATGATCTGCAGGAAGCCGTCCCCGTCCGCCGGCACCGTGTACGTCTCGTGATCCCCCCCGAGCAGGAAGCAGTCCCGATCCCGCCCGCTGTCCAGGTGCAGCCGCCACCACTGGCGCTCGAACGGCAGGTACGCGCCGCGCTCGTCCGCGCAGCCGCCAGCGAAGAGAGGGAGCAGCACGAGCGAGAGCGACGCAACGCGCGCACCGGTCATCCAGCTGCGCCCGGCGCGAACAGCAACGTCGTCTCTCCGATAGAGCAAACCCGGCTTACTCTTCCGCGTCTCTCTTCTCCCCGAAGCGATCGTCATACCTGTACCCGCCCGCTCCCTCTCGGCCTTCACTCACCAACGTGCCGTGCACGATAAGTGAGTACGGCCCAAAGCGCCCCCCACCGCCTCTGAGAGCGCGCCACCAGGAGGATCTGATGGACCCACTATCCCCCGTCCGACAGACCGTGGCCGAGTTCCTCGCGGCGGTGAAGGCGCGGAAGAAACGCGCCGCTGTCGCCTTCGCGACCCGGGAGCTCCAGACCCTCATCGGCGATAACGCGGGCTGGCTGTTCGACTGCCTCCGCGGCTGCCGGGTCGCTCCGGGCCGCGCCGTCCTTATCGAGGATCACGCGCTCGCGGAGATCTGGCACAACACCACCTACTACTATTCCAGCGGAAACAAGGTCTTCCGCGACACCCTGCTGGTCCGGCTGGACCGGGAGGAGGGGCTGTGGCGAATCAGCGACGTGGAGGTGGACAACAAGCGCTTCGCGGGCAAGCGACACCTGCGCGGCCAGCCCGATCCCGGCGCTCCGGAGCTGCCCGACGCCGTCTCCAGCTGGATGGCGGCCCACGCGGCCGGTCGCACCTCCCGACGTCCCGACGCGACCCAGGACGTCCCGGGTCCGTTCGAGGGACCGGTGGGCGCTGCCAGTGAGTTCCGCGCCACCATGGTGAGGAAGCAGCGGAAGGGGCTGAGGGTCCAGGCCAGGCTGAGCGGGCACCGACACAGGACGCGGTGGCTGTGGCTGACGTTCGAGCAGCGCGGCGAGCGGTGGGTGCTGACCGGGTGGGAAGACGACTAGGGAGACCCCTGCAGGGCCTCGGCAGGAGAGCGATGCGATCCGCTAGCGGGGCTCGCGAACCGCCCAGATGGTGTTGCCGCCGCCGACGTAGACGATGCTGTCGTCGATCGCCGGGCGGGACTTGCCGCCGCCCGTGGGGTACCGCCACTTCTCCTCGCCGCTGCTGGACTCCAGCACGTAGAGGAACTCCTGCTCGTCCTGGAAGTAGATGAGCCCGCCCTCGAGGGTGGGGGTGCCGATGATGCTGTTGGGCGTCGCGTAGGCCCACAGCTCCTGGCCGCTGGCGGTGGAGACCGCGTGCATGTAGTCGTTGCGGTCGTCGGTGTACCAGTCCTGGGTGCCGAAGAAGGCCACCCCCGCCGCCGCCGCCGCGCCGCCGCTCACGTGCAGCCCCTCGCCGGTCCAGAACGACCAGATCGCGCTCCCGACCGGGCTCACCGCGTGGAAGATGCCGTCGTCGGCGGTGGGCACCTCGTACTCACCGCCGATGAACACCTGCCCATCGGAGACCAGCGGATCGCCGGAGATGTAGTCGCCGGCCTTGAAGTCCCAGCGCTGGGTGCCGTCCTCGGTGTTGATGGCGTAGAGGCGGCCGTCCCAGGAGCCCACGTAGACGATGCCGTTGTAGACCGCCGGGGTCGAGTGGATCTCGTTGGAGGTGGGGAAGGTCCAGATCTCCTCGCCTGTCGCGGCGTCGAGGGCGTAGAGGGAGCGATCCTTCGAGCCCACATAGACCACGCCATCTTCGACCGCGACGCCGGCGCTGATCGCCGCGCCAGGCCCCAGAAATACCGACCACTCCTCGCTGCCGGTGTTGGTGGAGAGGCGGTAGACCCAGCCGCTGGCGCCGCCGATGAAGACCGCGTCGTCGGCGATCGCCGGGGAGGCGCTGCCGCCGCCGGTCTGAAAGCGCCAGCGCTCCTTTCCGGATCGCGACCCCAGCGCGTAGAGGAAGCCATCATCCGAGCCGATATAGACCGTCTCGTCGTAGATCACCGGAGAGCTGTGCACCGGCCCAGAGGTCTGGAAGGACCAGTAAGCGCTGCCCTCGATGTACTCCACGACGCCCAGGTCGCAGCCTGCAAGGAGCAGAGTCAGGGTCGCCATTGGAAACACGCGCGCCACCTCCACGGATCCACATTCTAACCCGCTGGAGCGGGGGGCGGTTTGCGTGGGGGGGTGACCCCCCGATATCCTGCGTGGGTTCCGCCCCCATGTGGGCGCCCCATCACCGCTGGAGATCGCAATGACCAAGCTGAATCTGGTGCTGTTTACAGCGCTGGCCTTCCCCCTGACCGTCACCCTCACCGGCTGCGGCGACAAGGACTGCGCCGAGGACGAGTACCAGACCGAGGACGGCTCCTGCAACCCCACCTCCTCCGATCCTGATGTCACCCGCACGGGCACCACCGACACCGGCACCACCGACGACACCGGCACCACCGACGACACCGGCACCACCGACACGGACACCGGCACCACCACCACCGATGACACCGGCACCACCACCACCGACGACACCGGGTCCACCGGCACCGATGACACCGGCAGCACCACTGACGACACCGGCACCACCACCACCGATGACACCGGCACCACCACCGACGACACCGGTGACACCACCACGACCGCGCCGGACACGGGCGACACCGGCGGCGGCGGCCCCGGCGGCCCCGGCGGCCCCGGCGGTGACGGCGGCGGCGACGGCGGCGGCCCCGGCGGCCCTGGCGGCGACACCGGCACTGGCACCAACACCGGCACCAACACCGGCACCAACACCGGCGGTACGGGCGACGGCACCGACACCACCAGCTCGGGCTGAGGCGCCCGGTGAGGTTGGTCGTCACCGGGGCCTCGAGCTTCGTGGGGGCGCACTTCTGCCGCAGGGCAGCGCGCCGCCACGAGGTCTTCGCCCTCTATCACCGCACCCCCATCCACCTGAGCCGCGTCACACCTCTGCGCTGTGATCTGCGGCACAGCATGGCCGCGGATCGCGTCCGCGCCGCGAAGCCGGACGTGGTGGTGCACCTCGCCTGCAAGGTGATGGGCTCCGGCGCGCCGTCCCCCAACCCGGTGGAGGCCCTGAATCGCAGGATGATGGACATCGTGCTGGCCCAGGAGGTGCCGGTGCTCTACGCCTCCAGCACCGTCGTGCACTGGCCCGGAGACTCGGGCTACGGACGAGGGCGAAAGGAGGACGAGGCGCGGCTCGCCGAGAGCGGTCGGCCCTGGGCGGTCGTGCGTCCCAGCGCCCCGTACGGCCCGGCGCTGCTCAATCACCAGCCCCGACACAAGGAGAGCTTCCACACCCTGGCGGAGCTGGTCACCCGCCTCCCGGTGGTGCCCCTCCCCGGCGGCGGCAGCGCGCGGCGGCAGCCGGTGCATGTGGACGATCTGAGCGACGCCATGCTGGCGCTGATCGAGGGCGGGCTGCCCAACGCGGCCTACGACGCCGGCGGCCCCGAGCCCATCACCCTGGCCGAGATCGCCCACGCCATCGCGCGGGCGGCGGGCAAGGAGATCCGCATCCTGCCCCTCCCCGCCTCGCTGATGGCCCGGCTGGCGAAGCTGCGGCCGGACATGGACGAGGAGCTGGTGAGCCAATCCGCCAGCGACGAGGTGGTGGACCCCAGGCCGCTGATGGCGGCGTCAGGGGTCACGCCCCGCCCCTTCAAGGCCGGCGTCAGCGATCTGCTCCAGCACCTGCGCTGACAGCAGCGCTGGTCTCTGGTGTCCTCAGCGGACCTGGAGGCTCCTGAGCCGCGATAGCGCCGCGGCGACCTCGTGTCGTCGCGGCCGGATCAGGTTCCCCGGCGGCGCCTCCCACACCGACAGGGCCTCCACCCCCTCCGCGTCCAGCACCGCCATCAGCCGGTTCAGCACCCCGCGCACGTCCCGCTCATCGTCGGCGATCTCCTCGTAGATCAGCCGCAGGGCGTGCCCCAGCGTCGCCGCGTGGGCGGGGTCCAGCACCTGCTCCACCGCCGCCAGCTCCACCTCGTCCCCGCCGTACTCCAGCCGCCGGGCGTCCCGGGAGCGGATCTTCCCCCGCCCTCGCGCGCCCTCTGGATCCAGGCTCGCCCGAACCGGCACGCGCGCCCGAACCGGCCCCAGCGCGTCCGGCGGCGTCGGCGTCGGCCCCGCCAGCGCCTTCGCCTTCGCCGTCACGTCCACCGGCCGGAAGGCGTCCATCAGGATCACCGCGTCGGCCACCGCGAGGTAGTCCCCCACCCCGCCCACCACCATCACCGTGGACAGCCCCCACACCTCGTGGACCTGCCGCACCCGCTCCACGAAGGGCGTGATGGGCTCGCGATCCCGGGGGATGAGCTGGCGCATGCGCTCGTCGCTCACCAGCAGGTTGGTGGCCGAGGTGTCCTCGTCGATGAGCAGCACGCCCGCGCCCGCCTCGGCGGCCTCCACAATCGCCGCGGCCTGGGAGGTCGATCCCGAGGCGTCGTCCGTGAAGAAGGGGGCGGTGCTCCGGCCGCCGGGCAGCTCGCGTAGGAACGGCGAGATGTCCACGCCGGTGACCTTCCGCCCGTCCTCGGCGCGGATCTTCACCGCGTCCTCCCGGGTCACCACCCGCTCGCGGCCGTCACCGGGCACGTGGTCCATGTGGCCGCGCTGGATCGCCGTGAGCAGCGTGGACTTGCCGTGGAAGCCGCCGCCCACGATCAACGTGACCCCCGCTGGGACGCCCATCCCGGGGATCGGCCCGTCCGGGCCGTCGAGGGTGACGCGCAGGGACGCCGGGGCGGCGAAGGGCACCGCGCCCGCCAGCGGCGACTGGGCCACCCCCGAGGCCCGCGGCAGCACCGCGCCGTCGGCGATGAAGGCGATGAGCGCCCGCGCCTGGAGCTGTCGGCGGAGGGCGCGCTGGACCTTCACGCTGGTGACGTGCGCGGCGAGCCCGGGATCGTCCTGGGCCTCGCGGAGCGCGTCGGCGGCGCGCGGGATGTCCTCCATCAGCAGCGCCGCGGCCTGCCGCCCCAGGATGCGCCGGCCGCCGGCGGGCAGCCCCGCCGAGAAGCGCACCTCGGCGCGGCCATCGCTGAGCAGCCGCACCGCCGATCGCTCCACGACCTCCGGGCCCGGCCGGTAGATGCCGATCTCCCCGGACTTGCCGCTGCCCCGCCGCTGCCCCCCCCGGGCCCGATCCCCGCCGCGCCGGTGGTCCCCGCCGCGGTCCTGGTCCCGCCGCTCGGGCAGCGCCTCGGCGAAGCGCCGCAGCAGCCAGTCCTCCGCCGCCAGCCTGGCGTCCGGGTCGCTCACCAGCCCCGCCAGCCCGGTCTGAACCCGCAGGCGCAGCCGCGAGGGCGCGGCGTAGGGGTCGCCCTGGACGTGGTCGATGGAGAGCAGCACGCCCCCCAGCTCCCAGCGGCCCTTCAGCTCCTTGTAGGCGGGGTACTGGCGGCCGTCGATGCGGCGGCACTCATCACGGAGTCGGTCGGTGTCCATGCCCCCGGGGCTAACCCGGCCCTCACCCGGGCGAGAAGAGGAAGGGGTAGGAGACGATGACGATGCCGCCGCCCTCGGGCTCGGGGAAGCAGAGGTCCAGGACCGCGTGGCTGAGGCAGCCCTCGACCGCCTCATCCGGCGGCGCTCGGCGGCGACGCGGCGCTGGACAGCAGCAGCATCAGCATCAATGTCAGCGGCGCCAACATCAGAGCGCGGCGAGCCGACGCCGCAGGAAGTGCGCCCACTTCAGCGCGCTCTGCCCCTCGGGGACCAGCTCCAGCAGCTCGTCCCCCCGCCGGAACATCAGCCGGCTGTTGATCTCGACGCTCACCCCGCGAAGCTCGCTGAGCTCCAGCCGGATGCTGCCCACGATCAGGCCCTCGTCGGTCAGGCTGGCCTCGCCCTCCTCCACCCGCACCCACTTGTTCTTGACCCTGCGCAGCAGCGTCGCGCGGCCGCTGAGCTCAGCGTCGCCGTAGTGCGTGGTGATGCGCTCAAAGGCCTCGTGCACCCACATGGGCTGCTCGCCGGTCATGCGGTTGCGGGTGTCCAGCGTCCACTCCCCGACGCAGGAGTGACAGCGCACGCTGTTGCCCTGGGCCATGAGGCCCTCCTGCTCGAAGCAGCCGGGGCAGGCCCAGAGGTAGTCCGGCAGCCCCTCGGCCATGCGGATCCCCGCCGAGAAGAGCCCCGTGGGCGGGTCAACCGGATCGACGCTGATGGCGGCGACGATGTCGGCGGTGATCTGCGCGGCGGTGACATCCTCGCCCCAGGTGCGGGGCTCATCGTAGTCGACGCGGACGGGCACCCAGCGGGGGAAGCGGGCCCAGCGGGGGTGGAAGAGGTGGCCGTTCAAGACCCGCGCGCAGACCACCCGGGCGTCCAGGCGCTTCACCAGGCGCCCGATGCCGGGCATCACGTCCTGGATGCGGCCGTCGAAGGAGCGGGTGCCCTCGGGGAAGAGCACGATGACGTCGCCGGCCTCGTAGCGCTCCGCGAGGGTGCGCATGGAGTCCCTGTCCTTGATGAACTTGGCCTTGGGGAAGCAACCACAGAGCGGGAGCAGCCAGCTCAGGACCGGCAGGTGGAAGAGCGCCGCGCTGGCCATGAAGGAGCTGCGGCGGAACAGCCACCAGGCGATCCAGACGGGGTCGAAGAACGAGCTGTGGTTGGCCACCAGAATGAAGGGGCCGTCCCGGGGGAGCTTGGGCGCCCCACCGGGGGTCCAGCGGAAGGCCAGGATGCCGGGGATGCCCAGCGCAGCCCACGCGAACCACCATAGGAAGCGCTGGCGACGGGTACCGAGTGGAGCGAATGCCATAAAAGTGGGCGCCATTATCGCAGCGAGGCCACTCGCGCGCGCCAAAATGAAACGGGTTTCACAGGTCCGGCACGCGGAAACCCCGGCCGCGGGCGAAGCTGGAATCAGAGCACGAAGGGATACTCCACGGTCATGGCCATGCCCTCGAAGGGCGAGAACTTCGTGCGCCGGATGGCGACGCTCAGGCAGCGATCCAGCGAGGTGCCCCGGTAGGATCCGCTGGTCATGACCGCCTCGCTGGGGCGCCCGTCAGGCTGGATGGTGATGCTCATCAGCATCCGCCCGCTGGGGGTCTCGCCGGTCTCCTGTTGGTAGAGCACCCAGCAGCTCTTGACGCCCCGGCTGCTGACCAGAAGATCGGTCAGCTCCTCGGAGGAGACCCCGGTGCGCCCGCCCGTGTCGTAGCGCTCCTCCAGCACGGCGGCGGCCTGCTGGACCTCGGGGACGGTGACCGCCCGGGTCCAGACCTGATCGCCTTCGGTGTGGCTGACCTCGGCGGCCCGATAGCGCTCCAGGAACTCCTCCAGCATCTTGTCCGAGGCGCCGTCGCCTCGGTCCGCCAGCGCCGCCCAGGCTTCGGCGGCCTCTTGCTTGATGGCCCCCTCGGCCGCATCCAGCGCTGCCTCCTGAACCTCTCCGGCGACGGCGGGCGCCGCGTTCAGCAGCGAAATCAACAGCGAAGCCAACAACACTCTGAGCATCCAGATCTCTCCCACGACAAGTCCGACGCGGGGAGTATACAGCCGCCTGAATCGGGGAGCAGCAACACACTGCCTCCGCCAGCGTACCCCCGACGCTGGTATCCGCACATGCACACGAGCTACCATCCCCGCCCAGACACCCCACCGGAGGAGGAACCGCTGCGCTGGGCCGAGTTCATTGATCACCACCAGCGGCGCAGAGGGGCGGCGAAGTCCGCCGCCGCCGCGCTGTCCAGCGGCGACCCGAGGCCGGCGCTGGCGCTGCTGAGTGGCTGGCGCTTCGCGGGCGCGGAGCAGCTCGCGGCGCCGCTGCTGGCTGCCCTCTCCGGCGGCGCGCCGCGCTACGCCGAGACCGCACCGCTCTCACACACCGAGGGCGATCCGGACCTCGCCGAGTATCTCCACCGCCAGCGCCTCGCGGTCGCGGGCGGCGGTGAGCTGGCGGACTGCCTGGAGGCCCTGGCCTTCCTGGGCGGCGAGGTCGAGCGTCGGGAGCGAGCGAGCTGGCGCGCCCAGCGCTACCTCCCCGATCCCGAAGCCGACGCGGAGATCGGCGGGCTGTGGGCCGCGTGGTTCAGCGGCAACCCCTGGGGCATCCGCGACGCCTGGGAGGCCCTGCTGCTGCCGGCCATCTCCGAGGTCTTCTCGGCGGTGATGGAGGCCCGCAGCGTGCCCCGGGAGGTGCGGCGCGCCGCCATCGAGGACGCCCGCGAGGGCTTCTTCTACTTGATGCTGGGCGGCGAGGAGTCCACCCCGGGCTGGCGGGAGCTGGCCGTCCGCACCCTGGAGTGCGCCCCGGAGGGCCCCCTGGACGGCGTCACCCCCCACCCCCGCCCCGGCACCTGGGATCTCGTCGCCCGCTGCGCGGTGCGGCGGGGGCACCTGGAGACCAGCGCCGCCGCCCTGTGGCCGGACCGCCCCGGCGCCGAGGCCCGCGCCCGCGCCCTGCGCCGGACCCTCGCTGACGATCCCGGCGCGGCCGAGGCGATGCTCGATCTCCACGCCGCCCTGCGGGTGCTGGATCGATGGTCCACCGGCGCCCACGACCCCGCCGGAGACTGGCGGGTGGTCATCCAGAACCGGGGCCGCTCCCGGGGGCGCATCCGCGCCGCCCTGACGTCGGATCCCGCGTCCATTCAGGAGCCGCTGCTTCGCCTGGACGCCCTCGCCGCGCGCACCCGCGCCGCGGTGAAGCGCATGGCCTGGGCCTGGGCCCGCCAGCAGCTCGGGCGGGGCCTCACCTTCGACGCGCTGGCCGGCGTCACGCCGCCCTGCCAGCAGCCCCCCGAGGGCCTCGCCCCCCTCGACGACGATGAGCGGGCCGCGCTGGAGAGCTGGGTGATGCTGGTGGTCTTCAAGGGCCGCCTGGGCCACCTGCGGCGCTGGTCGCGGACGGGCGGCACCGGCGACACGGACTCCACCTGGGGCCGGCTGCTCAAGGACGATCTGCCGGCGGCGCTGCGGGATCCCGGCGGCGGCCGCAACGCCAGCTACCACCGGGTCCGCACCGCGCTCTGCGAAGACCTGGAGGCGCTGCTGGAGGCGCAGCTGCCCGCGCTCCAGGCGCTGCTGGCGCTGCCCGGCGGCAAGGGCCTGCGGGGGCGCTTCGAGGGTCTGCTGATGGACGGCTGGTCGCCGACGGTCCCCTTCCCGAAGTCGGGCTTCCCCACCTTCCACAGCAACATCGCGGACGCCCTGGAGTCGCTCTCCAGAGACTGGGAGGCGCCATGACCCGCCCCGGTGATGACCTCCTGCTCGCCTGGATCGTCGGCGCTCTGGAGCCCGGCCGCGCCCTGGAGCTTGAGGAGGAGGCCGCCAGAGACCCGAGCCTCCACGACCGCGTCGCCCGTCTTCGGACGACGCTCGCCGCCGCGACCGCCGCGACCGCCGCGACCGCCGCGCCGAGCTGGCGGCTGCCGCCGCCGGGGATGGCCGCCAACCTGAGCGGGGGCTGGGCGCCGGCCATGGTGATGTCCGGGGCGCTGCGTCCCGGAGACCGCTTCGTGGTCAAGCTGGCGCCGCCGGACGCGATCAAGCGCGCGGTGGTCGTGCTCTACCGCGCCGCTGGCGCCGCGTGGTCGGTCGTCTTCCCTGGCGGCCCGGATGAGCTTGTGACCCTGGAGGAGCTGCCCCTTGAGCCCGACGGCGCGCGCCGACGCCTGGAGCTGATGGCCGGCCCCGACGCGGGGGTCCAGCGCTGGGCGGTGGCGCTGCCGCTCGTCTCCGCTCCGATCGACTGGGGGCTGGAGCCCGTGGCGCGCTGGCGGCTCCTCAAGCGCGCGGTCGCCAGCGGCGACGTGCCCGTCATGACCGTGGCCGTACCTGTAGGAGCGTGAGCGTGTCCCGAAGCTGGCCCCTGATGTTGACGCTCCTCGTGTTGGTGGCGCTGGGGCTCCCCGCGACCGCCTCGGAGTGGCCGGACCTCTCCGTCCCCGCTGACGCCGGACGCCAGCGCGGCAGCGCGAACGACGCCGCGCTGATCGTCGCGATCGAGAACTATACGGACCTGCCCGACATCCCCGGCGCGGTCCAGAACGGTCTGGACTGGCACACCCACCTCAACGAGAGCCTGCAGATCCCCGCATCGCAGATGGTCCTGCTGACCGACGGGGACGCGACCGGCGAGCAGATCATGAAGGGCGCCCGGGAGGTCGCGGAGAAGGCCGGCGAAGGGGGCCGCGTCTGGGTCGTGTTCATCGGCCACGGCGCCGTGTCCCGGGAAGGGGGCGTGCTGGTCGCGCGGGACGCCCAGCCCAATCCAGACAGCGTCTCCCTCCGCAGCGTACGCCAGCAGGAGCTGCTGGCGGAGGTGTCCCGTGGCAGGCAGGCCGAGACGCTGATGGTGCTGGACGCCTGCTTCAGCGGCAAGGACAACCACGGCGAGGTGCTCCTCCCGGGGCTCCAGTACTTCTTCCCACCGGATCCCCCGCCCAGCACCGCCACGGTGCTCACGGCGGCGGGGGCCAGCGAGTTCGCGGGCGCCCTCCCGGGGCTGGGGGCGAGCGGCTTCAAGTACCTGAACCCCACCTTTGAAGCCAGCGGGCTGCGCCTGCGGCTCACGACCGCCATGCGCTTCAGCAGCTGATGCTCTCGAAGCGCCACAAGATAGACTTGTCCCACCTCGCTTATCGGAGGAGTTTGTGGTGCTGACGAGGAGACAGACCCTGGGTAACTGGCAGGTGGAGCGCTCGCTGGGCGCCGGCGCCATGGCGGAGGTGTACCTCGTCAAGCACACCACCTTCGATCAGCTGCGCGCCCTGAAGGTGCTGACGCTGCGGCACCCGGAGCTGGACGATCGGCTCATCAAGGAGGGCTACGTCCAGGCCAACCTGGACCACCCCAACGTCGTGCGGGTCTACGACCTGCTGCGGGTGGGCGACTCCTGGGGGCTGCTGATGGAGTATGTGGACGGGCGGCGGCTGGACGAGTGGCTGCACGACGCGCCCCGCAGCCTGGAGGACCGCGAGGTCGTGTTCCGGGAGATCGCCTCGGCGGTCTCGGCGGCCCACACGCTTGGCTATGTGCACCGGGATCTGAAGCCGCAGAACGTGATGATGGCTCGCGGCGCGCGCTGGGTTCCCAAGGTGGCGGACTTCGGCATGGTGAAGTTCCTGGACGCGCTGCCCAGCGCCGAGGGCACGCGCGCGGGCCGGACCATGGGCACCCCCGGCTACATGGCGCCGGAGCAGATCAACGACGCCGCCAGCGCCGACCGGCGCGCGGACATCTACGCGCTGGGCTGCATCCTCTACCAGATCTGCTGCGGCGCGCCGCCCTTCAGCGGCGACTACGGGCAGATCGTTCAGGCCCACTTCAGCGGGAGCTGGCTGTCGCCTCGTCAGCTCATCCCGGACCTGCCGGAGCGCTTCATCAAGGCCATCGAGGGGGCGCTGACGGTGTATCCGGACGACCGCTTCCCGAGCTGTCAGGCGATGCTGGCGGCGCTGGACGGCGCGGCGGCGCCGGGGTTCGCGACGCTGGCCCCCGAAGGCGGCGCGCCTCTGAAGGCCGCGACGCCCGTGAGCGCGGCGGGCACGGACACCTGGCTGCCACACCTCGCGGCCGGCAGCGCGCTGGATGAGTTCGCGACGCGCGATGACGTGGTCGCGCCCAGCGACGACGCGGCCGCCGGCTCACAGCCGCTGGAGGCCGCCGCGCCAGCAGCGGCCGAGCCGCCCCGGACACAGCCCACACAGCCCACACAGCCCACACAGCCCACACAGCCCTCGCTGGTGCCGCCAGCGCCGACGCTGGCTCCGCCCCCAGCGGCCGCCCCCTCCCCGCCCGCAGCGGTCGCGCCGTCCGAGGTCAGCGAGCCCGCCAGAGGCGGCGGCGCCATGAAGCTGGGGCTCGCCGCCGCGCTGCTCCTGGCGATCGGCGGCGTCGGCTACGGCATGATCTCGGGCGGCGCCGGCGACGCGGCGACACGCGGCGTGACCGTGCCGGAGTTCCCCGAGGACGACGTGGGCGGCGATGGCGCGGGCACCAACCGGGGGGGTGATGAGCTGCCCGGAGGTGGCGACGAGCAGCCCGGGGAGGACGCTGGCGACGAAGCAGTCGGGGGTGAGGTCGTCAGAGATGAAGCCGACAATGAAGGCGCCGATGAGGCCAGCGGCGGCGCCGGGCTGGAGGTGCCGGACATGGGAGTCGGTGAGATCGTTGATCCCGGAGACGTCGTCGAGATCACCGGCGCGCCCGCGACGCTGACCGTGCATGGGATCACCGCGATGCTGAGAGACGGGGCCGGGAAGGACTGGTCACCCGGCGAGGTGCCGCCGGGACCGTATCAGGTGATCCGGACCAAGGACGGGGCGCTCTACCACTCGCTGACGCTGGCGGCGGGTCAGGTGAGCGCGCTGACCTGCAACATGGTGAAGGGCCCCGGGAACTGCTCACTGAAGTGAGCGCGCCGGGTGTGCTCACAGCCCGTTGGCCGAGTCGCTGCCTCTGAAGCGATCCCCCTGTGCCCCCCATTCTCGGCGATCCGGCCTCACCTCACCTCACCTCACCTCACCTCCCTCTCGCTGAGTCCCCACCTTTCGACAGACCGTGCCGAATGGCGCGCGCCAACTGCGACTGCGTACCTGTGAGGAACGCGACGTCCCAGCACCTGAG
>Ga0316204_10009110_pt1 | contig 13428 bp, 7 predicted proteins | sample 6monrhotite_MG_2_FD_205661 | JGI IMG/M metagenome (GOLD analysis project Ga0316204, IMG submission 205661) | Microbial mat bacterial communities from mineral coupon in-situ incubated in ocean water Damariscotta River, Maine, United States -... | ecosystem: Environmental > Aquatic > Marine >... | reverse complement strand
CTTGTTTATACTCTCCTGCAGCTAATTTCTTTTGTTCTGCTTCTAACTTTAATTGCCTAGCAACTTCGACATTTCTTTGTGCTGCAATAACTGCCACTTCTTTTTCTCTTTGAGCATCAACAATAGCCTGTTCTTTGAGAACTTCTTTTTCATATTTAGCCGTCATTACATTGGCCTTACCCTGCTCTTCTGAAGTGATAGCATCTTGCTTAGCACGTTCAGCATTGGCTTTAGCTGTAATAATAGCCATAGTCGCTTCTCTTTTTGTAGCGATTTGTTGCAATGTTTTTGGCTCAAAGTCCCAGTCGGTGATTTGAAACCCATTCACGCCAATTCCATAGTCAGTTAAATCACTAGCCAAATGAATAGGAAGACCATTATCACCATAACTAATAACTGGAATGTTTTTAGTCACTGTTTTCCCAGTATTTTCATCTACTTGAGAAATTTTTTCTAGTTTCGTTTGAAATTTACCATTGGAAATTTGCTGGCTAGACCATTGGGTAAAAATGCTTCTTTTTTCTGCATAAGCCTCTTCAGAACTCATTAGGCCAGCTGTTAAATTCATCCCTTCTTCTGTTATTGATTTAATTAATTTTTGTGCTACACCACGATTAGATCTAAAGGCTTTATGCAAATGCAACATGGTTTCTTCATCACTTGGCAAAGTAAATCTGGCCTTTCCATAAACAGTTCCCGTCCCTCCATCTTGGTATCGTACTGAAATCCCTATTTGATCAATAGATGAATCCACTTCAGATCCAGTCTTATCATAATCAAAGGTGATTACATCTTTATAAACTTCAGTATTGCCAAACCAAATAGGATAAATCCCTGGGCTGAATTTAACATATAGCTTTCCCGTAGGATATTGAACAACGGTGCGATGGCCTGCATCATTGATACCAAATGCCATAAACAAAACCGTTACACTACCAATAAAGACAATGAAAATTGCCAGTGCTTTAATTGAAAATCGACCCATAATATTTCCCCTTTTTTTATCTATTAGTTTTCATATCATATCCTTAATGAACTATACAGGACAAATATTTTTTAATTTAATTTCTGATAAATAACCCTTTCCAAAAGCCATAATTGATAACTCTCATTCTTGAATCGATGTTTAAAGTTTAAAGAACAAATGATATATCATTATAATAGCAGTCATTAAAAACAACTTTACATCTCAGCTATACTAGATAAAAATAGATTAAAATATTTGGACATAGTATGCATAAAAATCAATTTTTTGAAATTTTGTTGTTGTTAATACTTTCTCTCACTTTAACAGCTTGTCAAAACAATCAATCCTCTACCGCCCTTGGTACTCTTGAACGTGATCGAGTAATTTTAAAAACTACGGTGAGTGAAGTCATAGTTGATAAATTTATCACGGAAGGAACACATGTTACCAAAGGAACTGTCATAATGAAATTAAGTGATGCGAGACAGAATGCAATATTAGCCAAAGCAGAAGCACAGTTAGCCATCGCCGTCGCACAATTTGATAAACTACATAACGGTGCCAGAATTGAAGACATTGATGTGGCCAAATCCAAAGTCAATGGAAGTCATGCTGTCTTAATTGCAGCGCAAAAAGAATATAACCGTAACAAAAAGCTTAAAAAACAAGGGTTGATTCCACAAAACACATTAGATACATCTCTTGCAAATAGAGATTCAGCACAAGCTGGTTTTACTACTGCCACAGAACAATTGTTAGCCCTGACAAATGGCACCCGTAAAGAAGACTTGGACCAAGCTGAAGCAACAGTTAATGCTGCCAAGGCACAAGTTGATTTAGAAATTATTCGATTATCCGAGTTATCTATAGTTGCCACGCGTGATGGCTATTTAGATAGTTTACCTTTTCATGTAGGCGAGCGAGTTAATGCTGGTTCTGTTGTGGCTGTCATACTGGTGAATAGTCAACCTTATGCAAGGGTTTATGTACCCGAACCCTACCGTGTAAAATTAAAAGTAGGAGACAAATTTACCGTTCGAGTTGATGGATTTGATGAAAACTTAACAGGTCAATTACGATGGATCGATTCTTCTCCATCTTTTACTCCTTACTATGCACTAAATTCTGAAGATCGATCTCGTTTAGTATATTTAGCTGAAGTTAAGATAATAGACGCTCCTCATTTACCAGCTGGTATTCCTGTACAAGTCATATTGGATGAATAATATTATCAATAAAAATATCAATCATAATACAGCTATTTATACAAAAGGATTGACCAAGACTTTTGGAGAACTAATTGCAGTTAACAAGCTAGATTTGAATATTCAAAAAGGATCAATTTATGGTTTTTTAGGCCCCAATGGATGTGGTAAATCAACTACGATACGCATGTTATGTGGCTTACTAACACCCAATAGTGGCATTGCTAATGTAATGGGATTTAATATCCCTAAACAAGCTGAAGATTTAAAGAAAACAGTTGGCTACATGACACAAAAATTTTCACTTTATAATGAATTAAGTGTTATCGAAAATTTAAATTTTATGGGAAAAATTTTTGGCATAAACAAACATGATTTAAAAAAGCGCGTCAATACATTACTGGGTCGATATAGCTTATATTCTCAAAGAAATCAGAGAGTAGATAGTATGAGTGGTGGCCAAAAACAACGATTGGCTTTAGCAACCAGTGTTTTACATAAGCCTAGTTTGTTATTTTTGGATGAACCAACTTCTGCCGTTGATCCAGAAAATCGCCGTGATTTCTGGGAGAAATTATTCGACTTAAGTGAATCTGGTACAACTATTTTAGTCTCAACTCATTATATGGATGAAGCTGAACGCTGTCATGAATTGGCAATTTTAGATCGTGGATTATTAAAAGCAGAAGGAACACCCATTGATTTGATGAACAACATAGGTGCAAATATTGTTGAGATAAAAGGTTCTCATTTAAGGTTATTAAAGAACCGATTATTAACATTACCCACTATTAAGGCTGTAGCCCAGCAAGGCATACGTTTACGTGTTTTAATTGATGAAGGCATCACTAAACCCATTGAATACATTCAAGAAAACATACATGATGAATCTTTAGAATATAATATGGCTCATCCCAGTTTAGAAGATGTTTTTGTTACTGTAACTGGTTCTACCATCGAAAAGTCTATCGACTTACAAGAAAAAGGAGAATAGAATTGAGCGTTTCCTTTACTTTAAGTGCATCATTAAAAAGAATTTATGCCATTGTATTAAAAGAATTAATGCAATTAGGTCGTGATCGAGTCACTTTCGCAATGATTGTCATGATTCCTCTGATTCAATTATTGATGTTTGGTTATGCTATCAATACTGATGTGCGAAAGATTCCAATAGGCGTTGTTGATCAAAGTCATACAGCCATTGCACGGATAATTACTGAAACAATTAAAGTCACTCAAGTTGTTGATGTAATTGCAAAATATGAGACGCCAAAACAAGCAGAAGCTGCCATTATTCGTGGTGACATTAGGGCAGCATTAATTTATCCTGTTGATTTAAGTCAGCGTATTGTTCAAGGGGAGGAGATTGGCCAATTGATTGTCGATGGATCGGATACAGTGATTAGTAGCGCATTATTGCAATTACGCCACATGCCTTTAGATAAAGTTATTGTGGAGCCCAGTTTAAACCGTCAATCTAGTAAACCTACTTTTGAAGTGGCGTTGCTTTTTAATCCATCCAGACGATCTCAAGTCAACATTATTCCTGGATTGGTTGGCATTATCTTAACTATGACTATGATTTTATTCACCTCTGCAGCCATCGTCAGAGAAAGAGAACACGGCAACTTAGAATTATTGATTACGACTCCTATTAAACCACTTGAATTAATGGTTGGTAAAATATTACCTTATATAATTGTTGGATTAATGCAGGTCACTATCATTTTAGGTTTAGGATATTTAGTCTTTGGAGTCGGTATATCAGGTGATATTATTGATGTGTTTTTCGTTACTATTTTATTTATTGCGGCCAGTCTAGTTTTAGGTTTAATAATATCAACGATTGCAAAAACTCAACTGCAAGCCATGCAAATGACCATCTTTATATTGCTTCCCTCAATATTACTTAGTGGTTTTATGTTTCCCTATGAAGCCATGCCTAAAATAGCACAATACATCGCTGAATTACTCCCAGCAACCCATTTTATTAGGATGATACGTGCTGTCGTTCTTAAAGGAGCAGAAACAAATAGTCTTGTTTATGATAATCTATGGTTGATAAGCTTTACAATTCTTGGTTTAATCATTGCTTCTATTCGTTTTAAGAAGCGTTTGGACTAGTTATATATGCTTTTTATCACATAAATAGACTATAGTTAGGAAATTCAAATATGAACTTGATACTTGTTTTAGGCTTATTTCTCCCGCAAATTGCACTTGCATCAAAAACAGCAATCACACATGATTTAACAGCAACATGGTATGGCTATATGTGCCTGATCATTTTCATTCTTGCCTATATAATTGTTATGTTTGAAGAAAAGTTGCATTTAAAAAAATCAAAACCAGTTATACTTGCAGCCGGTTTAATTTGGATTATTATTGCTATTGCCATGCAAAATAGTGGCTTTGAAGAGTCTGTAGAAACTTCAATTCGGCATAATTTCTTAGAATATACTGAATTGTTTTTCTTTCTACTTGTGGCGATGACCTATATAAATGCCATAGCAGAAAGAGGCGTGTTTAAATGGTTAAGAGACAGGTTAATACATAAAGGATTCACTTACTATCAATTATTTTGGATTACAGGGGGTTTGGCATTTTTCATCTCTCCAATAGCAGATAATCTAACAACTGCGTTAATTATGTGCGCAGTCATCATGACAATAGGCAAAGGCAACCCAAAATTTATCTCTATTAGCTGTATAAATATTGTCATAGCAGCCAATGCTGGCGGTGCATTTAGCCCATTCGGTGATATTACTACTTTAATGGTTTGGCAAAAGGGCATGGTTGAATTTCAAGATTTTTTTAAAATATTTTTACCTTCTTTGGTTAATTATATAATTCCTGCTTTTATCATGAGTTTTTCAATTCCGATAGGGCAACCAAAACTAAAGAAAAAGAAACAAAACCGCTCAATGCATAAAATAAAATATGGTGGTAGTGTAATGGTTTTATTATTCATAGCAACTATTATTACGGCAATTAGCTTTCATAGCCTTTTAAATCTACCGCCTGTTATTGGTATGATGTTCGGATTGGGTTATTTAAAACTATTCTCTTTTTACCTTAACAAAAGAATTAACAATGATTACTTCAGCACCAAAGTTTTAAAAGAACAGGTCTCAACAAATTTTGATGTTTTTGATAAAATCGCTAAATCGGAATGGGACACCCTATTCTTCTTTTATGGTGTCATTTTGAGTGTGGGAGGTTTAAGTTATTTGGGGTATCTTACTCTTACATCTGAATTTTTTTATGGCAATTATGGAGCAACCACTGCAAACATTATAATAGGTATGTTGTCTGCTATTATTGATAATATTCCTATTATGTTTGCTGTATTAACAATGAATCCTGAAATGTCAGAGTTTCAATGGTTGCTTATCACCTTAACAGCAGGCGTTGGCGGTAGCTTGTTATCTATAGGTTCAGCAGCAGGTGTAGCTTTGATGGGGCAAGCAAAAGGCCACTACACATTTTTTAGTCACTTGAAGTGGACACCAGTTATTGCTCTGGGTTATTTTGCAAGTATAGTGATACATTATTTAATTAATTTTAAATAAAAAGAAAATTAATAAACTTTATCTAGTATAAAAAATGATAATAAATAAACTAAATATTGTCTTTTCTTTTAATAATTATCTCCTGTTCTAAAGTTAGAAAGGGAACATCAAGAAATACACTAGAGGTTAATCAATATTTCGATTTAGTTTTTAAATATAAATCATATGGAGTTTGATGACCACTTGGGCTACGATAGATACCTCATTACACACTGGAGACAAAATTCGCAATGGTTTTACATCTAAGATGTGTAATTACAGAGGATGGTCAATTTGAATGAGATACTGCTCAAGATTTATATTGTGACTTCAGACCACAACTCATCAAAAACAACAAAATACAATTTACATCTATGGATGACAAGATCATAATCCTTTATCAAAATGTATTTACTTAGCAGCCACGTTCTATTGATAGTGTTTATCCCATTGTCTATTTGCACTGTATTGTAGTTAAGATAGGTCAAACTAATCACCAATACTGCTTACCCTGAAACACAAATACAACCGTGTATTGTATATATGTACGTAACGCTGTTAAACAATTTTATTGGAATGGATACAAGCCTGTGACCAGAAGTTATAAGAATATCTACCAAGCAGCCATTGAAGATGATGCATCAATAAAAAAAACTATGTCAACAAGAATTGGAAAGCCAAAATAAATAAATTTGTGATAGAATAATACGAATGTTGTTTAGGAGATTATATTTAACCATAGGTAACACACAGAATAATTTATACTCAATAATACTTTAATTTCTATTTTACACTAACTCAAATTCGTCTAGTTTCATAAGAGCTTGATTAAATTCATTTTCTGTACAAGATAAAACAAACCGACAATAACCTGGCAAACCTGTCCAGGTGGAGTTATTGATAGCTATATTCTTTTCTTTAAAAAGTTTATCTGTCACAAAGTCTCCCGACTGAGTATCTTCTAAATCACTATTACCAATGAATTTTTGTGGTTTTGCAACCATAAAAAGACCTCCTTCAGGAAGAATAACTTTCCAACCTTTTTTATTTAATATATCACTAAGTTGTTGTGACCTTTTAGCCAATATATTTGACTGTTCTAACAAATGATCAATTAAAGTTGGTTCTTGATTCAATTGTGCTTGTATCATTTTTTTTATCGCATATCGCACCGTTTCATGTGGAGTTTGTGTAATTTCTGATTCTAATTCAGACATTAAATATTGAGATGTAGAACATGCATATCCAAATCGTAGGCCACCAGCTGCGTACTCTTTAGAGACTCCATTTATAATAACCAAATGGGATTGAGTATCAGAATATTCATTTTTAACTTGATCACTAATATCCCAACTGAGATTTGGGTCAAATTCCAAGCCACTAAAAATACTATCCATAATGACTGTAGTCTTATATTGCGCGGCAAGTGATAATATTTCTTGTAATTCAATATTTGTATAAACGGCTCCTGTAGGATTAATTATCGGTGCATTTAAGAATAACCAGCAAGGTTTTGAGTCTGATAAATATTGTTTTAAATCATCTACAGTTAACTTAAATGAATTTTTTTCATGGGTATTAATTATATTGTATTCTAAGCCCTTGTATTGAGCTGCAGCTACAAAATATCCATAACTACCACTAGGTATTAATATAGACTGATTATTTCTTAAGCAAATATTTAAAAGTGCAGCATAAATTGGAGCAACACCATTACCTAGCAGAACCTTGGATTGTATTTTTAAAGGGAAATTAAATCGTTTAGATAAAAGCTGCATTAAAACATCTTCAGGTTGAAAATTTTCTTTACTACAATTGCGTACTAAATAACTTTCAAATAAAGCCCGTTTCAATAGATATGGTGAAGATAATTCATTTTCTCCATAATCTAATCTCAAGGTATTTTTATCAAATGCTAGATGATTACCGCCAATAGCAGGATGTTCAAAAGCTTTTTTGACAAGCTGACTCGGCAACAATGACAGCTCAATTTTGTTTTGACCTGTCTGTCGTTGTGAAATATTATTTTTTTCTGTCGTTCTGGTTCGCTGAAAATACAACAATTGCTCTAATAAATGGGCGTAATAATATTGTTTTAATAGCGGAGTTCTACTATAGGTTAACTCAGCCGCATCAAGCAAATGTTTACTGATAGTTGGATGACTGGTTAAGGTAATATTTAAAGAATAATTTTTGTACACTCGATTATTCACTAATCCAGCCATTAAAATTAAATTTTTAGGTAATTGTTGATTTGACAAATAGCGATAAACTCCATTAATATTCGGTTGACTACTTAAATCAATATTATCGGTTAAATCTATGATAAGCAAAGCTTTTGATTCAATCGCACACAGGACTAATTGCTCTACCATTTGACTCGATTGTATTTCATGAATATCTAAACGGGTAATAATCATTTGAGGTTGTAACCGTTTCACTAATTTTATTAATAACTCAATTCGTGAGGGTATCTGTAAAATTTCAGTCGTATCCTTATCTAAATATTTATTAATTAAATGATGCAAAGACTTGGCTATTAAGGTCCTTTTAGGCTTATAATTTGTTAAAAGGCTATTTAATAATTCCTTTCTTCCTGGATTGATAATAACTTGTTGTTCATCAATATTAAGAAAATAGTAATAACGAAAATATTCTGCTAATTGCTCTCTAAAATAATGCAATCCAGCTGTTTGTTCATAGGGAAAATTATGAGTATTTTGGATGTGTTTTGCTAAAAAGGCTAAAAATGAATAACGCTCTTCTGCATTTTGATAATTTTCATAAGTCAGATCGATGGCACTTCGTAATTCTTTACTTCGGCTTTCATCAACAGATTTAAAAATAGCCTTGACTTGTTCTGGAAATAGCATTTGGGCTTCATAAACATCCACAGAATGATATATTTTACCCCCAGATTGAGCATAACTTAAAGCCGTCCGTGCGTCAATTGGGGTATCCGAATTAGGACTCATATAAAATTCAAATCGATGACCGGTTGATTTTTCAATGTCTACTAGTGTATCTATTTCAGTATCTGCCGCCTGTTCAACTTGTGTTTGCCAAATTCTACGTACTTCAAAACCACGGCGCTGCATGAGCCTCTCTAATACTAAACGCCCTGGTCGTCCACCAAGATTTAATATTAACTTACCATTTGACTCCAGTAATGAAATGGATTGCTCTACGGCACTGGCAATTAACCCTAAACCAAACTGATCTTCAATGTAGCCTTGTTTGGCAAAATAATTACTCAAAGAATGAAGGTATTCATCAGTTGATGTCTCGGCTATCAAACTCTCCATTTTATTTGGCTCAGGGTTGAGTACTTGTGGAATACAACCAATAATTCTATCAACAGTTAAGTCGTTATGTTTAAAGCAACTAAATAAGTTAGATTCCCGAAAGTTAACTAGTTCAATTAGCGTCTTTCCATCTCTAAGAATCTTTAACTCTCCATTATCATCGAAGGCATTTAAATAAACATTTAATTTAGCACAAGTAATGGCTTTGGGATTTATATCTAAACCATCAAGCCGATCTATTGAATAGCGTAGAGCTAAAGCAATGCTTATCCAACCTATACCACATCCCAGCTCTATGACTTTTTTATTATTATATTCTGTGGCTGGGTATCGTATAAGTCCTTCATAGAATGTAAAAGACCAGGCCTCGGGTAAGAAAGTACTTGGAAATTGCAATAGAACAAGACTCAATGTTTGATCATTTTCATCTAATATATTTTGTGTTAAGAATTGAAAATTAGTTTCATTAAAATCATTTTTAGCACAGTAGTTTTTAAGTTCAATCAAAAACTGGTAAGTTTCATTGCGGGTGTTTTTTTGATCTAACCTGTTTAATAAATTCTTAAATTGAGTATAAGCTTCATTACTTGAAATTTGGCATTGAGAAAGAAATGAATGAATAGAATTTGTCATATGATCTCAGTTCAGTATTATTAAAATATAAATAACTAGATAAAATACTTTGTACCAATAATTGGTTTATCATTTATCTGTCTATGTTTTCTCATTTAAACTTCTTTACCTTCAAATAAAGTATTTAATGGTTCAGTAGAATAATTTAGATGTTATATTATAATACTGTTTCTAAAAATTTTCTGGTGATATTAAATTAAATTATAAATGTCAACTTTTATAATTCTTAAATTATTCTACTTATTTGAATAATACTATTTTAAAAATAATCTTATTGGCTATTAAATTACTTATACTAGCCCTATTCTTAAACGCTTAATAGCATAAATATTATATTGGACAAATTCCAAATGTATAAATAACAATAGGTTAAAATAGAGGTATGTCTATCACTAACAATAATATTTTTCCTTGGAGAACTGAGAATTCTTTTGAGCTCTTGATTAATGGAGTTGAGTTTTACCCTCAGATGTTAACTGCCATTAATGAAGCAAAAAAATTTATTTTCCTGGAAACTTATTTTGTAGAATCCGGCACTATTACAACTCAATTTTTAAAAACCTTAGGGGACGCTGTTAGTCGAGGAGTTGAAGTTTTTGTGTTATTTGATGATATGGGCGCCAGAAATTTTAATGAATCAGACCGAATTTTATTAAAGACACAAGGTATAAATTTATGTTTTTATCACCCTGTTCGATTTTCGGCTTTTCTTAATAACTTTCATCGCAATCACCGTAAACTGTTATTGATTGATGATCATTTGGCTTTTATTGGTGGCGCTGGCTTATCTGATAGGTTTGTAGGTGTAGAATTTTGGAGAGATAATATGATTGCTATCCAGGGAGAGGTATTGATGGATTGGCACAGTTTGTTTATTTATAATTGGCAAAATCACTCAGAAATACCCATTATTGAATCATCTTTTCAAATTAATCATCACTTTAACGAATCTGCTTTAGGGAGATTAAGTTATACACACGGTTATTTTTTTAATCAAATTAAAACACATCTACATCACAAAATTAAAACCAGTAAAAACAAGATCTGGTTAGCCAGTGCATACTTTGTGCCTTCTTTAAAATTACGTCATTTATTAATACAAGCTGCCAAGCGTGGTGTAGAAATTATATTAATGGTGCCTGGACCTAATACGGACAATAATATGTCTCGATATATTGGTCAAAGTTACTATAATCGTCTACTAAAAAATAAGATAAAGATTTTTGAATATCAAAATCGCTTTATTCACAGTAAAGTGGTTTTGGTGGATGATTGGGTGACCATTGGCTCCTCCAATCTTGATCGTTGGAGTGCTAAATGGAATCTAGAGGCTAATCAAGAAGTAAAAGACCTATATTTCTCAAATAAGATTTCTACAATGTATCAAGATGATATATTATGCTGTACTGAAATCACCTTTCAAAAATGGAAAAAACGTCCTATTTCTATAAAGCTTAAAATTTGGTTTTGGAAGTACATAGGGAAGATCATAACAATAATAGGATTAAATGGTCAAAAATAAATAAACAAATACCAATATTAAAATATGAAGCATTTACCCATAATTTTTGCCACTGATGTTGAACTCAATTATATATCAACCTAGACATTCTATAAATTCATTGGTTTGGAGTTTATCAAGCTTATCCAATAATTCCCATGCTGGCGCCACAGAAATAAGTAAGTAATCATTTTCTGGATCTTGCGCATGACTTTTCCCTGAAATGATAATACTTTGTAACAAACGTGCTTTAATAAGCTCTGGCAAGACTAAAATTTCTTCTTCTAACAAAGAACTCATTGATCGATAACCATCAACAATGCTTCTTGCTGTTTTTAAAATATCTTCTTGATCCATTAAGGCATAGGCCATGGCTATAGCTAACTCACAGATTCTATGAGTATATACCATATCTCCAAAATCAAACAAACCAACACAGGATAGATTTCCTTTAACTTCTGATGCAATCAAATTTGTATTGTTTGCATCATTATGAATAATTTGTTGTGGGAGTTTTTTTAGTATTGGTAACGTATTATCTAAAATGTTATTAAGTATCCGATTCAAAGTTTTTTTCTGTTCCCCTACAAAATATCTTAACAGTGGTTTTATTTTTACCAAATTAGTCAAGTCCCATAATAACTCTCGATTTGCTGTCAGATTATCAAAATCTCCAAAGGCATGAGTAATCTCAGCAATCAACTTTCCTAACGAATAATGTAAGCCAGAATGATTAATATCAACATCGCAATAAAGATCGCCTTCAATATAAGAAACTATACGAAATTTATAAATCTGTGAGTTATCATCAAAATCCAGCAAATCTTGATTGTGCTTATTTTCCAACACAATGGGTGTTTGAAAACTTAATTGTTTATTGTGAATAAATGCCATCGCGGCATTTTCAAGGGCAACTTCTTCTACTGAGGTTTTTTGTGATGATATTTTTACCACATATTTATCTCCGTCTGTAGAAGATAGTAAATAGTTTTTATCAATATAACTGGGTAAATCTTTTAACACACCCGATAGAGAGTAATTTTCTAGGATAAAGTTTAAAATTTTTGAGTGATTTAACATGTTTCATTTATAAATTTATTGTTTAACTGATGGTATTCTATTAAAGGACAAGAGTACACCAATTGTTTTATCTATCAATATTTTATGATTATTTAAAATAACATAAATTAGTATAATAAAATTCAATTGACTCAAAGCTAAACGGTTTGTAGAATTAATTACTATCAGATATCATTAATTTGATTCAATTGCCACAAAGAGATATTTACACATGCACTTATTAAATCCTAAAAAATTTGCTCAATCTTATCCCGATCAAGAAACTAAACAACTCATGTTGAAAACCATAGATTTTTTTGAATCGATGGGGTTAACAAAAATAAAAGCCGACTATGAATCTCGGCGCTGGTATACAGAGTTTCTAGAATTTAATAAGAAAGAAAAAATATTTGCAACGCTTCTAACTCCTAAAGGATATGGCAAAGAATTTGCACGATGGGATACCAGTCGCATCACTGATTTTGCTGAAATTTTGGGATTTTATGGCTTAACCTATTGGTATTGTTTTCAGGTATCTGCCTTAGGTGTGGGACCCATATTCTTAGGCAGTAATGAAAAACTTAAAAATAAAACGGCATTGTTACTAGAGCAAGGCGAAATATTTGCATTTGGTTTATCTGAACAAAAACATGGTGCAGATATTTACTCATCAGAAATGAAACTTACTCTTCAAGATGATGGAAGTTATTTAGCAAATGGTGAAAAATATTATATTGGTAACGGCAATCAAGCTGCTTTAGTCTCAACCTTTGGAAAAGTGGAAGGTTCTGATGAGTACGTGTTTTTTGCGGTGAATTCACAACACGAAAATTATGAATGTGTAAAGAATGTGATTAACAATCAAGATTATGTGGCACATTATAGACTCAATGATTATCCAATTGGAAAGGATGATATTTCAGAATTGGGTCATAAAGCATGGGATGATGCACTTAATACCATCAATATTATGAAGTTTAATCTGGGTTTTGCATCCATTGGCATCTGTATTCATGCTTTTCATGAAGCCATTGATCATGCTTCTAGTCGTCGATTATTTGATCATTTTGTGACTGAATTTGTACATATCAAGCAATTATTTGTCGATGCCTATACTCGCTTGACAGCCATGCGTTTATTTGCCCATCGAGCACGTGATTATATGCGCACAGCCAATGAGAAAGACCGCAGATATTTATTATTTAAT
>Ga0316204_10009109_pt1 | contig 13429 bp, 3 predicted proteins | sample 6monrhotite_MG_2_FD_205661 | JGI IMG/M metagenome (GOLD analysis project Ga0316204, IMG submission 205661) | Microbial mat bacterial communities from mineral coupon in-situ incubated in ocean water Damariscotta River, Maine, United States -... | ecosystem: Environmental > Aquatic > Marine >... | reverse complement strand
ATCACTTCAAACAGATCAACGATCAATACGGCCACGACACTGGCGACCAGATCCTCAAAAAGATTGCCAGTCGCCTACGTAAAGCCACGCGCCCAACCGATGTAGTGGGACGCTTTGGCGGCGAAGAATTTTGCATTCTGATGCACTTCTGTGAAGCCAGCCACTGCACCAGCAGTGTCTTTGAACGCGTTCTCAAGTCCATTTCACACAAGCCATTCAACGTCGATGGCCAGCAGATCATGGTCACCGTATCGATCGGCGTCTGCACCTACAGTAAAAATGAAGAAGCGTGCAGCATGGAGATGCTTTTAAAATGCGCCGATGGGAAACTCTACCAAGCCAAAGATGGCGGACGTAATCAGGTCATCTTTTAACGAACTGCACTTCGATAATAACTATCACGCATACGTATCAGCAGCATCGCCAACACAAGCCATAGTAGATAGCGATCTAGCATACCGCCACCACTACCACTGCTAACATTTCCAGGAGATGACTCACTATCATTCTGAGGTGCCTCACCTTCCTCACTGACACTCACCTGCCCCGGATCTTCGATCACATGATTAGCAATGCCGTCTGTATCATTCGGACCACCATCTTCAATCGTCAACTGAATACAGTAATGACCTTCACCGAGCCCAGCAGTATAAGCAAAATCACCAGGTAGCGGGCACTCACCAGGCGTACCCGGAGCAGAGGCAATCGCATTATTGCTATCAATCGTAAAATCACGCCAGCCGGTCTGTGAATCAAACTTACGATACACAGCATCAATGGGTAACTCAGCTAATTGTGGAATGACAATCTTCACCGACTGCCCCGCCTCTTGAAGATTGGCAATCTCAAAATCAAAGTAGCCTGTAGTATTGAGCTGTGCGTCTTGTGCGGATGCAAGAGGAGACTGCCCTTCGCCATCACCATAATTAGCGATATCATCCATTGTAATCTGTGCACCATCACCACCGGCGGCAAAGGCAACATCACCGAGGCGTAAAATCAAACCCACCTCTGTGCGCATAAGGTAACTTTGAGAACCCGCACCTAATACCTGCAACTCATTGATGGCGATAGTGGCTGGATCCAGGTAGTCCGGGATACCATTATTATTAGCATCACCATAAGACTCGACATCATCAGTGACGCCATCGCCATCGGTATCAACCACACTGAGCGTCGGTGCGACATTAACGACTTCCAGCAAGAGTTCAACGCTTGCCGCCTCGACTGGCGTATTGTTATCGGTCACGGTCAACTTCACATTATAGAAGCCATCACCCAACGAAGATGGGTCAAAGACAAAGGTTGTGATGTCTGCGTCGTCGATATCAGCCAGACTATTATGGGTCAAACTCCAGTCATAGGTGTGCGTATCTGCGACATTAGGGTCAAACACTGTAGCCGTCACAGTGACATTTCCACTGCCTGTTACGACCAGGCGTGTCGTGGTCGACTGAACTGCCGCCAGTGAAACAACTGGCTTCAGATTATCTTCCGAAATGGTCACTGTGAGCGTAGATGCACCACCGGCATCAGCATTGGTAGGCGAGCCCATGGTAAAGATAACCGTTTCATCAGAATCACCAAGCCCATCATCAGCGACCGTAAAGCTCACACTACTGGAAAGCCCTGAGTTAATGATGATAGTGCCGTCCGCCGCATCATGATCAGCGGGATTAACAGCCGTACCACTAACCGTATAAGGGATAGTCACAGGATAAGTGAGCGCTGGTTTATTAAGTGCCGCAGAGAATGTCACTACCGCGCCATCGGCAACGGTCTGGTTAGTGCCAAAATTCACCACGGGCACGCTTGGCTGTTCATCATCATAAATAACAACCGTTGCAGCCGCTGGCACATTTGCGATGTAGGAGGCACTTGGATTCAAGGTGACAATGACAACCTCATCACCCTCGCCTATCAGATCACTAATAGGCGTGACATTGATAATGGCACTGCTGTCACCAATACCGATGATCACACTTCCAGTCAGCGCTACATAATCGCTACCACTGGTCGCACTGCCTGTAACCGTATAGTTCACCGTGAGTGCTGACGCAGTTGAACCGAGACGGCTCACAAGAAAAACAGCATTCCCGCCACTCTCTTCACCAACACCCACCGTTGTGGCTGTGATCATTACATTGACATCGGTATTATCATCAATGCTAGTCACAGAGACATTCGCAGGGTTAACGCCGTTATAACTGCTATCGGAACTAACCAGTGGTGCAGTGATAATATTATATAATATATTGCCATCCACTAGCCCGTCATCGATACCATAGACCGTACCCAATTGCGGAGTATTCCAGTTAGCCGAAGTAAAAGTCATCGAAGCTGGGGAAACCGTTCCCTCAGTAGTGTCATCACTTGACAGCCCTACCATTACATCACTGGCTGGCTGGCTATTAAGTACAATGGTAAAGGTATCAAAACCACCTGATTCATTAGTGCTCAGCGAAGATGGGTTTACGGTGATACCGATCGAATCATCATCGTCATTGGTAATCAGCACATCATCTGCATTCAAGCCACTATAGAGTCCATCGCTGCTGGTAGCTACCGCTGTAATCACAGTATAAGCCTTGTCGCCATCAACAAAGACATCATCAACACCAGTGGCTGTCACTGTCTGCACACTGTTCCAGTTAGCGGGTGTAAACGTTAACGAAGCAGGCGAAACCGTTCCTTCTGAAGCATTACTACTCAAAATATCAATACTCACATCAGCCGATGGCTGCGAGTCTAGCAGAACGGTAAAGGTGGCGGTGCCCCCCGCCTCTGTGGTGTTAATCCCAGAGATTGGAGAGACAGTAATTCCAGAGAGATCATCATCAATATTACTCACGACGACATCTAGTGGATTGATGTGGTGATAGGTATTGTCCTGGCTCGCACTCGGCGTGGTGATAATACTATAGGTAATATCACCATCATCTGCCACATCGTTTACACCTGTCACCGTGACTACCTGAGCTGTATCCCAATTGCCATTAGTAAAGGTCAATGACGATGGCGAAACCGTTCCTTCAGTAGTATCACTACTAAAGAGATCGAGACTCACATTGGCGCTTGGCGTACCATCAAGTACAACGGAGAAGGTTGCAGTACCATTACCTTCTGTCGTATTCAATCCAGAAACAGGTGTCACACTAATGCCGCTAACGCCAGCAACTGTGGCGTAGGTGACGGTGATATCTGAAACGATTGGCAGTGCAGCACCGTCTGAGACAAAGGTCACTCTATATTGTAACCACTGATCATTCAAACCATCTCTCAGGGCACTAGGAGTAGTAGAACAGCTAACAGCTCCACTACCAGTACAGAGACCACTATGGGTGTTAGCCGAATTCCAGAAACTACTAGGTGCGCCATCTGGCCCAGCCCAATCACTCCAGGCACCTGGAAACCCTGCGTTATCGGGAGCAGTACGCAGTTGAACCCGGACATCGCTATTAGGAGGTAGAAATTGCGTCCAACCAATTGAGTCCATCAGGATAGCCGCATCACCTGTATCATAAGCCGAAGAGGTCAACTGAGCAGAATAGGTGTAGTGGTTAAAGTTAACGCTGATGTCATCCAGTGATGGAGAGGTAGCGGTATCAGTTGTCGAAAGATTGGCACGATACTGAACATAGCGATTAGTACCAAGGACCGAGATATTATCGCCGTTGATAACGCCACTTTGCCACGCCGTCCAGGAACCGTCCGGCACCAGGGTATTACCGGCACGAATATCGACCGATACCACGGTATCAACTGTTGGTGTTGTCGCAACATAATCGAGTGTAGTGAAACCGAGGTGCGCACCAGCATCATTTATCGAAGAAGTATAAGTAGCAGCGCCCATAAAGGCACCCAGTGATACGGCATGAAGACCATAATTATTGGCGGCTACAAAAGCATACTGCCCATTCCAGAAAATATCAGCAGGGGCAGTCACAGCATGACTCGTCAACAGAGCCGGTGCGGTTGGGTCAACCACATCAATCACTTTAATCGTATTACCGTCCGAAATATAAGCGATGGTGCCAACTACCTGCACACTACTACCGCTACCTACACTAGAAGAACTACCTATTAGCAAAGGTGACGCAGGCGTTGAAATATCTAGTATCTTTAGCCCAGCTCCAACTACATAAGCGTAGTTATCTACGATATAGACATCATTTGTCTGCCCTGGATATGTAGTGAGAAGCACAGGGGTTGAGGGATCTGACACATCAAAGATAGCCAGCCCAGATCCACTATCCGCTAAATAGGCATAATTACCCGAAGCAAACACTTTCCTCGCTGTCCCCGGCGTGTCATAACTACTCATACCAACTAGCGCACTAGGAGTAGAAACATCAACAATTGTCATGCCTGATGTGTTATCAGCGATATAAGCATAATTTCCATCAACATGAATACCTCTTGCCCACCCAGCGGTGTTATAGGTACCTAGCTTCACCGGAGCAGTGGGAGTAGAAATATCAACAACGGCCATACCATTAGATGTAATCGCAACATAGGCATAATTACCCTCAACAAAGACATCGAACACACGGGCACCATGCGAGGTTGCGGTCACATAGGCCGGCGCTGCAGGGTTAGAAATATCGATGACACGCATCACCGATGTATTATTCCCTGAGTCATCGGATACAAATGCATAATTCCCCGACACACCGATACCATTCAGATAATAAGGCGAGTCATATGTACCAAGCGTCGCTGGCGCATAGTTTATATTTAACGAAATACCATCATCACTAATAATTGTATTGGGACCTGATGCAAACAACATATAGTTGAAGGTAATATCATCAAGCGCTGGTGTCACAACGGTATCAGTCGTTGAAAAGTTTGCCTGATACTGCACATAGCGTTTGCTGCCCAGTGCGGTGATGTCACCACCATTGGCAATATCAGTCTGCCACGCAGTCCAGCTAGCATCATTGGTATCCGTCACATCACCCGCACGCACATCAATGGTAATGGCCGCGTTAGCAGGTAACGTTAACGTATAGTCCAACGAGAGAAAACCAAACTGCAATCCGCTATCAATGACACCCGAAGTAAAGGTACCCGATGTATTATAGAGTGAGCCGGTATTTTTATAGGTGTAGCTATTACCACCATTACTACCGATCATACGATCCATATCGCCATCGCCATCAAAATCAGCCAGCTCTGGTACAGCCAGATAACCAGCATCAGCACTATCTTCCCATGCCGTATTGCGAACCCAAGTCGGCGCGGTTGTATCACCTGTATTTTCGTATGCATAGGTGAGCCCATTATTGACGCCTACCAGGGCATCATAATCACCATCGCCATCAAGATCAGCCAGTCTAGGGCGCGCCGAACTACTGGCATCAGGCATATTCCAGGAAGCCTCAGCGGTCCAGATAGGCGCACTGGTACTACCCGTATTCCTGTAGCCGTAACTGATGCCATTATCATCTCCAACCATGAGATCGATATCACCATCGCCATCAAGATCAACCAGTTCAGGCCCGGCAAGGGAACCTGTATCAACCGTGTTCCAGGCACTATTAGCAGTCCAGACTGGAGAGCTTTTACTGCCTGTATTTTCCATGCCGTACGAAATACCGTCCTGCGCACCAACCAATAGATCGAAATCACCATCACCATCTAGATCTGCTGCCTGTGGCACCGCATGACTTCCGATATCGGAGACATTCCAGGCCGAGTTTGCACTCCAACTAGGAGACTCACTACTTCCTATATTTCTGTAAGCAATGGTGCTGCCGCCTGATGTTCCGATCAGCAGATCCAGATCCCCATCATCGTCCAGATCAACCGCATTAGGCGCTGCATAGCTACCGATATCTGGCGGACTCCAACTGACACTGCTCCAAACTGGAGTGAAGGTGGCGATGCTAAGTTTCACCGCGCCACCAGCCACTAAGGTACTAGCGGTAACAGCGCCAGTAGAAAATTCATTATTGGATGTTTGACTAACAAATGCATCAGTAGCGAAAGCAAAATCGCTCACATCTGCTTCGGTTATTGTGTTGGTCGTGGTATTTGACTCTAGATTCAGCCCGCCATTGACTAACACGCCGGCATCTTTAGCTGAGTAGAGAGTCCAGCCTGTTTGATCCGTTGAATCAGCCGCTGTTGCCGCTGAAACCCCGCCACCCCATTCTGCCTGGTTAAAGCTACTGACCACGGAGACCAGATCATCATCAACATTACCAGCAGAGACATCAGCGGGATTAATACCATTGTAGCCGCTATCCGCACTGGTGACGGCGGCAGTAATAATGGTGTAATCAACATCACCATCTGTCGTGCCATCATCAACACCGGTCACAGTAACTGTCTGGGGCACATTCCAGTTGCTTGTTGTAAACGTCAACGATGCCGGTGAAACAGTACCTTCTGCCGTATCACTACTAGAGAGCCCAATCGTCACATCATCTGCCGTTGGAAAAACGTCCAGCACAACCGTAAAGGTATCAGTAACACCCGCCTCCGTTGTTGCAATGCCGGAGACAGGGGTGACGGTGACGCCAGGCAGGTCATCATCAGTATTCGTGATTGAGACATCGCTGGCATCAACATTGTTGTAGTTTGAATCTGTGCTAGTTGCTGCTTCCGTCACAATTGAGTAACTGATATTGCCATCTCTAAGTGCATCATCGACACCGGTTACCGTCACAGTCTGCTCAATATTCCAGTTGCCGTTTGTAAAGGTCAACGAAGCTGGTGAAACAGTACCTTCTGCAGTGTCATCACTGGAAAGTCCAATCGTCACATCTTCTGTTGGCTGAGTACCCAACTTCACGGTGAAGGTGTCATCGCCACCTGCTTCCGTAGTTATGAGGCCTGCACCGGAGACAACAATACCAACTGAATCATCATCAACATTGGTAACAGAGACATCACTGGCATTCAGGAAATTATACTTACCATCACTGCTCTGCGCGCTGGCCGTAATAATATTAAAAGTGATATCGCCATCAACCACATTGTCATCAATACCAGTAATAGTAACGGTTTGTGGTGTATTCCAGTCTGCCGGTGGGAAAAGCAGGTAACTCGTCGAGATGGTTCCTTCACCGACATCACTACTCGACACACCAATCATCACATGATGCTTCGGCTCTGAATCCAGCTCTATCGTAAATGTCGCGGTGCCACCTGCCTCTGTTGTATCACCGGAGATCGCATTAACAGTGATACCTGCCGTATCACCATCATCAGTGTTCTGTATCATGACATCATTGGCATTTACACCGTTGTACTGTCCATCAGCACTGGTCGCTGCGGCTGTAATGATCATGTATGAAACAGAATCATCATCAATCGCATCATCAACACCCGTTGCCGTCACTGTCTGCGCACTGCTCCAGTTTGCAGGTGTAAAGGTTAAAGAAGCTGGTGAGACGGTGCCTTCTGTAGTATCAGCACTTGAAAGTCCAATGGTGACATCGTCACCGGGCAAGGCATTGAGCACAACGGTAAAGGTAGCAGCGTCGCCCGCCTCTGTTGTAGCCCCGGAGGGGGTCGACACAGAAATCGTACTAGCATCATTATCCGTGTTAATTACAATAACATCACTGACACCGAGGCCGTTGTAATCGGTATCAGTACTAGTGACTGCTGCTGTAATAATTGAATACGCGACATCCCCATCATCGAGAAAATCATTAACACCCGTCACCGTGACAGTCTGAGGGTCACTCCAGTTTGAAGAGGTAAATAACAGTGAAGCTGGAGAGACAGTGCCCTCGGAGAGATCACCGCTACTGAGGCCAATGGTTACATCATCTGCTGAAGGTTGAGAATCAAGCACGATGGTAAAGGTTGCAGAACCACCCACTTCCTCTGTGGTCACCAATCCAATGGTTGGTGTAACAGTGACCCCAGGAATGGTACCGAAGTCGGTATATACCATCGAAAAATCGGCAACAGTTGGAGTCGTATAACCGACTGAAGTCATTAACTCAAAGCGATACTGAAACCACTGATCATTAACACCATCCTGTATCTGGCTTAAGACCAGAGCACAGGCAATTGTGCCACTGCCTGAGCAGTCATTGCCATGCAAGCCACCCGAATCCCAGAAAGTGCCAGAGGTGCCATCAGGGCCAATCCATGAAGACCAGCTGCCCGGCGATCCAGCACTATCCACTGCGGTACGAATTTGAAGCTGTACATTTGTCCCCACTGGCAGCGTACTATTTTCGTTCCACCCTAACGTGTAAATAATATTATTTGCACTCTGGCTATTAAAGGGTGATGAAACCAGTGAGGCAGGTGATGGGTATTGAGTATGATTAAAAGTAATATCATCCAGTGATGGCTCATTGGCAAGGTCGGTACTACTAAAGTTTGCCTGATACTGTAGGTAGCGGTTGCCGGTAAACAGAGAGATATCACCACCATTTGTGACACCGGTCTGCCAGGCCGTCCAGCTACCATCAGGGGAAACGGTATTGCCCGCGCGAACATCAATGGTAATCGCTGTGTTGGCAGGTATCGTCGTGGTGTAATCCAGTGTCGTGTATGCGTGCTCTGTTCCGCTGTCGATCACCACAGAGGTAAATGCCCCTGTATTTGAAAAGGTAGGGCCGGACATCTCATAGGCGTAACCAAAGCCATAGTAACCACCCTGAATAAGATCTGGGTCACCATCATTATCCAGATCACCCAGCCCTATTGTGGCGTAAGTCCATGAATCGAGGCCGTTCTCCCAGGCGGTATTTCGAAGCCATGTTGGCGCACTAACGGTACCCGTGTTTTCATAAACTCGAGATGTACCATTATTGAAGCCCACCATCATATCGGCATCACCATCACCATCGAAATCCGCCAGGCGCGGACGCGCGGTAGATACACCAGTCGCTAGATTCCAGCTTGCTTCGGCTGTCCAGGCAGGGGCGGAAATCGAACCGGTATTTTTATACCCATAAACAGTACCTCCGTTCTCACCAACCATGAGATCCTGGTCACCATCATTATCCAGATCAAAAAAACTAGGCCCGACATATCCCCCGAGGTCTGGCAGGTTCCAGGTCGCGTTTAAGGTCCAGGCTGGCGAGATCGCATTGCCCGTATTCTCAACTCCGTAGGCAATACCATTTTGACCACCCAACAACAGATCAATATCACCATCGTTATCCAGATCAGTTGTAGCAGGAACGGTATAGGCGCCAATATCAGGTGGGTTCCATGCGATACCACTCCAGACCGGCGAGGTCGCACTACCTGTATTTTGATAGGTAACAACAGCGGTTGAGTAAGGTCCAACCAATAGATCCAGATCACCATCGTCATCAAGATCAGCGAAGGCCGGAGCAGACCTAGTCCCAATATCAGGGTGGTCCCATCCTGCTCTTCTGATCCAGAATGATGGCGCAGTGTTAACCAGCGCGACACTATTGGAACTGACCACAGTGGTGTCGTTAGTACCCGTGGAAAAATCACCATCAGTCGTATTGACTATAGAACCGTACGTCGGCGTAAGCTCAAGATCCGCCCCAGTGTTGACGACCGAAACCCCAGCATCCTTCGATGAAAACTCATCCCAGCCATTCTGGTTTGCTGCGCTTATCGCATTATTAACAGTGACACCGCCACCCCAGTCGATTTGATTGAAACCACCACCAATAACAACACCAGCCTCAGCATAACCAACCAGCACATCAGATACAGTCGCAGAATTTAATCCAGACGAAGTTAAGGTAACCAGGTATTGAAACCATTGATCACTAACACCATCTTTTTGCCCTGCGGATACCGTGTTACAACTGATGACACCACTTCCCGAGCAGCCGCCACTGTCACTGTTTACTGAATCCCAAAAGGTTCCTGATGTACCATCGGGACCGAGCCATTGGGTCCAGATTCCGGGAGAACCCGCACTATCTGGTGCGGTACGAATCTGTATCTGTACATTCGTTCCTGCTGGCAGAGAACTATTCTCCGTCCACCCAACGGTATCAATAGTACTCGCTGTATTTTCACTATTAAAAGCAGATGAAGTGAGTGTGGCCGACGAAAAGTATTGATTATAGTTAAACGTAATGTCATCCAGTGTTGGGGTCGCGGTGGTATCACCACCAGAGAAGGTCACTTCAAACTGAACGTAGCGTTTATTCGTAAGTCCTGAGATATCACCACCGTTGGTAATATTTCCCAGCGTTGAAAAGGCACCCCATGTGCCATCAATGGATGGATTGTCGCCACTGCGCACTTGAATGGTGGTAGTCGCTCCACCACCTGCCACCATTGTGTAATCAAGCGTAGTAAAAGCGAGATGAGTGCCGGTATCGATAACGGCTGAAGTAAAAACACCAGCAGCAGCATAAACAGCACTGCCCGTATTTTCCCTTGCATTCAGGGTACCTGTTCCCCCCTGGATATAATCAAAATCACCATCACCATCCAGATCGGCAAAATCAGGCGTATTCTCATTTCCACCACCAACATCCCAACTACTATTGCGAGTCCACGTCGGTGAGATTGTACTGCCTGTATTTTCATAAGCAAGAGAGGCCACGCCGGACGATAATCCCACCACCAGGTCTATATCACCATCACCATCCAGATCAGCCAAGGCCGGTGCGGCATTGCTACCTACATCAGCACTATTCCATGCCGCCTTGGCCGTCCATGTCGGCGATGATGTGGAACCGGTATTTTCGTAACCATATGCAATACCACTGCCGCCACCTATCATTAAATCGAGGTCACCATCCCCATCGAGATCGGCCATTTTTGGGCGGGCATTTGACCCTATACTCGCCACGCTCCAGGTCGGCTGAACACCCCAGCTAGGCGCTGAAACTGATCCCGTATTTTCATAAGCGACTGTGCTACCGTCCGGCTGGCCGGCCAGCATATCGAGATCGCCATCGCCATCTAAGTCACCTAGTCCGGGAGCTCCCTCGACCGTCATTTGCCAGGTTGATGTCCCGACAGTACTCCAACTAGGCGAAGATGACGAGCCAACATTTTTGCGCGCAAGAATCCAACCAAAACCAGGCATTCCGATCATTAAATCATAATCGCCATCATTATCAAGATCACCAAACGCAGGAGCACTAGAAAGAGCTATGCTGCTGTCATCCCAGGCATTCTTGTCAGTCCAGACAGGTGGAATGGCACTTGTTAGGCCAATACTATTATTGCTAACGATGGTCGAACTAGCCATGCCACCAGAAAAATCAACATCAGCTGTCATAGCAGTAGAGACGACAGCGTTGACTAGCTCAAGATCAGCGCCAGCATTAACGACTGCAAGATTTGTTTCTTTCGACGAAAATTCATTCCAGCCACTTTGATCAGTTGTATTGGCTGCATTATTAACCGTTGTTCCGCCACTCCAGTTATTTTGATTAAAGCTACCAGCAGCTAACGCTAAAGAAGAACCACATAAAAGTAAGGTCAACAGCACAACTTGAGCCATTGGCAAACAAACCTCCATCAGAACACGATAAGGAACGTGCTTCTGCCTTAAGCCTGCAAATGAAGCGCAGCAAAAAATCATATAACCCTCATAAGCATTTACGTAATTAATTCTCATAGTTCAGAGCCAAAGAAGTTTTTTCTTCTTTTGTTAACCAGGGCATTACAAATATTTTTTTGAGGCGGGCAAAGACCAGAATGTGAAAACCTAGCTCATGAAGGTTACCAGGAGAATTAATGAAACCGGCTCCAAGTCACCCAACATTACAATTCTACCGACCTAACTAAAGACCCCATCCTTAGGTCAGAGAACTGCTCATTATCAGAATGATCGCATAAGATACAGCTCCACTACTTATTTTAGCGGCAACCATAATTATTTCTTTACAGCTATAAAACCAAATCAGCCACTAATGCCTTGAATATAAAGAACTTAGCAAAAAAATTTATAAACCCATGAAAAATATAGAATACACTATAAAATAGATCTGATAATTGTCGCTATATAGTAATAGGTATTTGAGAGTAATTTGCTCAAAACGTAGTGCTGCGCTCCCATGACTATATAGCCTAACGACCATGGACTGGTTACACACAAACATAGACCAATCCATGAGAACGAAAAAGAAATTCAATTCTAAACTCACTCCGCTGTTATTAGGATTATTGTGCGTATCTAATACAGCACAAGCTGAGTTTGTTCTGGATTTCACACCAGATAATAGTGGCAGCATGTCTGGCTCTGTCGTCCACGGAAACTCCTCCACAGGAGGTCAAACACCTTTTCTGTTGAATGGTACGTTACCCGAGATAGTCACCGACCCTGATACTGGGCTCTCCTACTACCATATGATCCTAGGTGACCCTGCAGATGGTTTCGCAATGGAAGTCTACATACAACGAGGGTACTCCCCAAATTGGCAAAATGGGACAAACTCTGCAGTGGGTGGAGCAGGTGGTAGTGGTGGCGGTAACGGTACTGATCCACTGGACACAACAGCCACTGTGACTGCAAATGGCGAGGCAAATCCAACAAAGGTTGCCATACGCATGGTTTTAAATGATGGTGAAATGCAGCAGGAATTTCTCAAAGACAAACTTAACTTTAAACCCAAAATCACCCAGTCCGTCAATGCTGATGACATATCCATGAATTTTTCCGTTGATATGAGCATGTTTACTTATAACGATAGCTTTGTTCCAGGCATCGTCAGCAACACCTTACAGCTAATTGATCCAACATTTTCTGCTGTCAGTGGTAGCGGCGATTTTAATATAACCAATCCATGCATACCACGCTGCACCGATCATAAATCATCAATTTCTGCAGGACGATATACCTATACAGCAGGTGGGAGCGTTGCAGGCTCCAATGGTACTTATATCTATTCAGATGGTGGCTTCAATATAGATGACGTTAACTGGGAAGACTACTACGATAATACCGACCCAACCAATGTATGGTCTTATACCGACAACCAGCCACCATAGGATATCGACTTAAGTCTCCATCCTCCAGCCACATGGACACAGAAAACTTTTTCCATCGCAATAAAAGCAGAACAGCCAATGACCCTGAGATTGGGGCATAAAAAAAGCGCTGTCGAAGCGACAGCGCCCTTACTGGCCCCACCGGCAAAACGAAACTAGTTTTTACCCGCGCCCTCAACCATCGTCTTTAACTCACCGCGCTGATACAGCTCCATCACGATGTCACAACCGCCGACAAGCTCACCATCGATGTACAACTGAGGAAAGGTTGGCCAGTTGGCATATTTTGGTAGATTCTGACGAATCTCAGGATCAGCCAATACATTGAAATCTGAAAACTCTGCGCCACAGGCACCCAGCGCCTGTACAACATGGCTTGAAAAGCCACACTGCGGGAATTGCGGGGTTCCTTTCATATAAAGCACAATCGGTGCGCCTTCAACCTGCTGCTTGATTCGATCCATTACATCCATTATTTATTCAACCTCTTGCCTACTGCTTGTCTCAA